>ENA-USUA01000013-USUA01000013.1-human-gut-metagenome-genome-assembly--contig:-NODE-13-length-165175-cov-16.810385_pt1 | contig 165175 bp, 165 predicted proteins | sample MGYA00250057_ERZ773390 | MGnify/ENA primary metagenome ERZ773390 (study PRJEB29103, sample SAMN06111941) | human gut metagenome | biome: human gut; feature: ankylosing spondylitis patient; material...
ATATCCTTATAACTGAAGGCTTTTTTCTTTTCGCCTTTGACCCTTTTATACTGTCTGAGCAGTAAATCCGAGGAATAACAGGCACTCCGCTGTCCCGGAAAGCTGTATCCGATTTTCTGGACTTCGACATTGGCAAGACTGGTATCGGCAAGTTCTACTAAGATGTCCATAATCAAAAGCGACTGTTCATCGGCAAGCCTTGTAGAATCTCCCGGAAGCACTCTTTTTATCGTAACGCTCTGCCCTAATAAAAGGGATAGTAATTCGTTGAGCCGCTCCGGTGTGTTTTCGGGGTTCATGATTTCTTTAAAGAAGGCATCGTATAACACCTTTACTCCTTTGACCCCGGTACAGTAATCTAAAAATTCTTCCTGCTGTTCTTCGTCCCATTCCCGATATTTTTCTAATAGCTTCGGATTCTCACGGATTTCCTGCTTGATGTCCTCCCGCTCGCGAATCATCGGAAAGTATTGTTTTAATTTTGTTGTGTTTTTTGGCAATCGCATCGCCCCTCTCTTTCGCATTTTGTTCATCGTTCAACAACATTTATTAATGTACATCAATGCTCATAAATATTATTGATGTATATACTATACTTGATATAATAATCTTTGTCAATATATTTTTTCAATTATTTATATAATACCCCTGATTTCATATATCTTCTCTACTACATTGTTTCCATATGGATGCCCATTATCATTCGGATAATTCGTTACATCATCTGCCGGTACTCCTGACAGCTCTCCGGTCGTATATTTATTCGTATGCCAGATACTTGATTCACAGGCTGGGGCATATAATGCCAGTCCATATGTGGTTATTCTTCCGTCACTTTTTTCTGTCGTATTTAATTCTCCTTCAAATGCAGGATGTAAATGACCTTTATCTTCCATTCTTTCCCCATTTGAAAAACAGATATTGGAATACTCTCTGTTAAACTCATTTTGTTTTCCTATCCCGTCACAATATACTGCATTGGCTGACCACTGTGGTACATTATAATATGTAGGTACTCCCAGTTCTGAAAGCACCATTTTCCAATCCGCTCTGTCTACAAACAAAAAACCACAGAAACGGCTGTGTTTAGCACGCACCGTTCCTGTGGTTTTGTCTTTTATATTTTATCTGTTATCCGCTAGTTACTCTTATTTTTCGCCCTGAATTTCCAGCCAGTATGTATGCTCCAGCGGTCCACTGCCCTTTCCGAGGTTTAAGCCCGCCTGCAATGCACCTGTAATGTAACGTTTTGCATTTTCCACGCTCTCCTGCATGGTGTGTCCCATTGCCAGATTACATGCGATTGCCGAAGACAGCGTACAGCCTGTGCCATGGGTATTGTCATTTTCCACACGCTTTCCTTCAAACCAGAACGTCCCTTCCTTTGTATAAAGGCAGTCGTTGGCAGTATTGCGCTCATGTCCGCCTTTTACAAGCACCGCCGTATCCGTTCCGATTTTATCATAAATCGCCTTTGCCGCCGCTTCCATATCCTGTGCATTTTCAATTTTTCTGCCGCAAAGCACTTCCGCCTCCGGAATATTCGGTGTAATTACGCTCGCAAGCGGCATAAGCTGTGTCACAAGTGTTTCCTGCGCTTCCGGTGCAATCAGCCGGCTTCCGCTGGTAGACACCATAACCGGGTCTAATACGACTCTGCCCGGCCGGTATTGCTTTAAGGTGTCTGCTATTACCTGAATCAGCCCGCTGTTGGATACCATGCCGATTTTTACCGCATCGGGGAATATATCCGTAAAAATGCAGTCTAACTGGTTCTTTAAAAATTCCGGTGATACATCGTAAATGCCGTATACACCGGTCGTATTCTGCGCCGTCAGGGACGTAATGGCACTCATGCCGTAAAGCTTATGCGCCGCAATCGTCTTTAAATCTGCCTGAATCCCCGCGCCGCCGCTGCAGTCGCTCCCCGCTATCGTCAATACTGTCTTCATAACTCTCCTCTTTTCCGTAAATGCTCCCGAATCTATTTGCGGCGTCTACGGCACAAATAGCTGTATAAACAAAAAAGGCTTGTACCGTCAATCCGATACAAGCCACCCAAAGTGCAGTCGGCGGGACTTGAACCCGCACGAGCGCAATGCTCACTAGATCCTTAGTCTAGCGCGTATGCCAATTCCGCCACGACTGCGTATTATGTAGCGCCGTAATCAACAGCGCCTATACATAATACCATTGACACTGATTCATGTCAACTGCTTTTTTCAATTTTTTCTAAGATTTTTTAATATCGGTTTTACTGCCTGTATCGTTTTACGCCCTTACCCTGACAATATTATAGTACGATTTTGCGGTAAATGCATATACCAGTCCGTATATCACGCAGAATATGCCAAGCGTAATCAAAGTACACATGCCAAACAGCTTTGTTTCACCCATCGCCAGCATCCGCACCATCATCTGGATAATCCTGAAGGATACGGCAATATGAATCCCTGCTGCCACAAGCGGCAGAAAAAATACCATCAATACCTGACTGCGGATAGTCTTTTTAACCTCTGTCAGGCTCATGCCGACATTCTGCATAATTTCAAACCGTTTTTTATCCTGATATCCCTCTGAAATCTGCTTATAATAGATAATCAGCGCCGTTGCCATTAAGAACAAAATTCCGATAAACAGTCCCACAAACAGCAGCCCGCCGTATATCTGATACAGCTGTTCTGCCATCTCATAGCTGTTTTCTGCTTCTACATAGGCACTCTCTATATCGATCCGGTATAAATCTTCTGTCAGTTTCAGACTTTCCTGCTTTGAAAGATTGGTATTATACTGTACACAGTACTGCAGGTTCTGCATATTTCCTGCTTCCAGTGCCTGCTGCCGCCACTTTTGCACGTCTTCTTTTCCCGGAACAACCACCAGCAGGCATTTCACTGCGCCACTGTAAGCCTGGAGTCCAAAATCCATCTCCGGTTCCGGTAGATAAGATGCAATCTGATAGTCATTCACCGCTGTGCCTATCTGCATCTGCATGGATGTCTGTCCTTTTAACTCCTTATTTTGCGTATACAGTAAAACTTCTCCGTCTTTTAAGGTTTCTCCTGTATGGCAGACCGTGTTATATTCATCTAACGAAATGACTTCCATATATACGCCCTGTTTTTCATCTGCAATTACCAGTCCTTTGCCGTCTGCAAGCGTATATTTTCCATCTCCGCCGTAAGCCGTTATCATTCCCATTGAGTGAACCGCCGTATAATCCTTCACCGTAACCTGATGCGCTTCGTTGATCTTCGCAATTTCTTCATCAACCGCCGCTGTATCCTCATAGTCTGATAGATTTGCGGTCACATCAATTTCTTTCGGACTTCTGGCCGCAATTGTTGTCTGAATTCCCGCATACAATGATACGGTTGTTGAAATGCTGATTAACACCATTGTTGATAATATACAGATGTTGGCAAGCCCTGCCGCATTCTGCTTCATTCTGTAAATCATGCCGGATATACTGAAAAAATGTCCCGTCCGGTAATAAAAATGCTTATTTTTGCGCATAAGCTTTAACAGTGCAATACTGCCTGCCGTAAACAGCGCATACGTACCAATCACAACCAGTATGACCGCAATAAAAAATGTATTCATCGCCGCCATCGGTGACTTTGTGGTTAATGCAAAATAATACCCGAAACCGATACAGCAAAGTCCGATAAGTGTCATCAGAATTTTCGTCTTCGGTTCTTTTTCCCCGGCTTCCGTGCCATGAAGCAGCTCAACCGGATTCGACAGATGAATTTTACACAGGTTGTATAAAAATGTTACAAAATAGATTGCCAGAAAATAACTGCCCGTCATAAATACCGAGGTCATTTCCATTTGGAATTTCGGCACACTGCTTACCGCAATCATTTTCATCAATATCAGGAACATCAATTTGGAAAATACCATTCCCAGAATCATGCCCGATACAAAGACCGTGATAAAAACAAAAACATTTTCAAAAAACATCATGACTGCAATATGGCGTTTTTCCATGCCAAGAATATTGTAAAGTCCGATTTCTTTTAACCGCTGTTTCATCAGAAAGCTGTTAATATAAAACAGAAATACAACGATAAATATCCTTGCAACCCACAATCCGATTGGAAGCAGTGCCAGAATATTGTCCGAATACGGCATTTTCCTGATACCATCGTTATTCATCAGCGAAACCATCATGTAATACATCATCACTGAGAAAATTCCCATTATTATATAAGGAAAGAATATTTTTTTGTTCTTTCTGATGTTGGACACTGCCATTTTGGCGTAAAACAGACTATTCACCCTGCTCACCTCCCGTTGCAAGGACCGTGAGTGCCGCAGAAATCTTTGCATACATTTCCTCATCACTCATATTCGCCTTGTAAATCTGATGGAACACTTCTCCGTCTTTAATAAACAGCACACGCTTTGCACGGCTTGCCGCTTTGGTTGAATGCGTTACCATTACAATGGTCTGACCGTCTTCGTTGATACTCTGAAATAAATCCAGCAGCTGGTCTGTCGAGCGGGAGTCCAGCGCTCCTGTAGGTGCGTTATAGTTAGTACAACATTGTGACCGAATCGGACACAAAAGGCGGTAAGCCTTGATTTCTCTTGACTTACCGCCTTTTCTTACTTTCTTTGTATGCAGGTATTATATATAGGGCATTGTTTTCCGTTTTGAATACATTGTGAACTACACTTACTGTACGCATATTCCATTCCTACTAAATTAGCACCGAATCCGCTTGCTTTTTCTATATTTCCACTCCAAAAATGGTCACCGATTTTATTAGTATTCTTTTGTTCTAATGCTTTATTTCCCATATCAGTACCTCCGTGCGTTTAAATTAGTTCCTGCCTTTATATGATAACATAAGGGGCGGTGGCAGGTTTTGTTTTGGAGTCCGCCCCTCTTTATGTTTTACTTTCTTACTTCGTCTAAAATCTTGTCTATGTGTTCTACCGTTTTAAGTTCTCCGTTGGCTCTTGCCACTTCTCTAATTGATACTAACATTGCGATTAAATCAGCTTTACTCATTTCTTCATTCTCCATTGTCTAACTCCTTTCCTGCTATCTCCTTGCTACAATTATATTATATACTTATATAAGTATATTGTCAATAACTTTTTATACTTATATAAGTATTTTTTATTTTTCTCTTATCCTCGTAATCTCATGTGCAGCTTTAAGGCTTTCGCTCATTGACTTTGCATATCTTTTTGCTTCTTTTTCCTGTTCTGTTTCATTATACCACCCCCAGCTATTCCCATAGCAGTATTTTTCTGTTGTGTGCAAGTTTTGGTGTGCGTTTCTCATATTTTTACTTCCTCGCTTTCTTTTCTTCAATAGCTGCAACTACAAATTCGTTACGGCTCTTGTACCCCTGTCTCTTTGCTTCCTCGTCAATCTCTGCTTTCTGTCCTGTAGGGACCGTTACAAGAAATTGGTCGTAAGCCTTTGCGTTATATTTATTTTTCGCCTTTGTCGCAGGTGTTCCCCCTGTCTTTTCTTCTGCCAACTGCTGCACCTCCTTATCTTTTTTGGTTTTCTTTATCATATCACAACGCATATACTTATACAAGTATATAAAATGCACAAATAATCATATATACTTATATAAGTATTTTGGTTATTTTTCCGGGTTGCACATATACTTATATAAGTATATAATAACATCATAAGGAACAGGAAACAAGACAGGCCCACAAAGTTATACACATTGTCCACATTTTAGGAGGTTTTCATTATGGAAAGAACATTAGAAACTATCAAAATCAACAACGCTTTAGAAATTGTCAGACTTAAAGGCAATCTTAAATTTAAACATCCTCTTGGTTACACTCTTCCAAGTGGCTACTGCTTTAAGCACCCTGTTAAAGGCTATCTTGCCTTTGATGGCAATACAGAACCTTATATTCCTCGTGGCGGTAAAAAGGCTCTTCTTTCTATCGTACAGTCCGGTGGTTTCTTAAACTTTGATAATGTTGTTTGGCTTCAATCGCTTAACTAAATATATTTGTCCGGGGTTGCTACTGCTGCCCCCGGCTCTACAGGAGGATGATATTATGGATTATAAAGAATATGAAAAATATATGATTGACCGTAAGGCGGTAAAGGTCGAGAATGACCGCCGTATAGAAAAGAAATTTGCTGAATGTGAAAAGTGGGTTGCTGATAATCTTATAAATAGCGGTTGTGTCTATACAAAACACGCTGAATTATTACAGGAACAATCGTTTATGGTATGGATTGACAGGGGTAATAGTATTTCTCACAAAATATATAAACTTTCTGAATGTGGCATTGAACCGCTCGCCCTGCTCTCTTATCCTGTCAGAAATTAAAAACCGCCCCAAGGCATAAGCCAAGGGGCATTTTTATTTACTGCATATTCTGTTATTTTGTGCTTTCTTCAAGCGTTACAACCGCCGGGGTTGTCTGCTGTTTATTCTCAATGTATGTTGTAAGGTTTTCGTTGGTTTCCCATTTCTTTTTTGCTTCCGCTAATACTGATTCTGCAATCTGTACCAACTGTTTTTCTGTAAACAGGATTCTAACCACGCTTGGAAGATATGCGTACAGTTTTGCAACAACTTCCGACAACTTAATAATGCCTGTGCCGGCCCCGCACTCTCCCTCTGCATCTGTAACAAACTTAATTGCAATCTGCTTTAATATTTTTGTCTGTCCTGTCTTAATCAGATAGATAATTAAAGCAATGACGATTACGATAAGTAATACTGAATCCCAATTCATAAGTAACCATTTTAAAATCTGCATAATGTTTTCCTCCATTTTGTGACCGAATCGGTCTATTTTACATCTTCTTTATTGACCCAACCGTACACGCCTTTACCGTCCTGTGATATGCAATGATAAGGGTGTGTGCCTTTTGTGTTAATTGCTGTTACTTTACAGGTGCTTACTACGTCCTTTTCTACGCTTGCGTGGTCTGCCGTAGAGGACTTGTAAACCCCTCCGCCTGTGAATGTTACTATATCTCCTTTTGAAACACCTGTAGGGTCTCTGTGAGCCTTAGAGGATAATTCCTTGATAGATTCCGCATTTACCCAACCATACACGCCTTTACCATCCTGTGATATGCAATGATACTTGTGTGTACCTTTTTCATTTACCGCCGTGACTTTACAGGTGCTTACCACATCCTTTTCCTTGGCTGCGTATTCTGCCGTAGAAGAAACATAAACCCCTCCGCCTGTGAATGTTACTATATCGCCTTTTGAAACGCCTGTAGGCGTACTCTGTGGCTTCTGTGAGGTGTTTTCTTTCTCTTCCGTCTTTGTATTGGATACATCTGCTAAACTACTTCCCTTGACAGCTTCGTAAACCTTACCCCTACGGCTTTCATATTGCCCCATAGTGGCATCTTTTAGTGCGTAGGCGTGTATTTCTTCAAGTCCTACCTTTTCCGCCCCTCCTGTGGCTTCTGCTGCCGTCTTGGCAATTCGTGAACTTGCACCGCTACCGCCTTGGTTCTCTAAGTCTGCAAAATACGCAAGTGCCTTTAGAGATACCAAGCCGATTTTTACGCCGTTTTTTACATATCCTGTAATATCCGCATCCGCTAAATCGTCCTGTACCTCTTTTCCGTCCTTGGTTGTAAGTAATTCAGAGATTGCCTTGGCTTCCTCTTCGCTTGCTTCTCTTTCCTGCCTGTTCCACGCATCCGCACTACTTCCGGCAATTTCTGTATACAAGGCATCCCCTAATATCTTCTTTGCCTGTTCGTGGTCTTTTTCCACAATGGATTTTAAAAGGGGTAAAGCTCTACCCCAATATGCGTTCCATTGGCACTTACCTATGCTCATGCCGTGGCTGTTGTCGTTTCGGTTTACGCTTCCGTAGTTTCCCTCCTGTGAGTAGATAATACCGCTTGCAACCTTTACGACCTTTTTAATCTGTGCTGATGTTACCGCCATAGTGTACCTCCTATACTCTCTGTGTGTATCCAAGGCTTATATATCCTGCTCCACTCTTTAACTTGCCCCAAGTGGTGCTGCCGTTCTTTACTTCTCCAACGATTGTATATACTTCGCCCTGTTTTACCTGTGTAGCAATTCCGTAATTTGTGCCTGGTCCTTTTCGCACATTTAATACGGCGGTATTGATTTTTACCTTGTAGCTTGTATCCTGTGGCGTGCTTGGTGCTGTTGTTGCTGTGCCTACTCTTTGTGTGTATCCAAGGCTTATATATCCTGCTCCACTCTTTAACTTGCCCCAAGTTGTGCTACCGTTCTTTACTTCTCCAACGATTGTATATACTTCGCCCTGTTTTACCTGTGTGGCAATTCCGTAATCAGTTCCGGGACCGATACGCACATTTAATACATCCGTGTTAATCTTAACCCTGTATTCCGCTACATTGTTCGCTGTAGGCTGTGCTGTGTGCTGCTGTCCTCCTGTGGATGCCGAACCGCCTAAAATGCTCTTTACTTTGTTTTTGAAATTCTGCCATTCTGCGGAATCGCTTACCATTTGAGCCGGGCAGTTTTTCCCTGTCACATCATAATGTCGTAAAACATAGGTATCTACACCGCCTGCACTGATTCCAAGCATTTTGCAGAGAAACGCACAGAGGTATGCAGCATTTTCTTTTGTCTTGTCTGAAATTCTATAGTTTCCGGCTGTGCAACACATTTCTATGCCTATACTGTTTGCATTTCTACAAGAGCCGTGTTTATAAGACCTTGCCCCGCAATGCCAAGCAGTATCCCTTAACTCTACGCTCTGATAGATTTCCTCATTGTCTACAAAAAAATGAGCGGAAGCATTACGCCCCGCACCGCTAAAATAGTTTGCATTTGCCTTTGCCGTGTCCTTGCTGTTGCCTGTGTAGTGCATTACTACATAAGCCACATTACGGCTACTGTTGTTGTTTAAATTATCATTGTTGCACTTAATACTTGAATTTACCCCGATACCGTTAATTGTATCGGCGATAAATCCGGCTGTTATTGTTTTTCCCATAACGCCGTACCTCCTTAAATATTGATGTTGTTTAAATCAACGGAAATATCCTTTGTTTCCTCCGGGTATCCCTGCTTGATTTTGATAATGTTTTCTGCCTTTGCTTTCCAACAATACAAGGCAATTACTGTAGTTGTCGGGGTTGCTATGTATGTGGCAAGCACCCCGAATTGCGAATAGTCGATAAGTGTTACTTTGATACCGATATACAGACCCACAAAGTAGGTACACAAAACCGCTACTAATACCGCTTTTGTAAAGTTTGGCTTTGCAAACTTAAAGTTTTTCTTTACTCTTCTGTTCTGATTCGCAATTCTGAAAAGTAAATAGAAAATAAAAAATCCTATGGCAATGCCAAGGATTCCGCAAATAAGATATTTCATATTCTGTTTTTCCTCCTATGTTTCCTGTCCGTGTGCCTTTTGATTGATATGTTTTTCAATCTTTCCTATAGCTTCCGTAACCGGCCCGTTACATCCCTGTTCTTTAAGTCCTTTCAGACAAGCCAATACCGCATAAGTGAGCAAACATAATTCATCTTCCATTGCCTTTATGTCCTCTTTCTCCTGCTTCTTTAAGTCCTCAATGTCGGCTGTCTGTTTTTGTTGTGCTTGAAACCATTTGATAATCTTGTATGCAATCGCACCAATAGCACCTAACGCACCTAATACGCTTGCAATCGTAATTATTGTTGCTGAATCAATATACATTGTCTGTAATTTCCTTTCATTGTTTCTTTTCCACCATGCCGTTTTCTTTAAACATAGTATTAAGGCTCTGCCTAAGTCCGTAGCTGTCGCAATGTGACAGGATTCCCCGGTATGATGCTACCGAACGGTCTAACCTGTCTTTTCTTTCCTCTCCTGCCTTTACCTTTGCAATCTGCTTTTTAAGATTCCGCTTGATTTTTACCGCCGTTTTCTTCTTTAATCTGCGGTGCGTGGCCCATATTCTGAATCCGACAAAATCAATTCCCATGCTGCACGGTCTTATAGCTGTCTTGTTGTTCAAATCTAGCCTTAATTCATCTGCTAAAAATGTTCTTAACAACTCTTTTACCTCTGCTAAATGCTTCTTATCATGGTGGAGTATAATAATATCGTCCATGTATCGGATGTAGTAATGTAATCCCAACTCATGCTTTGCGTACTGGTCTACCTCGTTAAGGTAAATGTTTGCAAACATCTGTGAGGTAAGGTTGCCTATCGGCATCCCTTTATTACCTAGCCTGTCCGATACTTCCACTTCGTCCGGCTCTTTTCCGGGCGGTAATCCAAAATTCATAGATTCGCAATTTATAATCTTTTCCAACAGGTTGAGCAATCGTTGGTCTTTAATCCTGCGTGCTAAAATCTTTAATAAAATATCGTGGTCTACCCTGTAGAAATATTTTGATATATCCATTTTCAGATAGTAGTATCGTTCCGGCTTTCTTTCTGTCTGCCTTAACCAATACTGCAACCTGTCGGCTGCCTTATGCGTTCCTTTACCCTTGCGACAGGCATAGGAATCAAAAATAAAAGTCTTTTCGTACAATGGAAATAACTGCCTGTAAATCGCCCATTGTACTATCCTGTCCTTAAATGGTAAGGACATAATAAGTCGTTTCTTTGGTTCATAAACATAAAAGGTGTGATACTTCCCTACCTCGTATGTTTCATAAATCAAGTGATTCTGAATATTTATTAACTGCTCTTCATAGTTGCGGTTGAAAATCAATACATCATCCCTGTATCTTTTCCCCTTTCTCGCTTCCTCCCAAGCCTTATGTAAATTTTCAAAATCATAAATCTTTTCGTATATGTTCTTTATGCTTTTCATTGCATACCTCTTGTAAATTTGTGCCGTACAAACCTAATCAGTTTTTAACCCTTTCAGACGTGACAAATGTATATATTTTCGGCTATTGCTTACTAACTGTCTTTACGGCAATTCAATCTTTTTCCTGTAAACGGGAACGGAAAATAACCCCTTTAACCCTGTTTGTGCTGTCCTTACAGTCGTAACCGCAAGGCTTCTTGACATAGGGGCAGAGCGGAGCGGAAGCCAATGTTGTCGTTCGAGTTGGAACGAGGGTTATTCAAGTTGAGAGCGGACGGACCCGAATTGGAAGTATTGTTGAACGCCGACCCACGGATAGGCAACCACCGTAACTTTGTGATTATTTCCCTATGTATTTTTATTTCTGCTTTTCCCTGCCGTTGACCCATTCCGTATAACCGCCTATCATTCGACCGATTTCATCTACCTTTCGCATCCATACTTCCCAAGTATGAAAATCTAAACAAGGCTTTTGGTTCGGGTATAGGTTCGGGTCTTTTGCAAGTCTTAGCAGATTTCTTAATACATCAACTTCAATATCCAAATCCTGCAATGTGGTTTTCTTGTGGTACTTCTTTTCAAGTCGCACCGCCATTTCCAACATTGTATACATTGTCTTTCTTATATCGCCTGCAAGTACATACCTTTCCGCTTTCGGAAAGTCCTTTAATTGAGGGTTGCCGTACAATATCATTTCATAAATCTTTTCCTTAATATGAAAAATATCGTTTCCGTTATGCTTCTTTTCTTCCTGTTGTATCTCTTCCACTTTTGCAACCGCCTAACTGTAATGTATTTGCTATAAAGGGCGTGCTATCGCACGCCCTATCAGTTTTTCAGTGTTCAGTTTGCAGTTACTCAACAAAAGCGGAGCGGAAGCCAACGCTGTCGTACGAGCCGGAACGAGGGTCATTCAAGTAGAGAGCGGACGGACCCGAATTGGAAGCACCGTAGAACGCCGACCCACGGAAAGGCAACCTTTCGCCGTGGCATCTCATCCAAATCTGGTCGTTTCCGTATCCTGTTACTCCGCTATCCGGGTATAATCCAAGTGCAATAAGTAACTTCGGAATCGTTACCCCGGAAGCTGCCCCAAGGCTCTTAAATGCAATATTTCTATATGTATCTCCGCTTGTAGGAAACTCTACCTTTGTATTTACTCTGATTCCTGCGGATGCACTTGCCTGGTCTAACTTTAATGTGCCTGCCGTTCCCGGCTCTACTAAAGTTCCGTCCGGCTTAATCGCTTTCCAAAGTGTGCTTTCTGCCGACATATCGCAATCAAGTTTCATAGAATTACCATAAGGGATAATCTGAATCTCTCCGTCCATAAGGCGTAATCCACCGGTCCACTCCCAAAGGTTGCCGTTAATGTCCGCAATACCCGACATATCGTGATTGTGATACCATGTAGGCTGTCCGCTTCCTGTAAGTGTTCTCTGTGTTTCTCCCTGTGGCATTGTTCCCCTCTCGTAAGGGTGGTAATAATCCTTGCCGTAGTTCGTGTTTCCGTGTGGTACAGTACCCATTTTCTGTGATAACAGGTTAAGGTACGCAAATACACCTGTCTGATTTAAGTGCCAACCTGCACCTTTCTTTTTACAAGCTGCTACGGACTGGTCAAAGTTGATATAGTTTCTAGGCAGGTATCCGCCCAAAGAATATGCACGGTCATTTTCTACAATATTGAGGAACTTAGACACATAAATTACGTTCTTTTCCTCTCCGTCCATAATCCAAAACGGTAATGTTTCGTCTGTTCCTCCTGTGATTACATCACTATACTTTGCCTTTGGTACTGCTACCATAATGCTAGGCATCCCAGTATCATCAAAAATTACCTTGTTGTTTGCACCAAACTGTGCTACTGCACCCTGTAAATCGTCAAAGTTTGCCATTGTATTTTATCCTCCTTAAAATTAAATTAACGCCCATAATACAAGCGTACATTTCTTCATGTCGAACGGTACAGGTTCACGCTTTGTAATCGCCTTTCCGTCCTCGTCCTTTTCTCCTGTATCCACAATTTCATATTTCCTTGCCGGGATAACGACCTGTGCTACATACTCTCTTGCTTCGGTGTTTACTCCAACCGTCAAGCCGTCCTGTGTATCCTTGCAAATATCAAGCGTTACCTCTTCGTCACGCTCTCGGTTCTTGATGTTTACCATTAAATCATCATCCCCGAAAATAATTTTTGTCGTGGATACGTCATAGGCGATTTTCTCGCCCTCGTTTTTCTCAACTACAATAATCTTTGCTGCTGCCATTATCTGTTACCTCCCATTCTTCTTAATTCTGCGTAGGCTTCCTGTGAACGCACCGCAATGTGTTCTGCTGCTTCCCTCTGTGATGCTGTGGCGTTACCTCTTACTCCATAAGCCTGTAATACTGCTGCCGTGTTTGCCTTTCTTTCATCACTTTTGATAATTACATTTGCCATTATGCGTAACCTCCCTGTACCGTGCATTTTACCGTTACTTCCTTGGCGGCCCCGGTGTACTCAATCTTGAATCCGTTTAACTGTTTATCTGTAATATGGATTTCTCCTACACCTCCTGCGTCCTTTGCTTCCGCTTCGACATTTACGGTATAGTCCAAGTTGCCCCTTGGCGTAGCAAGTGCAAGGGTCTTTTTGGAATTGTTAAAAGGGTATGATTTTGTATTAGTAAGGGTTGCTTCTACAATCTCTCCCTGTAATCCCTTAATCCTGCTTTCTGCTGCACCAAGTTTAAGCATTGCAAGATTGGCAATTAACCCAGCGGATAATACCCTCTCTTCCAAGTCGTTAAAGTTCTGTGCGTTCTGCGGTGTTCCCTCCTGCACTACTTCGCCCTCTACGGCTTCGTGTGTAATAGTTCCGTCTGCGTTCTGCACTTCCCTGTAGCGGTTGGAATACTGCGTTACATGGTCTTTCCAAATCTTAAATAATCCCATTTGCTCTATTCCTCCTTAAAATTAAAACTGAATCGGTACAACACACCCTGTTGCGTACCTTTTAACTTGATTGCTTCGCTCTTTTCCGCCCACAACTTACTAGCCGTATCGTACAACTGAATTTTCGTAATTGTTGTGGTCCCCGATACTTCCGGGGTAATGGAAATACTCAACGCTACCCTGCCGTCTTTTAGGCGTTCTCTTGTTAAGATTTTTGCCTTGTGCATAGTACCGCCATACTCGACCATAGCGTAAGCAATGTTGGTTTCTACAAACTGCTTGAAACTCTCTAAGGCTCTTTCTGTCAGCATTTCTTTACTCTCCTTTACTTTTATTTGCTATAACCGATTCTTACCGCAACGCTTCACTTCGTATTGATAGCTTTCGGTTTCTGCCGTAGTTGCCATTCCCTTATCAGATATTCCCGGTTTTGTGCTTGCGTAAGGTTCTGTACCTGTTTTCTTTTCTCCTGTCATATCCGTTTCATAAGGGTATTGTTCTGTTTCGGTATCTGCTACCGCCTGTATATCTCTGCTCTTTACAATTACCGCCCTGTCGGGTGCTGTTCCTGTAAAGATGCTTTCAAATAGATAGGCTTGCGTTTCTGTTGTTTCAACTGCTGCCATATCTGCTGTTTGATACTGTATATTTCTATCCGGCTTTGTTCCTGTAAAGTCTGAATCAAACTTATACGCCTGTCCTGTAGTCTGTGCGGTTATTCCCTCCTGTGCTACACCTCCTGCCGTGTTCCTCTGCGGTATCGTTCCGGCTTTCGCCTGTCCTGTCTGATTGCTCGTATATTGGTATCCTGTTGTGTCCGATTCGGTCACAATCTCGGTATCCTTTGTTGCAAATGTAATATTCCTGTCCGGCTTCGTTCCTGTCGGTGTAAATTCTGCCGTATACCCTGCTGCCTGTGTCATTACATCTATAACCGCATCTTCGACCGCACCAACCGTATTTCTGTGCGGTTCTGTACCTGTCTTTAATTGTCCTGTCATAGGCACGGAATATAGCCAAAATTCCGTTTTAGGTATCACTATCACAGTAATAGACCCTTGATAATAAAGACCGTCTAAATGAGCCGTTAAACGCTTGTATATGTCAACCGTCTTTATAATCTCGTCATAGTCTGCTGCAACCCTCGATTCTGTCGTATCAAGTACAATACGGAATCTGTACGGTTTTCCTCCGTAGTCGAACCACTCTTCTATCTCACTTTTTGGGTGTATTCCACCTAAAGCCATTTCAACGGCTGCCTTTGTGCCTAATTTCTGATGCACTCTTACGCTATCCCGGATAATCGCTCTTTTCGCTTCTATCGGATAATCGTAATCATACCAATCTACATGGAGGTCATACGCTAATACATCAAGCCATGTTTCCGACAACTCATTTATATTTGCGTATATGATATTCTTTTTTGTCTGCTCTACTGTTTGGTGTAGTTCGTCCGCTATGAGTCGACCTAACGCAACCATTTTTTCATCTTTTTTTAGGGCGGGCGGAAATGTAGCATAAAAATCCGCATCTTTTAAGTTATTCATCCTCTACCCCTCCGAATGTCACGGTGCATTTTTTCAATACCGCAACGCTTCCTTTTGGTATTTTTGTAAATACAGGCTTTGTAATCTCTATCCTCTTAATGCCCGAATCCATAAGAATGGCATTAAAATAGGACGGGTTAATATCCCGCCCCATTTTTGAGGTCTGCCATAATTCGTAGCTTTCCACCGCCAAATCAACCGCCCTTTTGATTTCCTTGGTGCTTGCTTCTTTGTCTTTTGGTATGTAATAAGTTGCTTCAATGTCAAAATCAACCGTTGTCGGTGCTGCAACTATTACCTTGTCTGTCATTGGTCTTATACTGTCGGCACTTAAATACTCCTGTACCTCTTTTATAAGTTCCTCACTCGGCAATTCTCCGCCATATAGCATAATTCTTATGTCCGCTACTCCGTCCTCCGGGCTTTCTGCGGATACATCACTTATTTGTGAGGATACCGCCTTGGCGTGGTATGTGTAACTACCTCTCGGTCCGGCTGTTGTGTAACTTTCCTCTGATTCTCTCATACGGTTGTAATATGCCGTGTCGCTTTCTTCTCCACTTCCTCCGGCTGTTTCTGTCGTGTTCGTCACTTCCTTAAAGTATAAAAATTCTTCTGTAACAAGTTTGCTTACCTGTCCGGGTGTAAAGCCATTTCCGTCCTCTCCTAATGTGGTGCATACTGCTTCTACCTCTGCGTATGTCTGCCCTGCCGGAAATGTTAAATATCCTGTTGTTACAAAGTTAATATATCCGTCTACCGTTACCTCTATTTCATCCGTTATCACATACTCTTTATCAAGTGCTGTTGTAATGCTGAATCCAAGCGTTGTCCTCGCTGCCGTAGGCTGTAGTCTGTATGTATTATGGAATATCTCGCTTAATGAATCCAAGTTCTGCCCTGTTGCATATCTCGGTAAGTTCTGTTTTGCCGATTCGTTGATATTTACCCTTTCCTGTATGATTACACTTGCAAGCCACAGGATAAATGCTCTTACAGGGTCAGCAGGGTATAATGTTCTCCCTGTGATTTCCTCATATCCTGCTATCAGCTTATTTACAAGTGCTTCCGTGTTGGTATCTACAAACTCAACCTCTGGTAACTCACTCGGTATATTCCTCGTCGTATTCGTCGTATTCGCCATTAACTTCTACCTCCACTTTAGGTTTTAATATTCCCCTTTCGTAATCTGCCGTAAACTCTACGCTTACAATCTCTGCTCTCGGCTCGTATTCTCCGATTTTGTCGTAAATGTCCGCCGTTGCAAGTGCCGTAGCCGTTGTAATCGGCTTGTCTATATAAGCTGCATTTAACCCAAATTCACGATTAAGGGGTATATCATATTCTATCGAGGACAGCAAAAACCAAACATTTTGTATCACTTCCTCGTATAATGTTTTGGGTGCAAGGTTTATAGGCTGTTCCTGTGTCGTGTCTATTGTAAAACTCATTTTCGCCTACCTTTCTACCTCTTTGCGTACTGTTCAAGCGATAAGGTGCTTTTTGCAATCAACAAATTTCCTTGTTTATCGAACCTCTCATAATCCTTTGTGTGTCCTGTGATAACCCATTGGCTACCGTACTTCGTACCTCCGATTATAAGCGTAAGGATTTTCCCCTTTTTCCTGTACTTATCTATCTTGTCCTGCATACTCTTAGGATTTACCCCAAGAAATGCAGATAGGTAAATAGTAAGGCTTGCCGTGTCTGTATCATTGTACTGAAACTCTAATAACGGCTTTTTTAAATGTCTTGTATGTTTTGCGTAATTGGTTTTGCTGTCTATCTTCAAATCGTCAAAGGTTTTTACCTTGTTTGCCGATACTTTAAAGACAATATCGCCAAGTGTTCCAATCTCTGCCATTAGATACCTCCTATAATAAATCCATCCCCCTCTCCGTCCGGCTTGAATATGCACAATACCCATTGCCCTACGGTTGGAATCCAAGGTTTTATTTTAATATCACATCCTGTTTTACATTCCACGGTTGGCGTTCGCTTCACAATCCTTAAATCTCCTGTTACTATTCCCTGGTCCGGAATCTTTACCCTTGCTGTCATATTCCCGGAATTAACCTTACTTACCTGTCCTATTCTTACAATGTCTTTTAATTCCTGTATGTCTGTATTTCCGAATCCTGCCATTTAATAACCCTCCAATACGCTACGCAATTTAATCTGTACCTTGTATCCTCCTGTCAAGCTGTGCTGTGCCTGCTCGACTATGTATTTACCGTCAAATTCTCCGTACCCGTATACAGTAACCGTAATTCCTGCTACATAGTCCACATCCCCAACTAAAGTAAATTCTGCCGTGGTTTCGCCTTTGTTTCTCTGTCTTAATTGGCACTTTGCCAACTCCAAGGCTTCCGCTTCGCTTGATACTTTATGTTTAAATTCGTATGTCTGTCCGTCCGGGTCTGCTCCCGGTGCTGTGTATGTAGCTTCAATAGTTTTCTTTGTGTCGGGGTCTGTGTATGATACATGGCACTTCGAATATGATGTATCCGCCGTCTTAGTTGAAAAACTGTAGCTTAATATATTTCCTTTTCCTGCTTTAATCTTTTTTACGGATGCCTTACCCTCGTAATCCACCTCGTCAAAAAGGACTATTGTTTTTGATGTAACCTTTAATGAAATGCCTGCATTTTTGCATAGTTTTTTCAAAAAGACTATATCTGCTGTGTTTACCTGTTCCTTTCTCTTATAACTCGGATTGTGGCTTGAAAGATACATTACTTTCATGCCATTACCCTTGCCTATCTTTTCTGCTATATTTTTAAGATTGGTATTTTCCCAAGTCTTAGATTTCTTTTCCTGTCTTAACTTTGTGCTATATGGTATTGATGTAGCTTTTATAGTCAGCTTTTGCGGTGGCCCTTGATAACTTACGCTGTCAATTTCAAACTTTCCGCAATCCAATACCTTATCTTTTCCGTCTGAATACGGATTTTTTTGTATTACAATAGCGTGTATCTCCGTGCCTTTAAATGCTTTCTTTTCTTTTATTACGGTTGTTTTAGTTGTTGTTGTCGGTGTTCCGCCCTCAACATCTGAAGCATTGCACCAACCGTATACCCTTTGTCCGTCTTGTGATATTAAGTGATACGGGTGTGCGTTGTGATTCGCTATTGTGCATTTACAGGTGCTTGCACCCCTGTTTACTGTCGGTTCTGCTGCCATAGAGGATATATATACCGGTCCGCCTTTGAACTTTACAATAGCACCTACTTTTATCTCTCCGCCTCCTGTAGTGACCGTTTCCGTCTTGGTTCTTACTGCTTTGCTTGTATTGAGCCAATCTTTTATCCATTTGCCCTCCCTGTCGTCTAGGGATATGTTTATATCGTCTGTTTCGTCCTCTTCTTTGTCCGTGTAGGACAGGGATAACAGATACTTGGATAACTCTTTGGATATATCTGCACCTTTAAAATACAGTTTTATCACGGTACGCCTTGCGTAGTTTTTATTACTCACTTACCGTTACCCCCTGTTTCCACGGTGGCAGGGATTCCGATACCGTCAATTCAATTTCCGGCAAGGTCAATACAACCCCTGCCGGAAAGATGTAGGTATCTTTATGCTCAATATTCGCTTTAATAAGAGTATCCATATACATTTCATTTCCGTATGCTTTGTAAGCCACAATATCCCAAGTGTCCCCGGATACCGTTGTGTAAGTATTATTAAGCATATACTACCCTGTCCTCCTGTTCTTTTTGTTCTTTCAGAATTGCTACAATGATTGCTCGTAGTTTTTCCAAAAATGCTTCGTCATACTGTTCTAACTGCTGCTTAATGTTATTTGCTTCGCCGTTGCCGTTTACTACAACGCTCGGCGAATTTTGAACATTTATAACGATTGTGCCGGCCCCGCCCATTCTTGCAGATACATTATCTGCCGTCTGTGCCTGTGAGATATTGTTAAATATCTGTCCTGTCTGTGCTGCCGTAAATACCTTTCTGTTAGCAGCGTTTGTAATTAACTCTGGTCCATTCTCTCCGGCTATGAATGTACCCGGTGTTCTGTCCGTACCTTTTGCAAATCCCGGTATCTTAGGTATGTTAATTCCTTTTCCGCCAAGTCCGGGAACCCAATCCGGCACTTTCAACTTATTAAGTCCACCAATTACGGTATTGACTGCCGATACAACAGCTCGTAAAGGTGCTTTTATAATTTCACCAAGTCCTCCGACCGCTCCCGAAAAGATAGATTTAATGCCGTTCCAAGCCTGTGACCAATTTCCTGTAAATACGCCTGTCACAAATGAGATAATTCCCTGTAGCACGGTCATTAAATTTTGTATAATTCCCTGTACCGAACCTAATACAGATTGAACCACCGATAAAATTACGGGCATTACTGCCTGTACCACCTGTAAAATTCCCTGTATGATAGGTGCTACTATGTTCCAAATTGTCGTTAATGCCGTCTGAATCGCCGGAAGCAATACAGATAAGACATTGGTAACAACAGGTAAAATTGCCTGTATCATGCTTGATATGGTAGGCAATACTGTTGATGTTATAAAACTGAATAATTCCGATATAATCGGTAATACATAAGTCTGTAAAAACGAGATAAGTTCCGATATAATCGGCATCAATCCGGCTATAAAATTCGCAATAATTGGAATTACTGCCCCGACAAAATCAACTATGCTTTGAATTATTGACATTATCGTAGGTGCTGCTGCCTGTATGAAACTTACGATACCCGGTACAACATCATTTATAATTACCTGTAATACCTGTTCTGCCACAGGAACTACATAAGTTGTCACAAATGCTATTACATCTGATACTGCCGTTTTTACTTTTCCAAGGATATTTACAAGTGTATCAAATACCTGTACGCCCTTATCCCCGAATATCTCTTGTATTTTGTTTCTTGCTTCTCCGATATTGCTATCAGAGAAAATATTTTTAATGGTATCTCCGACACTCGTTATAACCGCCACAATCTTATCAAAGATTGCCAACGCTTCACTTCCGAATGTTTTTTCTATAAATGCTCTGATTTCCTGTAAGTGGCTCTTAACTAACTGGATAACGGTAATAATCGTTGTGATTACTCCGACAATCGGTAATATCTTTCCTACCACTCCACCAAGCGGACCGAATACAGAACTTGCCAAGTTTCCCAACGGTCCAAGCATTGTTTTTATAGCATTTCCTACAGGTGCTATAAACTTCGTTATCTTTCCGAATCCTGCCCCTATAAGATTGCCAACCTTGCCTAACGGCGAATTTGCAACAATACCGCCTAATCCCGATAGGATACCGCCAAGCCTGCCACCCATTCTTGTAAATGGTGTCAAAAACAGGTTAAGTAGCTTTGAGCCTGCACCTGTTACCGTACCGCCGATTTTTCCGCCTAAACTGCTGAATACACCGCCAATTTTTGTAAACAACGTGCTGTTGCTTAATACACCACCTAAAGCACTACTTACGCCCCCGGCTGCGTTCTTTACGCTTGTGAAGTATCCAAGAATACCGCTACCAATATTCTTAAAATTCAAAAAGCCACCTGTAAGGCTTTGTAGGTACTTATTCATTCCGATTCCCTTTATTATTTCAAAGGCTTTTTGAACATTGAGTATTCCGCCTTTTACTTCAAGGAATCCTAATTTTGCTGCAAGTCCTCCGACTTTCAACCCGGCTAATGCAACTGCAACCTTGGCGATAGTTTTTACCGCCTGTGGATTTTTCCTTACAAAGTCTGTCACTACGTTTACTATTCCCGTAAATTTCTTTATGCCCTCTGTGAGGGTTGGCAATAGCAATTCTCCAAGTTCTACCTGTAAGGCATCAAAGGCGGATTTTGCCAATGTGATACTTCCGTTAAGGTTGTCTAACTTGGTTTCTGCCATTTGTTTAGCTGCACCGTCACAGTTATATACCGCATCTGTAAGTTTATTAAAATCCGCTTCGGATGCGTTTACTATGGCAAGCATACCTGCAAAACTTTCTTTTCCAAAAATCGTTGTTGCTGCTGCCACCTGTTCCGCTTCGGACAACCCGCCCAAACTGCTTCGTAGGTTCTTTACTACATCCCCGAAACTCTTCATAGAGCCGTCTGCATTTGTAAGGCTTATGCCGTATTTCTGCATTGCTGCTGCTTGTGCATCTGTCGGCTTTGCCATATTGGCTAATGCCGTCTTTAAGCTTGTACCTGCAACCTCTGCCTTAATACTTGCATTTGCCATAAGACCAATGCCTAAAGACATATCTTCTACGCTATAGCCTAACGCTCCGGCTACTGGTGCAACCTTTTGGAATGTTGACCCCATCATGCTTACATTGGTGTTTGCATTGCTAGATGCCTGTGCTAATACATCTGAAAAATGCCCGGCATCTGATGCACTTAACCCAAAAGCCGTTAAGGCATCTGTCACAATATCAGATACGCTTGCTAAATCTTCCCCGGAAGCTGCTGCAAGGTTCATAATGCCCTCGATACCGCCTAGCATATCCTCCGTTTTCCAACCTGCCATAGCCATGTATTCCATAGCCTGTCCGGCTTCCGTTGCGGTAAACTTGGTTGATGCTCCCATTTCTTTAGCTTTATTTGAGAGTTGGGCGATTTCCTCGGTCGTTGCTCCCGATATTGTCTTTACTCCCGACATCTGCTCTTGAAATTCTGCTGCCTTTTTAACCGGTCCGGCATATATTGCCGTTCCTACTGCTGCGATTGCTCCTATTGTTCCTGTCAACTGCGACTTTGTTTGTGCTATCGCTTGGTTGTTCTTATCTATTTTCTCATTGATAGCTGCTACTTTTTCCTGTGATTTTTGCAGTTTATCATACTGTTTTTGTAATTCCTCTGTATTCTTCGCAAGGTTATTTGTATCTATGCCCGCTTCTTGGAGTGCCTGCCCCATTTCCTGTAGCTTCTCCGTTTCGTCTGCTGTCTTATCCCTCGCTTTTGCCAACGCTTCCGTGTTGGCTTCTAATTTCTTTTTAAGTTTCTCTGATTCTCCGCCTGTCGCATCATACTCCGCCTGTAGCCGTTCATGTTCCTTTTCAAGGTCTGTAACCCTCTGCTTGCTCCTCTCCACTGCGGTCTGCTGTTTCTGATACGCCGATACGTCTTTTAATTTATTTCTAACCTCTTTCAGATTATCGCCCAAAAGTGTAACGGTGCTGTTTGCTGTCTTAAATGTTTTTGAGAAGTTCGGCCCCAAGGCTGCGGTTAATTGAAAGAAAAATTGAAATTGTCTTGCACTCGCCACGTCCTTACCTCCTTTCGGGCATAATAAAAGCACCTGCCTGTGCAAGTGCCGAATCTATGTAAATTTTAATTATTTTCTTGGTTAAAATCCGCCCTGTATTTCAAGGGCGGATATGTTATTGGTTGTTCTGCTGTTGTGCTTTTTCTTTTTCTATCAATCCATTAAGGCTTTTAATCCACCCTCTTAAATCACGGATTGTAAGGCTTATCCAAAAGTCAATCCCTGTATGTGTCTGTCTTGAAAGTAAAAGTGCATTTTCTCTTACCCAAGTTCCGGGGTTTAATCTGACAAGCCTGTTGTTACTAAAAAATCTCTACTCTTATTCTTGATTTTTCCAAAATCCCGAATAGGTAAATGCTCGATAAGGTCGCTTCCTACGCCTGCTGCTCTCGCTGCCATTTTCGACAGGAAAGATGTAGAAATTTCCGGCGATAATACATACTCTCCAACTGCTGCCATTTCATTCTCAACGGCAATCATATCCGAACCCAAAAGACCCTCAAAATCAAAAGTCAACTTGTCGTAAGTCTTTCCTTCAAATTCAAAAGGTTTCTTGAAAACATGAGTATAATTTAATCCGTCCGTGTCCGATTCGGTCACATTTACTTTCTTTTCCTCTGTTGCTACTGCTGTCTGCTTTACATCTTCCATTGCGTTTAATCCTCCATTTTTCTACCAATATAGGAAAAGCACGGTTTCCCGTGCCTATTTTCCAAGTGCTTTTCTCACATCCGCTAAGTAATCTTTTCCGTTTACATAGTAGATATAGTTAAGTGGGTCAATCTCCAGCTTTTTCTTGCCGTCAATGTATGTAGCGTAATAACTTACTGCATACTCTCCGCTTACCTCTGCTGCTGCTGCCGTGGCAACCTTTCCGGGGTTAAGTTTCTTTGGCGTGATTACAAGAATATGCTTCACGGATACAACCTCTGTAGTTCCTTTGACAGTATCTTTCTGCTGCTGTGCTGCTCTTAAATCAATGTTATGCTGTCTTGGCTCATGTAATTTAATCGCATTGTTTGTTACGGTTCTGAAATTGAGTGTAAGGCTCATTGCTTCAATCGCACCCAAAATTACAGATTCTATTTTACCGCCAATGCCGGCCCCGCTGATTTCCTCGGTAATATTTGAAATTTCCGGCAATGTTACTTCGGAGATACCGATATACTCCGTTGCATCTTCATATACCGCAAACCCGATTACTGTTTCGTCAATCTTTGGCATCCTGTTTTACCTCCTATGCAAAAATATTTTCGAGATAACTTACGTCATACTCTAATACAAAATCAAGTTCCTTTGCCGGACTTGGAGGGGTAAGGTAAATATGAAACTTTGCCTTTCCTGCTAACAAGTCTGCTGTGGTGTTCTCTTCCTCTAAGAACTCAACACGTCCGCCTAAAATCTTCTCTTCCGCCATTAAGCCGTTAAGCCAAATGTTAATACTCTGTGTTACGGATTCGATAAGTCGTTTATTTAACTTCTTATCAACTTTGCTCCACATAGACAGGATTACAGAGTTTGCAACCCAACCAAACATACGGCTTACGCAATAAAAGTAGTCCGTAACATCCGTATTTGCCGGGTAGCACGCTGTTTCATTGCCCCATGATACAAAGTTGCCCGTAAGGTTTAAGGCTGTGATAATGCCGTTTGAGTTAAGGTAATTTGCCTTTACAAGGTCTAAGAGTACCTCTGTGCCGTCTGCAAGTACCATTCCGTCAATCTGAATAGTTTTATTACTTGCTGATTCGCACGGCGAACCTCCGCCTAAATCCTCTGTGGCATCCGTCTTTGACATAACGCCCGCCTGATGTACGGAAGAATGGTAGGTCTTACCTCCAAGCGTATACTTGGGCCATGTAACAAGCTGTGACGGCTGTGAGATATTGTTATCGCTCTTCCACTTCGGTACGTCTGAATATGTCTTTACGGTTGTTGTATCTGCATCAATGATTGCTTTTCCTACAAATAAACCGTTAATATTCTCCGCCTTGGCTGCCATGATTGCAGCTACTTCCGAATCTGTAGAAAAATTCGGTGCAAGGAAAAGTGTAGGGATTACCCCGTACTTAGGATATACAGAATCGACCAACTCAAAACCGCTTGATTTATTGGTTGATGTATCATATCCTCCAATAATATCCTTTTTTGTGACCTTGCTAGGGTCAACGGAATTGAATTTGATATTAAGTTTTGCGTTGTCCGCCTTGATTTTCCCGCTTTCAATGCGTTCTAACCTTAATACTCCGTCTGTGTAGAAAAGGTCGTAATCCTCGCCCCTTGTATATTTTTCCGTAAGTGAATCTTCTCCGTCATACCCCTTTACCTCTACTGTACCGCTTACGGCTTCAAAAGGTAATTCCGTGATTCCTCCGGCTAATGTCTTATCTACTGTTTCCTCTCCTTTGAGGTGTTTTGTAGGGTCAAGGACATTTACCATAACGATAGGTCCATTAGAATATAATTTGAATGATGAGTAGATTTCTTCGCAAATATCGTACTTATCCCATTCGTCACTATATCCCATTGCTGCTACCGCTTCCGCATAGTTAGATGCGTATACAGGCTCATTTACTTTACCGTCTACCGTATGCACCGGGGCAGTACCTACAATGAGGTGTATACTGCTATCTGCGACAACAGGCGTTGATACACTCGTAGCCTGTTTACTTGCTTTCGCTCCGTGATAGTAATTGCTCATTACTTTAATCCTCCTTTGGTTTTCTCATAAGACTTAAAACATCATTGTAATATTTGTTTAACAATGTTCCTGCTTTCTTTGTTTTCGGTTTGTTTACCGCAAGGCTCTCCGTGGTTACGATAAGCAACCTTACCTGTGGTAACTTCTCAATGGTCGGCTTTAAATATTCCTCAATTTCCGCTCTGCTTCCTGTGAAAATTGTATTTTCAACCAACCCGGTGTTTGTTGTCGGTCCGATATAAATAAATCTTCCCTCTGTGGCGTTCGTATTTGCCGTTTCCTGCTGTTCTTCTGTTTCCTTGGTGGATTTTACCGCCTGTTCCGTTTCCTCTGCCTGTGTGGCTGTTCTGCTCGCTCTCGGCATACTTTATACCTCCTTTATTCTAAATATTTTCTTACATCCCTGTGAATCTGTGGCAATTCCCATATTGTCATTAACTCGCCAACTTGGTACAATTCCATGTTTTCATCATAGATAATCGTTTCTATCGGCATTTGACACGAATAGCGTTCATCTACCACCACATCCTCTAACAGGCTTGTTTCTATCTTCGTTACAAGGTTTAGGCATTGCATATAATTTTCGTTTTCATCTTCCGAAAATGTAACGCAAATAATACGCACCCTGCATACGTTCTCTTCATCATCTACCTTTTTGGTAAGCAATTTGAGAAGTATGTAGGGTGCTGCCTTTTTCTCCTTTTCCTTGTTTGGTAATCTCCCAATAAACACTAACGGCGGTCGTTCTCCGGGGTCTGTTCCATTCTCCGGCACTCTTGCAATCAACCGCATATCTTTTACTTTATCTTCCATATAGGCTTTAAGTGCATTTAATAGGTCAATCGCTGTCATTAACTACCTCCGTTCAGTATCCTATCAAGTTCATGCTCCATACGCTTGTTTATGACCTCGTTTACCCTGTCCTCTACAGATTTTATTACTACTGTGTTTTCTGCCATTCTCGGCACGGACGGACCGTAAAACTGTTTAATTGGATAATTAGAATCTCCCTTACGCTCATATACTCCTATATGTCCGTTTGGCATCTGTGCGGTAAAGCCTTTTTGTAACTCTACTTGGCTTTCATCCCTTTTAACTGCTGCCTTTACGGAAGTTCTGCCATATGTTGCTTTCTGTGGTGCGACATTGAATTTAATAAGTGGGATAACCGTACCTGCGTACTCAATGCTTCCTATCAATCCGTCACTCCGCATTTCAACCTTTTTGTACCCAATATGTGAATATCTCGATATAACCGCCGGACTTACATAATACACGCTCTTAATCTGCTTGTTAAAAGCCGTCCGCCCTGCTGATAATCCCCTTTGCATTGCGGGTTTTAGTACTTTTTCGTCCGCTTTCCCCAAGCCGGATAAAATAGCGTGTAGCCTGTTGGTGGTTTCCTGTGATACTTCAATGTCTACCATTTATTCATCCTCCCCCACCAATTCAATAATAAGTTCGTTGTATTCTGTCGTTACCTCGGATATTTTATACAGTTCTTTGTCTATCCACATCCTCATGCCCTGCCTTGGTTCTTTTCCCAAATCAGATAATCGGATGCGTATTACAATCAGCTTTTGGTATATACCTTGTGCATGGTCCCCGGATAGCATTTGTCGGCGTGCTTCTGCATCTTCCGAATCAAAAACTACAGGTATGTTCCTGTCTATTCCGTCAATGCGTATCCTGTGAACTTCTGCAAATTCCTCCGTATTGTAAAAAGTGCGGTCAAGGTCTTTATCAAGCATTTCTTTAAAATTTCTCATAAGCTGCCACCGCCTTAGCAGACGATAGCAACATACCAAGAATCTACTTCGTGAGGTACACAAAGCGGTGCTGAATTTAACTGTAAGAATCTTCTAGGCGGTCTACGTTCTACCCACTGTTCCGGGATTCTCGCACCCTCTACAACCTCGATTGTCTTACCTGCTTCGTCTGTTACTCCGACAGCACCATAATACATAGAGTAGTTTGCTTCTGTAGAAAGAAGTGCAACGACATTTGCCGGAAGTAAAGGCTTGTCCTCCGGGTGTTCTTTGTCGGTCCAGTTATCTAAGTACCACTCGTTGTAAGTGTAAACATCCATTCCCAACTCATGGATAGTACCTACATAGGTTGCACCGTTCGGAAGTTCCTTTGGTGCAATAACTGCAACCTCAAATCTTCTTACATCAAGAACTTTCTGCACTTCCTCGTCCATTAAGAACGCTTCTAAGGCATCCGAACCCATAAGGCACACATTACAGTTTACAAAACCTTTCTTCTGTACCTCTTTTCTCCATTCCTTTAACTGCTTGATTTTTCCACCTGTCTTTTTATTCCAAGTGTTAGTACCGCTTAACTTGGTTGTGTTTGTGAATTTAAAATCAATCTCTGCCTGTAACTCTTTGCCGTCTTTGTCAAGAATCGGGATTTTACCTGTAAACAAAGCCTGACAGCACATCCATTCCTCACGGCGTGTAATCATTTCGTCAAGTTCTGTAAAATCTCTCTGCATCTTCTCGACCGCTCTCTGATTCGGAGATTTACCGCCGTAAAGGCTTTCTCCCGGTGTACGCTTTAAAATATCGTCCACCGTTGTAATCTTGTTTGGTGCTACAAGCGGTGGCTCGTATGTGTTAGTTTCGTAACCCTCGTTGTCGATTGTTACGCCACCAATCTTTTTATGTACGAATGGTGCAAGCTGTCGATTTCCTTTCTTAAAATCTACATCAATTTTCTGCGTATCGAATGTTTCGACATTGCGGAAGAATGTAGACTTAATGAATGTATGCACTTTAGGCATACGCTCTACAAGTTTTCCCATTGTTCTAGGGTCGTAAATGCTGATATTTGCCATTTTCTCTTATCTCCTTTTCTGTTTAAGCTGTCGCATTATCTGTATCTACAAGAAAGATACCGATTTTTCGGAATGGTGCTTTAAAGTCTGATGCTTTTTTACCTGCCGGACACTCGATTGCACTACCGAAAAATTCGCCTGTGAGGTAATATACAACCTCTTCTCCCTCCTGTGCGTCCTCTGCTGCAAGTCCGTAAACATCTGCAACAGTATCTGCTGTTACTGCCTTAATCTTTCCGTCTGCCGCAAGTGTGATAGGCATAAGTTCGTGAATTGTTTCTCCGCTCGCTACTGTGCCCGAATCGGTCACAACGGGAAAATCTCCGGCGTGTACCATTTTAGGGGTGTAACTTCCTAAATTTTCTTTTCCTGCCATTGTTCTTTACCTCCTGTTATTTTGTCTGTGGATACATCTGGTCGATAATCTCGCCGAATGGGTCGTTGTCTTTTCCTTGTCCGCCGTTGTTGGAAGTCGGGGTAACATCTTTTACTCCCGAATTGTCTACATCTTCCTGTCGGTCATTCAAAAATGCCTGTCCTGTCTTTTTCTGTTCTGTGATAATCTGCATTGCGAACACTTCGGCTGTCACAGGCTCTTCATATTTTGCCTTGTTTGCCAAATCCTCAAACCCCGGCAATGTCATATCGTCAATCGCCTTGATTCTTGCCCTTTCTGTATCTACTGCTGCCTGTGTGTCCGCTCCGGCGTTGTCTTTTGTATCTGCCAAAATCTCGGTTTTATACGCATTGGCTACGTCCGGGTGGTTCTTTTTAAACTCTTCCAATGTCATGTTATTGTCCTCCTTGTTTTTTCCATTGGTTTTATAGTTATTATTATGGCTATTGGCGTAGCCTAATAATCCTTTTGGTATCGTGCTGAATCTCTCCAAACCGATAGGTACGGAATTTATTATTACCTTTTCCGCATTTTCTACCTCTGTGTCCACATCTGTAAACATTACTGCGGTACAAAATCCCGCTTCTACCGCTTCCTCGCCTGTGAACCATTCGCCCTCATTTGTCATAAGGCTTTTAATTTCTTCCTCCGACTTATCCGTAACGGTCATATAGCAATTAACGATAGATTGCTTAATTGTTTCCAATTCCTTAACGATATTTTCCAAATCTGTTGTATTGTAGTATCCAATCAATCCGGCTAATGGGTCGTGTATCATAAATACACCGCCTACAGATATTTCTATTGTATCGCCTGCCATAGCAATAATGGTCGCTGCACTTGCACACCAACCGTCAATCTTTACTGATATATTCGCCTTATGCTCTTTTAACCGGGTATATATCGCTACTGCTGCAAATACATCCCCTCCGCCCGAATTGATACGCACGGTTATTTCATCCACCGGCCCCAAGTCTTTTAACTCTTGGTTGAATACTCCCGGTGTTATTTCATCCCCGTACCACGAATACTCGGATATTTCGCCATACAATAGCATTTCTGCCGTATTATTTTCTTCGTCCGGCACAAAATTCCAAAACCTTTGTACTTCGTTTTTATTTCTCGGTTTCTTCCTCTGTCGGCTCTCCGCCATTGTCGGGGTTGTTTTCTGCATCTGATTCCTCACGTCCGTTAATATCCTCAATGGCTTGTGTATCTTTCTTTGCACCGCCTGTTACCTCCTTTAACAATTCTTCCTCACGTTTTCGCTGTTTGATGTTTTTATAAAAATCCGTGCCTGTAAGTTCTCTCGCTTCTCTTTCTCGGGTCGAATATCCGCCCTGTACCCTCTTTTCTGCTGCTTCAACCTCTTTAGTTGGGTCAAGCTGTCCGGCACTCGGTCCCGTCCATTCTGCCGAACAATAGGCATCTTTTATAATCGGGTCTGTGAAAAATCCGGGTGCCTTGATTCTTCCTTTCGCTACCGCTTCACTTAACCACTCCTCATAGATTGGTTGGCAAAAATCAGCAACGAACCATGCACGGTACATTTTTACAACTTTGAAAAATTCAAGGATTGCTGCCCTTGATGCGGAATAATTGCTTGAAAATGCCATTATCAGTATTTCGTAAGGGATTTCCAACGCTGCCCCTATCTGTTTCAATACTGCGATTACAAAAGGGTCAAAATTCGGGTTTGGTCTTCCCGGATTTACCATATTGGCTTTTTCGCCCTCTCCAAGGTCAATAACCGCTCCCGGTGCAAGCTCTATACTGTTTTCGTCCTCTTGGTCTACCTGCATTTCTTCCGGGATGCTTTCCCCGAATGGCACATCATCACTTGCACTTTCTTTTTCAATAAATACTGTAAACAGACCGTTAATAACTGCTGCCAACACTTCCGCTTCGGTATATCTTCCAAGCTGTTTTATTGTATCTATTACAGGTGCTAAAAAAGGAACTCCCCGGACTTGTCCGATTCGTTCCCTGTTCATAATGTGTAATATATTTCTTCGCCCTGTCTTTTCTCCGTAGGCAAGTACCCTTACCCATTCTCTCGGTTCTCTATCTGTAAATGATAGGGGGTGGAACTTTGATACATGGTAGGCAACAACCTCTCCTGCTGTGTTCTTTTCTACGCCCTCGCAAAATAAAGGGTTTATCTTTTCGTTATCCGGGGTGCTTATCCTGTCTGCTTCAATCGTCTGTATTCTAAGGTCGTATATACTCCCTACCCTCTTTGTTGTTGTCATAAGTGCGAACGAATCGCCACTGAGTAAGGCGTTTAAAAATGCCAACTGCTGCAACTGATAAAAGTTATCTATTCTTTCAAGGTCGCAATTTGTAGAATCCGCCCAATGTGCAAATTCTCTTTCTATCGTTTCCTCTAACTCTCTCGCTTCCTCCGGCTCAATCTTTAATACTTCCTCATTGATTGATGCTTTTAGGTGTAATCCAATTCCTATAGTATTGGTTCTAAGCCTTTTAATTGCCCCTGTGGCAACATTCGAGCCACCATAGAACAAATCCCTAGACCTCTGCCTTAAAGGGTCTATATTGTCCTCTACGTCCTCTCTGTGGCTACCTCCGCCGTGCGTCCAACCTATAAGGCTTTTCTTTGTAGCACTTGCACCGTAGTTTCCGTAACCGCTATCAATCATACTTAGGCGTTTTTTTGCCACCTCTCGTTTTAATGCCCTTTCCGGGGATATTGCTTTTATGGCTTTATCAATAAAATTCAAGGTCTGAACCTCCTTTCTCCGTATTTTTGGTACGAAAAAAGCACCTCGGATACCTCTATATCTCCTTGGTGCTTTGCTATTTTATATATTATCATAAAAAATCGGGCAATGGCGGGCAATCTTTTATTTTCCTGTTTCTTCCTGTATTTCCGCCATTTTTCGGGCGTTTTGCCTATAAATCTCTTGGCACAATCCTGTATACCCTATTTCTGCCCTTTTTCTTCGCTAAATTCTCCAATTCCGCTACTTTATTGCTCCAATACTCTATCTGTTTACGGATTTCCGCCAAATTCGCCCTTGTAAATGACTTTCCGCCTATAGTGTATGATTGGTTTATTGCTACCTCGCTTTCCGCTTCTAGCCACATATCCAAGTGTTTTTTTGCTGTTTCAAGTGTTATTGCTGCCATTATGCTATACCTCCGCTTCTATTTCCTCTGTGCCTTGTGCGTGTTCTTGTTGGCTTTACCTCTGCATTTCCTTTCTTTGGTGGTTCTTTTAGGGTTAATCCTGTTATTTCTATCGCTGCCTGTGCGTAGTTTCTGCAATCCAAAGGCTCATTTCTCTTTGTTTCGCCTGTAAGTTCCCACACAAAGTACGGTCTGCCTTTTTTATATTTTAATACCTGTTTTTCTGCGGTAAGACCTTTAAAATAATCTTCGTCATACCCTCGGATATACTCATTTTCATCTTTTGGAAAATGGCAATATCCGGGACCCTCTTCCTCAATTTGCAATCTTTGCAATAGCAAGGATTTACCTGTATCAACTCCAATGGTAAATAAGTATGCCTGTTCTCTGTTATTCTTGGTTGGCTTCGATATATACGGTCTTGCCGTTCCCTCGTTACCTCCCTTAATGGCAAAAATCTTTCTTGCCGTCCTTGCTTTGCAGAATTTATAGACCTTATTCGTAAAATGTCCGCCCGAATCCATACAGGCACACGATATTCTCATTGCCGTACCGTCCGCTTTCTTAAATGTCTGTTTCAAAAAATCATCAAGGTTTTTCCATACTTCCGATTGCTTCAAATCTCCGTATATCCTCTTGTAGATTATTCCGTAGCTTTCATGTTCTACGCCCCAACCTACTACCTCGACCTCAAAGCGGTCATCCTGTGTATCTATTCCTGCCGTGATTGCTATAACTTCGTCCGGCACTTCGCAACGGTATCTTTCCCTACGCTTCAACAGGTCATCTTTACTTGCTTTTTCGCCCTGTTCCTCCCAAGTCTGCCCCAACTCGGTATTAACCCAAGATTTCATAAGTTCGATATTGCCTTTTTTTAATGCCTGGTCCGCTTCGATAAAGCCTTTTACTATCTTATCCCAACCAAAAAAAGTAGATGCCAAAGAGTTAAAGTGGAATCCTCGCACTTTACGGTTTGGGTATTTTGCCACATACCGCCCCTCGTTAAAATGTTCTTTCCACTCAACCTCTGTATGTACTACTCCGCATTTTGCACATACATAGGTTGTACTTTCTATTTCCCCGTCTGCATCCACCTTATAGATTAAATTACTCCATTCCAACGGTTGTAATTCTCCACAACTTGGGCAAGGTACATTCCATTCTTCCATGGTTGAATGTTCGTACTCCATTTCTATACGGCTTGCCCCTTTTATCGTTGGCGTGCTTGTGTCTACCTCTTTTCGATTCCAATATGTTGTAAGTCGTTTCCCTGCAAGTATCAGAGGGTCCCCCTCCGCTCCTGCTGTTGGTGGGTAAGCATCTATCTCGTCCGCCAATAATATACGAATCGGTCGGCTTCGTAACTCTGTTGGAGAGTTTGCACCTGTCATTGTGATACGTCCGCCCGGAAACGCCTTTTTAAAGATTGTGTTTCCTGCGGTTCTGCTTTTCTCATTTATCTTATCCCTTAATGCCGGGGTATCTCGTACCATTGGCATAAGCCTATCTTTACTCATTGTTTCCGCAAGGGATAAGGTCGGCTGCATACACAATATGGTGCATGGGTCATAGTGCATATAATAGCCTATTGTATTAAGCAAAAAAGCATCCGTTTTTCCCATTTGTGCAGCACTCATAACCACAACTTTTTCAACGGATATATCCGTTATTGCATCCATAATCTCCCGCTGCCAAGGTGCTTTTTCTGTATTCCACTTACCGCCTTTGCTACCCGATTCAGAGGACAAACGGCGGTATCTGTCCGCCCATTGTGATAACGTCAAGTCTGGCGGTGGCTCTAAGACCTTAAATATTCTGTTGAAAAGGTCAATCGTTTCCCTCTTCATCTTCTTTTATTTCCTCCTTAAACATACCCTCAAAATTGGATAACTCGTTAAGTGCTTCTTTTATTTTGTCATTCAAATACAGAAAAATCTTTGCTTTATCCGTCATTGCTGCCAACTTGTCCGCTTCCTCTGCCGGAATGGCACTTAATCGACTCTTGAAATTTATTAACATAGCTGTCATTACTTTTTCTATATCCTCTGACTTGTGCAATTCTCCTTTCTTTACTGCAAGGTCTAACTCTTCATTAAGTCTTTTCGTTTTGGTTAGCTTTGCTCGCTCTTCGTTGAGGTCTACCGTTTCCTGTGATTCCGGGTTACGGTCCCTCAAATATTTTATGTATGCCCTGTTGGTTTCCGCCAAGGCGTACAGGTTTCCTTGCTTCGTCTGCAAAATCCCTTTCTGTGTCAACCTCTCCACGTTTTTAGGGGTCATATCTAGGAATTTTGCGACCGCATTTTTATCATAGAGTTTCAAAATCCTACCCCCTTTAAAAAATTTTGCGGATTTTTGGAAGTCGTTTTTTTAACCTCGAATCTAGGAAGCGTTTGGGGTCACGGCACCCTCACGCCGTTCAGACGGCTTACAGTACCTACGCACCCTCGCCGTCCGTGGCGTGTGCCTGTGTCCGCCTGTGCGTGCGTGTGTGGTGTGTGCCTGCCTGTGCGTGCGTGTGTGAGCGTGTGGCGGTGCGTGGCGTGGCTACTGCTGCCGTGTGCCTGTGCCTATACCTCGCCGTCCTCGCTGTCCTCTGTGTAGCTATCGTCTATCTCTCCTGTATCGGGGTCTACATCATACTCCCCGCTTATCTTCTGCTTCATCAATGCGTACCGCTTCTCTTCCAATGTGATACGGCGTTGCTCTAACTCATAGGACTTTATAGTATCCAATAGCTTTATTATTCTGCCGTGTACTTTATTAAGCTGGTCCTCTAACTTCATTGCTCTTTCAAAGGCAGAGGATTTAATAGTTGTTTCCATAGCCACACTTAGAGCCGGTCCCTGTGGTGTATCCTTGCCGTCCTCATTGTATGCACCGTATGGGTCTGCATCCTCTCCCTCTTTTCCGGGCGTACGCATTTCTACAACCTTGTCTGTGTATAGGTTGCCTGTGGTGTCTGTGTTTAATTCTTTTATCCTTTTTTCCAAATCTTTTTCTTTGGCTATAAGGCTTTGTAATTCTCTTAATGTATTTTCCCCTGTATCAAGGGTAACTGATTCTATCAAGGCTTTTTCATCCTCTGATAATTCATCAAAATACACCTTAGAATATGCCCCGTGTGTTTCTGCGTTTTTATTTCTCACAGGGGCCCCGTGACCCTTGGCGTTTTTATTGCCTTTTTGTCCGCCCCTCTTTTTGGGTTTATTTTCAAGTGCATCATTCCACTTATCTACGCACTTCCATTTTCGTACCTTTGCCGAATCAATCCCCAAGGCTTCCGCAATTTCTGTATTCTTCATTAAGCCGTCTGAATCTAAAAAAAGTTGCTTCGCCTTTTCCCTGTTTTCGTCTTTCTGCCTTGCCAAGTCAAAACCTCCTTTCGTTTGTTTTCCCGGTTTTCGGCTTTCCGTTCTTTCGGAATCTTCGCATTTTTGCAAATTCAAATTTTTATAACACGAAAAGGCAACAGGATTTAACAATAAAATCCTGCTGCCCTGCTTCGCTTTTCATCTTAGTATTATACTACATAAAATCGGGCAATAGCGGGCAATCTTTAATGCAAAACCTCTTTTAAAATTTTGCTTCGTGATACATTTCTATTCCTTGCTAATTTTCCGCCTAAGACCTCTAAGGCAACGCACCTTATATTTTTACTCTGCCGGACAGAATAACTAATCTGTTCCGCTATGCGTTCCCATTTTTGACCCTGTAAGTAAAATCCGCATATAATAGCTTTGTGAATCGGAGTTAAGGAATAAATCTCTTTTGATATTTCCGTTCTCAATTTCTTTAACTCCTGTATTCTGTCCTTTAATTCCTTAATTCTTTCTGCGGTATCTGTACCTGCTATTTCGATTGCAAGCAGAGCCGTAGAATCGCTTGTATTACTTCCGTGTGGCATACCGTCATAGTTAATTGCCCCTGTGGTATCATACACGCTTTCGTACCGCTCTAGCCACTCGCCTGTAACCTTAATATCAAGGTCAATATCTTTGTAAAATTTTAAGATTGCTTCTACTTCCCAATTCTTCATTTTATGCTATCCTTTCTTTTATGGTGGTCTGTATTTTTCACACCATTTGATACTTGCTTTTCCTGTAGCTTCGATTTCTGCTATACAACTGCTGCCGTGCTTCGTCCTCTTGGCTTCGCAAGATTCGCAAATATCCGATTCTGCTATATCGAAAATATCTTTTAACCTCTCTGCAAGGTCTTTTATTTTCTCCATAAGCAAATCAAAGGATTGCATAAATTGATTTATTAAATCGCACGTTTCTTTTTCTGTTTTTCCAATTTGTGCAGATAGGCAGGCAACCAATGTAGATAATTGATTGCTTGCCTTTTCTTCTCCGCACCAAATAACGCCCTCCTTGTATTCGATACGGTCCATACGCACCGCCTAACCCTGTAAGTATTTCTGATACTCTACCGTTTTACCCATTACCCATACAGATAAGGCGTTGGTTAATCTACTTTCCCATTCTGCCGGGCAGATATTTCCGTTTTCGGATTCTGTCATAATAACTTTTCTTACCTCTTTCTGTATCATGTTATATTGACCTGTTCCGTATTTTTTACTTATCCATTCCGTAAAGGATAATCCCTTTTCCTGTGGTTCGGGTACATATTCCGGGTAATCGCTCATATCCTGTTGCCCCGGTAAGTTGTCGTTTTCCGCTTCGTCCTCCTGTGTTTCCTCCGGCTCATTCATAAAACTGCTTTCCTGTGTTTCCTCGGCATCCTCTTCCTCTGCCGGTCCCTGTGGTGCTTCCTCTTCGGAATCATCATAGGTCAATTCTTCTGTTTCAATCATCAATGCAACGATTTCCGCAAGGTCGGCATATTCGATAATGTATGTACTCCAATCCTCCTTAATCTGTATTGCCATTCCCTCCGTTTGGAATCTGTAGATAAATTCTTTTCCGTTGAGGTCTAAGGTCTTGGCTGTAAATGTCTTTGAAAAATGCTTAATCAATTCTTTTTCAACTGCTGCCACATTACCTTTAACCTTGAATATCGCACGGTTTACCTCTCCCTTTAACGCTTCCTTGATTGCTTTCTGTACCTGTTCCGCCTGTTCGTCTGTTATCTCCGGCTTTGGCTCTTCTTTCACGTCATTTATATGTAATTCGCCTTTTTCCTCGTATTTTTCGTAAGCCTGTTTCTGCCCCTCTTCATTAAGTCGGCTAAGTTCGTGGGCGGTAGAAATATTGATATTGCCTTTTTCCAATTCATTCTTAAACTCCTGTGATAAATTGTTTTCAATGGTTTCCATTCTTCCAATCTGCGTAGTTGATGTATTAAGCATTTGTGCCACAATATCACGGATACGCCCCATTTTCTTCCTTTCCGCTTTCGGCTTATCCTTGTTTTCTTCCTGCAAGGCTCTCTTGTACTCGGTAAGGATTTCTTTTAATTCCTTTGCCTGCTGCACCTTTTCCCAATCCGTAAGCTGTCTTGCCGTTGCATTGGTAAATATAAGGCTTAACTTGTCCTTGATTGTGTCGGATTCCTTTTTGATAAGGCACGGCACTTTTCTATATTCTTCTTTGCCCTCCTGTACCAACTTCAAGGCTGCAAGTCTACGGCGGTGTCCTGCGATTACCTCGTATTTTCCGTGTGCTTCCGGCTTTACTACTAAATTCTGCTCGATATGTCCGACCAACTCAATAGACATTGCTAATTCGTCTATATTCTCTGTGGAATAGAAATTATCCTTACTTGGCATTAAATCCTCTACATCAAGCATTGTGACCTTAAATTCCTGTTCCTGTTCTGCCGGTCCCTGTTCCTGTACTGCTGCCCCTTTGCTTTTCGCATTGAGTAATTCGTTAATGTTAAATCCTGCCATTGCTCTTTCCTCCTATTCTCAAAATGCCTATGCCTTTCCATTTTTCTGTGTCCGAATCGGTCACAATTTTTCTGATATTATCAAGCGTTTTTTCATTCTCTATGTATCTGATATAGTCCCGCTTTGGAGTCAATACCATCTCTTCCTTTTCCTCTGTGATAATTCTGCAATCCACTATCTATACTCCTTTCCTGTATCTTTATCTCTCAATACGATACGTCCGACCATTTCATACCCTGCAATATCTATCATCTGCTTTAATACGCTTACAAGGTTTGTTACTTCCGGGTTGTATTCCCTTTTCTTTACTTTTGGTTCTGTTTCGTGGATTGCTGCCCCGGCTGTGGGGTCAGCATATCCCTCTTTGTTTCTGTATACCATTCTATCCCTCCAAATACTCCTTAACGAATGTCTTATAATCCCTTGCTGCTCCCGACCTCGGAGAATACTGCATAAGGCTTTGTGTGGTAAATGTGACCTCGTCCGCCTTTTCCGTTCTCCTAATATGTGTTCTGAATACCGGGTATCTCTGATTCTGCAAGTATTCCTCTCCCTGTCTGCATACATCACGGTTGTAGAACATTGTTACAAGGCATCCTCTAAACTTTAATTTCGGGTTAAGCTGTTTTGCATTGTTTATCTGTTCCTCTAATTCTTTCATGCCGTCAAATGCGTAGCCGTCAATCTTAATCGGTATAATAACCTCGTCTGCTGCCACTAAGGCATTTATGACAGATATATTTATATCCGGCGGACAATCAATAATACAGTAATCAAATATGTCCTTTACCTTTTCCAATTCCTTAGACAGGATTGTTACTTGGTCTATATCCTCGTTCTTGATTACATCAAGGTTTGCTGTTAAAAGGCTCATATTGGCAGGTACAACAGCAATGTTCCCATTTGCCCCAAGCTGCATTACATCCGTTAATGTTTTCTCTCCTGTAAGCACATCCGCAAAACTCGGTGCTTCATCATTCCATACACCGCACGCCTTGGATAAATTCCCCTGCTTGTCGTTGTCGATAATCAATACTTTCTTGTCGTAATCTTCCGCTAAGATATAACCCATGTTTACACTTGTGGTTGTCTTAGCACATCCGCCTTTCATGTTAATAATTGCAATAGTTTTCATTTGCTTTTACCTCCTGTTAATACTCTTTGTACTTCCTTAAAGTCCATTTTCTTAAATGCTCTAAGTATCCGGGCGAATACCGCCCCTGCCTGTCTGCCAAGTTCCTTATTCATAAAAGCTAAATCCTCGGAAGTAAATACTACTTTTAATTCCGGGTCGTTTATGATATTTTTGGCTTGTATTACCTCGATACCGCATAGGGTTCTTACTCCGCTTTTGAAATAATCCCTATCCTCCTGTGTCATTGGTATTTTCTCCATAGGCTACCTCCTGTGTGTGCTGTTGCACACTTTATACAATCTCTAAACGGCTTTAGGCACTCTATAAAGCGTGCAAGCCTGTTTTATGGTGGACTTCTTGACATATATCCACCGCCTTTCCCGGCTATGTGATAGGCGTTGCAATTTTTCGCATTAAAAAATTGCTAAAAACCTGTTGACTTACTGCACGCTCTCTAGTTGGCGTACCCACTGCTATTTTTTCACTCTATCCCTGCTACGGCTATTGGCTTGCCCTCGTCAGAAAACAGGTTGCCGACCTGTCTTGACGGCTCGGGGCGGTTGCCCCTGCCGTTTCGGCTATTTGCCGTTTTAATCTTCCGGGTATAAATCCTCGGGTATATATTCGTAAAAGGTTTCCTCTTCTCCCTCTGTGATAATAACGTGTCTATCGTCCTTTTCCATATCCTGTACCTCCCCTATGCGTTTAATGCTTCGTAAATATCCATTCCTAAATCGTTTCTTATCTGCTCGTCTTTCATTGCTACCATAAAGAAACAATTTGTTAATATTCCTACTTTTACCTGCTCCCACTCTTCAAGGCTTAATCCTTTTTCCTCTGCCTTTTCGGCTAACATCGTCATAACCTCTTGTGCTTTATCGTTGTTTGTAAGAATATCTGCTATTTTACCGACCGTTTCTTGTGTTCTCTTCATCATATCTTTGTTACCTCCGTTTGTTTTCCTTTGATGATTATATTATATACTTATATAAGTATATTTACAACCCGGGATAATCAACAAATATACTTATATAAGTACATCAATCTTTTGTGCAACTTGTATACTTATATAAGTATTATTCCTGTATGTTCTTTTTCTTTTCTTCCAACTGCTGCCTTTTGTCTTTCAGATACTCCATATATTCTCCGTATGTCATTCCCGGCGGTGTGATTCTTCTTTGTGCTTCTCTTGCCTGTTTCGCCTTTTGGCTTAATACTGCTGCCTTGCTTACCGTCTTTTTCTCTTCTCTCTTTGGTTCTTCGGGTTTAATCCCCAATCTCCTTGCCTGTCGGTTTGGCTTTGCCTTGTTATATGTCAATGTCCTTTCCTGTTGGAATGGTATTACTTTCCTGTTTCTTCTCTTCTTTGCCATAACTGCCCCTTTCCAAATCGTCCGCAATTTCTGTTATACTCTGCATACAGGCTTTTATATTCGTGTCCGTGTCTGCCGTTATGCTTAATATGTTGCTTATCTGTCGTAACCTCTTTATCTGTTTTGGGTCAACTGCTGCCTTTTTCAGACATTCCGGGCATATCTCTATGCCCTCCAATGCCTTTTCTCCACATAAGCTACATTTCTTCATGTGTACCAACTCCTATTTTCTAAAGAACTTCAATACTCTTTCGTTCCACCAATACTTAAATACCGCCTTATAAAAGGCTCTCGTCTTTTCTTTCATTGTCCTTTTCTTCCTCCTGTAGGATTCGTATAATGCCTATATAGAGCCTTTCCGCACAATATATGCATATACTGTTACCTATTGCCCTGTATCGTGCCGTATCGGCTATAATATTGCCGTCTGCTCCGTATTTCGTCCAATCGTCCGGGTATCCCTGTAATCGTTCTCCCTCAACAGGTGTAAGCCTGCGGATTATGTATACAACTTTCTGTGTTGCTTTCTTCAACAGGTCTTTAATGCTTTTCTTCGGAGTGCTAGGGATATTTCCCTTTGTCTTGGTACTCTCTGTTATCAGGGTTTCCGACCCTCCGCCGTAAGACCCCCCCGCTGCCCTTAAAGTGCCGTTAATCTGTGTTTCCCTGTATCCTCCATGCTGATTCTCTTCAAAGGCTTTCTTATCGGTTACAATCAATGGGGTATCTCCCCTTACGGTATTATTCTGTCCTGCGGTTAATGTTCCGCTTGTATCGCTCTCCCTGTATCCGTGGTGTTGGTATGCTTCGTAAAATACGCTGTGAATATCTGCCGTTGTGAGTGTCGGGCAAGGTCCCCCGACCTTTCCAACGCCTAATCCGTTGCTTGCCTTATTTCTTGTAACTTCATCCCTTAAAGGTATTACGCTTCGTTTCTCTTCGTACATGATGCAAGGTGTTTGACCTCCGCCACGCCCCATATTCTGTACTAAGGTTGGGGTAATATCTTTGTAGGTTCTTACCACGCTGTCGGCGTGTGCAAAATCAAGACCTAAAACCTCCCCCCCCCTCGGCTACTTTCTGTTCTAAGGCTATTCGTAGATTGTCCGGTAGCTTCCGCCCTTTGTTCTTTGCTCTTCGGAGTATACCCAAGCACGCTTTCGGACTTAAATAATATTTCTCCGGCACGTTGTCCTCCAAAATCTCCGATAAGGTAGATTCGTTTTCTACGTTGGGGTACTCCCCAATATTGAGCGTCAAGGATTCTCCAAGCTGTGTCAACCTCCCCCCCTCTAACCATTCCTGCGGTTGCCCATTTGCCACTTGCAGGCATTGGAATATTGGCGTTTGTGACTTTTTCAAGCACGGCTCTAAAATCCTCTCCGCCGTTACTTGAAAAAGCTCCGGGTACGTTCTCCCAAATAATGAAAGTTGGATATTGTCCATTTGTTGCTAACCTCATTTCTCTTATAATTCTTATTGCGTGTATGAATAACCCGGAACGATTACCTTTAAGTCCTTTTCTCTTTCCGGCTATGCTCAAATCTTGGCAAGGACTTCCAAAGGTTATAATATCCACAGGTTGTATTTCATCCCCTTTAAGTTCCGTAACACTTCCAACGTGCATTACATCTTTAAAACGGTATCTTGTTATGTCGATGCAATTCGATTCTACCTCTGCGGCCCATAACGGTTTAATTGTGCATCCTGTATCTATCCCGCTCGGTATGCCTGCTGCATAACAGAAACCTCCGATACCGTCAAATAGGCTACCTAGTGTTAATTGTTTCAACGCTTACCCTCCTTTCTGTTTTTCTTCTCCTGTTTTCTCTTGGCGTATTCCTGCAAGTATCTTTCCTGTTCTTTGTCCTCTTCCATTCTTGCTAATCTTTTTTGATACCTTTTGTATATTTTGCAATCCTTTTCACAATCGGGGCAAGTTCTATACGGGCACCCGATACATTCATGCAATCCGCCGTTCTCGTCCATATCAATGCCGAATACATAAGAGAAAAATATAATAGCGAACGGAAGAATAAATAATACTGCTGCCACCGCAACGATAATTAAGATTACTGTTATTATTGTTTTCATTCCTGCCAATCCTCCAACTTTTTAACCCTTGTCTGTAGGTTGCTTATGGTTACTTTCATTTCCTCAATCTGATAAGGCAATACGTCCGTATTTTCAAACATATAAAGGACTTCTACCGCCCGGCTTATCGGTACACCACTTTTTAATCTCGGTTTGTTGGTCTTTGGGTCAATCTCTGTAAGTCTGCTGTTCTTTGGTTTTCTCTTGGTGTCCTTTGCCGGTCCTGGCATTGCTTTATTCATCATCTTGTAATACGGAATCTCTGCCCCTATAATTCCGTTAAGTTGCACTTGCTAAACCTCCTTGTGCCGTTTCGTTTTCCGCTTTCTTGCTTGCTACTGCTGCCGTGTCCTGTAATTCCTGTTCCAACTTTTCCCAAATCAGAGGAATCATTAACTTGCAAACTATCATTGTGTGTATTCTGCTTTGTGTTTCCGTCAATCTCTCGCACATATACACGAATAATAAGCCTGCGTTGGCATCCCCCTCCCAATCCGGGTTATCCTGTCTTGATTTCTTAAAAAGTGGTGTTTCTTTGTACTGCTGCCCTAACTCCTGTAAGATTTCTATTGAACGGTCTGTAAATATTACCTCTCCGCCCTCTTTGACCTCTGTAACGGTCAACAGTTCCATAATTTTATCTTTTTCGCTCTGCATTTTCGTATGCTCCTTTCAATTCCTCGGTGTGCATTAAGAAATGCACCGCACCGTCAAACTTAACCTTGTATTCCTCTATATCATCTGGCTTTAGGTACTGCCTGCCGTACATTTCTTTCATATCACGCCATACATTCCAAGGAATAAAGAAAAAATCATCCTGTATACAGATGCACACCCCGCATAACGCCCCTAATCGGCTATGCTTTTCCAATACGTCCATTTGCGTATCTGTAAGCACATTCCGTGTTATCCTGTCTTTGGTTGTCTTTTTGGCTTCAAATACAATCGACCGACCGCCGTATAAGGTCCCTTGAAAGTCGGGTTGTGCGTGTTTGCTGAAACGCCCGGTAAACTCTCCTGTCCTGTGATTCTTGCTTGTTACCTTGAAAGGCTCGGGCGTTTTGTCTATTGTGGCTATGCCGTGGTGTTCGTACATTTTGCACCCGGCTAAAATCTCTCTTTCAAAGTGCTGCCCCTGTGCATTGTTGAGCCTGTTTTTATACTGCTGTTTCAATTTATCTTCATCTACTGCCGTGGCTCTTGCCTGCTGCCACTTCTTTAATTCTTTTTCCGTGTCCGAATCGGTCACAAATCCTTGATTTATCAATGTTTTTCGCTCCTTTTTGTTAATTCATTCCACGGTATTAACCGCATACGCTTTTTACCGTCCAATTCGTAAATAAATGATACCGTGCCATTCTTTAAGCTGTGTTCCGTGATAATATCCGTTATCTGCATTTCTGCCGTGCCTAATCTTCTCGGGTATCCTACAATAGCCATTCCCTCAATTATGGCAACCTCTACAATATCGCCCAACTCATAAGGGCAATGTGCCGTAAATACTGCCTGCTGCATATTAGCAACCGCTCCTTTCTCTGATTTCGTGAATGTGTAGTGTGTAATATTCCTTTCCGGGTTCTGCTCCCCACTCTTCCTTACCTGCCTTAACATCTAATGAACATAATGCGGTAAACTGTGGTCTACTGCTGCCGTATCCGTTTCTGAATCCTATTAACTGTTTATCAAGTCCTGTAGGAATATTTGAGTTTGGGTACATTTCAAATATTTTCTTAAACCTCGTTGTATAATACGGTTTAATCTCTCTGTATTCCTCCTGTTTATCCCCGGAAAGAATCATATTGAACCATTTGCCCTTAGTTGGTAATATCAGCATATAGCCACCTCCTAACCTCTTACAGGCGTTTCCCTTAATATTTCTTTTTTGCACATCTTTTTATATGCGTACAGGGTTGCTTTTACATCCTCTAAAGAATCGTGTGCCTTAAACTCGTAACCATAGTATGTTGCACACTTGGTAAGGCTCTGCCACTTGTAACTGCCTTTGCGTTCGTTCCATTCTCCGTAGATTTCTGCAAACATAATCATAGGGTCAATCCATTTTTCCGTATCTACCTCTATTCCGTATGCCTTTAGGTAACTATCTTCAAACGCTGCATTATAGGCTATTACCTTGTCCGCCTTGTTTAGAATATCAAGCACCGTAGGCACATATCTTTCAAACGGTAACTCATTGGCTACCATAAGCGGAGTAATGCCGTGTACTGCCTGTGCATCCTCCCAACTATCTTTATTGTTCGGTCTGCAATAAGCATTAAGCAGGACATTGTAATTTTCATCAATAATTGATACCTGTAATACCTCGTCCTCTCCCGCTTTTAATCCTGTTGTTTCAAAATCAATCGTTGCAATCAATTTAATCCCTCACTTTCCGTAATCGTAGGTAGCAATTCCACCCCGTATAGTCGTTGTATTCAAAATCTATCTTGGTAGGCTCATACCCCTTATATAACTTTCTCCATACCTCCTTATCTTCCGGGGTCTTTGCGTACTCTCGGAGTTTTCTAAAACTCCATTTATGGTCGTTTTTCTTTACCTTTGGCTTTTTAAGGTTCATTGATGTAGACCATTTTTTACAACCTTTTTTACGCTTGTTTATGTAATTTACTATGCCCTCTAATCCGTTTTCGTTCGGCTGCAACCTGTCACAGTTCACGAATCCGTAATAATCTACATTGGCTCTGTATTCCGGGTCGTTTGCCTTTTTCCAATTTATCCTTGTGGTACTCCACATTAACTCTAAATCGTCACGGTCCAACCCTCCGTTGTTGATAATGATATGGTGGTGGATTCTTACGGCTTTTGTTGTCTTATCATCCGTATCAATCCCCTGTAATGTAAGCTGCCCCTCTTCCTCTTCCGGGGTGTATTCGGTTACAAGCATATACTTTAAATCCTCGCCTGTTTCCCTCTTCATTTTCCTTTTGATGCGGTCTAAGTAGTTATGCACATTCTTTTCCGCTTCCTCCAAGGACATAGGCAAATGTTCGTTGTTGTATGTAGCTGATATATGAAAATCATTTGTACCAAAATTAGTATTGGCAATCTGTACGAATCTTCTTTTACTTCTCTTGTCATTAAGGTTTTTTTGAGCCTGTGAGGATTTACCCTTTTTTCCCTTACCTGCTTCCGGCATATTCGTAACTGCTACTATATCAACCTCTAAGTATTCCTCTCCGCAATATATCCTCTTCTCACGGATAAAGTTCTTTCTCTTCTTTGCCATACCGTTTATTCTCCTTATACTACAAGTCCATAAGGGTACACCTATTAAATTATATACTTATACAAGTATAATCTTATATAAGTATATAATTTTATGAATGTCCTAGATGTTAATACCCCATACAAGGTCCTCAACACGCCCTTTTTATAGCCTTTTGGCGTGTGATTTCAAGGCTTTTTTATTGACTTTGTGCAAGCCTTATAGTATAATTTGAATAGGTGTAATTATCGCTATAAGGCGGTACAGGGAACTTGCATAAGCCACTATGCAAGTTCCTTTTCTTTTGTCCTTTCCCTGTAAATCTTGGTTGCAAAATCTACCGTGTAATATCCTCCACAACCTTTATGTTTTGCCATGTACGAACAACTAAGCGATATTTGACCGCATTTTAAGCATTTGAGTTTAAAATACGGCAATGCCGTTACCTGTGCGTTTAGGCAAGGAATATATGGTATATCCAATCCGTTATCTGCGTGGTATCTGATGCCCTCCACAAAATCCGAATAATCTACCATGCTTCCAATGTTCTTTATGTTCTCGGTATCCAAATTCCCGACCTCTATAATCTCGCCGTTTACTATGTCTACCGTTGTATTCAAATCCTCAACTATGAAATAGCCTATTTCCTCTGCTGTTTCGTAAAGTAATATATCCTGCTCGTAAATCGGTTTTCCGTACCTGTCTGCTGCATCCGTCTGTCTGCACATAGTATTTATATCTATCTCATACACATTTGCACCCGGATAACCGCCCTCGTCTATATAATGACCTGCGGGGCGTACTGCCCCGTCACTCGGTCTTATTGGTGGCTCTGTTATGTATTCGCCCTCTATCCATATTGGGTATGGTGTTTTGCTACTCTTTGCCTTTGCTTTCACTTTCCTGTACCCCTCTTTCCGCTACTGTGCCTACGACTTCCATAAAAGCCGTATCGGGTGTTCCTTTTTCATCAACGCAAGGCAATAGCTGATGTATAATACCCTCGAGGTCAATCCAACGGAATACAACCACATCTGCAAGCCTTACTTTTACTGTGTTGCTTCCGTCTTTGCCTGTAAATCCCTGCAATGTGTTGTACTCCCTGTCAACGGTTGTTTTGTCTACCACGAACTCTCTTACCTGTCCGTCTACTTCCAATGCTACAATATCGCCTGTATACATTTCTTTGCCGTTCTTATCCCTGTACGGGGTCTGCTCTCCCAATGTATCCGGGAATATCTCTTTAAAATCTCCGTAAACTGTACCAATCTCCGCTATCTCGTCTGTTTCATATCCGTATGACGGCATACCATAGACCCACTCGTAAGATTCCTTTTCCCTGTCGTATGTCAATCCTCTGTACTTCATTGCCCTACCTTTCCCAAGGCTTTAGCGTAAGAGGGTACTGCTCTTTTATCTCACGGCTACGCTCTACATTGGTCTGCAATATAAGCTGTGCCTTTTGCATTTCCTCCTGTGGCATTTCCTTGTCTTTGTAACTGTCTACAAACTCTTGGTACTCCTGTATTTTCTTCCTTAATGCTGCATCCGTGGCAGATATGACATACACGGTCCCACAATGTTTACAACGCCAATACCTGTATTCGATTTCTCCCACTTTCTTGTAGCTTGGCTTTATTTTTCCTATTGATTTATGGCACTTGTCGCATACGATAGTAGGCTTGTACCTTTTCTTTATTGGTTTCACTACTCTATACCTCCATTCAAAACCTTTAGGCTTCTGATATGCGATACTCTGAATAAACAGGAATTGGTTATGTATGTTCCCTTGTGTGCCGAAAAGTAATAATTGCTCTTTAGATATAAATTCGGGTTATTCTTTACCTCTTCCGTTCCTGTCTTTCGTAAAGTACCCCTGTAAACGCTTCCGTCAAATATCTTTATATCCACATATTCGCCTAAGTGTTTCTCTAATTCTGCTCTATTCATTGTTTCCCTCCGCTTTCTTCGGACACCATGCCGGAGAGGTCTTTACAGGTACTTCCTCCGAATATCTCGCACCAAATCCTATAAATCCCTGTAATCTGTATATCTTGTGTTCTGCATAGTATTTTCTGATATATTCATGGTTTGGATGCTCGCAACAAAAATTGCTTCTAGTGTTTCCTACAGGTCTTAAACTTTTGCAATATTCACAATCAGCACATCTGATTTTATTCGCCATTGTTTCACTCCTTTTATGCGTATCGGGGTGCTACCGCACCCCTTAACAGTTATTCAGTAATCAGTTTTCCGTTTACCTCATAAAAAGCGGAGCGGAAGCCAATGTGGTCGTACGAGTCGGAACGAGGGTGACTCAAGATGAGAGCGGACGGACCCGAATTGGAAGTATTGCTGAACGCCGACCCACGGATAGGCATATATTCACCCTCTGTGGCATCAAAGTATACATAGGTCTTATCCTCTTCCTCTGCTCTTTTGTCCGGGATGATTCCCAAGTCTTTAAGTACCTGTGGAATCTCTGATAACTCAACCTCTAATTCATCAATTCTTACACCGTCATAATCCGGCGTATAATCATCTGCTGCCACGGTATCCGTAATTGTGATTTCTCCACATTCCACATTTGCCCTTACCGGTCCCTTGGATGTTTCCACCTGCTTCCATTCGGTGCTACCCTTTGACAGGTCGCAATATGGGGATGCTGCTTTATTGTCCGGGATAAATTCTATTACTCCGTCCTTAATCCTTAATCCTGCCAACAATTCCCATACATTACCGTTAAGGTCTGATACTCCATAAGGTGTATGGTCGTGATTCCATGTAACCGGTCCTGTACCTGTATATGTCCGTCCAAAGTTGCTTACTTTACCCTGTTCGTCCTTGTGGTAATAGTCTTTGCCCCAATCGGTGTTGCCGTGTGGCATTGTGCCTTTTTCCCTACTCTGATTTAACAGGTATTCATACTCTACGGCGGTCATAAGATGCCAACCTAACCCCTTGCATCTGCAAGCCTGTACCGCTTCGTCAAATGTGATATTTGCGGTCGGGTCTGCCATTGGCATACTGTAGGCTCTGCCGTCAATTACTGTATTCGGGTACTTGGATATGTAAATGGCATCCGCCACCTTATCCCCGATTTTGAATACCGCCGGAATTTCCTCGGTATCCTTTGGTCTTACGAATCTGCACATGATAGACGGAATCCCTCTATCATCAAAAATTACTACATTGTTGTGGTCTACTGCGTTCATTGTTCCTTGTCCTCCTGTTTTCTACTTCTTTGCGTAAATTGAATGTAACTTTATGCTTCCACGCCTTTTTATGCTTTCCTCGGTATGTAATCCCGAATCAAAAAATGCACAAAAGGTAGTACCGCCGATAATGCTTGTTGCAACTATGTAGTTGCCGATATTATGAAACTCGCACCGCTTGGCGTTGCGGTAAACTGTTATATGCTTCTCTGTCCTGTTCCCTGCCACGCTGACCCTCCTTTCTAGGCGTTACCTTTACGGTAATTTCTACGCCCTCTCTCTGTCCTATCAGCATAGCCAAGGTATCATAGAAGCGTTGTACCTGTTCTCTGTTCATGTATCGCCCTCTCTTCCTCTGCTATGTCAACTGCTGCCTGTCTGATTTCTTCACAATCTGCTTTCAACAGGTCGGCGGTCATTTCCATAACTTCCAATGGTAGGTTTTCATCTACCACTAGAGAGCCGACCATATCCGCCAACTCTCTAGCTTTTTCCTGTGCGTTTAAATTCAATTCCTTATCTCCTTTATGCTGTTTTAATACTTCTCACGCTTCTAAGGCACGCCATGTATCCTTTTACCTGATTCTGTTCATCCCTCGATAAGGCTCTAAGGAGTTCGATAAATTCTGTTGTTTCTTTCTTTTCCTTATCTTCCTGTAACGTGCTTTCCTGCATCTTTACTTCTGACATAGGCTTGACCTCCTTTCTTTGTTGACATTAACCTTGTCTCTGAAAATAGTATACTTGTCATTGAAAAGTTTGTCAATATCTTTTTATGCTTTTTCTTGACTATGAAAAGTTTGTGTGTTATTTTATAGGTACAGGAGGTATAAAAATGAACGAACGCTTAAAAGAATTGCGGAAATACCTTAATTTAAGTCAAAAGGTATTTGCTGAAAAGTTAGGAATAACCGATAGTGGATTATCTAACTTAGAAAGCGGAAAAAGGAATCTTACCGAACAGATGATTATTTCTATCTGTAGAGAATTTAATGTTAATCGTGCGTGGCTCGTTGAGGGTGTTGGCGATATGTTTACCAATTTGCCGGAAACGATATTAGACGAATTGGCATTACAATTTGAACTTACAGAGGACGAAAAAGACTTGGTAACGGATTTCTGTGAGTTATCCAAAGAGCAACGTCATATAGTAATGAACTTTATCCGTGGCTTTAAGGATAAAAAATAAGGGTCGGTTGCCCGGCCCTTTCCTTTTACTCTTTTGTGTATATGTACTGTATAAAGCGGTGGATTCTCTCCAATGCCTTTATATCGTCTATGCACATGAGCATATCCATAATGGATTTTCGTATTTTTTGTTTCATTTGCGTTTAAACCCTCCTTTGCTTGTATATATTATACTGCTGCAATATGGGTTTTTGTTAAATTTTGGTACGATTTCCAATATTGTGGAAATTATTTGTAATCGCTATCGAATAAATCGGTTATTTTCATATTTAACGCTTTTGCTATGGCTTCCAATTCTGCTATAGTCGGGGATACTTTTTCATTCTCAATATTATTGAGTGTGCTTTTGCTAATCCCTGTCATTTTCGATAGCTTGACAAGTGTAACTTTTTTATTATTTCTCGCCTGCCAAGTTAGTATTTTCATCTTACACCTCCTAGATATTGTTATTATCCCCGGAGGCGGACAGGCTATTATTTAATGTTTGGAGGTCTTTAGAATGAAAAGGATTTTATTGCTACTATCGGTTTTATTGTGTTTATCCCTCTGCTCCTGTGGCGTGTTCGTTGATACAGATACCCCAAAATCAGCAGAATTAAGTAATGAATATGATTTTTACGAAAACTCTGTTGCTTCTATTCGTGGTGCTTGCAATGTTTCTCCCGAGGAAGCAGACGAGATTTTTATTATACTTGTAAATAACTGTGGTGTCGATAAAGAAATATCCGTATCAAGCACCATAAATGCTCCGTATTCTGTAAAATATGGTTTCAAGACCCTTTCAATGGTACTTGATAACAAAGTTGTATCTACTGTATCAGACGGCGATAAACAGTTATATCCTGTTACTTCCGATTCTACAGAATCCGTTGACAAGGATGCCGAAACGGAAACGGCAGCAGAATCTAATACAGAAACTTCCGTACCGCACCGTACCGATAGTGATATAGTCGGAGTAAGCGATAAAGATATTTCCGATATTGATATTTATTATTATGGTGATGTAAAAAATGATGTTACCGGGAATTGGCGTTATTCTATGACGGCAGATAATATTGATATAGAAAATTATGCCTTGTCGTATTATAAAACATATTTCAAAAGCGATTCAGAAATACACGGAATTGTAAATTTTACTCGCAAAACAACTTCAAGTATTCGTGTTAATGGTGGCATTATGTTCCTTGATATTTACGATTATGTAGACGGAGAGGAAAAAGATGCTAAGTTGATGTTTTCCGGCACTCTTCTTAAAAGCTATATGATTTATACCGACAACGGAGATATTCAACAAATACAATAAAGTAAAAACCGCCAACTACTGCAATAGCTGACGGTTTCCTAATTCCTTTTGTTAGACAAAGGAACTGATTTAAACGCACCTGCATTATAGCAGATTTTCTATTGTCTTTCAAATGGTTTTTATTTTTTATACCCATTTTCTAAGAAAGGCGGTTTGCTATATGTCTACCACGCATTTTTACTCACATTACCCAACCATAGAATATAAAACCTGTGCTTTATACGTCCGTTGCTCTAAAGAGGAACAAGCCAAGTTCGGCGATACCATAGAAGCACAAATAGAGGACTTAAAAGCCTTTGCCAAGCTGCACCATTTAAAAATCTATGCAATCTATGTAGACGAGGGGCATACTGCCCGGAAGAAATATAACAAGCGTAAGGAATTTATGCGTATGCTCCAAGATGTAGAATTGCATAAATTTGAGTATATCATATTTACCAAATTAGACCGTTGGTTTCGTAATATTGCCGATTTCTATAAGATACAAGAAATACTTGATAACAACGGCGTAACTTGGCTTACTGCCTTGGAACGCTATGAAATGGAAACAACCAACGGTAAACTTAACGTAAATATCCGCTTATCTGTCGCACAGGATGAAGCCGACCGGGATAGCGACCGTATTAAGGACGTATTCCGCCTTAAAGTTAAAAAAGGGGAAGCTATTACAGGCAGCTTACCTATCGGCTTAATGGTTGGAGAAAATGGCAAGGTTGATATTGACCCGGATACGGTCCAAATCGCTTATGATATGTTTGATTATTTTGAGGTCCATAATAGCAAGCGTGGCACTCTCCTGTATCTCATTGATAAATACAACCGCTATTTCTGCTATGAAACTATCGCTCGTGCTTTGCGGAATCCTCTTTACAAAGGGGAATACAGGGGCAACCCGGATTACTGCCCTAAGATTATCGACCCTGCCCGATTCGACCGTATACAGGTGCTTGGCAAGCGTAATGTTAAGGTTCGCAAGAATAACCGTTACTATGTCTTTTCCGGCTTGGCTCAATGTAAAGAGTGCGGTCATGCCCTCGTAGCCAATACAACCGTACAGAAAAGGTATAACAGGGAATATACACAATACAGATGCAATTATTACTCAAACTCTCATTTATGTACTCATTCGCACGGAATAAATGAAAAAGTTATAGAAAAATACCTATTGGATAATATAAAGCCGGAACTTGAAAAGTATGTTACTGCTTATGATGTGAAGCAGAACGCACCGACCAAAAAGGCGGACCCAAGCAAAATTAAAACCAAGATGCAAAGGCTCAAAGAATTGTATGTAAATGAATTGATAGACCTTGATGATTACCGCATAGAATACGAGCAATACAAACAGGAACTTGATAAACTTACCTCTACTGCTGCCCCGGAAGTAAAAGACCTGTCGGCTATCCGCTCATTCCTCGCCCTTGACCTCCAAAGTATATATGATAGTCTGACCCCACAGGAAAAGCGTACTTTGTGGAGTAGTATTATTGATAAAATCATCATTTCAGACGGTGGAGATATTGAGATAGTATTTTTATGATGTTTGTTGTACTAACTATAACGCTCCTGTCGGTTCATCGGCTAAGATCAGCTGCGGCTGTGTAATCAGCGCTCTTGCGACTGCGGCACGCTGTTTTTGTCCGCCGGATACTTCATACGGATACTTTTCCAGCAAATGCGTGATTTCAAGCTTCTTTGCAATCGGTTCTAATTTCTGCATCATTTGCGGGTACTGTTCTCCTGAAAGCACCAGTGGCAGAAAGATATTGTCTTTTAATGAAAATGTATCTAACAGGTTAAAATCCTGAAAAACAAATCCCAGATTATTTCTGCGAAACGCCGATAACTCCTTATTTTTAATTTCTACGGTATTTTTTCCATTTAAAAGAATCTCTCCTGCCGTCGGACGGTCCAGTGCCGCAAGAATATTAAGCAACGTTGTCTTTCCCGAACCGGACTCACCCATAATCGCTACGTATTCTCCGTCCTCTACACTGAAATTGACATTGCTTAATGCCTGCACCTGATTTGCACCCAGCCTTGTTGTATATACTTTTTTTACATTTCTTACTTCCAGTAATGACATATTTCCTCCATTCCAGCACCGCTGTGCTTTTGTTATCTTACAATCACAGTATATAAAAAGATGAAATGCAGTTCCATAACTTAAACTTACATTTCATCTTCCTAACCTTACACTTTTGTAAGAATTCTTTCTATTCGTGCCGGGTATGGTGCTGGCGTATCGTCAGCAGTACCTTTGTTCCGTGATACGGTTCTGATTCCACCGCAATATCAATTCCAAGCTGGTCTGCCGCCTTTTTACACAGATACAGTCCGATTCCCGATGATTTGCTTGCGCCGCGCCCATTGTAACCGGTATATCCGCGTTCCATAATACGCGGCAGGTCCTCACTTTGAATCCCAATGCCGTTATCTTCAATAACAAGCACCGTATCGGATTTTAACAGTGTTTCTTTTTCGTAGATTTTTACCGTTCCGCCCTTTTGCGTATATTTTACTGCGTTAGACAGCAGCTGTTCCAGAATAAACAAGAACCACTTTTTATCTGTTTGTATTTCACTGTGCAGATTTTCCATTGCCAGGGTAATCTGACGGTGAATAAACTGTCCCGCAAAACGCTTCACTGCCTTTTTTACAACGGTTTCCACCGCAGTTGTTTCAAACCGGAAATCCGAAGACAAATCTTCCAGCCGCAGATAATTCATCACTGCTTCAACATAAAAATCAATCTTAAACAGTTCGGATTTTAACTCTTTAATATCCTGTTCCGCCACTTCCTGCGGATTTTCTTCCATCACCTGTAACAACAGATCCACAGCCGCAATCGGTGTCTTAATCTGATGCGCCCAGATGGCATAATAATCCATCATATCGGTCTGTTTCTTCTGCATGTGTTCTGCCAGCTGCGCTTTTTCCTGTATCAGTTTTAAAACCAGCTGCTGATAATCCCGCTCAATGGCTGTATGTGCCGCATCTTCTTCCAGCGCATGCACTTCCTTTAAGTGACAGTGTCTTTGAAGATTTTCATGTTTTTTATAAAAATGCACATAATCGGCGGCACATACAATCACAAGCACTGTCAGACTGATTTTAAATGCATATATGCCCGCCTGCAGCGGTGCAGAATATAGGTAATTGATGACCGCCGTAACACCGCAGATAAATGCCGTCAATAGAAAATACATTTTCCGGTCTTTGATATATATTCCCAAATATTTCATTCAATCAGATACCCCGCACCTTTTTTCGTTTTAATATAATCCTGTATGCCTGTTTCCTCTAATTTCTTCCGAAGCCGCGTGACATTAACCGTCAGCGTGTTATCATCAATAAAACTTTCATCTTCCCAGAGCTTTTCCATAATCTTATCGCGGGATACGACCTTCCCCGTATTTTCCATTAAAATCTGTAAAATACGGAATTCATTTTTCGTCAGTTCCGCTTTCTTTCCTTCATAAGTAAAGGTCTGGTCATTCACATTTAAAATGCCGCCCCGGTACTCACACAAATTTCCAGGATGCTCTGAATACGAATAGGTGCGCCGCAGAACCGCCTGAATCTTTGCCGTGACGACGTTTAAATCATACGGCTTTGTAATAAAATCATCACCACCCATATTCATCGCCATGACAATATTCATATTGTCAGACATAGACGACAGAAAAATCACCGGCACCTGCGAGATATTCCGGATCTGTGTACACCAGTGGTATCCGTTAAAAAACGGCAGTCCGATGTCCATTAACACAATGGAGGGCTGTTCCTTTACAAAACACTCCATGACATGATTAAAATCCTGCACACAGACTGCTTCATAGCCCCATTTTTCCAAATGTACTTTTAATGTCTTTGCAATAACCTCATCATCTTCCACAATTAATATCTTATACATCTTTTAACCGTCTTCCCGCTTTCCATATTTTCCATGCTTTTCATACTTTTGATTTCCGCTGCCGGTATCACCGCTTTTCTTCTTTCATCATAATCAGTTTTGATTCTGACGTCAAGCCTTCCATCGATGCGGATTGATCGTTTTTTAAATTTTTTTACATTTTTTTGAATTTAAGTGTTGACAGATTTACAATTATAGTATAGAATAAATATTGCTGTTGGCGAGTTATTAAAACAGCACAACAATTAAATGTATGCGGAAGTGTCGGAATTGGCAGACGAGCTAGATTCAGGTTCTAGTGGCGGTTTTCGCCGTGAGGGTTCAAGTCCCTTCTTCCGCATTGTCTATAAGTTTCTTATAGATTGTCTTGCAGTCGTGGCGGAATTGGCATACGCGCTAGACTAAGGATCTAGTGAGCATTGCGCTCGTGCGGGTTCAAGTCCCGCCGACTGCACTACTGTTTGGGTAAGCCTGTTACTTTTATGGTAACAGGCTTTTTTATTTTTTATCTGCTCCTGTCTTTGTACTCTTTTTATCCCATCATACAAGGCTGCCGCCGGAAACATCTCCTGTGCCATGAACTTTTATGAATCAAACAAAAAAGGTTCATGCAGGCATCTTCTGCCCTGCATGAACCTCATATGAAATCCTATAAAATACTCTGTACTTATAGATTAATACTCCATGAACTCCTGAATATCTCTTAAAATATCTTCTATTAAAGTACCGTCGTCATTAATCGTTAAACGAAGCGGCTTACTGATATCCAGGCTGAATAACCCCACCAAAGACTTTGCATCAATACAGCTGTGTCCCGATTCAATATCAAAATCACAGGAATATTTGCTGATAATGCTTACAAATCTCTGAATTTTTTCTACTGAATCCAATAAAATAGATACTGTAATCATTGTTCTCCTCCTAAACCCACCTAATATTTTTAACTTTCTACCACATCATACTACATGGATTTGATAAAAACAACCTAAAGTACGGTTTTTCGACATTTTTCGGCAAGTCATGGTTTTTTATCTGCTTTTCACAATTTCTTTTGTGAATTTTTTACATGAATTTTACATTCTTTTTACATTTTTGTTTTTCTCAAATTACATCAGCGGCGCAATCAGACGAAGCATTTTTCCAACCAGCATTTTCCCTTTCGGATATTTATCGCAACTCTCCTTTGTAATCTCCTGGCACTGCTTTAATGTTTCTTTAAAATCCTGCTCCACATCATGTAATACATCGTTGCTGTACATATATGCCCCACATTCAAAATGCAGATACAGACTTCTGAAATCCAGATTAATTGTTCCGACACAGCCCCGGATATCATCACTGACAAATACCTTGGCGTGTACAAATCCCGGCGTATATTCATAAATCTTTACACCGTATTTTAACAGCTGCTTATAGTACGTCCTTGCCAGCAGATAAGCATAGATTTTATCCGGAATATGCGGCATGATAATCACCGTTTCCACACCACGCTTCGCACAGTAGCGCAGCGCCGTTATCATTTCATCATCCAGAATCAGATACGGTGTCATAATATGCACATATTTCCGCGCACGGTTTAAAATGTCGATATAGACCTGCTTTCCGATACGCTCATCGCCATATGGGTCATCCCCGTATGGAATGACATAGCCGCCCGCGTGCAGCTTTTTATCCTGTGTATTTTGCATAGCGGTGTTCCGCATACTTTCCATATCCGTACACATATCACCAGTCTGCGCATTTTCCCACACTGAAACCGTGTATTTTCGGATTTCTTCTTGCGGGATACTGTCCTTTCCCTTTGCCACATGCCACATTTTCAAAAAGAGCAGCGTAAAGCTTTTCACTGCCTCCCCCTGAATCATAACTGCCGTATCCTTCCAGTGTCCGAAACGGTCAATGCGGTTAATGTACTCATCCGCAAGGTTTATGCCGCCCGTAAATACTGTTTTTCCGTCAATAATGAGAATTTTACGGTGGTCGCGGTTATTCTGGTAGGTAGACAGCACCGGTCGAATCTGTGAGAACGGAATACTCTGAATTCCCATTTTTTCCAAATCTTTATAATACCCATACGGAAGCAGCGCCAGACTGCACATGCCGTCATACATCATGCGGACTTCCACACCCTGCGCCGCCTTTTCCTTTAAAATTTCCAGAATCGTATTCCACATATAGCTTTTTGTCACAATAAAATACTCCATGAAAATGAAATGCTCGGCACGTTTTAACTGTTCAATCATGTCTGCAAATTTTGCTTCACCGATTGGATAATATTTCATTTTACAGCCTGCATAGACCGGGTAATTATCCGCATGATACAGATAATCCGCAATGCCTTTTTCTCCCGCGGACTGCTCCTGTAACTCCTGCACCGTTTCTTCATTCTGCGCAAGATACGGACGGATTTCATCTTCAATCTTTGTGAGCTTCTTATGGATTCTTTTTGTTCCCGGCTGGAGGTTGATATAGATATATAATACCGTGCCAAATACCGGGATAACCAGCACCGGAATAATCCACGCTATTTTAAAGGAAGCATTATTTTCTTCATTTAAAATATGAACGACCGTCACCGCCCCCAGCAGTACAAATGCCGCATAAACGACCGTACTGTAATCTTTTAACCAGTAAAAGCTGGCAAAGAAAACAAAGAGCTGTAACAGCAGTGCCACTACAATAATTGCCGTCCGGCTGAACGCAATCCGCAGCATCAGCCGAAGTCTTCTTATTACTCTTTCTAAAAAATCTTTATTCATATCATTCTCCGTTCTGCTACATAATACCGCTAACATCAAGGCGGTTTCTCATCTGCCGTTATTTAAAACAGTATACCACAAATTGTAAAAAAGCACTACAAAACATTACATTTAATGTTCTGTAGTGCCTGTTTCCGCCATACATCAGCAGTTCTAATTCTTCCTCCAGCGGAAGTACTTTCCACCCGTCTGTATTTTGAAGCTGATCCGCCAGCTGCGCACCATGTACCGTATCAAACCGGATCGTTGCCGCATATTCTCCTTCACCGTGAAAGCCGCCGTGCGTGTCGGAAACTTCTGTTTTTTCTGCGGCAGGCAGGCTACAGTTTAACTGTTCACTGACATACTGTTCTGCCGGCTTTTTGCCGGTACAGCCGCTGACCGCCATCACAATCATTAACACTCCCAAAAATGATACTGCAAACCTTTTCATGAATCTTTCCCCTCTTTTCTTCTGCAAAAATTAATATTTTTTCAACCGTACATTCAGATATACTACGCTTCTTTATTCTTTCCCATTGCTTTTTGTAGGTGATTTTTCGTTGGTTTCTGTTGGTCTTCGTTGGTTTTGATTGGTTTCCGTTGCTTTTGTCGCTTTTTCATATAAAACATAAGCAGGCCCGACAACCTCCCGGTCGTCAAGCCTGCTTTCACAACACATTTATATGCCTATAATGTCTACAGATTGTTCCGTGCTGTACACTCCCACAATCGCCCTGATATCATAAGATTTTTAAATTACAGATTCGTATATCCCATTAAGTACGCATCTACTTCTCTTGCACAATCGCGGCCCTGACGGATTGCCTTTACAACAAGGGACTGTCCTGTGTGCATATCGCCTGCTGTAAATACACCTGCCACATTTGTTGCAAATTTATCTGCCGCAGTCTTTACATTGGTTCTTTCGTTTAATTCCACACCAAATGCGTCTGCGATATACTTCTGTGTGCCTAAGAAACCTGCCGCAATCAGTACGAGTTCGCAAGGCAGTTCCTGTTCTGTTCCCTCTACCGGAACCATCATTCTTCTGCCGGTCTTTTCGTCCTTCTTAGACTCCAGCTTCACGGTTACAACCTTCTCAAGGTTGCCCTTCTTATCCTTTTTAAACTCCTTAACGGTTGTTGTATAGATTCGAGGGTCATGTCCGAATACGGCAATCGCTTCTTCCTGACCGTAATCTGTTTTGCAGACTAACGGCCACTGTGGCCAAGGATTGCTCTCCGCTCTTGTATCCGGTGCCTTTGGCATCATTTCAAGCTGTGTAATAGATTTACAGCCGTGACGGATACACGTTCCCACACAGTCATTACCGGTATCACCGCCGCCGATAACAATGACATTTTTATTCTTTGCAGAAATGTATTTGCCGTCCTGTAAACCGGAATCTAACAGGCTCTTTGTGGTTGATGTCAGGAAATCTACCGCAAAATAGATTCCGTTTGCATCTCTGCCCGGTGCATTGATATCTCTCGGATTAGAAGCACCACAGCAAAGTATGACTGCATCGTATTCTTCCTGTAACTTCTGTGCCTTAATATTGACACCGATATTGGCATCGGTTACAAATTCAATACCTTCCGCTTTCATCACATTGATTTTTCTGTCAATGATATGCTTTTCCAGCTTCATGTTCGGAATACCGTAACGCAGTAATCCGCCGACTCTGTCTGCACGTTCATAAACCGTTACGGAATGCCCTCTTGAATTTAACTGGTCTGCAACGGCAAGTCCCGAAGGACCTGAACCGACAACTGCAATTTTCTTGCCGGTTCTTACCTTTGGCGGCTTTGGACCTGCAAGGCCGTTTGCATAAGCATGTTCGATAATCGCCATTTCATTTTCCTTTGTGCAGACTGCATCTCCGTTTAAACCACAGGTACAGGCTTTCTCACAAAGCGCCGGGCAGACACGGCTTGTAAATTCAGGAAAATTGCTGGTCTTGTGCAGGCGGTTGTACGCCTGCTCCCAGTTTCCTGTGTATACAAGATCATTCCATTCAGGAATCAGGTTGTTTAACGGACAGCCTGATGTCATGCCTTTAATTGTCATGCCTGACTGGCAGAACGGAACGCCGCAGTCCATGCAGCGTGCGCTCTGTTTTCTCTGTTCTGCCTCTGATAAAGGGGTATGAAATTCATTAAAATTTTTGATTCGTTCTTTCGGTGAAACTGCTTTTGCTTCCACACGTTCATATTCTAAAAATCCGGTTGGCTTTCCCATAGGTATCTCCTTTCGGTCATTCACTTCGTATCATTTACTTAATTGCTGCATAGAATGCTTCAATCTGTGCCTGTTCGCTGCTTAATCCCTTTTCTTCCATCTGTACAATCTTGTTCATCATCTTCTTATAATCATGCGGAACAATTCTCTTAAACATCGGAAGGTATTCGCCGAAGTTGTCTAAGACTTCCTTGCCCTTCTTTGAATTGGTATAAGCTACGTGTTCTGTAATAATTTCTTTTAACTCAAGCACATCGTATTTATCCGTTACCGGTTCCATGGAAACAAGCTGCTTATTTACTCTCTTGTAAAGGCTTGTATCCTCATCGAGTACATAGGCGATACCACCGCTCATACCGGCTGCAAAGTTCTTACCGGTTCCGCCAAGTACTACAACACGTCCGCCTGTCATGTATTCACAACCATGGTCACCGCAGCCTTCTACAACTGCTGTTGCACCGGAATTACGAACACAGAAACGTTCTCCCGCAACACCGTTAATAAATGCTTTACCGCTTGTTGCACCATACAGGGCAACATTACCAACAATAATATTTTCATCTTCTTTGTAAGTAGCGCCTGCCTGTGGGTAAACAATCAGCTTACCGCCTGAAAGACCTTTGCCGAAGTAGTCATTGCTGTCGCCGACCAGTTCGAGTGTCAGTCCCTTTGGAATAAATGCACCGAAGCTCTGTCCGCCTGCGCCGTGGCATTTTACGGTATATGTATCCTCTTCAAGTGTTTCACCGAATCTTCTTGTAATCTCTGCACCAAGCAGTGTACCGAGTGCGCGGTCTGTATTGGTTACATCGACCTCAACACTTCTCTTTTGTCCGCTCTCTAATGCAGATGCGAATTTCTTAATCAGGACCTTTTCATCAACCGTCTTTTCCAGTTCAAAGTTATATACGTTCTTCTTGTTGTACTGAATCTTTCCTGCTTCCTTAATATAAGGATTGTTAAGGATTGCTGAAAGATTGACTTCTGCGGAACGACCGCTTCCTTCAACCTGCTTCTGCTCTAAGAAATCCGTTCTTCCTACCAGTTCGTCAACTGTCTTTACGCCCAGCTTTGCCATATATTCACGCAGTTCCTGTGCAATAAATCTCATAAAGTTGACAACGTATTCCGGCTTACCTGTAAATCTCTTACGAAGTTCCGGATTCTGTGTTGCAATACCAACCGGACAGGTATCTAAGTTACAGACTCTCATCATCACACAGCCCATTGTTACAAGCGGTGCTGTTGCAAATCCAAATTCTTCCGCACCGAGCATTGCCGCAATCGCTACGTCACGACCGCTCATCAGCTTACCGTCTGTTTCGATCACAACCTTATTACGCAGTCCGTTCATAATCAGTGTCTGGTGTGCTTCGGCAAGTCCGAGTTCCCAAGGAAGTCCGGCATTGTGGATAGAACTTCTAGGAGCTGCACCTGTACCGCCGTCATAACCGGAAATTAAGATAACCTGTGCACCGGCTTTGGCAACACCTGAAGCAATTGTACCAACACCCGCTTCTGATACGAGTTTTACGGAAATTCTTGCGTTCTTATTTGCATTTTTCAAATCGTAAATCAACTGTGCCAAATCTTCGATAGAGTAAATATCGTGATGTGGCGGCGGTGAAATTAATGATACACCCGGTGTTGAAAGTCTGGTCTTTGCAATCCAAGGATAAACCTTCTTGCCCGGCAGATGTCCGCCTTCACCCGGTTTTGCGCCCTGTGCCATCTTAATCTGGATTTCCTGTGCGCTGACTAAGTATCTTGATGTAACACCGAAACGTCCGGAAGCAACCTGCTTGATTGCTGAACATCTGTTCTTTCCGTCTGCACCGACTGTTAAACGGTCTTCGTCTTCACCGCCCTCACCGCTGTTAGACTTACCGTGTAACATATTCATTGCGATTGCCATGGTTTCATGGGCTTCCTTTGAAATAGAACCGTAGGACATCGCACCGGTCTTAAAACGCTTTACAATGGAATCTACGCTTTCTACTTCATCAATGTTAATGCCCTTTTTCGGGAACTTAATATCCATTAAGCCACGCAGATTTTTGACACCTGTATCTTTATTTACCAGTTCCGTATATTCCTTAAAGGTATTGTAATCACCCGTTCTTGTGGCAAGCTGTAATAAATGAATGGTCTGCGGATTGTATAAATGTTCTTCCTTTCCGCTTCTCATCTTATGTGCGCCTGCGCTATCAAGTGTGGTATCCGTAGACAGTCCCAGCGGGTCAAATGCCTTTGAGTGAAGGGTTTCCACATCATTTTCAATATCCTTTAAGCTGACACCTTCAATTCTGCTGACCGTTCCCTTAAAGTACTTATTAATCACATCTGAATCAATACCGATTGCTTCAAAAATCTTCGCACCCTGATAAGACTGGATTGTTGAAATACCCATTTTCGCCGCAATCTTTACAATACCGTTGATGATTGCGTTATTGTAATCATCTACTGCCGCATAATAATCCTTGTCCAGCATATTTAAGTCAATCAGTTCCTGAATACTTTCCTGTGCAAGGTATGGGTTAATTGCTGATGCACCAAAGCCTAACAGAGTTGCAAAATGATGTACATCTCTTGGCTCACCGCTCTCTAAGATTACCGCCATGCTGGTTCTTTTCTTTGTCTGTACCAGATACTGCTGTAATGCAGATACGGCAAGCAGTGACGGAATCGCTACGTGGTTTTCATCAACGCCTCTGTCGGAAAGGATAATGATATTTGCACCTTCTCTGTGTGCTCTGTCAGCTTCTACATACAGGTGGTCAATCGCCTTTTCCAGCGAGGTATTCTTATAATAAATAATCGGAATGGTTTCAACCTTAAAACCGTCTACCTTCATATTTTTAATCTTTAAAATATCTGTATTGGTAAGAATCGGGTTGTTAATTCTTAACTGCTTACAGTTTTCCGGCTTTTCTTCCAGCACATTACCGTCTGAACCTAAGTAAACCGTTGTCGATGTAACGACCTTTTCACGGATAGAGTCGATTGGCGGATTGGTTACCTGTGCAAACAGCTGTTTGAAATAGTTAAACAGCGGCTGATGATTATTGGAAAGAACAGCCAGCGGTGTATCAATACCCATTGCACCGATCTGCTCTGAACCGTTTAATGCCATTGGAAGGATGGATGTCTTAAAGTCTTCGTAAGTATAGCCGAAAGCTTTCTGAAGTCTTGCACGTTCTTCCTTTGTATGTACCGGTACCTTCTTGTTCGGAATCTTTAAATCATGAAGCTGTACCAGATTGTTGTCCAGCCATTCACCGTAAGGCTGCTTGGTTGCATATTTTTCCTTTAATTCATCATCATCGATTAATTCGCCCTTTACGGTATCAACCAGAAGCATTTTACCCGGTCTTAAACGGTCTTTTAACTTAATTCTGCTTTCATCAACCGGAAGCACACCGACTTCGGAAGAAAGAATCAGATAACCATCATTTGTTACATAGTAACGAGAAGGACGAAGACCGTTTCTGTCGAGTACCGCACCCATGATATCACCGTCTGAGAACAGAATGGAAGCCGGACCATCCCAAGGTTCCATCATCGTTGCATAATACTGATAGAAATCTTTCTTTTCCTGTGCCATCGCCTTGTTGTTGCTCCACGGTTCAGGAATGGTAATCATCACCGCAAGCGGAAGCGGCATACCGTTCATAACAAAAAATTCAAGTGTATTATCTAACATTGCGGAGTCAGAACCGTTTGTATTGACAACCGGTGTAATCTTTGACATTTCTTCTTCAAGGTAATCAGAGTACATGGTTTCTTCTCTGGCTAGCATTCTGTCGGCATTTCCCTTGATTGTATTGATTTCACCGTTATGTACGATAAATCTGTTTGGATGCGCTCTCTCCCAGCTTGGTGTTGTATTCGTTGAGAATCTTGAGTGAACCAGCGCAATTGCGGATTCATAGTCCTCATCTCTTAAATCGCCGAAGAACTGTCTTAACTGTCCAACTAAGAACATCCCTTTATAAACGATTGTTCTGCTGGATAAAGATACAACATATGTATTTTCACAGGTCTGTTCAAATACACGTCTTGCTACATATAACTTTCTGTCAAAATCAATTCCCTTATTTACATCTTCCGGCTTCTTTACAAATGCCTGCATGATATACGGCATACAGTCAATTGCTTTCTTACCGAGAACATTCGGATAAGTCGGGACTTCTCTCCAGCCAAGGAACTCCAGCCCTTCCTTTTCTACGATAATTTCAAACATCTTCTTGGACTGATTTCTTTTTAATTCATCCTGTGGAAAGAAAAACATACCGATACCGTATTCTCTTTCCTCTCCCAGTTCAATTCCAAGAGGCTTTACAGCCTTTTTAAAGAACTTATGTGATATCTGTAACAGAATACCAACACCATCACCGGTCTTTCCTTCTGCATCTTTACCTGCTCTGTGCTCTAAGTTTTCAACAATACTTAATGCATCAGAAACCGTCTGATGTGTCTTAATGCCCTTAATACTTACAATTGCGCCGATACCGCAGTTATCATGTTCAAACTGCTCGCTGTAAAGTCCAGGCTGTTTTGTTTGATTCTCCATAGTCTTAATCTTCCTTTCGTAAACTTATTGGGGATTTTCATCTTACGGTTACTATACGCCTATTTTTAAAATCTGTAAATATTTTTTTATTTAAAATTGTCTGATTATTTATCTTTTAAGCATTTATTTTATAATTATCTGACTATTATTGTGTTTTTCAATGATATCACCGTTGTTTTGCTACATTTTCATTGATTTTTATGCTTTCTAGCCCTCTGCGCCCCTGTCGTTTTCACAATATATTCCAGATTTTTTCAAAATTGTTTCTAAATTGTGTTTCATTTTATATATTCTTTTGCTTTTATTTTAATATTTATTATTTTGAAACATAAAAAAATTAAGTCGAGGGTTTTATTTGCACTTTTTCAAAACCCTCGACTTAATTTTATAAATCATTTTTCAATTATTTTATTGTTTTTTAAGCTAAATCCGTTTTGTGTTCATTTAATTAAGTTTTTTTGTCTTTTCCTTTCTTTTCTTAATTATGAACTCTATTGCCCGCGGTTCTACTTCCAGCCTCATTTCTTTCCACTCTCCGCCATACTCACCATCCAGTGTCCACTTGATTGCTTCTTCTGATTCAAAAGTGATTTTACTGGTCTTAAAAGAGTACAAAACATCACATTTTTCAAAGTTTTTTGAAAGAAATGCCGTCACCAGCTGCTGTACTTCCATTGGATTTTTAATTTCCTTAATCAGCGTCACTTCAAACAATCCATCCTGTAAGTCCACACCGGTTCCTGCCAGCCCGCGCATACCGCCCACGGACTCTGTATTGCTTACCATACCGTATACAAACGAATCTTCCACCTGAAGTTCATTACTGGTAACTTTTACTTTGTACGGTTTTAATGCCGCAAGGCTTTTAACACCCTCCAGTACATATGCCTGATGTCCCAGCAGATTTTTTAAATGCTGCGGTGTCGCATATGAAACCTCTGTAAATGCACCAAACGCTGCCACATAATTAAACGAGCGTTCACCGTTTGCCCTTCCGATATCACATTGAACAGGCTCTCCTGCCGCAATATGCTGCGCCGCACGCACCATATCCTTTGGAATATTCAGGCTGGTTGCAAAATCATTGGTACTGCCGCTTGGAATATAACCAATCGGCGGTTTATCGCCCTGATATTCCAATACGGCACGTACCACTTCATTTAACGTTCCGTCACCGCCGCTGCATACCAGCACATCATATTGACCTTCACGCTTTTTCAGATACTCATATCCGTCAAGCGGTGCCTTCGTAGGATACACAGTCACATCGTACCCCGCTTCCGAAAACACCTGTATTATCTTTAGTAATGCATTTTTAATCAGTGCCTTTCCCGAGTGAGGATTCAGCACGAATACTATTTTTTTCATACAATCCTCGTTTCTGAGCAACTTGCTGCAAAGCGGCGATGGAAAATCCGTGCAGGCGGTTTCTCATCTGCCAGCATAGATGTTTGCTTTACAATTTATTATCTGTCCCACTTGTCGCACAACGCATTAATCTGGTCAGCAAATTTTGCCAGATCCTTATTTGCACCGCCTTCGTTGTGCTGAATAACTGTCATCAAACGCTTTCCTGCGGCAATCAGGCGGTCAAAGACACCCTGATTCCTCTTATTAACACTTCTTCTTTCCTTCTTCTTGCGGTTGCCCTCAGTCAGCCACTCGCCTGCAATCAGATCATAACTGGCTCCCGTATATGGCGCTTCCGCGTTAAATCCATGCTCTGTACGCAGACACTCCGTAAATTCATCGCACACGCTGTCTTCACCGTGTACAACAAATACTTTTTTCGGCTTCTTTTCAAACTGGGATACCCAGCGTATTAAGCCTTCTTTATCGGCATGACCGCTTGCACCCTGAAGCTGTACGATTTCCGCACTGATTTTAATCGGCTCACCAAACAGCTTAATCTCATCTGCACCGTCTACAATAATTCTGCCTGTTGTACCGACTGCCTGATAACCGACAAACAGTATCGTACATTCCGGCCGCCACAGGTTATGCTTTAAGTGGTGGCGGATTCGTCCCGCTTCACACATACCGGAAGCCGATAAGATTACCTTCGGCTTCGGGTCAAAATTAATCAGCTTTGATTCTTCGCCCGTTACCGCAAACTTTAACCCCGGAAATGTCAGTGGGTTGATTCCACCTTTTACCAGTGCCATCGCTTCCTCGTCAAAACACATATCCACATTTTTCTGAAAAATATTGGTTGCTTCAATTGCCAGCGGACTATCCATATATACATCAAACTCACGGTCAATTAAATGATCCTGTTTAATCTTCCGGATAAAATATAATATTTCCTGTGTTCTGCCAACTGCAAAGGAAGGAATCACGACATTACCACCACGGTTAAACGTCCTTTCAAATATACTGACAAGCTCTGTTACATAATCCGGCGTACCACCGTGGCTTCTGTTACCATAGGTAGATTCCATAACAACGTAATCCGCATCGGACGTATACTGCGGATTTTTCACAATCGGCTTGTTCATATTTCCGATATCGCCGGAAAATACCATCTTGCGGGCTTCTCCGTCTTCCTCTGCCCACACTTCAATACTGGCAGAACCTAACAGATGTCCGACATCACGGAACCGGATTTTAATACCTTCATCTAGCTGGATAATATCCTCATAGGCACAGCCTACGAATTGCTTCATAACGTTAATTGCCGCTTCAATATCATACAGTGGAACAAATTCCTTTAACGTACCGTTGGAACGTTTTGCCTTACGGTTGCGCCATTCTGCCTCAAACATCTGAATGTGTGCGCTGTCTTTTAACATAATCTCGCACAGCTGCACCGTCGGCTCTGTCGTATAGACCTTTCCACGGAATCCGTTCACATACAGAAGCGGTATCAGTCCCGAATGGTCAATATGTGCATGTGTAAGCAATACATAATCTACGTCAGATGCAGGAACCGGCAGTTCCTGATTCTCATAAACATCATTGCCCTGTTCCATGCCACAATCGATAAGGATATTTTTCCCACATGCCTGTAAGAAATGACAACTGCCTGTTACTTCATGATCTGCCCCTAAAAATGTCAACCTCATAACCTTACCTCTTTTCTGCTGCTTTTGCAGCTTTTCTCGTACACATCTTACTAATATACTATCATAATCAGGTTATTTTGACAATATTTTATCAAATTTAAAGTGTATTTTTTCACTTTTTCCACAAAATTTGAAAATTATTAGAAAACAACAAACCGTATTCTCATTTTCCACAGGACTGTCCGTTCCGTTACTTCTTATATTAAAATGTCATCCAGCTTCTTTTTCGGCACATGCTGTACCTGATTGTCATCACGGTAATAATGAATGTCGCCATCTCCCGCAATATCTTCCAATACCACTTCTTCTTTTGGATATCCCAGTGCAATGCACAAATCCACCTTATAACCCTCCGGCAGATTTAAAACAGCAGCAAGCTTTTCTTTCCGGATATTTCCGATAAAACAGCCGCCAAGCCCCTGCTCTGTCGCCGCAAGCAGAATGGTCTGACCCGCAATGCCTTCATCCCACTGCGGATTTACATCCTGCGGTGTCACCATAATAATATATGCTGATGGACGTTCCTCTGCTACCGGACCGTCCCAGTCCTTATAATAGCCTGCCCAGCCAAGACAGTCGTATACACGGCTGTTTGTTTCATCATCACACACAAGACGGTATTGAAGCGGCTGTCTGTTTGCCGCAGACGGTGTATTCCTTGCAATATCCACCAATTCCCGCAGTGTCTTTTCATCAATCTTTTTCTCACCGTAAAATCTTCTGTAAGACCGGTTCTTTAATGCTAATTCTCTAATCATATTAATCCTCATTTCCGCAGGCATTTTTCTATTAATTCATCGCTTTTTTCAGCCACCGGCCGCTTAAAAATCTTCCCGAAAAGATTACGGAGCGGATAGACCAGTCTGCGAACATACCAATCCAGACTGCCATTGGTCCCATGCCAAATGCTTTTACAAGAAAGATACAAAGGGCAACCCTGCAGCACCACATCGTAGTTACGGAAACTATCATTGAAAAGCGGACATCTCCTGCGGCACGCAGTCCGTATGCAGGTACAAATGAAAGCACCCAGGCAACCGGTTTTACAATCGTAATTGCCGCAATCATCTGCATACACAGTGCTGCGCTTTCCGCTTCCATGCCTGCTATAAGCGTAACTGGGTGTGCCGCCGCATAAACCAGCAGACACGATATCGTCAGTCCCACTTCCGCAATGACGGTTAATTTTACCATATAGTATTTTGCTTCTTTATAATGTTTCGCTCCGATACACTGTCCGACCACGGTCATCAATCCGATTCCCGTACCAATACCGAATACGCCGTTGACATTTTCAAGGATATTTGTCATCGCCTGTGCCGCAATCGCTGTCGTACCCATAGTTGATACAGTAGACTGGATTGCCAGCTTGCCAAACTGGAACATACCGTTTTCCACACCGGACGGAATACTGATTGACAGAATCTGACGAATCAGGTTCTTTTCAGGACGGATTTTAAAATAGTGGTCTAAAACAATCATCTGATTTTTACGTCTTAACAGTACAAAAATGATAACCATGCACAGCACTCTCGACAGCAGTGTCGATAATGCCGCACCGGCAACACCCATATTCATGCCAAAAATGAAAACGGCATTTCCGGCAATGTTTAAAATATTCGTGCCTGCCGCCACAAACATTGGCAGTTTGGCATTGCTCTCCGCCCTGAAAAACGCCGCCCCCGCATTAAACAGTGCCAGAAACGGATATGAAACCACCGTAATCATGAAATAAATCATTGCATTTTCCATAACCTCCGGTTCAATCGCGCCGAAAACCACCCGCAGTAGCGGTACACGGAATATCAGCCCGAACACCATAATCGCCATGGAAATGATAAAAACCGTCAACACAACCTGTCGTGCCGCACGGTTACAGCCGTTCCTGTCTTTCGCCCCGATAAATCTTGAGCAGACAATGGCAGCCCCCGCCGCCATTGCCGAGAACACCTGAATGACAAGATTATTGATAGAATCCACCAGCGATACCGCCGAAATCGCCGCACTGCCTACATTGCTGACCATAACGGTATCCACCATTCCCATAAAGGAATTTAAAATCTGTTCTATAATAATCGGTAACAGCAAGGCAAATAATGCCCTGTTGTCAAACATAATCCTGTTTTCCTCCCCATTCTCCCTCTCTGCTTCTGCTCTTAACTTCCGAAACATATTTTCTCCTCGTTTTAATCCTGTACGTAATGTGCAAAAAAGTCCTTCATTCGTGTGCAGGCTTCCGTCAGCGTATCCACATCCGGCAGATAGACAATTCTGAAATGATCCGGTGTATTCCAGTGGAAACCGCCGCCGTGCGTTACCAGAATTTTTTTCTCCTTTAAGAAATCCAGCGCAAATTTCTCATCATCTTTAATATGAAACTTTTTCATATCCATTTTCGGGAAAATGTAAAATGCCGCTTCCGGTTTTACCGCACTCACACCCGGAATATCATTTAACGCATTGTAAATGTATTCACGCTGTTCATACACCCTGCCTCCCGGCTCTAACATTTCTTTGGTCGAATCCAGCATCTCCAGTGCCTTTGGAATAACGGACTGTGTCGGTACATTTGCACAAAGGCGCATGGATGATAACAGGTTAATGCCCTCAATATAGCCCTTTGCACGGCTCTTGTCGCCGCTGATACACATCCAGCCGCAGCGGTAGCCCGCAATCAGATGGGACTTTGAAAGTCCGTTAAAGCTGACAACACATAAATCCGGTGCCAGTGAAGCAATGGAAATGTGCTGTTTGCCATCCATCACAAGTCGGTCATAGATTTCATCGGCAAAAATCAGCAGTTCATGCTCTCTTGCCAGTTCTACAATCTGCTCTAAGATTTCCTTTGGATATAATGCACCGGTCGGATTGTTCGGATTGATAATAACAATGCCTTTTGTCTTATCCGTAATTTTTTTACGCATATCCGCGATATCCGGATACCAGTTAGACTGTTCATCGCACAGGTAATGCACCGCTTTTCCGCCCGCAAGCGTAACCGATGCCGTCCACAGCGGGTAATCCGGTGACGGAACAAGTACTTCATCGCCGTTGTCAAGCAATCCGTTCATAGACAGTGTAATCAGCTCACTGACACCGTTTCCCGTATAAATGTCATTGACACCGACATTCGGGATATTTTTCTTTTTGCAGTATTCCACAATCGCCTGTCTGGATTTTAACAAGCCCCTGGAATCCGAATAGCCTTCCGCATTTTCCAGATTACCGCGCATCATGTCTACCAGCTCCTGTGGTGCTTTAAAACCAAACGGTGCCGGATTTCCGATATTTAATTTTAAAATTTCAACGCCCTGCTCAATCATGCGGTTGGCTTCGTCCATGACCGGACCTCTGATGTCATAACAAACGTTGTCTAATTTTGATGATTTTGCAAATGTTCTCATTTTCTTTACGCCTTTCTTTTCATCATTCATTTTCCGGTGTCTTAAAAATTAATTCGATATCTGTAAATGTCACATCGGCATTTCTTGAAACAAACATTCCCGCATAAACGTGTTCTGCATCAATGCTGGTCAGCCGGAAGTCAAATCCGCCTGTTATGGTCTGTTCTTTGCCGAAGGTGCAGGCATATCCGTCCTGTGTGCTTTCTATCTGAAGTTCAACGACATCGCCCGGTTTGTATGCTCTGGTGCAGATTCCACCCTTCACCAGTTCACCGCTTTTTCTTGCAAAGCAGTTCCAGCACTGCGCCCCGTGTGTCAGCAAAAGCGGTGCCGCCGCTACATAATCTCCTAAAATATCCGCCGTCGTTTTATCCACATAACAGTCATCACGCACCATTAATCCAAAGGATACCTGATCATTTAAAAAATAATCGTGAATTACGGCTTTTGCCCGCAGAATAAACGGTCTGTCCGCCGGAATTTTTTTATAATACATCGCAATGCCGTCCGATACTGCCGCGATCTTTCCGCAGTTATTTTTGACTGCAATATGTACTGCATTTTCACCTGCCGGTTCTAACACAAAATGCTCTTTGGACACTTCTTCAAGCACATCGCCGAATACCGTACCCGAAAAGCCTGCCGCATCTTCCCAGAAACGGCTCTTTGGTAAATCCGAGGTAAATACAACCGGGTGATATTCAGGATTGGATACTAAATATTTACTACGGTCTAAGACTTCTTTTTCATCCGTATCCAAAATATGTTCGGAAAGCCCTGCCACCTGCTGATTCTTTACTTCATTCAGACAAAGACACGCATTGACCCTTGCACCCCATACATTGGTGTGCGTATTATCCACGCTTGCCGCTTTATCAGACGTCCACGCATGTAAATACACCGTTTCGTCTTTTCCGAGTGTTTCATAAAGTGCCTTTGTCATCTTTGTCATATCCACAACCGGAAGCCCCAGTGTTTTTCCAAGTTCCCGGACTGCCTGCGGATAATCTCCGCCCGGATACATGCCAAAATCCTGTGTCACATGCAGGTCCTGCGCATTCCATTCACCGGTTTTTGTTCTTCTGACAATCGGTGTGCATAAAATCACCTGACAGCCGGCTTTCTGTGCCGGTACAATATAATTATCATATAAAGATGCCGCAAATGAACCTGCCGTTTTATAGTCCCCCTGTGCTGAGGTGAAACGGGCTTCTTCCGTCTTTTCATCATTGTGTCCGAAGCCAATCAGCAAAAAGTCGCCTTTCTGCATACCGCCCGTCAATTCTTTATACTGTGGCTCTGTCGTATAGCTTTTACTGCTCCGCCCCGACAGTGCAATATTTTTCACTTCAACCGCATCATCTAAATACGCCGCCAGCTTTGTTCCGTATCCGTACCTCGGATAGTAATATTTATCGTTAAAACTGCTTAATGTTGAATCTCCGATAACCCATAAAACTTTTTTTCTTTCTTTCATGCTGTTCTCCAATTCCGCAGGCATTTCTGCTAATATGATTCATATATTCTACCACCGACATATCACACATTTCAATAGTCAATTGACCCGACTTTTGTGTATAATTCATTTTGTTTTTACATAGATTTATAAAAATATAATTGACCTGCCTGCCAAAGGAGATTTATGTGCGGAATAGCCGGATTTTTCGATGCTGACGCATCTTTTTTATCAAATGAAGAACAATATCAGATACTGCTTGCAAAAATGGGAAGGACTTTAAAACACCGCGGACCGGATGCCTCCGGCACACTGCTCTGCAACCGGTGCGGACTGGCACACCGCCGCCTTTCAATTATTGATATTACGGGCGGCGCACAGCCGATGTCAAAAATTTATTCGGACTACCACTATCACATTGTATACAATGGTGAAATTTATAATACAGATGATTTACGTCACAAACTCACCACCCTCGGGGTTCATTTTAAAACCACTTCAGACACGGAGGTTTTACTGCTGGGTTTCATTCACTTTGGACCGTCTTTTATTCAGGACGTGGATGGCATTTTTGCACTTGCCGTTTATGATGAACGCCACGAAACGCTGACACTATTTCGCGACTGCTTCGGTGTAAAGCCGCTTTTTTACACACAGACCGGAAACACTTTCGTTTTTGCTTCCGAATTAAAGGGACTTTTTTGCTATCCCGGCATTGCACCCGCTGTTGACAGTAACGGACTGAATGAAATTTTTTCCTTAGGTCCTGCCCACACGCCCGGCTGTGGTGTCTATAAAAATGTGCATGAGGTTCTGCCGGGTTCTTATTTAAGTGTTTCGCGTGCCGGTGTCCGAGAAACGACCTATTTCCGGCTGGAATCCCACCCACATGAAGATTCCTACGAAACAACCATTGCAACTGTCCGTGAACTGCTCACCGGTGCAATCCGCCGCCAGATGATTTCCGATGTTCCTATCTGTACTTTCCTTTCCGGAGGAATTGATTCCAGTCTGGTATCTTCCGTATGCGCAGGGGAGTTAAAAAAAGAAGGAAGACAGTTAAAGACCTTTTCCTTTGACTTTACGGACAATGAGAACTATTTTCAATCAAACAGTTTCCAGCCTTCCATGGATAAACCGTATGCCGCAAAAATGGCTTCTTATTTAAACAGTCATCATACTTATCTGGAATGTACCAACCAGACACAGGCGGATTATCTTCTGCGTTCCGTAAAAGCGCACGACCTGCCGTGCATGGCAGACATTGATTCCTCGCTCCTTTATTTCTGCGAGCAGGTAAGCCACACGCACAAGGTTGTACTGACCGGTGAATGTGCCGATGAGGTATTCGGCGGCTATCCGTGGTTTCACCGGGAATCCATGTTAGACTGTGGCACATTCCCATGGACACCGACCCTCGCCCCGCGGAAATCACTTTTAAATGCGGATTTTGCAAATACCCTGCGTATGGAAGATTATGTAAAAAATGCCTATGACCGCGCTGTCAGTGAAGTCGATATTCTCCCTATGGAAAATGAAACAGAAACGAGCCGCCGCCGTATCGGCTACTTAAGTATCAGATTTTTTATGCAGACACTGTTAAACCGCATGGACAGAACCAGCATGAACACGGGACTGGAAGCGCGTGTGCCGTTTGCCGACAAACAGCTTGTTTCCTACGTTTTTAACATCCCGTGGGAAATGAAAGCAAAAGGCGGACTGGTTAAAAATATTCTGCGCCAGTCTGCCGTGGGACTGCTGCCGGATGAAATTTTGTTCCGCAAAAAAAGTCCGTATCCCAAAACCTACAATCCGTACTATGAGAATCTGCTGTCTGCCCGCTTAAAAGAAGTACTATCCGATGGAAGCAGTCCGCTCCTGCCGCTCCTTGACCGCACCGCCGTACAGAAGTTTTTAGACAATCCGAAAGACTACGGTCAGCCGTGGTACGGACAACTGATGGCGGGTCCGCAGATGACTGCCTATCTGTTGCAGATTCACTACTGGCTGACAGAGTACCATGTAACAATTTTATAGAATGATTTAATAAAGAAAATTAATTTTGACACAGTGAAATGTACCTGTTAAATATCTGTTAAACGGTTTAAAAATGTTTAAATGTCCCGGTCAAAGTGTTAAACGCACGTTTTTTAGAGAGCGCACGCTGACACTTTGACCGGGACATTTTTTATTCTTTGTAGCCCTTTTGGGGTTAATTTTCCTGTTTATTTCCCTGTCAAAACGGCGAAGCGATGACCGGCTGTATCTGCTTTCCCTGCAAAGCCGCTTCAATTGTATCCGGTATCTTTTCCACATGTGCTATCATGGAATGGTGCTTCTTTTCATAGTTATCCTGTCCAAACGGCACAAAATAAATATTTTTAATATTCATCAGCGTGCCGATATTTTTAAAATTCATGCCGAGCGCATCGTTGGTGGAAATTGAAATCACCAGTGGCTTTTCATTGCGCAGATGTGCTTTTGCCGCCATTAACACGGGCGTATCGGTAATGCCCGCTGCGAGCTTGGCAATCGTATTTCCGGTGCAAGGTGCAATCACCAGCGCATCCAGACTGCTTTTCGGCCCAATCGGTTCTGCTTTTGCAATGGTATCAATGACCTGCTCTCCTGTAATCTCACAGATTTTTTTGCGGAAATCTTCTGCTTTGCCAAACCGTGTATCCATATGTTGTACATTTTCGGAAAAAATAGGAATTACTCTCATTCCCGATGCGGTCAGTGTTTTGATAACACCTGTCATTTTATCAAAGGTGCAAAACGAGCCTGTTATGGCTATACCGATGGTCTTCTTTTCCATGCCGATTCTGCCTTTCTTTAATTGATATGTTGTTCAATGACTTTCATTAAAACTTCCGCCGAGCGCTTCGGCGCATATTTGCCCGGCAGACCGAGTGCCTGTACCGCATTCATTTTATTTGCCCGGCAATACTCAAAATCCGTTCCTCCGGGTCTGGAAGCGATGTCTATAATCGTCACTTCACCGCTTACATTTTCAAGTTCCTTAGACGTCAGCACTTTTTTAGGAACAGTATTAAAAATATACGCATACTCTTTTCCGTATTTCTGCAAATGCGGCAGTAACGGGAATGGCACGCTGTCAAATCCAAAAGTTTCCGCCTGTGCGCGTGCGCTTTCCTTTCGCTCTGCCACGGTCACACGGCTGTACATGCGCATGAGCCGGTCTGCCAGTACTTTTCCGCATCGTCCGTATCCTATTAAAAGACTTTTTGCACCGCACAGATTGATTGTACTGTGAAGAATCGCTTCCGCAACCGCACCTTCTGCCGTTGCCACCGCATTATGATACGCCGTGTCATCTTCCTGCATATACTCAACAAACTCCGGCACATTTTCCACCAAATTTTGTCCGGTTTCTTTTTTGGGCAGGTTACAGCCGAAAATGAGCTGTCCTCCATGCACGGAATCCGCCACCTGGTCATAATACGCCCTGCTGTCCGAAACCGGCAGAAGTACCGCATCATACTCTGCCGCATCAACCGGTGTCAGTGTCTGAATCCATTCTGTATGATGTCCCTGCTGTTCTAACATTTCTTTTAAATATTGCTGTCTGACATCGGTGCCCATCAGCAAAAATTTCTTTTTCATATGCGCCTCCCATTTCCCTATAATTTATCCTATGCCATAAGACCTGTCCTTGATTATACGCGCTTGAATTCCTTTCGGAAATAGGTTATACTATAATATAATTATTTTTACATTTTATATAGTTTTATAAAATGTTGTGGAGGGATTTTACATATGTCAATTACGGCTAAAGAATTAGCAAAACAACTGGGGCTTTCGCCGTCCGCTGTATCCATTGCTTTAAACAACAAGCCCGGAATCAGCACCGAAACACGAAAGAAAATTTTAGATGCGGCGCGCGTAAGCAACTACGACTTTTCAAAAATCGGAGAGAAAAAAACAACAGCCGGTACAATTTATTTTTTAATTTATATTAAAGACGGCGCGGTTGTTTATGAAAATCCGTTTATCACACAGGTTCAGGAAGGTATTGCCACCGCCTGCGCACAGCATGAATACAAACTGCTGGTACGGAATCTCTATGAAGAAGGGGACGTTTTAGAACAGTTAAACAACATCATTTATTCAAACTGTGCCGGACTGATTATTTTAGGAACGGAAATGCAGAAGCCTGATTTTATGTATCTGAAAAACCTGACTGTGCCGATTGTGCTTTTGGATACTTACTGCGACTTTCCGAATGTGGACTGCGTGATGATTAACAATATGCAGGGTGCTTTTAATGCAACGGTTCGTCTGATTCACAAGCACATCGGACAACCGGGATATTTACACTCCTCTTATCCGATTCATTCCTATGAGGAACGGGCTGAAGGCTTTTACCGCGCACTGCGCAAAAACGGACTTCCGTCTTCCAAATCGGTTGTCCACCTGCTCTCACCTTCCGTAGAGGGCGCTTATGCAGATATGCTGGAACTGCTGGAACAAAACACACCGCTTGCTTCCTGTTATTTTGCAGACAATGACAACATCGCTATCGGCGCAATGAAAGCTTTTCAGCATAAAGGTTATAAAATACCGGCAGATATTTCGATTATCGGCTTTGACAATATGCCGTTAAGCACCAGTGTGATTCCGGCATTAAGCACGATTCACGTTCCGAAGCAGAATCTTGGCAAAACCGCTGCAGAACGACTGATTAGTGTGATTGAATCGGATGAATACTATTCTGTGAAGATTGAAATTTCCGCGACGTATATTGCGCGGAAGTCGGTGATTTAAGAGGGCAGAAAACACCCCGCTATCTCAACGTTGGTGCTTGACTTCGATAGCGGGGTGTTTTCTGCCTGCGACTTCCAGTACAGGATTTACTTAATCTTTATAAATAAACGTAACAAAAAGCTGCAGCCCAGTGGTATTCCACCACCAAGCCGCAGCCTTTTATTCATTTATTCAGTTGGTTTACTTACTTATTTAATGACTTTAAAACAGCATTGCTTAATGAACCGACTGTCTTGTTGTAGTAATCCATACCTTCATCTACTGTCATGTAACCCAAAGCTACCTGTGCAATAACATATGTTCTTGCTGTGTTAATATCACCGATATTATTAGATAACTCTGATGTCATCGGAAGCGGTACGGCTACCTGAGAGTTTTCAGCGAAGAATTCACCGTTTTCTCTTGCAACTTCAGGAATTAAGGATTCACCTACATAACCATTTGTGAAGTTTGCAATAGAAAGGATTGGGTCAATGTGGTTCTTTGTCTGCCACTGATCCGGTTTTTCAATACCCGGAAGGTAATGGAACTGTCCTTCTGTGTATGTCTTTGGCTGGTCTTCCTTTTTCTCTACCGTAACTGTTTCTGCCTTGTCATCCCAGTGTGTACCCTTTGCACCGTGTGTCCAAAGCATCTGGACATCGCCGCCGTCTAACATCTTATCAATGAAATACTTAAAGATTCCTTCCGGATTCTTTGCGGCTGATGTGATACACCAGCATGGTGCGATTCTTTCTGTATAAGCACCCAGTTCTTTGATTGGCTTAATGGCAATAAGTTCATCGTCCAAGCCCTTGTTTGAAAGGTTTGTCTTTAACGTATTTGCCCATGTACCTGCCCAGTATGTAAATACACCAGTTTCTGTTGACGGGTCTGTAGAATAGAACTTATCTCTTGCATTGGCTGTTGAGTTATTTACGGATTCCTTATCAATAACACCGTCATTTACGGCTGTCTGGATTCTTTGAAGAGCTTCTTTCATTTCCTGCTGGGCAAATCCATCTACATATTTTCCTGAAGTATCCTTGTAGAAAGTATACTGTGCTTTCTGATAAAATTCAGGCAGATAGTTTGTATTCGGTGCTTCCGGATGGATAAAACCAGGAGAAGAAATAACATAATGTCCCATTGTCTGTGCCATCTGCTTTAAATAGCCGTAATATGTATTAAAATCCATCTGTACATCTTTTACCTTGGAAGCATCAATGCCTGCCTTGTCAAGCCATGCTTTCTTTACATATGTACAACATCCGTTACCACGGTAAAGAGATAATCCGTACATTGCCTTTGTTCCATCTTCACCGTTTACCATCAGTGCGGAAAGAACATTGTCGGCTGTGCTGATTAATCTTCCGGAATTCTTTGTTTCTGAATGTTCCCATGCATCTGTCATATTCCAAAGGAAACCGTTTGATGCATACAGTGCATAATAATCAGATGAAAGCAGTACAACGTCTGGCATGGTATCGTCTGAGTTAAATGCATTGGCTACGGCATCATAGTAGCTTGCATGGTCAGGACGTGTCCATTTAATATCAAGTCCTGTTGCTTCATTTAACTGCTTGTAAAATGCCTCTGCTCCATTTGTTTCTGTAACAACTGTACCATCACACATTACGGTAAATGTATCCGGCTTTGTTACTTCTTTGTTTTCTGATGTTCCCTGGCTTGTTGTTCCTTTACTGCTTCCGCAGGCTACCAGTCCGAGTACGGACGTTACGGTAAGACCTACCGCAGTAAGCTTTTTCACTGTTTTTCTCATAAAACACCCTCCAATTAGTTTTATTTTGTAAAAAGTTTTATAGGTTTATGATGATGTATTGGTTAGGTACATCATATTGTGTATTATATGTATGGATTGTACTAAATAAAATACATTTTTTAGTAGATTTACTAAATTTTTACCTAAATCGCAAACTATTTTTACAAATCTAATTTGTAAAAGCATTTTAAGAACTGAAATTACGGTGTCAGATAGTTTTCACGGATATGCTGTTCCCTTGCTTTAACCTCAGCTTCAAACTCCCTTGCCGACATCAAAAGGCACCCCTGCCCTCGGATAATCACCTGTTCAAGCCCGTCCGAGGTTGCAACCGTGACTTTATATTTTCTGCCATTTTCATGTGCAAATTTTTCAATATAAGCATCTGCTGTTTCAGCTTCTTTTGTGTAGACCACGTGAATATTGTAATAGTCCATAAACTCTGTTACATGTCCTTTCACACGGTACGCATCAAATACAACAATCAGCTCACACTGGCGGCTTCCCTGATAATTGCACAAAATATCCAAAAGCCGGCCTCTCGCACTGTCAATATTGACAGCCGCCAGCTCCTTTAATTCCTGCCATGCAAAAATAATATTATAGCCGTCTACTAAAAGATATTCCTTCTGCGCCGGCTGGTCGTAGCTGCGCACTGTCATTCCCGAAGTCTTTGGCAGTGTATCCACGCGGGTAATCGTTCTTTTTTTCGTACCGGTACGCGGCATGGACTTATCCCTTTTATTGGCATAATAGGTCTGGCGTAAAATCTCATCAATTTCTTCTGTGCCAATCCACTCATCCGACACGCTTCTTGCAGCGGCTTTCTGCGGCTGCATCTCGTCTTTACGCTTTTCCTTTAAAATGCTTTCAAGATGCATATACTCCGGCACTTCCTGCCAGCCGACTACAAACCCCGAACCATGCGCACAAAAGACAGAATCCGCCGGATTGTCCAAATCCCGTTGTGCAATGTAGCCGCATGTTTTTAAAACTTCATTCTGATTGTGACAGACTTCATAACCTTTCAGGTTACAGAACAACCTGCCTGTACCCTTGCTGTAGGCAACCACTTCTTTATAATAGTCTTTCATCGTAGAAACCGGGGCTTCTCCCGTAATCACTGCCATACCTGCTTCGTGTGTCTGCTGTAACGCAAATGTGCCGCACATCCTTTCAATATCCGTCATTGCCCTGCCGACTGCCGTTTCCGGAATTTCCAGCCTGAATTCATAATACGGTTCTAACAGCACACTTTCCGCCTGCATTAAGCCCTGCCGCACCGCACGGTATGTCGCCTGTCTGAAATCACCGCCTTCGGTATGCTTCTGGTGTGCCCTTCCCGCCTTTAACGTAATCTTCATATCGGTAATAACACTGCCGGTCAGCACACCTAAATGTTCTTTTTCATACAAATGCGTCAACACCAGTCTCTGCCAGTTTTTATCGAGCTGTTCCTCACTGCAGTCTGCGGCAAAGACAAGCCCGCTTCCCCGCGGCAGCGGTTCTAAAAGTAAATGAACCTCCGCATAGTGGCGCAGTGGTTCAAAATGTCCTACACCCTCTACCGTATTTTGAATGGTTTCTTTATAGACAATGCTTCCCGTGCCGAATTCCACGCTGACACCAAACCGCTCCTGTATCAGGCTTTTTAAAATTTCAATCTGGACTTCGCCCATCACCTGTACATATATCTGCTGTAATTTTTCATTCCATACAATATGTAACTGTGGTTCTTCTTCCTCTAACTCCCGCAGCTTCGGTAAAAATACCGCCGCATCACAGCCTGCCGGAAGTTCAATACAATACGTAAGCACCGGCTCTAAAAACGGAACAACCGTCCCTGCCTGTGTGCCAAGCCCCTGTCCCGGATACGTCTTTGTCAGTCCCGTTACCGCACAGACCACACCGGCTTGCGCCTGCGCCGGTGCGGTATATTTTTCACCGGAATAAATGCGGATTTGATTGACCTTTTCCGACCATTTTTCCGAATCTTTTCCGCCGCTTAACAATTCTTTATTCTTTAAAATGCCGCCGGTCAGCTTCATATACGTCAGGCGCGCGCCCTGCTCATCTCTTGCGATTTTAAATACACGCGCCCCAAACTCCTTTGTATATACCGGCTGTTTTGCATACAGTGTCACCGCTTCAAGCAGTTCCTTTACACCGGTCATTTTTAATGCCGAACCGAAAAAGCACGGAAAAAGCTCTCTTGATGCAATCAGTTCTTTGATAACGTCCGTTTCAATACTACCTGTATTCAGATAATCATTTAATACTGATTCATCACAAAGCGCTACATTTTCAAAGAATTCGTCCGGATTGTCGTCTTTTTTTGAAAAATCCACACACGAAACACTAAACTCCCGCTGTAACTGTGATAAAACCGCCTGTTTGTCCGTTCCCGGCTGGTCCATTTTGTTGACAAATAAAAATACCGGGATTTTATACCGGTTTAACAGACGCCACAATGTCCGTGTATGCCCCTGTATGCCATCTGCGCCGCTGACAACCAGAATGGCGTAATCCAGTACCTGTAATGTCCGCTCCATTTCTGCCGAAAAATCCACATGTCCCGGCGTATCTAACAGCGTTATCTCACAGTCTTTCCAATAAATCTGCGCCTGCTTTGAAAAAATCGTAATACCGCGCGTCCGCTCCAGTTCAAAATTATCAAAATATGCATCTTTATTATCTACTCTTCCGACTTTACGGATACTTCCCCCTGTATACAAAAGTCCCTCTGACAAGGTCGTCTTTCCCGCATCTACATGGGCAAGGACTGCCATACAGAATCTTTTTATTTTATGTTCCTGCTGATTCATTCTTCTGCACCCTGCTCTTTCCTGTGAATATAATGTACATTACATTCTATCATGCACGCAAAATGTCTGCAATCCCTCATTCATTTGCGGAATTGCAGACATTTACCCTCATATTTTATTTTCTTTTATCTGGTTTTTACACTGCGGCTGCCTTGTCTAAAATTTCATTTAATGCAGCCTGGCTGCTTGTGTGGCATCTGATAATATTCGCATTGGCGCGTTCAGCTTCTACAACTGCGCAGCGTGCCATTTTATGTGACACCGTATTGGTAAATAAAATCACCAAATCGGGGCTTCCAATCTGGCTTGACAGATTCGCACTCATCTGTGTAAATACCTTTGCCTTACATTTATGTTCTTTACAGATTTTCTTGTACTGACTGACCATACGGTCATGTCCCCCAACAATTACAACACTCATGCTTTCTCCTTATCTGACTAGATAAGCTGGCTTCCCAGCTTTTCACAAGCCGCTATTGCTTCATCATCCGGTGCTTCCATGCAGATAACGCCTTCTCCTCCGACAATTTCTGCACCTGCTGCTTTCATTCTTTCTTCCCAGTCTCTCATCCACTGACCGTCACCCCAGCCGTAAGAACCGAATAAACCGATTTTCTTGCCGGATACGCTCTTTTCAAGTTCTTCCACAAAAGGTTCCATTTCCGATTCTTCAAGAACCTCTGCACCCATTGCCGGGCATCCTAATGCAAATACAGCTTCACCCGCTAAGTCCTGTGGTGTAATATCCGATACTGCAACACATTCCGCGCTGCCGCCTGCTGCTGTGATTCCTTTTGCAACTGCCTCTGCCATTGTCTGTGTGTTGCCTGTCTGTGACCAATAAACTACTTTTGCCATGTTCATCCTCATTTCCTGCACTGGTTTGTGCATATTTTTTTAGTCTGCTTCCTTTAGATGACTGCTTCCCGCAGTTCCTCATAATGAAACATCATTATTATTTCCTGAATATCCATTCCGTATGACAGCAGCCGTATCATCTGTTCTTTTGCCTGTTCAAAACGTCCAAACAAATCCATCTTCTGCTGTAAATCAGAATAGACCTTCCAATAGCCTGTATAGAGAAAATTCCTGCCCCGGTTGTTAATAAAGCCTTTTACATCTTCCAGCGGATATCCTAAAAGCACACCCATTTCATGTGGAAAATCCTTTGTTGTACACAGATTGTCGCAGTAACGCTTTTTGAATAAATCCAAAACATCTTCTACCGCAAACTGTGTGTATCCGTAGAATTTTAAAAATGCTCTCGTATCCGCTTCTAAAAGCTGCTGCTGTAATTCCTGCTCCTTGTACAGCAGAAGAATGACTTTTTCATCTGTCTGCCGCAGCAGATAACAGGAAATATCCGTTTGCTTTAATACCTCAAGTATACGCGGATAAAACGCCCGGCTTACACTTAACATATTGGAAACCTTTAATCCGGCAAGCACCGGTGCGCATTGCAGAACCATCTGCAAATCCACTGTACTGCTGTCGATTTTCTGCACAAGCTTTAAAATCTCCCGGCTCATACTTTCTCCTCCATATAAAACCATAGTTAGTTTTATCTAACCTCTTTACAATGGTTAGTATACACTAACCTATTATATCCGTCAAGTATCTTTTTATTATTTTTTATGTGCAATCCGGTATCTGCACAAAAAAAGGTCCGGACGATTTCTCACCATCCGAACCTTTTTTTGTGTGTACCGCATTTTTACACACTCAGCTTTTTATCCATTAACCATGCTGATGCCACATACAGCACTGTGTTAATAACAAGGAAGAAAAGAATTTCCACACTGCTTTGCATTACCTGTGAAGATTTGCTTATCGCATTTAAAATTGCATTATCGGCACTTACAACTCCCCAGAAGCATAAAATATATGCCACAAAAACAATAAATGAGGTCAGCTTAGTTTTATGCACCAGTGTATATATCAGCGTTTCCACAAAATATCCAAGCACTACAATAAATACCCATGTAACAAAAACCGTCAAAATCGTCTGTACTACAAAACCCCAGTCCACTCTGACAGAATAATTAATTTCTAAAATGTTCTGTACCAGTGTCATCAGTTCTCTGACACTGCTGTACTTTATCAGGAAAACCGAACCGCACAGCACCGCCACGATACCGTAAAGCAGCATGGTAAAAAAGATTTGAAGTGCCGCTGATATCATTTTGGCACCGAGTATTTCATAAGAAGACCTCGGCACAAGAAAGAGCATATAACTCTGCTTCGTCTTTAAATCCTTATCGTAAACACTTAAACTTTCTACTGCTGTATACAGTCCTGCAAAAACCATTACAGTAAATATCAGCATAGTCGCAATTGCCGCATGGGTTTCTTTATCAATCACACACGCAATTCCAAAATACAGTGTCAGCACACCTAAAACTGCCGCAATAATTATTTTTGAAAACATCTGCTTTTTAAATTCATACTTCATCAGCTTTAACATACTCTTAACCTCTCTTTCCGTCCTTACGCATATATTTCCTTATAAAGTTCTACAATCGATTTACTGTGCTGTTCCCGAAGCTGTTCTGCTTCTCCCTGCAAAATGTTTCTGCCCTCTTTGATAAAAATGACTGAATCCACGACCGCTTCAAGCTCATCGACCAGATGACTTGAAATCACCACGGTACTTTCATCATCAACAGCATTTATAATGGTTGTAATAATCTTTTCCCTTGCAATAATGTCAATGCCGTTTAACGGTTCGTCTAACAGATAGAGCTTTGCTGCTCTTGCAAGTGTTGCTGCAATCTTTAGTTTGGCTGCCATACCAGAAGAAAGTTTATTGGCTTTATCTTCCATTCGCAGCTCCATATCCGCAATCAGCTTTGTGTATTTTTCCATATCAAAATCCTCAAAAAAGTCCTGATAATATACTCCTACATCCTTGACCGTCATAAAGGAGTAAAAAAAGCTCTCAGTCGGCAGATAGGCAATTTCTCTTTTGGACTGCACGCCTATCGGCTCATTTTCATAAAGAATCGTTCCGCTTGTCGGCTTTACAAGCCCTGCAATCATCTTCATAAACGTCGTCTTTCCGCTCCCGTTCGGGCCTAAAAGTGCGTAAATCTTTCCATTTTCAAGTGACAGGCTGATATTCTCCACAGCCGTCTTATTAAAATACGTTTTCTTAACATCTGAACAATTTAACATAAATTCCTCTCCATTCTGCATTTCTGCTTTTCTGCTTTTAAAATCCCGCCGACACCTCTGCCAGCAGTTCCTCTTTGCTGTATCCTAAATCCTGCATTTCTTTGACAAAATTCCTGATAAATTCCTGTGCCATCTCCTCCCGCATAGATTTAAATACGGCTGCATCCTCGGTTACAAATGTTCCGAGCCCTCTTTTGGTATAGCACATATTCTGAAGTTCCATCTCTTTATAAACCCTCCCCGCTGTATTCGGATTAATGTGATATAAAACCGCCAGTTCTCTTGTGGATGGCAGTTTCGCACCCATTGGAAGCTTTCCTGTGATAATATCCTTTTTTATCTGATTGATAACCTGAATGTAAATTGGGATATTATTTTCAAATTCCATTCGTCGTCCTCCTTTCTTTTGTGTATCAGTGAACTAGTTATATAGTACACTATGATAATAGTGTTGTCAATGTTCTTTTTTCAAGAAATTTTTCTGTCCTTTTATGCAAAAAAGATTCATACAAAAAAGCACCGAAACAGCCGCTGTTACTGTTTCGGTGCTTTTTAAAGTTATTTATAGAGAACCACGATGTCCTCCGGCTCGATAAACGTCTTTCCGTCCGGAATAATGTTGCGTTCATTTCTCTTAATCAGCGCAATCAGGACATTTTCCGGGAGATTTAAGTCTTCGATTCTTTGGTTGCCCCACGGATGATTTTTGTCAATAAAAATTTCTTCCAGTCCTTCGTCATCATCCGGGTTATAGGTCGGCACGCTTAAAATCAGGTTATCCCCTGCCAGAATCTGCGTATTGCCGCGTGTGATAATCGTTTCGTCATCACGCTTAATCATGAGCGCCAATGCGCCTGTCGGCATATGTACCTCGCTGATATGCTTATTTTCCCAGTTATGCCCCTTTGGAATATACATACGCATCAGCGTAATTGCCGATTCTTCCTGATAGTCATTAAATGTCTTCTGGACATCTGCCTTATCATCAATCATATCCAGTTTCCGTGAAACATACGGAAGCAGTGTGCCCTGTACCGCAACAGATAACAGCGAAATCATAAAGACAATGTGAAATAAATCCCTTGAAATGTCATTGCCCGCAGCCATAGCAAATATCGAGAATACAATTGATGAAGCACCTCTAAGCCCTGCCCACGAAACGAGCAGACACTGATTCAGCGAGCAGTGAAATGGTTTTAATATCAGCAGCACTGTCACCGGTCTTGCAATCAGCAGGATAAACAGTGCAATCACAATCGCTGTCCCCATGATGTACGGAAATTTATGCGGAAAGGACAACAATCCCAGTAAAAAGAAAATCACAATCTGGGATAATCCCGTCACTCCGTCAAAAAACGGAATAATTTCTTTTTTATTGCGGATACTGCTATTTCCCATAAGAATCCCCAAAAGGTAGATACTTAAAAATGCATTTCCCCCCACCAGTGACGAAAAGCCCATGCCAAACAGCACCAGCGCCAGTATAAATACCGTATACATACCGTTTGTTACCACTCTTGTCTTTGTCAGCACCCATATACCAAATGCGGCAAGCACAACACCGATTGCCACACCGTATACAATCTGCGCAAAAATAGCATACGGCACAGTTGAAAGATTTTCACCGTTGACCAGAGAAATACCAACCACCGTCAGCATATACGCCGTCGGGTCATTACTGCCGCTTTCGATTTCAAGCAGGGAAGCCACGCCGTCTTTTAAATTCAGCTTTTTCTTTCGTAAAATGGAAAATACACTCGCAGCATCCGTACAGGAAATGACCGCTCCCAAAAGGAAGCCCTCTGCGAAACGAAACTGTAATACCACACAGCAAAATGCCATCGTGAGAAACCCGGTCAGAAATACGCCGGCCGTTGACAATAACAATGATTTGACTGCAACCGGCTTTGCCGCCTTCCACTTGGTGTTGAAGCCGCCGTAAAACATAATAAATCCCAGTGCAATCGTACAAATCTGTTCGGTTACTGCAAAGTTATCAAATGGAATCTTTACAATTCCGTCACTGCCAAACAGCATACCGATTCCGATAAACAAAATTAACGCAGGCATTCCGAATTTGCCCGAAAACTTATCCGCAATAATACATAACACCAGTATTAATGCTATCAACATCAATTCTACTACCATTCTTCCTCCTGTTTTCCCATTTTTATGCTGTCAAAGCATCCTGTTATGCCTGACATCTTTTATTAGAATATCATATGAATTGTCAGAAAAAAAGCACAAATCCGAATTTTTATTCAGACTTGTGCTTTTTATTCTAAACCATTTTGCTATAAAACAGACTTTTATACAGATTCCATGCACTGCGCTGCCTGCTGTTCTATCTGTTTCTCAATCTGATTTCTGTCTTTACCGGTTGCAAACACCAATTCACTGTACAATTTATCCTCTGCCAGCTTAAAATAACGGTCGTCTAAAACCGTTGCTTTTTTGCCACTTGAGAGCCGTTCCTGTCTGCGCAGATACATATTTTTAATAATTTTTACCAGTTCCCGCAAATCGCAGCTTTTGATTGCTTCTTTATAAACGTTTTCCCGCAGCTTTTCATTTTCAACCCATGCTGCCTGAATTGCAGGAATTTCACGAATCAGCGTGTCTGCCTCCTGCTTTGTAATGACTTTTCGTGTCTGTACCTTGCTGCTTTCCACCGGACTGTAAATCCGTCCGTTCTTTTCCTTTTGCGGAACCAGCAGATAATACTGCCTTTTAGAACTGCCGCCCGGCAGTTCCAGTTGTGTAATGTCTTTTACTTCACAGATTCCGTCGTTTCCATGTACCACATACTCACCGATCTGAAACATTGTTTCCTCCATTCTTCTGCAAACCAACATTTTACCTACATATTTGTGATACCTGCGAATTGTTCCGTGCTGTGCACTCCCACAATCCGCCCTGGTATCATCTTCATTTTAAAGGAATTTTCCCCTTTTCGTAAGTTCTTTTTTTATTTTTTCCAGTTTTTTGCAGATTAAACAATATTTCTAAATAACCTCCGGTGAATACGCGATTATTAATTTTATCCGAGTGCTACGTCTAATATCATCATCACGACAAATCCCACACCAAAGCCCAGTGTTCCGATGTTGGAGTGATTGCCTTCGGAGGCTTCGGGAATTAATTCTTCTACCACGACATAAAGCATGGCGCCTGCGGCAAACGATAAAATGTAGGGCAGAATCGGTGTTAAAATGCCCGCAAATGCAATCGTAATCACTGCGCCAATCGGCTCTACAATGCCGGAAAGCGTGCCGCATACAAATGCCTTTAAACGGCTCTGTCCCTCACTGCGAAGCGGCAGTGAAATCACCGCCCCTTCCGGGAAATTCTGAATGGCAATACCCATCGCAAGTGCCGCTGCCCCGGCAAGCGTAATTGTTCCTTCCCCGGACAGATATCCGGCAAATGCCACACCGACTGCCATACCCTCCGGGATATTATGCAGCGTTACCGCAAGGACAAGCATCGTTGTTTTTTTTAAATGGGCAGGCAGCCCTTCCGACTTTTCCGCTCCTAAATGCAGGTGCGGCACCAGTCTGTCCATGAGCAGTAAAAATGCCATGCCGACGGCAATTCCCACTGCCCCCGGAACAAATGCCATTCTCCCCATATCCTCACTCATTTCAATCGCAGGAATTAAAAGTGACCACACGGATGCCGCCACCATAACGCCAGAAGCAAATCCCAGCAGTCCCTTCTGCACCAGCGCCGGTATCTGATTTTTTAAGAAAAATACACACGCTGCTCCCAGTGCTGTCCCCACAAACGGAATCAAAATTCCTATTAAAACATCAATACTCATGCCCTCCTCCATTCTGCCGGCAAATCATACCAACGTTTCTGCAAGTTCAATTTACTTTGAACCGCACAACCGCCTTAAATAAATCTCCGTCAATCTCGATTGAAAATGTTCCGTTCTGTACCTCTGTGAAGCTTTTCACAATCGCCAGTCCGATGCCGCTTCCACTTTCGTGACGGGATTTGTCTCCGCGCACAAAACGCTCCACGATTTCTTCCGGTGTAAAATTCATCTGTGCTTCTGAAATATTTTTAAATACAATTTCCGTGTATTCAGGCTGTGCCGTGGCGCTCACATAAACCCGCGTGCCGGGCAGTGTGTACTTTGCAATATTCGTAAACAGATTTTCAAAAATACGGTACGTCTTATCACCGTCTAATGCCTGCACAATACCGTTTTCAGGTGCATCAAGAATCACCGTCAGATTTTTTTGTTTTAACAAATCTTCCGTTTCCGCCTGTGCCTGCTGTATCAGTGCAACGACATTCAGCTCCACGGGATTTAACTCAATATTGCCGCTGTTGACCTTGCTGACTTCAAACAAATCTTCTATCAGATTATTTAACCGGTCAATATAATGCTGTAAATTTTCCAGATACACCTGCTTATCCTGCTCGCTTACATTGTTCTGTCCCAGCAGTTCCGCATAATTTTTTATGCCGGTCAGCGGCGTTTTTAAATCGTGCGAAACGTTGCTTATCAGTTCTGTCTTCATGTTCTGCGATTTCATTTCCTCACAGACCGCCTTTTCAAAGCCGGTACGGACATTTTTAAATTCTTCACCCAGCGCATTAAAAATGCCGACATCCTGTGTAATTTCTTCATCAAATCTGCCGTCTGCAAGCTGGTGTGCTTCTTTTAACAAAACCTGATAATCCTTCTGTACTTTTTTAAGCTTCTTCCTGATATAGAAAAACAACAGCACGCTGTAAAGGACTGAAAGCACAATGCCAAAACTCCAAAAGCACGCAATCACACCGACGATTACCATCTGTATCAGTACATACTTTAAAAGCACCGTATCCGTTTTATCGCTCAAATCCACCTCAGAAAGCTTTTCAAAGCGTCTTTTCACATTTCCGCAGATGCTTCCGATAAGGGAATCTTCTTTCCAATACCGGCAAAAACCTGATGTCAGCATATATTTGATTTCAAAAATACCCATGGCTGTAAACAATCCTGTAAGCATCATTCCGATAAACTGTAACACAACAGGCACAAGCTCTGCATACGGTATTCCAAGCATTTGCAGTGCTGTCTGCAATTCCCCGGTCATGGTATACACGCCCAAAAATGCCATGCCGATGTACGCAAGACAAAGCACCGTCCCTAAAAATACCCATTTGATTTCCGCCTTTATTTTTCGCATAAATGCGAATGGGTTGACTTCCTGTTCCACACTCACCGGATAAAACAGAATATATAAACCGATAAAAAATACTATCATACAGCACGTAACAGCTAAAAATCTGCCGCTCATTTCTCCATGAACAAGATTCCCGGTATTGTACCAGATGATATCATTATTTTCAGTCAGATTCTGCGGAATGGCAAATTCAGCTTTGAGATTCTGCGGCACACGAAGCTGAATCTGGGATTTTGGAATACTCTTTCCATAAATCTCATACGTTTCTCTCGCATTGCTGGTGGAAATTGAGATACTGTTTTTAAGCAGCTGGTATGCACTCATATAAGTAAAATCCGTAGAAACATAATCTCCCGTACTTGTTACATTTCCATCGGCATCATAAGTAAATGTACTGTACATCTGATGGTCTTTTACAAAAAGTGACGTATCGCCGCCCTCTGTTTTTTCGCCGGTAGCCGTATTGGTAATACGATATGCAAAATTGGGCGAGTTGATAAAATCTGCCCTTGCTGTAAGCAGTTCTTCTTCCATAACATATTCCAGTTCTGAACGGATACTGTATGGAACATCTTCTCCCAGCGACAGCACGGAATAGTCTTTATTGACAACACGTGTCTGATCAAGCATAAACAGCAGCATTTCCCTGCTGACTGCACTGACATCTACTGTCTGCGTACCCTGATTTTCTGATTGAATATTCCGGCACAGCAAAATCATGCCGATTGATATCACGCTTAAAAGTGCCACAAATCCAAGCACAAATACTCTTTTTTTCTTCTTTTCCATAAACGTTCTCCTTCCTGCAAACGTTTTTTATTTTTCAATTTTGTAACCGATACCCCACACCACTTTCAGATACCGCGGATTTCTGGGGTTGACTTCAATTTTTTCACGCAGCTTTCTGACATGTACCATGATGGTTTCAGTGTTTATAGCTTCCTCTTTCCAGACATTTTCATAAATCTGTTCTGCCGAATAAACCCTGCCCGGTGAACGCATTAAAAGCTCCAAAATCGCGTATTCTTTTGGTGTCAGCTTTACATTTTTTCCGTCCACCGTCAGCTGTTTTGTATACAAATCCAGTTCCAGTCCGCCTGCTGTCAGCGTATGCGCTTCTTCTGTTTCTTTTTGGGACGCGGATGCTGCTTTTTTTAACTGCAAAATCTGTTCATACCGACGCAGATTGGAATGGACTCTTGCGAGCAGTTCCATTGAGCCAAAGGGCTTTGTGATATAATCGTCCGCACCGATATTTAACCCTGTGATTTTGTCGATGTCCTCTGATTTTGCACTTAAAAATATCAGCGGGAAATCATATTTTTCACGCAGCTTCATCGTCATGGTAATTCCATCCATCACCGGCATCATAATATCTACGATTGCCAGATGAATGGTATGATTTTCTACCATTTCAAGCCCCTGTGCGCCGTTTTCGGCTTCATAAACATGATACCCCTGATTTTTTAAGTAAATCGTTATGGCATCCCGTATTCCTTTTTCATCTTCAACAACTAATATATTAGCTTCCATTGCTTCCTCCTTTTCTAAGCATGCATGTAGTATAGGAAGGAAATCTTAGAAAGGAGTTTTGATTCTTCTTAAATTTTTCTTAACAATTTAAGCACTGCAATGTCGTTTTATAAATCTGTCCTCTTGAGTGCTGCTTCTAAGCCTACTTTTCCTATTTTGCGATACTGTAACGCCGCTGAAACACCGTATGATGCCAGTCCCAGTACAACTGCCCACACATAATTTTCCGGGTCCACGTAGTAGGTAAGCCAGCCTGCCAGTTCCTGCATAAAATAGTCGTAAAGCACCCGCATCACAACAGCCGCAATGCCAAGGCTTAACAATACAGAAATCACGGCTGCAATCGTAGTAGACATCATATACAGCTTTGCGGTTTCTGATTTATTATACCCTAAAATACGCAGCATGGAAATTGCCGTTGCATTTTTTTCCACCACAATTTTTGACAGCAGATAGAAAATCAGGACTGCCATAAATACGGAAAATACTGTTATCAGCGGGAACATCTGTCCCATGGAATCCTTTAACTGTCGTACAACCTTTGTCATATCATCATATGTAATCGTTGCCGCTACTGCCTTACTGTCCAAATCGGTCAGTTCTTCATTGCTGAAATATCCGTTAAAATAGCCTTCTTCCTTGTCAAACAGTTCTTCAAACCTGCTGCTGCTTATAAATACCGTAAAGGATGCCGGATAAGGATACGTGCCAAGAATTTCAAATTCATAGGTGTCATCGCTGTACTCGTCTTTTAGGACAAGTGTATCCCCTACTGAAAGTTTGTATTTTTCTAAAATACCCTCAGAAGCATAGACCCCGTTGCCGTTTTTTTGTAACTCAATACCTGTAATGTAATCTGAATCTTCACGGATGCCGTAGACATTGATTTCTTCCTTTAATTTTCTGTCGGTTTTATCCAGTATCAGTGACTTGACCGCATACTTTTCCGCAGCTTCATTTTTCGTCTGCACCGGCATTTTTAACACGTACTGGTAATCGCTGATCATATTTTCCTCTACCAGCATACCGTAGTGGTCTAAAAGCGGTGTCATCAAAAGTCCGAAGAAAATGAGCAGACTTGCAAATGTTACGCCTAAAAACATCACAAGATAATTTACCTTGTTCTGAATCAGTATACGCAACCGGAATCTTGCCATAAAAGAAACCTTTGGCAGGCGCACTGCCTTTTTTTCACGCCAGTGGTTTAAATCGTGGCGCAGGAATTTAAGCGGTGATAATTTTAACTTTGTATACAATACAATTGTATTGACCACAATCATAATCATGCACGGCACAACCGTTGTAATCACAAATGCATAAGGATTCCACAATGTAATATATGTCGGAAGACTGTAACTGTGATAATACATTCCTGCCATGACATCTTTAAATACTGTATATCCCAATATATTTCCCAGCACACAGGAAATCAGTGTTACCGTAACCGGAAGTGTAATATAGTGACGCAGCAGTTCACCTCTGGTAAAGCCAAGCGCCCTCATTGTACCGATTTCAGAAGCTTCCTTTTCAATAATGCTTGCAATCGTTACACTGAAAATAAATGACAGAATAACCATGATGACATATAAAAGTACCTGGATCATGCTCTTATCACTGCCCATATCATCACCCGTAAAATGAATGGCCTGATTTTCAACTGCCGGTGTGATATTGGTAATGCCCGCCCGCAGGGAAACGAGCTGTTTTAAAATGTCATCGGACAAATCACGCTGCTGTGAATCCGTCAAATCCGTCTTATTATTTTTCCATGAATATATGAAATGCTCCGTTCCTGCGTCCATTTTGTCATACTGACCTTTCGTTACAATGGCAACACCAAAATTTGTTGCATCAAACATCATATCCGAATTGTTCTGAAACTGCGCGCTGTAATCGGACAGTGCCACTGTTCCTACAATCTCAAGCTTCTCTCCGCCAATGACAACCGTATCTCCGATTTTTAATTCCCTGTTTTCGGCAAACAGGCGGTCGAGTGCAATCTCTCCGTCCTTCTGCGGTGCTCTGCCTTCCATGACACACACCAGATTTATATCATTTCTCTCGCCGAAAATACGCAGTGTCGCATTTGCGATGGCTTTTGGTACTTCCTTATAAAAGTTCTCATACAGCACCACATCATTTTCTGTTTCTACTTTTTTAAGCAGTACCGCATCTGCCTTTTGTTCCAATTCAAAATTGCCGTCTTCAATATTGTATTTTTCAAAGCTTTCATCGTATGCATGGGTCATGCTGTTATCAGCGACCAGAAAACCTGAAATAAACCCGATTGTCAGTGTTATAAACAAAAATATCACGGCATATTTTCCGAAATCCTGCTTTAATTCCCTAAAAAAACGCTTTCGCAATGGATTTTTCATGCTGTTTACCTCCCCGTTTTACCACTCTAACTGCTCCGCCGGTACTTTAGCGGCATTCATTTCAACATCCTGAATCTGACCGTCTTTGAGCTTTACAATCTGGTCTGCCATATTTTTAATCGCGTCATTGTGGGTGACTATGACAATTGTATTGCCGTATTTCTGATTGACCCGCTCAATCAGTGCTAGAATATCCTTTGAGGTATGATAATCGAGGGCGCCGGTCGGCTCGTCGCAGAGCAGAATATCCGGATTTTTCACGATTGCCCTGCCGATTGCCGTCCGCTGCTGCTGACCGCCGGACAACTGGCTTGGAATTTTGTTCTGATGTTCTGTCAGTCCCAGCACATCAAGCAGTTCATCAATCTCTAACGGCCGGCTGCTTAAATATGCGCCGACTTCGATATTTTCACGTACCGTCAGATTTCCGATAAGATTATATGCCTGAAATACATAGCCTAAATGCTTTCTTCTGTATTCTGTCAGCTGCCTGTCGTTCATGCTCTGCATAACCTCGCCTGCTACGGTAACACTGCCGGAATCTGCCGTGTCAATGCCTCCTACGATATTAAGCAGTGTAGATTTTCCCGAACCGGAAGGTCCCAGCAGTACGCAGATTTTCCCTTTCTCCACACCAAGCTGTATCCCTTTTAAAACCTCCACTTTGTTTTCACCCGTTCCATAACTTTTCCGTAATTGTTCAATCTCTAAAAACATAAATTTCTCCTTACCGACTATGTTCATTTATCGTAACATAAAAAGAGTTAGACACTGCTAACTTTTTTCATAATGTTAGCCCTGTCTAACTCTTTTGTCAAGTTCTATTTATTTCCCCTATCTTCTTTCCCTGCGCATAAATCTAAACTGCTTTTTCTTCCGGTATTTCTTTCATATGACAAATGCTTAAAAACAGACTGCGTTCCGCAATTCTTAACTGCAATGTTCCCCACTGTGTATAATAATCTACATTTTCATACAGTTTACGGATACAATTGCCGTAAAACGGCTCCGTTATCCTTGTTGTGTACCTCATTTCAATATAACAGTACATTGCATAAATAAGCACAATCTTTGTTCCTGCGGCATACGCTTCCAGACTTGTATACTCACGAAAAATGCGTTTTAAATACGCATCCCGTGCCAAAAACGCATAAAATTTCTTCTTACAGCTGTTAAAATCACCCTGTTTAAACAGCTCCTCCTCAATCCGCACTGCCACTGCATGGCACATTCCCTCAAATACCGATTCCATTCCCGTAACCCGCACAAGCTGTGCCTTTCCAAGCCACGAAAGTCTTTGCGGCAGTGTAGAAGATTCAACCCCGTATAAAAATACAACAATTTTAATTCTGCCCTTTTCAAAGCTGCTTTTTAAAATATCCAGCTCCACAAGAGCTGTTATATCCTGTATCAGCTGCGGTGTTAAAACTACTACGGCTTCCTGATGCCTTGCGATACTTTCACATTCCTGTTCACACGTCACCTCTCTCATAATATTTTTCTCTCCGTCTTCTTCAGGCATTGTAAATCCCCAATTTTCCAAGTGATACAAAACGGCTTTTGCATGACTTTCGTTTTTGCTTCTAGAATAGCAAACGTACATTTTTCCTCCTCCAGTTTCTTTTGTACTCATTCCCCCTGAAAAATGTATTCTGTATTATAATAACACATTTTTATAATTATAAGTATTATCACATTAAATCCTGTTTTTTTTCAAATAAACCATATGACCATACACTATTTTACCCACTCGTTATAAATTTCACTATGTTCAGTACGCCGAAACCCTGCTGATTTTCCGGAATGGCAATAGTCTCACAGCACTTTAACAGCCGCATTTTTACACCTTTCGGTGTATAGTCCGGTCTTTCCTCTAAAAGTCTGGCAACTGCTCCGCTGACAATGGGAGCAGACATTGATGTTCCGCTTTTTTTTGCATATGCATCCTTACGGTTGCTGCACGCAATAATATTGGATCCTGTCACAACAACCTCTGGCTTGATCACACATTCCTCCGTCGGTCCTCTGCCGGAATAATACCGCACTTTCCTTCCGCGTACACCCGAAAAATTGGTATCGTCATACGAACCGACGGTTATAATTTTTTTACAGTTTCCCGGTGCGGTGATACTATTTCTGTCCGGTCCGCTGTTTCCTGCCGCCGCTACCACAACAATTCCGGCATCCCATAGCTGTTCCACCTGCCGGTTAAGCTGTTTTTCTTCCTGCACATCATGGTCCGGTACCGTTCCGAACGAAATATTAACAACCCGGATATTATACCGCTCTCTCTGTTCTAAAATCCATCGGAGTCCTTCCACCACATCTGAAATTTTCCCGTTTCCCTGTGCATCCAGAACTTTTACGCCTATCAGTGCCGAATGCGGGGCAATTCCTTTATACCGTCCACGGGATGCACTCCCGTCCCCGCCTATGATTCCCGCGATATGTGTCCCGTGTCCGCTATCATCATAAGCGCTGTTTTTCCCATGAACCAAATCAACGAAACCGGTAATACGGCTGCCAAAATCTCTATGCCGGTAAATTCCTGTATCTACAATTGCAACTCCTGTCTGCATACAACTCCTCACTTTCGAGCAGCTTTGTCATAAATCTGCGATGTAAATACCGCCAAAGCTATTTACCCTCCACCTATCTGTATTTATTATATGGTAAATATCTTCAATGTTACTACTTGCGCCCGGCGATTTCTCATCTGCCAAAAATGCTGTTTATTTTTCATGCTTGATAATATTTGCTTTTTCCCTGCAAATATTTTATAATAAAGTATCAGAATTCATTTGCAGGATTTGTGACTTTGCGCACTTGGCACAAGCCTGTTATGTGCAATACAACTTAGAATTACAAAGCGTGCGCAGAAATGAGGATTAATATGGATAAGAAAAGAATCGTTGTTGCTCTCGGAAGAAATTCTTTTGGTGAAACTTTCCCGGAACAGCAGGAAAATGTTAAAAAAGCTGCTGCTGCAATTGCAGATTTAGTAGAAGAAAAATATCAGATTGTCATTACGCACAGCAACGGTCCGCAGGTCGGCATGATTCAGACTGCAATGACTGAATTTGCCCGTTTAAATCCAGACGACAGAACCGTTGCCCCGATGTCCGTCTGCGGTGCAATGAGTGAGGGATATATCGGTTACGACTTACAGAATGCAATCCGCGAGGAATTATTAAACCGCGGCATTTATAAAACTGTTTCTACAATCATTACACAGGTCCGTGTAGACCCGTTTGATGCGGCATTCAGCGAACCTTCCAAAATCATTGGCAGATTTATGTCAAAAGAAGAGGCCGAAGCCGAGGAAGAAAAAGGCAATCATGTTGTTGAAGAAGAACCGGGTAAATTCAGAAGAATTATCGCTGCTCCACTGCCAATCGACATTTATGAAATTGATGCCGTAAAGGCACTGCTTGATGCAGACCAGATTGTAATCGCTGCCGGCGGCGGTGGTATTCCTGTACTACAGCAGGGAACACATTTAAAAGGTGCCAGCGCCATTATTGAAAAGGACTACACTGCTGCCAAACTGGCAGAACTGGTCAACGCACAGACTTTATTATTCCTGACAGCATACGACAATCTTACAATTGAAAAAGGAACACCAAATGAAAAAGTCTTTGAACAGGTTTCTGCTTCCGACTTACACACTTATATCAAAGCCGGTCATTTCCCTGCAAAGACAACATTTCCAAAGGTTGACGCTTCCATTCGTTTCGTAACTGCTGATTCCGAAAGAAAGGCCGTTATTTCAAACCTTGACAAGGCAAAATCAAGTCTTGCCGGAAAGACAGGAACAACAATTACCGCATAAAAATATTGCGTAAAAAATTAAGGAGAAATTTCTGATTTTAGAAATTTCTCCTTTTTGTTTGCTTTTATTGACTGTTGTTTTACTCTGCCGTAGTTGATTCTGTCTGTACGGTTTCCTGCTGTGTCTGATATACCGCATTGGTTACATCTAACATAAAATAGTTTAACAAGACCATTAACAACGCAAGAACTACGATAACAACCAGCGGTATCCACGGATTCTTTTTCTTCTGTGACTGATTCTTTTTAAATGTACTGCTATTGACCTGATTTGCCATTTTTTTCTCCATTTCTTTTAATTTACTTTACTCAGATATATAGACTCTAATATTTTAGTTCCTGTTTTCGTTTTAAAAATATTTTCTTTGATTTTCCGGATAGAATCCAGCCCCTGCTTACTGCTGTCCAAGCCGTCTTCATTGATATTTACCAGAAAATCTGCCTCAACTAAAATCTGATAATCCATTCCCTCTATTTTATCATAGGTGTGATGGTGTCCAATCAGATATGCCACCCGCTCTGTCACCGGCGCCGGAAACTCCAGTTTCTTTAAAATCACAGCAGCTACCGGTGGTCCCTCCAGTTCCTGATATTTTCCTGCACTGGATTGATATTTTTCCTCTGATATTTTAATGCCGATATCATGAAGCACTGCCGCGGTTTCCAGACATTCCATTGTAAATAAATCCAGCTGTTCCTTCTCTCCAATCGCCTTTGCAAAACCATATACTTTCAGCAAATGGCTGATTCTGCGAATATCATTTTCAAAATAAGCAATTGCAGCCTCAATGACCTTTCCTGTTTCCATACTAAACTCCATTCCTAAGTGATTTCTTATCTGCGATTAAAACAATTTGTATTATTATACTATACCCCTTCTTTGAAGACAACTGTTATCCGAAAACAAAATACACTTTAAAAATTTCATAAAAATTTCATCTGAAATTACGGTCAAATAAATATAGACAAATGCGTTATAGTATGTTATTATCTGTATACTAAGAATACGAAAGGTGGTGAAAATATGTCAAACGAGTTATCCAACAAAACCGTAACCTACTTATTAGGGGAAATATCTGGCATGCTGGAAAATATGCAGAATTCTCTTCGTACTGAAATCGCCGAAACACGGGATTCTTTGCAAAGTTCCCTCCGTGCCGAAATCGCCGAAACAAGGGATTCCTTGCAGAATTCCCTCCGTGCCGAAATCGCCGAAACACGCGAAACCCTGCATGCTGAGATTGCTGAAACAAGGGATTCTTTGCAAAGTTCTCTCCGTGCCGAAATCGCCGAAACACGCGAAGCCCTGCATGCTGAGATTGCTGAAACAAGGGATTCCTTGCAGAATTCTCTTCGTGCTGAAATCGCTGAAACAAGGGATTCTTTGCAAAGTTCTCTTCGTGCCGAAATCGCCGAAACACGTGAAACCCTGCATGCTGAGATTGCTGAAACAAGGGATTCTTTGCAAAGTTCCCTCCGTGCCGAAATTGCCGAAACAAGGGATTCTTTGCAGTCACAGCTTACGCAGATTAACCTCACACTGGAACAGAATGTTGTTCCACGTCTGAACACGATTGAGTCCTGCTATGTATCTACATATGAAAGATATTCCCAGGGTATAAACCAGCTTGAATCAATCCAGTCTGATATCCTTGTTATGAAGGATGTCATTATGAAGCACAGTACACAGCTTGCAAAGATTTCCTAATTCTTGTGCTTTTATTTCCTAAAAAATCGTGGAAAACAAACACGGTCTTGTCTTTGTTTCCCACGATGATATTAAAATTATTCAAGCACGATATCTTTCCCCAATGAAAATGAATAGATAATTTTTTCCTTTACAGGTTTCTGAAGCAGCTGCGACAGCGCTTTTGCATAGTATTCTAACTGGAGTGCATACCGCCTGCGCAATTCGTCTTCACCGCCTTTTTTTGACACCTTATCCGTTTTGTAATCCACCAGAATAAGACCTCCATCTTCTTCAAAATATACATCAATAACACCCTGGATCAACTGTCCACCATTGTTTTTATCCAGTTGGTTCGTATCGTCCTGTTTTGATTTATCAGACTGTTCGGATAAATCAATAAAGACAAACGGTTGTTCCGTATGAAAAACACCTGCCTGTTTTGCCCGTTTCATCCGTTCAAACAGTGGATTTTTCATAAATGCAACAATATCGGATACACGGATACTGTCCGCCTGCTGTTTGGTAAGCTTTTCTTCCTCTACAAGCCGCTTTAAAAATGCTTTTACAGCAGTATTTTCTGGTTCTGTATCATAGTCCATACATTCCATCACGCGATGATATGCTGTACCTCTCCGGCTTCCCTGTAACGTCTTTTTCCTGCCTGCGATAAATTCCGGCAATAATTCATCTTCATTTTGTTCATCCACTGCCTGTTTTAAGCTTTCCGGCATATAGGCGGTTTCTGCAAAATCCGAATCCTGCTGCATTTTCTTTAATTCCGACACTGTGACCTTCGGTTTCATAACCGGTTCATCGGCATACGGATAATCCGGCAGTTTTTCTAATTCCTGTCCTGCCGGATTCTGCTCCCCAGTGCCATTCCCGGCATCATTGATCTCTGCCTTTGCAACTTCTCCTGCTTCCGCTGCCTGCCGCATATCAGACTCCGCCTGCCCTGCTTCTTTTGAAATATCCGTCTCTGCCTGTGATACTTCCATTGAAATATCATCACTTACCTGCAATTCTTCTTTCTTAAATTCCACAATCTGAAACGTCCCTTTACGCAGATTCTGCGGCAGCAATACTGCCGGCATGACCATATCAAAATAATTTTTCAAACCGGCTTCATATGAGTACGAATACCAGCCTCCGGCAAGCAATTCATCTGAAACCGCCTGCCAGCCCTCTACTGCTTTTTGTGCGTCTTTTACGGTGCCAATCATATACAGCTTTTCCCTCGCTCTTGTCATGGCAACATACAGCACACGCAGTTCCTCGCTGATTGTTTCCTGTATAAGCTTTTGTGATACCGCTGATTTTAACAGAGTCGGATTCTTGATACGTTTATCTAAATGTACCACATTTGTTCCGACACCAAAGTCCGTATCCAGGACCACTTCCCCGCGGGAATCCATCTGGTTAATGCTCTTTCCCATTCCTGCCAGAATGACAACCGGAAATTCCAGCCCCTTACTTTTATGAATACTCATCACACGCACCAGATTTTCATTTTCACCAAGCACGGAAGCTTCCGCAAAATCCACCTCGTATTTTTTAAGGCGCTCAATATAGCGCAGAAACTGAAACAGTCCGCTGTAGCTGGTCTTTTCAAATGCCGCCGCCTTTGTATAAAGCATATCCAGATTTGCCTGCCGCTGAGTACCTGCCGGCATTGTTCCGGCATAGTGGTAATATCCCGTATCATACATCAGCTCCCACAAAACATCACTGACCGGATAACGCTCTGCCTTTTCCCTGAAACTGTCGAGTTGTTTTAAAAATTGCACGACTTTTTCATCATCGCTTTCCTGCATGACGTCATACAAATGCTTTGTGGTGTCTTTCATGCGAATCTGTGTGAGTTCTTCCGTTGTAAATCTGCCAAAAAAGGACAGCATGACCGCCGCCATGGGAATATCCTGCAGTGGATTATCTATTACGGCAAGATACGATAACAGCAGTTTGACCTCACGCACATCAAAATATCCTTCTGACGCGTCACAATATGCCGGAATATCTTCATTCATCAGCACATTGACAAATGTATCCGCCCAGCCGCTGACAGTCCTTGTCAGAATCACGATGTCACTGTAACGGATTCTCCTGTAGCCGTTTTCGGCATTTTTATCATAAACCATATAAAAACTGCCGTCTTCCTTTGGCTGTGTCAGCCGTTGAATCAAAGCCGCGGCAGCAGCGCCTTCACGCTCTCTTGCGGAACGGTCTTCGTCCTCCGGGGAAAGTTTTTCCTGATTCATATCAATCATATAAATCATCGTATCCGGATCATCTGCAAATGTCATCGCATTTTCATTCTGCGCCTGATATTTCGGATACTCAAACCCGGCATTTAACCTTGCCCTGTCATCATACTCAATCTCTGCAAAATACGGATTCATCGCCCTGTAAAAAACATCATTCGTACATTCAAGTACATTTTCGCGGCTTCGGAAATTGGTCTGCAGTTCAATTCTGACATTCGAACTGTCCGTATCGGTATATGTACTGTACTTATCCATAAACAGCTTCGGACACGCCAGACGGAACTTGTAAATGCTCTGCTTCACATCACCCACCATGTAGATATTGTTATCCGCTTCATTGTATTTTCCCTTAGATACCGCAGTCAGAATCACCTCCTGAAGCATATTACTGTCCTGATATTCGTCTATGAGAATCTCCTCGTAATATGCACTTAAATCATCTGCCGCTTTGGTGTATTCCATGCCGTTTTCTGTTTTTTTGACTAAAATATTTAGTGCCATATGCTCCATATCGTTAAAATCAATGACATTTCTTTCACGCTTTTCTGTATCCATGCGCCTGTAAAAATCCTGTGCGAGTGTCATCATCATTTCGACTGCCGGTTTATTTTCCCGGATATCCTCTAATAAATTTGCAAATTCCTTTGTAAATAATTTCGCCTGTAATGTCTTTGTCACATACGCCTTATATTCATCGCGGATTTGCTTGACTGCTGCCTTCTTTACCTCTGAAATATCCTTACTGCGGCTTCTTCCAAGCGTTTCAAAAGACAACAGGCGCACTTTCCGCACCAGTTCTTCATAACTCTGTTTATCCAGAATCTGACGGATTCCCGCATGGTCAGACTGTACTGCTGCTGCATACATAAGCGGTCCATCCGGCTCATTGCAGATGTTTTCCAGTTTTTCATACTGTCTGTCATAGTCTTTAAAACGTCTTCTGACCGTATCAAAAAGATAACCGATTGCGGCATTTTGTTCTGCCGTGTCTATATCTGCCTGCCTGTAAATGCTCAGGCAGTCTTTAAACCATTCCTCCGGCCACGGATAGCTTCTTGCAAAGCGGTATAATTTTAAAATAATATCCACGATTTTCGTATCGTCACGTCCCGTTCCATACGCATCGACAAAATCAAAGAACGCCTGATTTTCGGAAGCATAATATTCCTCCAGCATTTCCTCCATAACATCATTTTCAAGCAGCTTCATTTCACCTTCGTCCGCAATCCTGAAACCCGGATCTAATTCAATATCCGTAAAATAATTGCGCACAATATTTAAACAGAAGCTGTCAATCGTCGTAATCGGGGCATTGTGAATCAACGTCATCTGACGGATTAACCGCTCGTTTCCCGGATTCTCCTGTAGCATTGCATCGAGCGCCTCACGGATTCTCTGCTTCATTTCCGCCGCCGCCGCCTTTGTAAAGGTTACAACGACCATTCTGTCCACGTCTGTGCCATCTTCTGCCGTGATTTTTCGGATAATGCGTTCTACCAGCACCGCCGTTTTACCCGAACCTGCGGCGGCAGCAACTAAAATATTACAGCCGTTTGTCCGGATTGCCTTGAACTGTTTTTCTGTCCAGCGGTTTGCCATTTTCATCAACTCCTTCCCTGATTTTTTTCCATATTTCCTCATCACTGAATGTCTTTAAGCTGCGTGACTGCCCTCCCGGAATATCCGGTGAAAAACCGCATACCGCATGGTACGGGCAATAGGTACAGGCATCTTCCTTCTGCGTGTGGTACGGATTAACGTCCACATTTCCACCAAAAATTCCCGCCGCCATATCTGCCGACTTTTCGGTGACATAGTCTGTGAGCTGTTCAAACTTCTGCGTGCTGTAAATGTGGCTTCGCATATCCAGCTCCCCGTTTGATTTAAACGCAACCGGAATAACCGCCGACTTTCCTCCGCGGTCATCCATTTTACGGATAATTTCCGTATCCTCATTGACAACACCCTTCATACGCAGATTTTCCAATATCATTTCATCAACGGCTTCACGATAATCCGCATCTTCTTCATCGGGCATGCTCTGTACTTCTATAATCGGATTGTCAATATTGTAATAAAGAATCCCCGCCGGAATAATATTCTTATCCGGGTGCCGCTTCTTTTCAATGCGCTGTGCCGCCTTCATATATGTTACAAGCTGTAATTTTAAACCGTAAAATGTCTTTAACAAATCAAAATCCGATTTGCCGGTTTTGTAATCCACCACGCGCACATAAACATTGTTATCATCTTCACAAATATCAATGCGGTCAATTTTGCCCTGCATATAAAGCGACTTATCACCAAGTACCTCATGCTCATCAACTAAAAAGTTCATTTCATATGCATCGGGTGCAAATTCACCGCGCTCTAACTGCTTTCCGATTGCCCAGACCGTCCTGTCCGCCAAATCGGTGAGCCTTTTAATCATGTATTCGTTACGGCTGTTATCCTTTAAAATGGTGTTGCCGTACTCTGCAGCAATCCGCACAACGCTTTCGGATACGCGCTTTTTTCGTTCTTCATCGGATAACAGGGAAAAGGATTTTTTCTCCTCTTTTAACTGCCGCGACACATCTTCCAAAACACCGTGCAGAACCGTACCGAAATCCTGTACCGCAAAACGGTATTCTTCTCTTTGTGAAAGCTTTAAGCCATATTCCAGAAAATACGCAAAACGGCAGGAAGCATACGTTTCAAATGCCGAAATACTACCCTTTAGCTGTGTTCCGTATAACAAAAGCGCCGCATTTTCACTCAACGTCTTAATATAATTTTCCGTATTCCACTCAATATCCTGCTTCGGAATCTTTAAATAGACAAACTGTCCATCCTGCCTGTCGGCATCCGTTATGCGCACATCCGGAAACATGCGTCTTACATTACGGATTAAATATGACGGAAGTGCCGTCTTTCCGTCACTGCTTTTTTTTGCATACGATAAATACAGCCGGTGTGAAGCCTTTGTCATCATCAGATACAGATAAAATTTCTGTATAAATGCTTTTTCCCTTGCAGAAGGTGACAGTACGATTTCCTGTGCTTCCAGTATACTGCGGTCGGTTTCCGACAGCACACTGCAATTTTCATTTTTCTTTGGCACAACACCGTCATTGACTCCCGCAAAAAACAGCACTTTGACATTGTCAAGACGTGTTCTTTCGATATCACCAATCATCACACAGTCAGAGGTCGGCGGAAGCAGTCCCACTTTCATTTCTTCAAAGCCCGCCGCTACAATCCTGTTAAATTCCTTTAATGAAACCTTTTCTTCACCGAGCAGTTCCACAATCCTGTCAAACAATTCAAGCACCTTTGCATAGAGCTGTTCATATTCATTGCCGACAGGTTCACACTCCGAAAGCGCCTTTATCTGCTCGGCACTGTGCAGAGCCGTCACAAATTCATAAACGGCTGTGACATATGCCCGCACATTGGCTTCTTTATCCTTTAAAACCGCCTCCAGATTCAAAAACGGCGCCATAATCTGCTCCCGCAGGGCATTTAACGTTTCCAGTTCCGGCTGGTACGTGCTTCTTTTCATTTTCTTTTTCCACGGTTCATGCCATGCACGGCTGCCGCGGATACCTACCGCCAGACAGTAATTTTCCAGCATATCGATGTCATGTCTTGAAATGCCGGTCAGCCCCGTACGCAGATATCGGAACATCGTGTCATACGGATATCCTTTTTCTACAATCTCCAAGGCACTGCAAAGCATTTCCACATACGGATTGGCGGCGACAGAGCGTTTATAATCCAAAAACGCCGGAATGTCATTTTGTTTCATCATATTGGCGGCAACTTTTCCGTATGTTTCCAAATCTGCCGTAACAACGGCAATATCACGATAACGAAAGCCCTCTTTTCTTGTCAGCTGTAAAATCTCGGATACGATATACTGCAATTCCTCTTTGGGATTACTACCCTCGTAAATGCGGATATTTTCCGGTGTACCGGTGTACACACCGCCCTTATAGCGGAACAGGTTTCTTTCAAGATATGCCAAGTCCTTCGCACCCTCATAGCGGTAATTGATGTCCCTGTCCACGCACACGGTATCGTCAACGTTGATTCCTTCTTCCTCACAAATCGCAATCAGACGGTTCATCATCTCTTTACTCATAAAAAACAGGTTGTTCCAGCCTTCATGTCCTGTCGGACGTTCTTTTTTATCAATCGTTACTGATATTTTAATACCTTTGCTGTATACCAGCAACAGACGCATGAGTTTGTACTGAATCGGTGTAAACCCGGTAAATCCGTCAAAAATAATTTCCGAACCGGCAATCAGTTTTGATTTTTCCACCAGTCCGCATAATACGTCTAAAATTTCCTCAGACGTAATATAATTGGTTGACAAAAATGCCATAAATTCTTCGTAAACCAGACGGATATCTTTTAACTTCGCGGAGAGCTGCTGCTTTTCTTTGACATTCTCTCCGATTTCACCAAGCTGCTGCGGTGTAATGCCATATTGGAGCAGTTCGGAAATCACGGATTTTAACTCCGAAACAAAACCTGTTTTTTCAATACTGCTACCAAAGTAATCCAGCTTTTTCTTCTCTTTTTCAAGTACGCGCCTTACAATCAGGTTCTTTCCGGTATCGTCTAACACCGGGAGGTTTCCGCCGCCCAGTTCTTCAAAAACCTTGTATGCAAGACGTTCAAAGCTGACAACATCAATATTTAAAATTCCCTTGCGTGAATGCATATGCACCAGTTTTTTTTGTGTTTCCATGGTATATTGTTCAGGAACAACCACAATAAAATTGTCATGCGGTCTTCTGACAGATTCTTCACAGACTAAACGGCTTAAATATTCTGATTTTCCTGCACCGCTTCCCCCTGTAATAAACTGTAAGGACATATTTCCCTCATTTCTGCCGGACCTCCGGCGATTATTATGTCATGATTCAATCATTTTCTGCATATAGTATACCATCAATGATAACAATTATGGAAGTGTGTGGATATGAATTCAAAGACAAAAATTATTGTTTTACACCGCCGTGAACTGCTGATTGGTGCCATTGCCGCGGTGATTGCCATTCTTTTACTGATTTTTATGATTTCATCGCTTGCAGGCGGCTCTAAAGATGCCGCAGCCAGCTCTGTCAACGGTGCCAAATCTGTTTCTGCGGGTGTTTCCGCCTGCTATACACCGGGTGTTTACAGAGCCGGTGTTTCTTTAAACGGCAACGCCGTAGATATCGAAGTGACAGTCGATAAAAACCGTATTCAGAATATTGCACTCGTAAACTTATCCGAACCGGTTACAACGCTCTACCCTTCTTTGGAAAGCACCTTTTCCGAACTGTGTGCTTCCGTAATTGAAAGCGGTTCTACCAAAAATATTACATATCCCGCTGAGAACAAATACACCGCTACAATGCTTCTGAATGCCATTCAGACAGCACTCGATAAATGCACGATACAATAAAAAGGCTGTGGCACGCAATCAGGATTTCTGATTTTTGTGCCACAGCTCTTTTCCTTTTATGCACCAAAGTAGCTGACTTCTTCTGCCTGTTCTACATTGTAAAATCCGGCATAGCCGCGCTCCTCTAATTTACTTAAAAACTTACCGGTCTTTTTCGGTTTTATATAAAGGGATGCAATCATGCCTTCACTTCTTAACTTTTCAGCTGTCTTGACAGCTTCTGTTAAATGTCCGTCTTCATATAATACGGCAATCTTTTTACTGCCGTCCGGAATTTCAATGCCGTTCTGCATAAGGATAGAGAAAATACGCTCAAATCCGATTGAAAATCCGACTGCCGGAATGGACTGGTTTAAGAACTTGCCAATCAGATTGTCATATCTTCCACCGCCTGCGATTGCGCCCTTAAAGTCAATGCTTTCCACTTCAAAAACGGTTCCTGTGTAGTATCCCTGTCCTCTGACCAGTGATAAATCAAAGACCACATCGTATGCCCCTGCTGAAAGTGCCTTCACTGTTGTCATAATCTTTTCAAGACTCTCTGCCGGTTCTTTATCTTCCAGCATATCCTTTAAAGAATCCAGACTAAAATCATTTTTTTCAAGGAACTGTGTAAACTTTGTAATGGCTTCTTTTGCAAATCCTTTTTCTGTCAGTTCTGCTTCTACACCGTCCATGCCGATTTTATCCAGCTTATCAAATGTAATGCACACACTGTCTAATTCATTTTCCGCAAAGCCCATCTGCATTAATACGGCACGTAACAGTCTTCTGTCGTTTAACTTAACTTTGAAATTCTTCATGCCGATTGCCTGTAATGCCTTTGTGGTTGTTAAAATCAGTTCGATTTCCGAATCGTTGGATTCTGAACCGATAATATCAATATCACACTGGATAAATTCTCTTAATCTGCCCTTCTGCGGACGTTCTGCACGATACACACGGTCCATCTGGATACATTTCATCGGAAGTGTCAGCTTGTCTTTATTATTCGCATAATATCTGCTGAGCGGCAGTGTCAAATCATAACGCAGTCCCATATCTGCAAGCACATTCTCATTTTCCGAAGTCACGCCTGATGCCAGTGCCTTATCCAGCTTGTCGCCGCGTTTCATAATCTTGAAAATGAGGTTCAGATTTTCTCCGCCATCACTTTTATCCAGATTTTCAATATCTTCAATTACAGGTGTAATAATATGTTCAAATCCATTGGCAAGATAGACTTCAAGAATCTTCTGCTGTAAATAATCCCTGATTTCCACTTCCTTTGGAAGATAATCGTTTGTTCCTTTAACCGGTGTAACCTTCATAATTGCCTCCTAGACTTTTCCTTAAACTCACTTCTTCTTATCATACCATATCCGGCATTTGAAATACAAGGTCTTTCACACACTTCTTTGCGCCCTAAGCACACGGTCATCACACGGTTTCTTTTTTACGGTTTAAATAAGACACTGCCGAAAGTGCCGCAACATTGCCCTGTCCCGCCGCTTTAATATACTGGTACGGTGTTCCCGCAATATCGCCGCAGGCAAATAATCCCGCCACATTCGTTTCCATCTGCAGATTGACGGCGGCATGATTTTTTTCGGTCTTTAAGCCCGGAACGAGCTGTCCCGGAAAGACAGCTTCCCGTAAAATGAAAATGCCGTCCACCGGATACAGCTTTCCGTCAGTCTTTAACTGCTCCACTTTCATCGTACCGGTAATCTCTGCCGGCTTTTCCGTACAGATTTCAATGTTACCGGAAAGCTCCGGCAATACAGCTTCTTTGCCCATTGGAAAGTATAACACTTTTCCCACAATTTCCGCTAAATACTGTGCTTCCTCAACGGATTCTTTAGTATATCCGATAACTGCGACCGTCTTTCCTTTAAAAAACTGTGCATCACACGTTGCACAATAGCTGACGCCGCGTCCCAAAAATTCATTTTCACCCGGAAACGGCTTATCCGCCGTCATTCCGCAGGCTAAAATCACGCTGTCTGCCCGGTACTGCTCCTGTCCTGCCTGAATGGCAAAGTAACTGCCCATTGCATAGACGGCATGCACTCTTTTTTTCGTAACCGCAATCTGCAATTCGTCCAAATGTCTTTTATATGCCTGTGCCAGCTCCTCTCCCGAAACGGCAGGCAGTCCCGGATAATTTAAAATCCGGTGTGCTTTTGCCACCTTACTGCTCACCGGCTCAGCGCCGAACAAAAGTATCTCTTTATTTCTAATTTTTGCGGTAATAGCGGCAGAAATGCCCGCCGGTCCTGTACCGATAATCGCAATATCCGCATTCTTTATAACCTGTGCCACTTGTCATGCTCCTTTCACTTTTTTGCATTTTCCTTCAGTGCTTTTCAAATTTTTTCGCACCTCTGCACCATATTACTCTGTTAGTATATTGCAAAATATGTATGTCATACCCGTTCTTATCCGCAATCCACGGTAATTCTCGTATCCGATAAAAATCTGTTCTCTGTCCGTGTCCTCACATATTTGCACTTACCTTAATTATAAATGGAATACCACCGTTGCCACATTAAAGTATATCAGTATTGAACAGGTATCCACAATCGTTGTAATCAGCGGCGATGCCATAATTGCCGGGTCAAAATGCAGCTTCTTTGCAAGCAGTGGCAGAATGCAGCCGATAAGCTTTGCAAAAATAACTGTAATAACCAGTGAAATTGAAATGACAACCGCCAGCGAAAAGTTCTTATACATCAGCAGGATTCTAAGCCCGTTTGCCAGTGCCAGAATCACACCGACAATAATTGAAATCCGGAATTCCTTAAACATCACCTTAAAAATATCACGAAAGGTAATTTCTCCCAGTGCAATCCCACGGATAATCAGCGTGGAACTTTGTGAACCGCAGTTACCGCCTGTATCCATCAGCATTGGAATAAAGGATACTAAAATCGGCACTGCTGCAAACGCATTTTCATAGTGTGTGATAATCACCCCCGTTGCCGTAGCGGATAACATCAGCACCAAAAGCCACACAATTCTGTTTTTGGCATGTGTCAGCACCGGTGTTTCAAAGTAAGATTTTTCACTCGGATTGACTGCTGCCATGAGTGACATATCCTCTGTCGCTTCATCAACCACAACATCGAGTGCATCATCGACCGTGACGATTCCGACCATACATTCATCGGTATCCAGAACCGGAAGTGCCAGCAAATCATATTTTGAAAATAACTGTCCGACCTGCTCCTGGTCATCTCCCGTATGCACAAAAATAATCTCTGTCCGCATAAGTTCTTCAATCGTTTTGTCGTCATCTGCCACCATTAAGTCTTTGGCGGTCACAATGCCTACCAGTCTGCGCGCTTCCAGCACATAGCAGGTATAAATCGTTTCCTTGTGGATTCCTACTTCTTTAATATGTGCCATTGCCTGCTTTACGGTCATGGTGCGCTTGAGTGACACATATTCTGTTGTCATAATGCTGCCTGCGCTGTCCTGCGGATAATCCAGCAGAATATTAATCTGCGCACGCTTCTGCGGATTGATATTGGATAAAATCCTTGTTACGACATTTGCCGGTAAATCTTCCAGTAAATCCACGGTATCGTCCATAAACATATCGTCTATGATTTCTTTTAATTCCGTTTCCGTGAAAGCATCAATCAGACAGCTCTGTGTTGCATTGCTCATATTGGCAAAAACTTCGGCTGCTTTTGCTTTCGGAATCAGACGGAATGCCTGTGCAAGTTCCTTTTCTTCAAATTCTGACAGCAGTGAGGCAATGTCTACTGCATTCATCACATTTAAAATGCTTCTGATTGCTTTGAATTCTCTTGCTGCCAGAAGTTCCATAAAAATGTTCTTCTCCATTTTCTATGCTCCCTTCTGTCGTATCCGTATTGTGTAAATTTTCCGAATGATAACTGACACCCGAATCCATTTGCCTCACCTCCTTTAATACTAAAAAAACTCCGTCTGACGACGGAGTTTGAAATTCAATCTTAATCTTTGCGCACCTGTTTCTTTATCTGGCGCTGTGCTTCCGTCGTCCAAGCTTTAGCATCACAGGGCATATTAGTTGCATTAGGTTATGCCTTAAACCGACATAGCCTGCTGACCAACGATTTGTGTCTCCACAAATTTGCGGCAGCAACCTTAGGAAAATCCAAATCCCTGTGGTAACCTCACCTACCGAAGTATTTCGTTTTTTTCATTATAGACACAGAAAATAAAATCTGTCAACTGCTTTTTTCGTAAAAATCATACTTACCGTGTTTTTTCTTCGTCCATAAAATAAAGCCTTGCGCCGAAATCCGGGAAGTAACGCACTTCATCATTCAGTCCCGTTGCGCAGAATGCCTGCTTTAAGCGCACACCGCAGTACATCAGCGTATCGCCGAATACATGGTAGTCCTCCCGCTCACCGTTTATTTTAATCCATTTGGCGGCGAGGTGCTGTATCAGGGAATCCTGACGGATATGCACCGGCGATGCGGTGTTGACCAAATCCCCGAAATCCTTGATATTGTACTTTAACGCACGATTGTAAAAATGATACTGCTTTTCAGGGTCTAATCCCTTTGCATAAAAGCATGTATGCGGCGTGTTTGCCACCGCAAGTTTATTCATCAGCAGTCCGACCGCTTCGGAAGTATCTTTTTTGACACAGCTCCACTCCATCAGACTGCCGCCGCCCGCCGACAGTACACTGCTGTCACGGATATCCCTGTCCGAAAAACTTCTGCCGCGGTAAAAAATTCCCCGCTGGAACAGCTCCCGCTTTTCTTTATACAAGGTAATCTGTGCTTTCACCGCCTCAAGTTCTTCTTTGGACATATCACAGAAATTACATTCATAACCCAAATTCCCGAAAGCCGCCACGGCAAAGCGTGTTTCAAGCGGCGTGCGGCGCAGTGTCTGGTGATTCGGGCTTGCTGAAACGTGTGAACTAAGCACGGACGGCGGATAGCCGTAAGTGTAATTGTTTTGAATCTGCGCGCGGCTGACCGCATCTGTATTATCGCTTGCCCAGATTTGCGGAAAATAACACAAAATGCCGAGGTCAAAGCGGTTGCCACCTGCCGCACAGCCTTCAAATAAAATATCCGGAAAACGTTTTGTCAATACGTCCATGCAGTGATACAGCCCGCAGATATAGCGGTGTGCTGCTTCACCCTGTCTGTCCGGCGGCAGATACGGTGAATAATCATCACTGAAAATCCGGTTCATGTCCCATTTGACATAAGAAATATCCGCACCGGAAAAAACACGGCTCATTTCTTCAATGACAAATTCCTGCACCTGCGGATTGGCTAAATCTAAAATCCGCTGGTTTCTGCCCTCGGAATGATTCCTGCCGGGAACGGCAGCTGCCCAGTCCGGGTGCTTTTCATACAAACGGCTGTTGACACTCACCATTTCCGGTTCTACCCAGATACCAAAATCCAGTCCTAGTGCTTTGATTTTCTGCGCAATTCCCAAAAGTCCGCCCGGCAGCTTCTTTTCATCGGCATACCAGTCCCCAAGGGAACTCTTATCGTCATTCCGGTTTCCAAACCAGCCGTCATCCATGACAAACAGTTCGATTCCCGCTTCTTTTGCCGCCTTTGCAAGGCGTAGCAGTTTCCTTTCGTTAATGTCAAAATACGCCGCTTCCCAGCTGTTTAACAGCACCGGGCGCAGTTTCCGTTTCCATGTGCCGCGAACAACATGCTCCTGCACAAAATCATGCAGTTGGTGACTCATTTGATTATAACCTGATGCCGCATAGGTCAGCACCGCTTCCGGTGTTTCAAAAACTTCACCTGTGCCAACCGTAAAGCAGAAATTTTTCGGCTGGATACCGGAAAGGATTCTTGTACGTCCTGCCTGCACCTCTACAGCTTCATAGTGACTGCCGCTGTAAATAAGATTTATTCCGAAACACTCTCCGGTGTCCTCGGTCGTTTCTTTTCTGCCAAGCATGATAAACGGATTAGCACGGCTCGATGACGTTCCCGTAAAGGATTCATTGACATATTTTCCGGTTTCAAGCACGGCTTCACTGCGGTTCATTTCCCGTGTCCATGCGCCGTGAAATGTTGAAAGCACATAGTCTGCCCGGTGTAAATCAAGCTGCATGCTCATCAGCCGCCTAAGCTTCACAGGCTGTTCTCCTTCATTTTTAAAAACAGCGCGCCTTGTAATCACATCGCAGTCTTCGTATACGTCATAATACAGTTCCAGCTTTGTTTTTCCTTCTTTGTCTGCCAATACGACCTTTAGCTGTTCGGATTTGCCGTTTTCATCATATGCACCCGGAAGTGTCTGCAAGCCGCATTTTGTTTCGGAAATCTGTGCGCTCTCAAACAAAAAATCCGCCGTTGTACTGCCATCCGCATATTCTGTTTCAATAAACGGTTCACGGATATCGCCTTTTCCGTAAGATGACATTTCAAGACAGCAATCCTCCAATGAAAGATTTTCAAAACTGCTGTTATACGCAATCGTATTGCCCGGAAGAAATGCCCTTTTTTCCATCATTACAGTCTGCTGTGCATGAATCCGCCTTCCATAATACAAATGCTCCGGATGTCCGCTCTCCATGACACAAAATACATAAGACGTATGCCGTGTATGCAGTGCATACAGATTTTTTTCTATCGTAATCATATCGGAAATCCTTTCTTTATCATATATACCTTTTAAGCCCGCAGTATACTGTTAATCTCCTCCATTTTACTCTCTGTCAGAATATATTTCTTGTGAAAATAAAACACAGCAAGTAACAGTCCTGCAATCGGAAGCACCGTCATTGTCATACGCAGTCCGACCAGCGAACCGCCTGCCTGTGCGGCTTCTCCCGCCACTACTGCCGTATCCTGACTTAAGTGGCTCAGCGACAGGCACACGGATACAACCAGTGCCGCTACACCGGAAGCTAATTTTACAACAAATGTCTGCATAGAAAAAATCACGCTCTCGTCCCTGCGCTTATTTTTTAATTCACCATAATCCACGGTATTGGCAAGGAAAATGGTTGTAAGCACCAGTAACATGCCGTTTGCCGCAAAGATGAAAAATGCCGGAATAAACAGTATAAATACATTGGACATTGTTGTAAATACAAGCACCAGCAGCACTAAATATCCTGCTATCGCCATGGCAAAGCTCACGTAAAAAATGCGGATTGTATTTAAAAATTTACGCAGTAACGGAAACAGAATCATCATCGACAATATCTGTATTGCACCGCCAAAGGTGTTAAACAGCGTATAGCCGTTGTACCAGTCCGCACCGCCGAAATCATATTTAAAAAAGTAAATCACCAGATTGGACGTAATGTATACCGATGTATTAATCAGCACAATGGTAATAACAACCGTCATTGCCTGGTCATTTTGCAGTAATGCCTTAAACATCTGCTTTATGGACGGCGCATCGACATCAACCGTTGATTTCTCTTTGATATTCAGACAGGTAATCAGAATGAATACAAAAAACAATACGGATAAAATCAGGGCAAACCACTTAAAGCCCGTTCTTTCATTGCCGTTTCCGAAAAAGTAGACGCACTGCATAGTGATAACCGTTACCAGTGCAGAACCGATCCCGGCGCAGGAACGTGCGAGCGTGGAAAGATTTTCACGTTCCTTTCCTCCCTGCGTAAATGCCGGAATCATGGACCAGTACGGAATATCCATCATGGTATAGGTCACACCCCATAAAATGTATGTAACCGCCGCATAGGCTACCAGCCCGCCGCCGTCCAATGCAGGCGGTGCCGCAAACATCAGATACAACACGATGGCATTGAGCGCCGTTCCCACAAACAGCCATGGACGGAACTTCCCGAACCGTGTCCTTGTCTTTGCCACAATAACCCCCATAACCGGGTCATTAAACGCATCAAACACGCGCGCCGCCATTAAAATCATGCCCATTGCAATCGCGCTGACGCCTAAAATATCCTGATAATAATACAAAATATAACTTGCCGAAAACATATAAACCATGTCTTTTCCCACGGCACCCAGTCCGTAAGAAGCCATTTCCCTTTTACTTAACATACCTTACCTACTTTCTGCGGCTGCCAGTTCCACCGCCTTGTATGCCCCATCATATATGCCTGCTTTTTTATTGGCTTCAATGCAGTTACACATCTGAAATAACAGCGTTTCTTCATTTAAAAACAACTCCAGCATTTGCAGTGTATGACCGGTGTCACGACATTCCAGCGTACCGTCACCGATTTCTGCCGAATGGACTGCACCCCACTGTTCATGTCCACCGACACGCTTGATAAACAGCTTCGGCACCGGATAAAATGCCAGTTCGCTCGGTTTCGTAACCAGCACATCACAGCTTCTCATCAAAAGATTGGTACAGTAAACCGCTTCAAATATATTTTCATGCCAGAATCCGTGGATTCCCGTGACTTCTCCCGTCAGGGCTTCCTCTGCAAACTTTTTTGTATTCTCCCAGTTGTTAAAATGTTCACAAGAAAGTGTCTTCATCTGCGGAATTTCTGTCTTTAACTGCTCCCATACATTTTTATAATCGCCCACATTGACATACAGTGCAGCACGTCCGTCCCTGATATGCGGTATTAAATAACGGATAATCTCCGCAAAAATTTCTTTCTGCGCACCCGCACCGCCAATCGTCAAAAGAAAGCGCATCGGTTTTTTCTGCATTTTGCGCGCCCGCCTTGCCGCACAGTCTTCTTCGATTCCCTGCACCAGCTCATGGTCAATGTAGTGGCCTGTATACACAAGGCTGTCCTTTGGCATTGGATTTAACACTTTGTTTTTATCCATGCCGTTTAAAATACGGTAGCCTTGGTAGGCAAAACGCGTCTGCACCGTATGAATACTGCCCTCTGACAAATGCAATGCCATTGGCCAATTATCCGGCACGGCATTGATAACACGCTTCATGCCCGCATGCACCGCCGCCTGCGCCGGCCATACATGTGTGGCAATGACCGGAATTTCTTTTGGCACATTTGCAAATACAGCTGCCATCAGTTCCGCATTTTTCTGGTCTGATGCATTGTAAGAAAGCTTTCTAAAGCCCTCGTAATTCATCGGTTCCCAGACAAACCGGTTAAACAGACGGCTTTTCTGGGACAATCTTGACCCCAGTGAGTATAAATCATTCTGCGCACGGATAACCTTTGTACAGGTCGTATCTTCATAAGAATTCAAATCCATCCAGTACGGTACATAGCCCATTGCATGTGCCGCCGAAGCAATCGCCATGGAAATGCGGTAATGACCGAAGCCCATGCGGATATTTCCCACAATAATGCCTTTTTCCGTATCAAACGGTATCGTTTGATTTTTCTCTCCGGCTGTGCTGTGCTTTTTGGCAACACGCACATCGACAATGCCAAGCGTATCGCCAAGCACCGCATTTTTACGAAGCCGCACCGGATATTTTGTACCGGTATCATCGCCATATTTTTTGATAAATTTTTTCTTAGAATGAATGGCATTTCTGTATGCCTTGCGGCCGATTTCATTGCCGTAAATAATTTTTGATTTGTCTTCCATAACCTTGCCCCTTTCTATGCCTTTTTCTCGATTCCGTCCAGTAAAATGCCAACCACTTCGCTTAACCCTTCCGTATAGGAAAGTCCACTGTTGACTAAAATATCACGCTGGAAAAACTGCTCCAGTGCGGCTTCCATCATCAATTTAAAAATGGATAAATTCACGGGACGGATACATCCTTCTTTTATTCCCTGTTCCAGCAGTCCCATCGTCATTTCCCAGCCGCCTTCCAGCCGCTGTTCTACCCTTGTGTATATTTCAGGATATTTTTCCTTGAGCAGATACAGCTTCGCAAAATTAATGTCTTTATAGCTGTCCGGCATGACACCGAGAATTGCCCTGATTTTCTCCACTGTGGACAATGCTTCATTTTCCAATATGGCACGCTCGCTTTCCTTTATCGTATCAAACAGGTAATCAACCATGGAAAGAAACAGTGAAGTCTTGTCTGAAAAGACCGTATATATGGTTTTCTTGCTCATGCCGAGGATTCCTGCAAGGTCATCCATGGTGAATTTCAATCCCTTTTGATTAAAGGCTTCTATCGTACCCTCTAAAATCTTCTGCTGCAGTTTTTGTTCCTGTATACTTTCTTTCATCGTTCCCTCCTTCTCCGTTTGTGTTTTGTGTAGTACTTTTGTTGGAAACTATTTTTTATTTTTTAGTTTCCATTATTATATCATATTTTATTTTTGTGCGCAATTGCTATTTTTATATGTATTTCTTTTTATTTTTTGTGCATGTATCACATATTTTTGTTCGTACTTTTCATAATCTTCCACTATATTTTGCACCTGACAACCGCAATGATTTTAGGCTTTTGCCCCTGATAGTTTTGTATTAAATAAAAAGACTCCACAGCCTATGAATTTCTCCGGCTGTGGAGTCTTTCTACCTATTATATAGGGTTATTTATCAGCATTTTTGACATTTCATCAAAATGCCTTATAAGTTGTACAATCACAATTTGCAGTTACAGGTTATCCTTCAATGGCAATATACTTATCACCCTTGACCGGTGCCTTTTCTTTCTTTGGAACAGAAAGTTTTAAGATACCGTCCTCGTATTTTGCCTTGATATCTTCCTGTGTCAGGTCTTCACCAACAAAGAAGCTTCTGCTCATTGCGCCGGCATAGCGCTCCTTGCGGATATATTTGCCGTCTTTCTTTTCTTCATCTTTGTCAAGACCTTTAGAAGCACTGATGGTCAGATAGCCATTTTCAAGGCTGGCACTGATTTCATCTTTCTTAAAGCCCGGCAAATCAATATCTACTTCATAACCGCTTTCCGTTTCCCTGACATCTGTTTTCATAACATTAGAAGCGTGCTTACCATATAGAACCTTGTCTACATCCGGGAACTTAAATCCATTCATAAAATCATCATTAAATAAATCTTCTCCAAAAATACTAGGCATTAACATAAGTCATCTCTCCTTTTCTAAAATCGCTGCTCATTTACCTGTTACTCTGGAACCGGGATGTTTTAAAACAAATTCAATTTCTTTATTTGTTCCTTTCCTTTGTTCTAGTTGTACTATAGCACTTATTATTAGCACTGTCAAGAGGTGAGTGCTAATTTTTTTCAATTTTTTTGTGTACCAGATGATCCGTCAAAAAGCCTGCGGCTGTTATGAACATTTATATCGTTGAATAAACTGTTCTTTTTCACAGGGTCTGCCATAATAGTATCCCTGTAAATAATCAACCTGCATTTCTTTCATTTTAAGGCTCCATTCTTTTTTTTCAATGCCCTCTGCACATATCCTGACATTAATACTATGTACCATCGGAATGATGTTTTTATACAATTCATAATCTCTTGCATCATTCATCGCCTTTGCAGTAAAATCCCTATCCATTTTCACATAGCTGGGATTCATGTCGCGTATGCAATGAAAATTAGAATAACCCGTTCCAAAATCATCAATTACAAAGCAGATATGGTTCTCATCCAATACTTTCCTGAACCTACAGAATACCGGTGTCATATCCATAAATCCACTTTCCGTCATTTCAATACATATGGAATCCGGTTGTAAATCATATTTTTTAATCACATCCAATATATCTCTTTCAACATTGCCATGCATAATCTGAACATATGAAACATTTATATTCATCTTAAAATCAGGAATATATTGCTGCATTTCACAACATGTTTTCGCTGCTTCATCTAATATATATCTTCCTGCCGGGATAATTAACCCGGTTTCTTCCAGTAATGGGATGAAGTCTACTGGTGAAACTGTCTCCGTATCTTCTTCAGAGGTCATTGAGAAACGCATAAGCGCCTCTGCACCAATAACCCGCTCTGAGCTGCAATCCACAATTGGCTGGTAATACACCTCAAAGCCGTTGAATCCATTCACAACAGAATTACGGAGTGCCGCTACTATCTTTCCTGTTCTTAAAAAGCTCTCGTAGTCGTTCTCATCAAATATATAGAATCCATTTTTTCCCATTTTTTTGGCTTTTTTAAGGACAAATGCAAATTTCTTGCGGCACTCCTCGTAGCCTTCGCAAAATGTTACCGCATCCACAACACCAACAGAAATCGAAAAAACAGCCTCATATTTTTCAGATACTATAAACTTGTAAAGTCTGGCATCAATCATCTTCTTAAGCTCTGCGGCATATTCCTCTGAAGAATGTTCCAAATCAACAATCACATACTGATCTGCTACAAGATGATATATCTTCTGTTTATCAGAAAGACATTCTTTTATGCAGTCAGCTACACTTTTCAGAATATAATTGCCGTAAGCCGCTCCACGTGAACTATTGATTGCTCCAAAATCATCTATTCCTATATGCATAAGAAATCCCTTAGAAAGGTGTGTCTTCTGCGAGCGCATATAGGCATTAAATTCAGGACCTCCAAGCAATCCTGTGACATTATCTGCCCTTCTTTGATTGCCAGTCTCTTTCATGCAGCCAACCAAATATTGTGCGTTCCCTTGTGAATCATCAATCACTATACCACGGCAGTTTATCCATACCGGCATGTCTTCTTTATCAAGCCATCTGTAATGAAGATTATGTACCTTTTCTTTTCCTTCACATATAGCCGTAAGATGCTCCTGGAGCATCTTACGGTCTTCTTCATAAACCAACTGTAAAACATCATTAGTAAAATTATTCATAACATTATCCGATATCTTAAAACGGTTCACAGCCGATTCAGAAAACTCTATTGTATTATTCTGCAAATCATATACATACAGATAATCATCCATACATTTTGCGATTATTTCTAATAAAGTTTCTTTTGGCAGCTCACCAAATACCTTAAATATATTCTCACTCACAACAAGAACCTTTCTTTCCTAATCGTATCATAAGATATCAGGGTTAAAAGTTCTAACCCCACATGAACCTGCTCATAAGTGGGGTCAGGCTTTTTATGCCCCAATATAATTCTCTTTTAACCTTTAAATAACTTAAATCTGTTTACACGCTCATTCATCTTATCTGCACCCTCTGAGAGATTAATACTAATTGCCGTATTCTCTTCTGATGATGCTGCTGTACTCTGTACAACACCTGAAAGCTGCTCGATTCCCTGTCCGATCTGCTCTAATGACTCTGCCTGCGAATTGGCTTTCTCCATTGTATTCTCTGCCATTTCTGCAAAAGAATCCATGTCTGAAATAATCTGATTGAAGGCTTCTGCCGTTGTAATTGTAACTGCATTTCCTCTTTGAATTTCAACTAAAGTTTTATCGATTAAATCTCTTGTATTTACCGCTGACTTCGCACTGTCTGCAGCAAGTTTTCCTATCTGATCTGCTACTACCGCAAAGCCCTTACCTGCCTCACCTGCCCTGGCAGCTTCTATCGAAGCATTAAGAGCTAACAAATTAGTCTGTGAAGCAATATCTTCAATATCTGTAATAATATTACCTATTTCCTTAGATATTTCTGTAATATGTTCCATCTCTGTCAACAGAACGTTCATTTTTTCCTTTTCTTCATTCGCTTTGTTCGCAGAAGCTTTTACACGTTCAGATGCATTTTTTGTTTCCTTTGCAGTATCTACAGCAAGGTCAACAACTGTATCTATTGTTGCATTCAATTCCTGAATAACTCCGGCCTGTTCCGTTGCACCATCTGATAAAGACTTTGATGCACTTTCAACTTCCTTTGCGTTATGTGTAACCTGTTCAGCAATACCGCTAATTTCTGACAATGTACTGTTAAATCGTTTCAAAATATATACAAGTGAATCTTTCAATTCTGAAAAATCACCCAGAAACGGCGTAATATCATCACCATTTCTTGTCAAATCACCCTGAGCTATAAATTTAACCTCCTGAGAAATCTCACGGACATAATCTGAAAGAATATTCATTGCTTCTTTCAGCCTTCTAATTGTATCTCCGAACTCATCATCTGATTCGTAAGTAAGCATTTCTATATTAGACAGTTCACCTTTTCTAAGACTGGCAACTGCTGCATCTATCTGCTGTACCGGTTCTGTTATTGAATCTGTAATTATCTTTCCGATAACTGTTGCAACTACTGCAATCGCGATTCCTGTTACAATAATGACAATAAAAATAATAATAGTACAGATGTTGGCAAGTGTTTTCGCATTATCTAATTCCACCTGGAAATCATCACGTAATGTATTTAATTTTTCTACGAATGACTTATTGCTTTCATATGCACTTCCGATCATAAGCTTAGCTGCTTCAGCCTGTTTATTATCTCTACTCAATTTGTATATTTCATCTGAAGCTGATCTGTATTCTTCCCACGCAGAACTTGCCTTTTCGTAATCGGTTTTTCCTTTCTGTGCTTTCTTATTTGAATTAATTATCTCATCTAACTTAGCTAACGTATCTTTAATCTGACTTTCTATATTATCATTTTCTTTTTCACACGAAGCCATAGCTGCAGCATCTGATTCTACAAGATGCTGATACTGCTTGATTCTATACTTAGCAGTCATTTTTTCCAAGTCCTGCAGATACTCAAGTGAAGGAGACCACACTTCCGTAATATTACGTATATTCGAACGAATCACTAATGTCGATACAAGTGCCACCAGTACGAAAAACGCTGTCATAACTAATACCGACGTCCGATATACCTTCAATTTCGCTGCAACTTTTAAATTACCTATCCATTTTTTAATCTTTGCCATATAGTTTCCCTTTCTTTCGTTTTTTGAATGAATTTTTTTACTGAATTCCATTGTAAAAAGCTCAGAAACGACCGAAATTCCCCAGCTTTATAATTGTTTCTCAGTAGATTGTGTAAAAATATCACAATCTAGTTTGAAATGCAATAAAATTTTTTATTTTTTTTTGTATTTTTTTGTTTTTTTGAAGCCTAATCTAATATGGATTTTAAAATTTCCGGCTGTTGTTCTCTTTCCATAACAGGATTTTTTGAGAGTTGTTTATTTCCCATAATATAAACAACTCTCGAAAATTCTAAGTGCTTTATGCAATATTCTGCTTCAGGCACGTCTTAATATCATCTTCCGCGTTGCTGATTGCGCGGATATGAAACGTATCCACCAGATACTGCAATACATTCGGGCTTAAAAAAGCAGGGAGTGTCGGTCCTAAATAAATGTTTCTGACGCCAAGGCTTAACAGTGCGAGCAAATCCGCCACTGCTTTCTGCTCATACCAGGACACAATCATGGAAAGAGGCAGTCCGTTTACATCGGTATTAAACGCATCGGCAAGTGCAGTGGCAATGCGTACCGCCGAATAAACATCGTTACACTGTCCGACATCCATCAGACGCGGCAGTCCGGCAATTTCACCAAAGTCCAGCTTATTAAACCGGTATTTTCCACATGCCAGTGTCAGAATCACACAGTCCTGCGGCACCATTTTTGCAAATTCCGTATAATAATTTCTTCCCGGTCTTGCGCCGTCACAGCCGCCGATTAAAAAGAAATGACGGATTGTTCCGTCCTTTACGGCTTCTACTATCTTTTCAGCACAGGTCAGCACCGCCTGATGTGCAAAACCCACTGTAATTTCCTTTTCTTCTTCATCATCGGAAAATCCACCTAATGCCAATGCCTGTTCAATGATTTCATGAAAATCCTTTTCGCCGTTTTCCTTTTTAGGAATATACTTTACTCCTTCCCAGCCGACAACATTGGTGCTGTAAATCCTGTCCTTATACCCCTCACGCGGACGCATCAGACAATTTGTTGTCATTAAAATACAGCCCGGCAGATTGTCAAATTCTTTCTGCTGGTCCTGCCATGCACCGCCAAAATTGCCCACCAGATGCGGATATTTTTTCAATCCTTCATAGCCGTGACCCGGCAGCATTTCCCCATGGGTATAAATATTAATACCTGTGCCTCTGGTCTGTTCCAGCAGCATTTCCAAATCTTTAAAGTCATGTCCCGATACGATGATAAACGGTCCTTTTTTTCTACGGACACTCACCTTATGTGGATACGGATTGCCATAAACGCTTGTGTTCGCTTCATCTAACTGTTTCATTACCTCTAATGCCATTTCACCGGTACGCATCGTCATCCGAATTAATTCTTCCACCGTCAGTGCATCGTCTGTAAGTGCTTCCAATCCGTAAATATAAAAATCATCGACCTGTGTGCTGTAATATCCTAGTTCCCTTGCCTGATGTCCGTATGCGCTGATGCCTTTTAATCCATAAAGAATCGTCTGTCTTAATGAACGGATATCTTCGTCAAGTTCTTTGTCATACATAATTCCTGCCATCGGCGCATCTTTTAACATTTCACTTTTGGTTTCCGGCAGATTATAAACTGCTGCCGGGCGGTCGATTTCCGCCTCTGTCTGCTCCCGCAATTCTTCCTTAATGTTTTGCGATACCTTTAATAATTCCACATGTACATCTGCATCAAAATTTACATTTGTAAGCGTTGTAAAAAGAACGTTTTCCAAAAAACGCACCACTTCTTTAGGCGCATGTTCCCCTGTTTCCAATAATTTTTTTGCATAACAGCAGATTCCCTTTGCCTGATAAATCAGCAAATCCTGCAAATTTGCGATTTCCGGTGTCTTTCCACAGACACCCATTTTCGTACAGCCTTTTCCGTTTGCCGTCTGCTCGCACTGATAGCAGAACATCTCATACCCCAAATCCATGTTATTACTCATTTTCCTCTCCATTCCTACCGCAATTGCGGTATATTCGTTCTTTCAATATATAAGTATTGACATTCTTTGAAACTGCATACACTGTTTATAAAATCTAATTTGTTAAAGTTTTATGATTTCCTGTATTCTCCATTGACATTCCTACCAAAATACTATATTATAGTACCAATATACTATTATCTGATAATCATTACTATTATTTATTGCAGACCAAATGAAAGGATTTCATATGAAAATTAAACACACTTTATATATTATCCTGCTGACAGCTTCACTGATTCCGCTTTATATTTTTGCTTCTGTCATGATTGTACAGAATAATAAAAACACTAAAAGCATGATGCAGGAAAATCTGCGCTTTATCAGTGAATCTACCATATCCAGTATCGAGAGTTTTTGTGAAGCCCGTAGAGATACGATTGATATGATTACCCAGTATGAAATGATACAGGATGCTGTTCATTCCAGTCTGGATGGCAGCATTTCAGATGATGATTCCATTTCCTATATTAATAATATGTTATGGGAGCGAAAAACCCATTGTGATTTTTTACAGAGTCTTTTCATTATTGATACCAATTTTAACATTGTTGCATCCAGTGAAAATATTACTGCTTCAACTTCAGATTATTTTGCCCATGCTGATTCAGACTCTTTAAACGGCAATTTCATAATTTCCGATGCTTACCAGCGGTTAATTGATGGTGAAATGACTACTGTTGTTGCTGCATACTCCGGTATTTTTGACCTTAATACACAAAACATAATTGGCTATGTTGTAGAAGAAATTCCGACTTCATACTTTGATAACTACCGCTCCAATACAACTTTATGGGAAAACGGGCTACTCTATCTTATTGATAACAATAACTTTTTTATCACTGCCGGCAATCCGGATGAATCTACTTCCGATTCATTGACTGATGCCAATGACAAAGCCATATGGCAGAAAATTACTGAACATTTATCCTGCACCAATCGTTCTAACGCTTCCGGACAATTTTATTTTAACGTTTCCGGAAATGAATACGCAATATATTATGCACCGGTTCATTACACAGACTGGATGATTTTTATTACAATTGATTTAAGTTCTTATCAGAAAATGGGAACTGCCTACCGCACCCTGCTTGGCACAACGGTTCTTTGGACTTCCATTGTCCTTTTACTGGTACATTACCTGATTACGAAAAAAATAACCAAACCGGTACACCTGATTTCCGGCACGCTTGAAAATGTCCAGCTGCAAAAAAACTATGCACTACGTATTCCGTATGATAAAAATGATGAACTTGGTAATTTATCCGATAAAATTAATGCACTGTTAGCCTATGCTGAAGCCAATGACGTACATCAGCAGGAATATCAACGATATCTTACCAAAAAAACACAGTTAGACCCGATGACACAGCTTTTCAATAAAAATGCCATTGAAAATAGAATACATACTATGATTGAACAGGCAAACGACACACATACCCGCATTGCCGTCGGCTTTCTGGATATTGATAATTTCCGTGACTATAATACACTCTATGGACATCAGGAAGGCGACCGCGTTATCCGCTTTGTTGCCTCTATTTTAAAAGAAAATATTGACGGAATTGTCGGCAGAAACGGTGGTGACGAATTTCTTTTCTGCCTTGCGGCAGTCGATTCAAAGACAACTATTGAAAATGAAATCCGTACAGTTTTTGAAAAACTACAGGAAGGTCTTACAAACTTAGAAACCGGTGAGCGAATGTCTATCCCCTGCAGTATCGGCATTTTTGCTGAAAGCGGCAGTCAGCTGCATTACAGATATATGGTACAGGGTGCTGATGCAGCGATGTATCAGGCGAAAGAACTGGGCAAAAACACCTACTATCTTAATTACAATTAAAGGACAACCTATCGTGCAACCGCTTTAATCACATACTTTCTATATTCTAAACCGTCAGTATAAAACAAGAGAAACGATATGATACTATCAAAGTTTTACCTCATCTGTTATCATATCGTTCCTCTTTTAATTCTATGTCAGTTTCCAACTTTTTTACAATTCCCGAAGCATTCCTGTCTTTTTCATTACCGGACGTAATGCCAAATAAATAATCGTTGCTACAATCACTGCTATGACTGCATTAACCGATGTTGTAATCGCACCGATTTTTGCAAGTGCCTTGGCAAGGTCCTGCGGAACACTATTTTTGTTTTATGGTCAGTTTACTTTACTGATACTCACGAATTAAAAACATCGGCTTGATTGCCATAACTTCATCATATTCTTCCTGCTCTACTGCCACGCTGGAATTTAATGCTTTTAAATCACTCTTTAAAACTTCAAGTGCCTTTTCGATGGTCGTTGCACGACCTTCCTGCATAATATCAATCATTCTCTTTAACACGACCGGATGTGCATACCATGCCGGAACCGGAAAGTCCGGATATTGTCTGATGTACTGCTGCATTTCATCAACAGCCTGTTCCAAATGTGTTTCAATGTACTTTTTATTGTTTCTTGCAGTCGGTAAAACATTGGCACTGGAAAAGAAGAAAATGGAAGCCAGTCCAAACAACAGGAAATACATTGCAAATCCAGCATGTGTAATCAATGCGTAGATACCATACAGCAATGCCGCTGCTCCCAACAGCGTAATGCTGAGTGCTACCCATTTATATGCCGGATTACTTCTGTCATACACTCTTTTTCTTTTTGCCCCTGCACTTAATGCAATACTTAATTCTTCATTCTTATTCAGATACTGCATACAATTCTCTAATACGGCAATATTCTCCTGTGCTTCTTTTGTCAGAACCTTTGCTTTTTTCTTTGCTGCAAGACGTTCTTTTTCTTTCAGTCTTTTTTCCGCTTCTGCGCTGTGAAGCCGGATTTCAGGATGTGTCTGTTTTAAATAGGCTAATAAAGAATCGACATTTTCTTCAAATTTAAAATTGCACTGCTTTTCTTCGCCATTGTCATATTCCACAACCAGATACGGAATCGTTGCAAATAATCCCTTTCCTGTGAATCCGCCTTTGCTCATCGCAACTCTTTTAAATACTCTTTTTACGGAAGTGAGCGGAATGTAATATCTTCTCTCAAAATAAAAACTGTTCAGATAAATCGCTTTTTCTCCCACTCCGCATGGTCCAAACTTTCTACAATGCTTTTTATCCTGCGCCAATTCTTCCTTTTCAAGCGATTCTTTTCCTAAACAACGTGGTTTCCACAACATACAACCAGCCCCTTCCTTCAGTCATTGTTTCTTTGGTGTGTCCTTTCTATTCTTTCTATTATTTCACCAAAGAATAAAGACGGGGAGCCACACGAAACATCGTCTGCTTTCAACTATTTTCATGTGGCATCCCCTTTATCTAAATTATTTTATCTTTTATGTACCTCTGTAAAATGCATTTACAGATTTTCTAAACGCCTACTGTTATGCAGCTTCTTTTGGCTGTTTCTTTGTTGCATACATGAAGATGCCAAAGAATACAATTGCTAAAATGATACCTACCGGGTAAGCTACTGTTGTACCGAGGTTCAAGCACTCCGGTGCATAGAAGAAATAGGTCATAGATACGGCACTCATAAAGGTTGCCGGTACTACGGTAATCCAGTAATTCTTCTTTTCTCTGAATAAGAACATACTTGCTGTCCACAATACAATCATAGCGAGTGTCTGGTTTGTCCAGCTGAAATATCTCCAAACGATTGTATAATCCAGATGTCCGACAACTGCACCAACTGCTAAAAGCGGTACACATAAGATCAGTCGTTTTGTAAACTTAGACTGGTCAACCTTAAACCAGTCTGCAAGAACCAGTCTTGCACTTCTGAATGCTGTATCACCTGATGTAATCGGGCATACAATAACACCAATCATTGCAAGGGCAACACCGACACCGCCCATTGTCTTAGAGCATACATCGTAAATTGCTGCGGACTGTCCATTTGCAAGAATGGCACTTAAACCAGTACTTAAACCATCTGTTACTGCATAGATTGAACAACCTGCTGCTGCCCAGATTAATGCGATAACACCTTCTGCAACCATCGCACCATAGAATACGAAATGTCCCTGCTTTTCAGACTTCATACAACGCGCCATCAGTGGTGACTGTGTTGCATGGAAACCGGAAATCGCACCACACGCTACGGTGATAAACATAACGCTCCAGATTGGTGTTCCCTTCGGGTGCATATTGGTAAAGTGTGACCAGATTTCAGGAATCTGATAATCTGAATGTGTAAAGACACCAATAATAACACCTAATGCCATGATGATTAAGCAGATACCGAATACCGGATAAATACGTCCGATAATCTTATCAATTGAAATAAATGTGGCAATGAAATAGTATGCAAGAATAATCCACAGCCAGAATTCTGTACTTGCAACAATTCCTGATACATTGCCGTTCTTAAATAATGTAACAATTAATCCGGCCGGTCCTACTGCGAATACGGTACCTACCATAACGAGTAAAACCACACTGAAGATTCTCATAACATTCTTCATGAATCCGCCCAGATAGATACCGCAGACTTCTGAAATAGAAGCACCTTCGTTTCTTTCTGAAAGCATTCCTGAAAAATAATCATGTACACCGCCGGCAAATATTGTACCGAAAGTAATCCATAAGAATACAACCGGTCCCCATAAAGCACCCTGCATCGCACCAAAGATTGGTCCTAAGCCCGCAATATTGAGGAGCTGTACCAGAAACAGTTTCCACTGCGGCATTACTACATAATCAACACCATCGTTAATCTTTACCGCAGGAGTTTCTCTGTCATCCGGTGCAAACGTATTCTCTACAACCTTACCATAGACAAAATAACCGCCGATTAAAAGAAGCAGACAAATGAAAAAACTAATCATAGCTTTTCCCTCCTTACTTTAAATATTCTATTGTTCACAGTACTGATCTCTTAATCATTATTATAGCCATCTTTCGATAAAATGCAACTTTTTAATCCAAAAAAAACGCCGAAAAATTTCGACGTTTTTTGTGCATTTTTTATATTTTTTATAATATTTTTATCTATTCTATTGGTTACTTTTTTGTACTTTTACGGATTTTTTAAGCCCGTCAACGTAACGCTCCTGCTGCTGTTCCTGCCTTTTTTGGGCTGCACTTTTCTGTACGGACCGGTTCGCACAGATACCTATTATCATAAATAAAATCAATATTATTATGGAAATGAGCATCTGCTTAAACTGGCACCGGTTAATCCGGTATTCTTCGTATACCGCACCGTAGCTCTGAGACGTATAATTCATATACAGATCCATATAATCTTCTAACCCGTTTGTCTGGTTCTCCAGCAGCTTGTTTAAATTTTTTTGTTTCTGTGTCTTTTTGTTTTTATAGGAAATAATGTGTAAATTTCTTATAAAAGATTTTTTCTGCTTCCACTCTTTTTTCTCTATCAGTTGCTCATAGCCTTCTGCTTTAAACTGCTGTTCAATAAGAAACAGTGTTTTTCTTTGCAGCCCCCACATCCGGCAGATTCTGTCCTGCATTTTTTCGCAGAATTCCTGCTGTTTAAACAGTTGTCTATACCGTTCCCGGTTAAAAAATATATTCCATGCTTCCTCCGTGTTTCTCAGATACGGATTCATAATGATATATTCAATCTCTTTTAAGCACTGCTGCTCCGGTTCGTCCTTTCCGACTTCCGCAAAATCATATTCAGAATCAGATACAATTTCAGATTCAACTTCATCCGGCGTACCGGCAATTTCCAAATCCGGTGTTGTTCCCGGTTCTGATGTAACACCGGACATACTGCCTGTATTTTCCCATGACGGCACATTCGGTTCTTCTGTCATTCCCGCATTTTCAAAAAATCCCGGCATATCCCGTTTTTCAAAACCGCTGCCGGACTTTTGGGATTCCTGTACCGACTGCGGCACCGTTTCCATCCGCTTTGCCGCTCTTGCCTGTCTGAGCGCACTTTTATAAGCTTTTTGAAGCTGCTCAAATTCTTCGGGTGTATCCTCTGGATGATACTTTTTTACCTGACGGGCATACGCCGCCCTGATTTCTGAAATTTCTCCTGTCGGCTCAATTTCGAGCCATTCCCATATAGATTTATTCATCGGTATCTTCCTCTTCTTCCTGCCAGAACGTTTCATTATACGGTCCGAAATCGACCTGATTCTGCTCTATATAGTCCAATATCGCCATAATGTGTACATATTCCTGCCGTACTTTTCTGCCTTTTGTGTTTATCAGAAGTTCCTTAAAATACCGCAGGCACTCCTGAATAACCTGACGGTTCTTTGGTGTCGTCTGCTCATACAGTCTTTCCGCCTTTTCAAATAACAGACGATTCTCCTCTTTTTCCCACGGGTGTAACGGCATTTTTTCTAACTGCTCCACCCGTTTTTCCAGTTCTTTTTCCGACAGTCCGATTTGCTTATTGACGATGACTTTATGGACTTTTTCAACGGATGACTCTATATTGACATCTAAAATACCATTGATGTCATAAATAAAAGTCACCTTGACAACCTGCTCTCCTTCCGGTGCTTTCGGCAGTCTTTTTAAGTTTATTTCCCCAATTTTTAAATTGTCCGATGCCTTTATATTTTCTCCCTGATAAATCGGAAAGTTCATGGTTATCTGATTGTTACGGACCGTTGTGTAATACATCGTCCGCTTGCAGGGCAGTGTTTCATTTTTCTCAATAACCGGCGAAAAACTGCCGTCATAGAGTTCCGTACCGAGCGAAAACGGGCAGATATCCGTTAAAAGCATATCTTTAATATCGCCGGTGCGCTCTTTAATCGCCGCTGCCATGCCGACACCGTATGCTACACTCTCATCGGGATTTTCCTCCAGTACCACAGGCACTTTGTCGCCAAGCAGTCCTTTAATATACTGCTGTACCACGGGCATTTTGGACGATCCACCGACCAATATGACTTTGTCGAGTTCCTCTAATTCGATTCCCACCATATTGATGACCTTTGCGATTGGTTTTGCCATTCTTGAAAACAGCTCCGCTGAAAGATGGATCAGCCTCTGATTGGTCATTTTCAGCGTATAGGCTTCGCCTTTAATATACACCTGCCGCTCTGCTTCATTTTTATCAGTCAGTTCTTTTTTTACCGCCTCTGCCTCTTTTAAAACATTTTCCTGCTCATTTTTCGTTAAATATGCTTCTGAAATCTGATTCTGCTCATAAAAATCCTGCGCAATGATTTCATTAAAATCTTTTCCGCCTAAATAATTATCTCCGGCAACTGCCTGTATTTCCACGACATTGTCAAATGCTTCCACCAAAGATACATCTAACGTACCGCCGCCGAAATCGAACACGATAAAGCTTTCTGCGCCTTTTTCTGCCGTATGATGCTTTAATGCCACCGCTGACGGCTCATTAATCAGACGTTCTACCTTTAATCCTGCAAGTCTGCCTGCATTTTTTGTGGCATTGCGCTTATTATCGTCAAAATACGCCGGCACACTGATAACCGCTTCCGTCACTTCTTCGCCCAGAAACTTTTCCGCATCTTCTTTTAATCTTCTTAATACAAATGCCGAAAGTTCTTCTGCACGGTATTTTTTTCTGCCGTTTCCGTACAGAAAATTTGTGCCCATATTTCTTTTAAATTCACGGAACGTATCATACGGCTGTGTTGCAAGCATTTCTTTTGCCACACTGCCCACAAATACCTCTTGATTTTTTCCGATGCCGACAACGGATGGTGTAAGATACTCTCCAAATGCATTCGGAATCAGCACTACTTTTCCGTCCTGCCAGACGCCCGCCAGACTGTTTGTTGTTCCCAAATCAATGCCAATGACTGCCATTTTTTCTCCCCCTTTTTATCCTTTATCTTTTTGCCTTTAATTTCCTGCTTTAAATTAGTTTCCCATATTTTTTAAGCTCTGGAGCAGTTCCAAATCGCTGTCCTTCACCTTAATATTCGATGTTATCGGTGCTTCGCCCGGTCTTTGCACGGTTATTTCAATCACCGTTCCTTCTTCGATTCCTCTTGAAAAAACTGCCTTTAAAAACGCTGCAAATTTCGGATGGTTTGCCGTAAATTTATTTTTTGCATTCATTAATTTCATCATTGCTGCCGGATTCATCATGTTTGTTCTCCTTTTCTGTGTCCTGCATTTTAAATATATTCTTTTAGTTCTTCATTTACAATTTCCTGAATATCCGTGGCAATTGTCTTTGCCTTTTTAGGATTCAGTTTTATCTGAGCTGCAACTGCAAGTATATCCTTCATTTGAGGATTTCTTCCATTTCCATTTACTGTTGTGGCGTGTTCTCCGCCTATAGAATTACTATACGTCAAATCATATGCCGGTGATAAATGCCACCTGTTATTTTTATAAATATAAGAGAAATTTTTTGAATGGTCATCACGATTATGTGCAAATACATTAAAACACATCTGACGGTATATCTTTTCTATTTCCTCGTAATCTTCAGTCAGCTTCATCGTCAGACGCATCAGAATGTTATAATCCAAATTAGGAATACGATGTGATGTTTCTAATATTCCGCTTACTGAAACCATATGCACTTTTTGATTCTCCTGCCTATCAAATCTTTCTACTGCAAAATAACCGGAATTTAATTCAGAATGAAGCAATCTGGTTTCCGGCATTTCTATACCGCATTTTTTTGCACATATAGAATATAAATATTCCTGTTTTCCAATATCCTTACCGTCATACGAAGATGGGAATTTTACAATCCATTCTTTTCCGTCCATTTTATAAAATATCTTCGGTCTTGCCCCGCCAGAAGAACCTCCCATTTGAAATAATAAATCCAGATTGTCTGACTGTTTCGTGTTAAAAACTTTTTCACATTCCAAAGCAATTTCATCTAGAGATAAATCTGTTTCTACCAATTTTATCTTATCTTCCGGCTGATATTCCAATGCACCCATTCCTGTTTTTCCGACAATTGCTAATCGATTTAAGCTTCCTACCTCTGCCGGATTGATTTTGTTTTGTATCAGTAATCTGTCAATCAGCAGCCGTCCCCAGCCATCTGGAAGACTATCTGCAAATACGCCGAACATTCCTTCAAAAGGTTCATATGACTTCGGCAAAAAAACTCTTTTTTCTAACGGCAGTGAAAACGGACTAATCGAATATCCGGTTCTTAACCATTCATCATCATACTCGAAAGCTGCTATATGCCCTGCCGCCATCGCTAACGTACCTACTTTTTTATTGTTCATCCACACCTGTAAACTTTTATAATTGTTCATTAATAACCTCCTGAATGGACGAATAGCCTTTTTTTGCAAACAAAGCATCAAAATCATTTTCACAGCCCAATGCAAAACTAATTTTAATAAGTGCCGACAATGATATATTTCCTGTTTGTTCAAAGCGTTTGAGCGTTCCCAGACTTACATCGGAACGTCTGCTTAATTGAACCTGCGATAGCTTCTGCTCCTTTCTGCGCGCTCTCATTCTTTTTGCAATATCCATATTCAATTGTTCCGGTGATTTAAATATAAATTCATTCATAGATAATATATTAGCTATTTTTATGGTTTTTGTCAATAATCAGCTAATATATTAGCTATTTTTCTTTTACCCGTTCCAGCTGTTCATACCGCTGCTGCTTTGTTTCAAAAATCTGTAATGCATCCCAGACTGCCAGCGCAAAATCCACAAAAGCATAGCCTTTTGCTGTAATGACGTTGTAATTCAGAAATATTTTTATTGGATTAGTAAAATTCTATCTGTATGTTCTTTTTCAATCTTTTTAAACTTCAAAGCTTCAAACTGTTTTTCCTTGCAGATACCGATATAACTTCTGACACCTGTGACAGGACTGATCCACCACATTTCCTTTCCTGTATATCCACTTGTATCCAGTGTAAATGCTTCGCCCAGATAATCATAGGCAATCACATATTCTTTTCCTGCAAACACAGCAATTCTTGCGTGTTTTTCACGTTGTCCACCAATAAGTAAATCATCATGCGCTTCTCCGTTTACAAAATCCACAGATTCCATTAAATTTTTTAGAAATCCCATTTGTCCGGCACCTTCATGGTGAACAGCCTCAGCCCATGTACAGACCACTCCGTAATTTACCCCTTGCGCGCCTTCCTTATAAAACTGCATGACTGCATTATCTCCATACGTATGCCCGCAGGCGCCTGCAAGCACTGACCAGTACGCATACCGTCTGACCTCACGTGCTGTCCAGTACGGCTGTGTCACATCGTGCAGTCCTTGCAGAATCCACTCATAAGACGGTTCTGCGTCCAGCGTCGGTTTTGTACAAATCTGATAGTCCCGCTCAACATATTTCCAGTTATCTTCTCCATAATAAGACGGATTACCTGTATCGTCCCATGCTCCCAGATTGCACTGGTCATACCTTCTATGTCCTGACTGGAACATATGAAAATCTATCCAGTCTTCCTCTGCAAACCACATCGTGGATGCACACCGCCCAAACGGGTGAAAAGTAATCAGCTTATCCGGCATTTTCTTCTTCAGATATGTGCCAAACTTTCTATACAAAGGAATATATGCATCTGCCTTAATATCTCCGCCTAAAACCCAGATAATATTATCATATTTTGCAAATCGTTCTGCCAGAAAATCGACATACGTACACACATTTTCGTCCGTAATCAGATGATTTTTCACAAGACTTCCCCATGACGGAAGCAGTGCCATGTATAATCCCAGTTGTTCTGCCATCGAAACAATTTTTTCAACATACGCCCAGTACTCCGGCATATCCACAATATCCGCTGCTTTCCAGTCCATCTTATTAATCGTTTCCAATTCTTTGGTTGAATAAACCAGCACTGCCTGAATCACATTAAAGCCTTTTTCTGCCCGGTTTTTCAGATAAACTGCTGCTTCCTCCTCTGTCAGATTTCCAAAAATCAGCCAGCCGGTATCTGCAAGCCAGAAAAATGGCTTGTCTTCCTGCATAAAATAACGTCCATTCCCGCTTATTGATAACCGCTTCATAATAATCCTCATTTCATTCTATATTTTCACGCAATTTTTCTTATAATTAAAAATTATATCATATTGCTTTGCCACTGACAATAAAAAAAGAGTGAATACGTTTTAATATACTCACTCTTTTTTGCCGCCTTACCTGTGGTTCTAATTTCTTCGTTTAAGGAGTCACATGCCCCATTTGACAGTCTAAGCTTTCATATTGAATCGTTAGAACTTTTTAAACACTTCGACATAATTCTGAAGCTTCTGTCCGATTTCCGTATTTTTTGCAGCATCTTTTTCAATATCATTGATAGAATCCACAATACCGCCGACGCTGTCTGCCGCATCATTGACGCCCTGACTGCTTTCGTCAATTGTCGTTGAAATGTCACTGATACCCGAATTCATTTCTGCCATGGTATTTTTGAGTGTTTCTGCATTTACCGCAAAATTTTCCAGAATATCGTTGACCTTTGCCGCATCATCACGGTATTCATTGGTAATCGCTGCAAATTTTTCATAGTCTGCCAGAATACTTTCATCGACATAAGCAAGCAGTTTTCCTGAATTGCCTGTCAGATCTTTTACACTGTCAATTACTACCAGACTGATTTCCTGAATACTGTTAGCAATCTTTCTGCTGTCCTCTGCCAGTTCCCTGATTTCTTCTGCAACAACTGCAAATCCTTTTCCGGCATCTCCGGCTCTTGCTGCTTCAATCGAAGCATTGAGTGCCAGCATATTGGTCTGTGATGAAATGCTTAAAATGTCTTCTGTCAGTTCCTGAATCCGTGCCACCTGCTTACTGTTTTCAATCGACTGGTTTAAACCGTCTTTAATCTGTGCTACCATATCGTTTGTGCTTTGTCTTCCATGCTCGGTATCTTCACGGTAGCGCACAGATTTTTTCTGAATCCGGGCAGTAATTTCATTTCCCTCTGTAATCTGGTCCGTTACATTCACAATTGCATGGAAAATGTTGTCTGACCCTGCGCTGAGCTGTTCTGCCGTTGCTGAGATTTCCTGCATGCTCGCTGCCATTTCTTCCATAACGGCGGATACACTGCCTGCATTGTCATTGACTGCCGTAATCTGACCGTTCATATTTGCGGAAGCTTCCTGTAGGGCATCGGATTTACTTTTAATATCTTTCATAATCAGCTGTAGCTTTTCAATAAATGAATTGATTCCGTCAACCAGTTCCCCGATTTCATCTTCGGATTTCACTTCAATTCTCGCCGTTAAATCACCATTACTTTCTTCAATATTTTTGATAATATCATTCAGCTGGCGGTTTGCTGACTTTAACGGCTTGATAATAAACATAATCATCACGATAATGGCTGCGCCGATGACCAACATGATTGCCAGAATAACCGCATATACCATAATAGACTGGCTGTACTGCTCATTTAACTGGCTTGATGCTTCACTGACCTGTGCACTGATTAATGTATTGAGATTATCTGCCGCTGTTTCAAGTCTTGAAGTAATACTGTCGTCACCCTCTGCTGTCAGTTCAAAATAATCATCCATGCTGTTGCTGTCACTGCTTAATACGGACTGGATTTTAGTGCTGTATTCTTCATATACGCTTTCATATTCTTCCAGACCGGCTAACACTTCTGCATTACCGAATGCTTTCACCGCTGTTTCTAAGGCTTCAAAAGATGCCGTCAGATTCTGGATTTCATTTTCCATATTGGTCTTCATATCCGAAGCATTATCTGTCGCATTTCCCGCCGCCTGCGCGCCTGAACCGCCTGATACGGTGTTCTGCTGATTTGACATGCCCGGGGTGCTCTGCTGGCTGTCACCCTGCATCATCTGCATGTTTTCTGACTGTCCGCTCTCAGACTGTGCATTTTCCGCCTGCATATTTTCTGCCTGCGGCATGACATCTGACGTATTCTGTGTACTGTCCGATGCCGAACTGTTGTTATTCTTTTCCATTTGGTTCTGCATTCTGAATGCCGCCGAGCTGTTTGCGTATTTCTGCACTTTTTCAATAGAGGTCGATGTGTCCGCCATTAAAGTAACGGCTTCCATACACTCATTGGAAATTTTCTGGCTTTTCTTATTCATGCTGTGGATAAATAAAAAGCCTAACAATACGCTTGCAATGCCGGCGGCAAATAAAATACCTGCCAGTACCAGTATTTTTGCACTGATTTTCTTTTTCATCTTCATTTCCTCATCTATCGGATTGTCACTGTCCCGATATTCTTTCTTCTGTTGATTTTCCGCAGCTTCCTGCGATTCATTGGTATGAATATATCAACGGAATGTGATGAAAAAATGATTGATTTGTGTTTATTTCATGAAGCTAAAAAAATGGTGTGGAACAAAAGCCCCCAACTATGATATCTACGGATTGTTCCGTGCTGCGCACTCCCACAATCCTACCCAATATTCGCATATCGTGGAACTATCATCCCACTTTTATGCTCATATTTGGGCAGGTCACAAGGTCATTCACCCACCTATGAGCAAGCTCATGTGGGTTTAGACCTTTTGACCTTGATATCATATTATTTTAAACTTCTACGTGCCCATTTACTACATTCCAGACACCATATTCATTCTCAGCCAGACCGTTATACGTAAAGTCTACTGTTCCGTTGGTCATATACCACCAGCCATACTCATTTACTGCTAATCCGGTATAATTCAAATCCAACGCACCGTTCGTCATGTACCACCAACCGTATTCATTTACTGCCATTCCGGTATAATTCAAATCCAGTGCTCCGTTCGTCATGTACCACCAGCCGTATTCATTTAACGCCATTCCGGTATAATTCAAATCCAGTGCTCCGTTGGTTATGTACCACCAGCCGTATTCGTTTACTGCCATTCCGGTATAGTTAAAATCCAGTGCTCCATTCGTCATGTACCACCAGCCGTATTCATTTACTGCCATTCCTGTATAACCAAAGTCAATTGTTCCATTGCTTACATACCACCAGCCATACTCATTTGCTGCCATTCCTGTATAGTTGAAATCTACTGTTCCATTGGTTATCTTCCACCAGCCATATTCATTTGCTGCTAAACCGTTATAATTGTAATCAATATTGTTATTTGTGTAATAATACCAGTTACCATCTGCTGACTGTTGCAGTCCATTTTTATTTTCATCCGGAGCCGGATTTTCATTATCACCAGCATCTGTCTTTGCCGTAAATGTCAGTTTATCCGCAGACACTTCGATATTAAAAACATTTTCCTGTTCCTCTCCATCATACTTGAAACCGTCAGGAAGCTGTTCGTCTTGCCCCATTGATGCCGCCGGTATAACAGACACGGGATTGTCATAATCAACCAGCCATACTTCATCTCTTCCCTGTTCATCCATTCCTAAGAAATCGCGCAATGCGCAGATTCTGTAAACAGAACTTCCGGTTTCAGAATCATAGTCATATACCATTGCATACTTTTTATTCGTTGCCGTATTAATCACTAAATTACTTGTTCCGCCACTGCCCCATTCCGCATCATAATATGAGATGTCTGTGTCTAAAACAGTCTGCGTGTAACCTTCCGGCATTGTGTCATAGCTTCCTATCTTTACCGCATAATAAATGTCACCGAGCGCTTCTTTTTTCGTGAGCTGATACAGGTTATATGCCGTAATTTCGTCATTCTCATTTAATGAATAGGTTAAAGTGTAATATGAAGAATCTCCGTTGGTATAAACTACATTGGTTGTTGACGGGTCATACGCATAATACTTTGCATAAATTCTTGCAATATCCAGCGGATGTGAAATCTGATACTGTGGTGTTTCCTGCAATGTCCCGTTATCCTTTATTACCTTATCCGTAAGATTTCCTGTCGTGTAAAGCACTTTTCCTGCCTGTCCTGCATAAATCGTCACATTACAGGTATTTTCCACTGAAAGCACGGACGCCGTTCCCTCTGCATAAAGGCGCACACCGTAGTCTTCCTGTTTTTTCGGGTTTACCGTAAGCGAACCGTCCCCGCAGATTGTAACAGATCCGCCCCACGCATCGCCGTATGCGACAATACTGCTTATTTCATTTTCACCTATCAGGCGGATTTTAAAATCATCCCCCATCATGTTGGTTGCAATATAATTGTCTGCATTTTTGTACTGGTTCAAAGTTAATGTGTTGCTTGCCTTATCGTAGGATACCCCGTCAATTGCGTTGCTTCCCTGCGATGAAAATATGTTGTCTTTGGTTTCGCTGTTACCCACTGCAATATAGGCATACGCCCAGTCCCCTTCATCACACGGACCGTTTGCCGCCTCTGCCTTCGGTACGGTAAATACGACCGCTGCCGACAATGCCATTACCGTTGTAAGGGCTATCGCTGCTGCCTTACTTCTACTTCTCCGGGTGGATTTCCGATTGAACTTTTTTAATATTCTCACCATAAAATTTCCTCCTTTTGCCTGTGTAAATATCTGGTAGTTATGGTGTCATCTTATCGTATCCTTTATCCGCTGTGCAGTTGGCATATGTCTATTTTTCGGCAGAAACGAGAAAAACAGCGTGGGACAGATGTCTCACGCCGTTTTATAGTATATAAATTTCAGTTTTAGTCCCTATATCAAGCCTTTCGTATCCTGCCTGTCATATAAAAATCTTCTCCTCTAAATCTTCATAGAACAATGGAAGATAACGTAGTTTATATTTTGTATCAGTCGTTTATTTTCCTTCTCAGATTTGCAAAAATTTCTTCATGCGTATATCTTCTGTCATCTTCTTCCGCAGACTTATCAGCCTCATCAAGAGCTGGTTCAACACCTGCAACTGCTTTTCCACATCAAAAGACTGCTTTTTACAAATTTATTCAGTTCTTATACACCGATATTTCCAATACTTTATTCATCACCCATTTTTGCCAATTTGGCTGCCTGGTCTGCCGCGATGCAGGCATCGATGATTTCCTGGATATCGCCATCCATAATCTTGTCCAGCTTATACAGCGTCAGACCGATTCTGTGGTCGGTTACACGTCCCTGTGGGAAGTTGTAAGTACGAATCTTTTCAGAACGGTCACCTGTACCAATCTGGCTTCTTCTCGCATCTGCTTCCGCATCATGTGCCTTTTGAATCTCTAAATCATAGAGTTTTGCACGCAGAAGGGCGAATGCCTTCTCTTTATTCTGAATCTGTGACTTTTCGGTCTGTGAATAAATGACAATGCCTGTCGGGTAATGGGTCAGTCGTACAGCGGAATCCGTTGTATTAACGCACTGTCCGCCGTTTCCGGAAGCACGCATAACATCGATACGGATATCTTTTTCATCAATCTGGATATCTACTTCTTCTGCCTCCGGCATAACTGCAACCGAAGCCGTAGAAGTATGGATACGTCCGCCGGATTCTGTTTCCGGAACACGCTGTACACGGTGTACACCGCTTTCATATTTTAAAACAGAGTATGCACCCTGTCCCTTTACCATGAATTCGATTTCCTTCATACCACCAATGCCTGTTTCATCCGCGTTGACAACTTCGACCTTCCAGCCCTTTGATTCTACATAATGGGTATACATACGGAACAGCTCTGCCGCAAAAAGTGCCGCTTCATCACCGCCCGCACCCGCACGGATTTCAACGATAATATCCTTGTCATCATTCGGATCCTTTGGCAGAAGTAAAATTTTAATTTCATTTTCCAGTTCTTCTACGCGTTTTTTCGCTTCATTTAATTCTTCTTTTGCCAGTTCCTTTAATTCTTCATCGGATTCTTCATCTAAAAGCTGTAAACTGTCTTCAATTGTCTGCTTACAGTTTTTGTATTCTGTATACGCAGCAATTAACGGAGCCAGACTGCTCTGCTCTTTCATCAGCTTTCTAAAACGGTTCTGGTCATTAACCACATCCGGATTTCCCAGTTCTGCCGTAATATCCTCATAACGATTTACGGTATCTTCCAATCTGTCAAACATATCCATAATCTATTTTATCCTTTCTTTCCGGTTCTCTGTCTTTCTTTATTTATAATCTGCCCATAACGACTCTGTCAAGTCCCGCCAGATCTTTTACGGTTGACACCTGTGTATAGCCTTCTTTACAAAGCAGTGCTTCGACTGCCGCAGACTGGTCATAGCCGATTTCGTAAAACAGCCGGCCGCCGGGCTTTAAAAAACTTTTCGCCTGCTTTGTAATCTTTCTGTAAAAATATAATCCGTCCTCATGTCCGTCCAATGCCAGCACCGGGTCATGCAGGCGCACTTCCTCCGATAAACTGTCAATCACCTCTGTACAGATATACGGAGGATTGGAAACCACAATATCCACGGACTGTTCCATAAGATACTTTCCTGCGTTTTCAAATAAATCGCTCTGAATCAGTGTCACATTTTCCGGTGCAAGGGCTTCTTGATTAGCCTTTGCAACCGCAAGTGCCTTCCCGGAAATATCCACACCGATACCCTTTGAAAGCTTTCGTTCCAGTGCAACAGACAGCAGAATGCAGCCTGAACCGGTACACATATCTACAACTGTCATACCGTCCGTACAGACCTTTAACACCTGCTCCACAAGCACTTCCGTATCCGGTCTTGGAATCAGTACATCGGAACTGACCTTAAATTCATGTCCGTAAAAAAATGCCTTGCCTAAAATGTGCTGCAACGGCTCATGACTGCTTCTACGTTCAATATAATCAAAAAAACGTTCCTGTTCTACACGGGTAAGTAGCTTTGATCCATTCATCAGATAATATGTCCTGTCCATGCCGTTGATTTCAGACAACAGGGCATAGCTGTCGTAGTCTGCATTTTCAATGCCGCACTGTTTCAGTCTTTTTGCACCCTCACGCACCGCGCCGGATATGGTCAGATTTTCCTGTATCATCATATCCCTGCACATCACTTTTTATCCACTCTCTCTTTGAAAAGAGGAAGTTCCTCTGCGTAATCTTCGTCTTCTTCATCCTCGATAAATTCAAAGCCGTCGCCTTCTTCAAGCCCCTTATCGCTTGCTACTGACAGATTACTTTCGGATGCCTGCTGTGCTGCCGTGTCCACAGATTCCTGCGGGTCTTCTATAATTTCAAAGCCCTCCGGCAGTTCATCATCGTCCTCATCATCTTCTCCGGCTTCTGATTCCTGTGATTCTGACTGCTGTTTTATATCTGCATTTTTACTTTCCGGCTCAGACTTTTCTTTATTTTCTGCCGGACTGCCGGTTTCGGACTGCTGTTCTGAATTTTCAGTGCTGCCCGGATTCTTTTCCTGCTCTTTTGCACCCTCTGCGTCCGTAATCTGACCGTCTTCTAATATATCCGTATCATCCGGTGCAATATATTCTTTTTCAGGCTGTGCCGTCTGCTGTGTATTTTCCTGTACAACTTCATCCGGATTTAAGGAACGTGTATTCCGATCCGCACCGGTCGTAATGGTCGATGTAATCGCAAGAGAAGCTTCGTTGGCTGCCATTTCTGCTACCGGCTGTTCAGTATCCTTATAATAATCCAGTAAAAATGCTTCCCAGTCAAAGACTTCTTCTACTGCTTTAATCGCCACTTCAATCATATCCATATCCGGTTCTTTGGTCGTGAGCTTCTGAAGCCACAGCCCCGGCTTACTGAGTGCTGTGATAAATACATTTTCGCTTCTGCCCGCCCAGCGGATTAATTCATACGAAACACCCGCAATGACCGGAATCAGCAGGATTCTTAAAACGAGCTGCACCGCCGTATTTTCGATTCTGATAAATATAAAAAATATCACACTGACAAACATCACCAAAAACAAAAAGCTTGTTCCGCAGCGCTTGTGATAACGCGAGCTGTTTTTTACATTTTCCGGTGTCAGTCTTGCGCCATGCTCAATGCAGTTGATACACTTATGCTCTGCACCGTGGTACATAAATGTTCTTTTAATATCCTTCATCTGTGAAATTGCCAGTATGTATAAAATAAATAAGACAACTCTCACAAGACCTTCTATAAAATTCAACAAAAATTGAGAAGAAACATAAGGTGTCAGCAGTCTGGATACAAAATACGGAATGAGCATAAACAGTCCTACTGCAAATACAACAGATAAAATAACCGTAAACGCCATTAAAACCGCTTCTAATTTATCTTTAAAAACAGCCCTTCCGATTTCATCGGCTTTTGTACTCTTCTGCTCTGCCGGATCATCATAAAACGAAGCCGAATAATTGATTGTGGAAATTCCCGTTACTAAAGAATCCACAAAGCTGTATACTCCCCGGATCATCGGATAATTCAGCCACGGATGTTTCTTTTGCAGCTGATTACAATCTCTGACTGTTACTTCTATTTCATTATCTGGCTTACGGACTGCAATGGAATACTGATCCTTATTGCGCATCATAATTCCTTCGATAACAGCCTGTCCGCCGATTCCTGATGGTTTCATCGCACACCTCTAAGCATATTTTTTACCATAATAACAAAAAAGTTGAGGTCTGGTCAACCTCAACCTTATGTTCTGATTAATTGTTCTGTACGCCGTACTTCTTGTTGAACTTATCAATACGTCCGCGAACAGATGATGCCTTCTGCTGTCCTGTATAGAAAGGATGGCACTTTGAGCAAATTTCAACATGGATTTCTTCCTTTGTTGAACCTGTAACAAATTCATTACCACAGTTGCAAACAACCTTTGCCTGATGGTACTCTGGATGGATTCCTTCTCTCATGATTTTCACCTCTTTAATATTTAAATAAGTATTGTCATTGTGAGACGAATCTCACAAAGTGATCTCTTTATCTGTGATAAACAGCTTTCTTATTGTATCATAAGGATATTATGAATGCAAGCATTATTTTTAAAATTTTTTTCTGATTTTAACAGACCGGTCCGTCCTTTCATAAACCTCCGGTTTCTATATATAACGGTTCTTGCGGACGGTCTGTACAAATTCTGCATTATTTCTTGTCTTTGCAAATAAGTCTAAGATGCGTTCTGCTGCTTCATCTGTCTTTAGTCCGTTTAACGCCTTCCGCATAATATCTACCGCTTCCTGTTCTTCGCGGCTTAACAGCAAATCTTCACGTCGTGTACTGGACTTTGCAATATCAATCGCCGGGAACACTCTCTTTTCAGACAGCTTTCTGTCAAGTACCAGTTCCATATTACCCGTTCCCTTAAATTCTTCAAATACAACATCATCCATTTTACTGCCTGTTTCAACCAGTGCTGTTGCAAGAATCGTAAGACTTCCGCCCTCTCTCATATTTCTTGCCGCACCAAAGAAACGCTTCGGCATATGAAGTGCTGCCGGGTCCAGACCACCGGATAAGGTTCGTCCGCTTGCCTGTACAGTAAGATTATAGGCTCTTGCCAGTCTTGTAATACTGTCTAATAAAATAATAACATCCTGTTTCTGCTCCACCAGACGCTTTGCACGCTCAATAACCATTTCGGATACACGTCTGTGACGTTCCGGCAGTTCATCAAATGTAGAATAAATGACTTCCACGTTATCCCCTGTAATGGACTCTTTAATATCTGTAACTTCTTCCGGACGTTCATCAATTAACAGAATCATCAGGTGCATTTCCGGGTTGTTCTTGGTTACGGCTGTCGCAATCTGCTTTAACAGGGTTGTCTTACCGGACTTTGGCTGTGATACAATCATGCCTCGCTGCCCCTTGCCAATCGGGGAAATCAGGTCTACCATGCGCATTGCCACGGTATTTGTATTTTTCTCTAAATGAATTCTCTCATTCGGGAAAATCGGTGTCAGTTTTTCAAATGCCGGTCTTTTGGTTGCAAGCATCGGGTCTAATCCGTTGACAGACTCCAGATATAAAAGTGCTGAAAACTTTTCATTCTGTGTACGGATACGCTTCGGTCCTTTGATAATATCACCTGTCTTTAAATTAAAACGGCGTATCTGTGTCGGCGATACATACACATCATTTTCACCCGGCAGGAAATTCTCACAGCGGATAAATCCATATCCCTCTGCAAGGACTTCAAGGATTCCGTTTGCATCCGGTTCATCAGATTTCATATCACTTCTGTAGTCCTGACGGTCATTCCTGTATTCCGTTCTGTCGTTTTTATAATCCTGTCTGCCTTCATAGTGGCGGTATTCACGACGTTCCTCATAATGCGGACGTTCATTGCTTCTCTGTGCATTATCGTTTCTTGTATAACGCGGTGCTTCTTCGTTTCTGCCGGTACGTGCTGCCGGTGCTGCCGTACTTTGAACCGCCTGGGGTTCTTCCTGTCTTTGTGTACTCTGTGTTTCGGTATTCTGTGTTTCCGATGCTTCTTCTCCGCCTGAAGCTTCAATAATTGCATCAATCAGTTCAGCCTTACGCATCGCTGTGATTCCTTTGATTTTTTTATCCTTTGCAAACTCACGTAATACAACTAAAGATAATGTCTGAAGTTTTTCTCTCATATCTTAATACTCTCCTAAAATAAATTCCATTCCTATAAATAAATATTACAAATATAAACAGGGAATCCGGTTACTGAATCAGCACCACTTATGAAAATCTCATTACTGTTTCTCTATTATACACCTTTTTGTCATAATTTCAAACCTTTCTTTTTCTAAAAATATATTGCCGTCAGATTTTGTATATGGTATGATTTAAAGTAACTTTGGATTTTTAAGAAAGGCAGGTATTATTTATAATGACAAATGCAGAAAAGGCTTTACAGCTTCATGAGGAATGGAACGGAAAATTTGAAACAACACCAAAGATGGATATTGCAACAAGGGAAGACCTTGCGTTAGCTTATACTCCGGGTGTTGCTGAACCATGTAAGGTCATCGCAAAGGATAAGGAAGCAGCTTACAAGTACACCATTAAGGCAAACACTGTTGCCGTTGTATCTGACGGCAGTGCTGTTTTAGGACTGGGCAACATCGGCGCTCACGCAGCCATGCCTGTTATGGAAGGAAAGGCTGTTCTTTTCAAGTCCTTCGGCGGCGTCAATGCTGTACCGATTTGTCTGGACACACAGGATACAGAGGAAATTATTAAGACTGTTGTCAATATTGCACCTGCCTTTGGCGGAATTAATCTTGAAGATATTTCCGCACCACGATGCTTTGAAATCGAGTCCCGTTTAAAGGAGCTCTTAGATATTCCTGTTTTCCACGATGACCAGCACGGTACCGCAATTGTTGTACTTGCCGGTATTATCAATGGTTTAAAGGTTACAGGAAAGACAAAAGAAGACTGTCAGGTTGTTGTAAACGGTGCCGGTTCTGCCGGTGTTGCCATTACAAAGCTGCTCCTTACATATGGATTTAAGCATGTTACCATGTGCGACAAGTCCGGTATCCTTTCAAAAGGAAGCGAAGGTTTAAACTGGATGCAGGAATCCATGATGGATGTTACAAATCTTGAACATAAGACTGGTTCACTGGCGGATGCTTTAAAGGGTGCTGATATATTTGTCGGTGTTTCCGCTCCGAATATTGTTACTCCTGAAATGGTTCAGTCCATGAACAAAGATGCAATTATCTTTGCCATGGCAAATCCGGTTCCTGAAATTATGCCGGACGTTGCAAAGGCTGCAGGTGCAAAAGTGGTCGGCACAGGCCGTTCCGACTTTCCGAACCAGGTCAACAACGTTATCGCATTTCCGGGTATCTTTAAAGGCGCACTCGAAGGCCGTGCAACACAGATTACCGAAGAAATGAAGCTGGCTGCCGCACTTGCCATTGCTAATTTAATTCCTGAGGATGAAGTCAACGATGTCAACATTTTACCGGAAGCTTTTGATGAACGCGTTGCTGATGTCGTAAGTCAGGCAGTAAAAGACCATATTACCAGATAGTCCATGAAACCTTACTACTATTCACTAAGCGAATATTTAAAGGAAACGTATGGCTGTAAAATGTACAAGCTTTCTTTAAGCGGCGGCATGACCTGTCCCAACCGTGATGGACGGATTGACACACGTGGCTGTATTTTTTGCAGCGCAGGCGGTTCCGGTGATTTTTCAGGAGAGGCACTGATTGGAAACAGTGCCTCTTTACTTGCCGGAGGCATTGCGACACCGCAGCATACTAAAATTCCAGGCATTGCTGCACAGATTGAAGCCGAAAAAGCACTGATCTGCCGTAAATATAACGGCGGTCAGTATATCGCTTATTTTCAGTCATACACCAATACGTATGCACCGGAAGATTATTTAAGACAGATTTTTACCGAAGCAATCCGGCACGATGACGTCCGGATTCTTTCTATTGCAACCAGGCCGGACTGCATTACACCAGCAATTGTTACACTGCTTTCTGAATTAAATGCCATAAAACCGGTCTGGGTTGAACTGGGACTTCAGACAATCCATGAAAACAGCGCCCGCTATATCCGCCGCGGCTACTGTCTTTCCGTATTTGATGATGCCATGAAAATGCTGTCTGATGCCGGAATTGAAACCATTGTGCATATGATTCTCGGACTGCCCTCTGAGTCGCAGGAAATGATGTTACAGACCGCAGATTATATCGGACACAGCGGTGCCTTAGGCATTAAACTCCAGCTGTTACATGTTCTTTCCGGCACAGACCTTGTCCACGATTATGAAGAAAAGCTTTTTACCGTCATGACGGAAGACGAATATTTTGATTGTCTTGGGAAAATTTTAGAGATTCTTCCGCCGGATATGGTAATTCACCGGCTGACGGGTGACGGTGCAAAAAAACTGCTGAAAGCTCCTTTATGGAGTGCCAACAAAAAACAGGTAATGAACCGGATGAACCGGTATTTTAAAGAGAATAACATTTGTCAAGGACGGTTATATCAATGAATACAGAAGCAACTACTTTATACAAATTGATGGTTTTATATATGTTAAGTAAAGTGAATTTCCCACTTTCCAACAGCCAGATTGCTGATTTTATGCTGGACAAACAATATACAACCTATTTTACACTGCAGGAAGTTTTAAGCTCCCTTGCAGATGATGGCTTTGTTAATGTCCTGACATACCGAAGCAGCACCCAGTACCGGCTGACGTCTTCCGGAAAAGACACCATTTCCTTTTTCAGCAACAAAATATCCAATGCAATCCGTGAAGAAATCGATGTCTATCTGATTGAAAATAAATACGAACTGCGCTGTGAAACCGGAACCCTCTCCGACTACTACCGTTCCACAAACGGCGACTACATCGTACACTGCATCGTAAAAGAAGGCGAAACCAACCTCATTGAGTTAAACATTGCCGTCCCGTTAGAAGAACAGGCCGATGCCATGTGTTCCAAATGGCGCGATGGCAGTCAGGAAATCTACGATTTCATTATGCGGAAGCTGATGTAAATAAAAACTATATTTATAATAAAAGCCCGGCAGAATAAGTGAATGAAAAAATACTTATTCTGCCGGGCTTCCGCTTCCCTCTCGGGGTTTTCTATATGCCCATGCCAAAGTCAAGTGCTAACGTTGAAGCAGGGGCATATAGAAAACCCAATCTATAGATACTGCTCAATCGTTTCCCACAGCTCCGGGATTCCCTGCTTCGTCTGTGATGAAACAGGAATTAATATATCATCTTTTTCAAGTCCAAGTCCTGTGCGGACAGCTTTAACATGCTTTGGAATCTGGCTGCGCTTTAATTTATCCAGCTTTGTTGCAATAATAACCGGGTGGTATCCATTTGCAACAATCCAGTCATACATCATTTTATCGTTGGCTGACGGGTCATGACGGATATCAATCAGCAAAAAGACCTGACGAAGCTGTTTGGACACTTTCAGATACTTTTCTACCATTTTACCCCATTTTGCTTTTACCTGCTGATTGGCATTGGCATAGCCGTAGCCCGGTAAATCCACCAAAAACATTGCATCATTGATATTATAATAATTGATTGTCTGTGTCTTACCCGGCTGTGAAGAGGTTCTGGCATAAGACTTACGGTTCATCAACGCATTGATGAGTGAAGATTTTCCCACGTTGGATTTTCCCGCAAATGCCACCTCCGGCAGTTCAGTTTGTGGAATTGCGCTTGTAACACCAATGACAATATCCAGATTTACTTTTTTGATAACCATACAACTCTCCATTCTGCTGACATCTCATGCCATACATTTTCACTATTTATCCTGATTCCCGGGAACCAGTGCATGCTCAAGTACCTGTTTCATTTCCGAAACAAAAACAATCTCCATGCCGCCTGTAATTTCTTCATCAAATTCTTCCACGTCACTTCTGTTTTCGGACGGAACAAGGACTTTTTTCATGCCTGCCGTCTTTGCCGCGAGCAGTTTTTCCTTTAATCCGCCAATCGGAAGCACTCTGCCGCGGAGTGTCACTTCCCCGGTCATTGCAACATCGGCATGAACCGGAATTCCTGTCACTGCAGAAAGCATCGCCGTTGTCATTGTTACACCGGCTGACGGACCATCCTTTGGCACTGCGCCTTCCGGAATATGTAAATGAATACTGTGTGTATCAAAATATTCCTGTTCGACCTTATACTTCCTGCCTGATGTAATGGAGCGCACATAAGTCAGTGCAATCCGTGCGGATTCCTGCATGACATCACCCATTTGTCCGGTGAGAATCAGTTCACCCTTACCCGGCATTGTATTGACTTCAATTTCTAACGTATCCCCGCCGACACTTGTCCATGCCAGCCCACGCACAATACCGACTTCATTCTTTTTATGGATATTCTCCGGCTTAAATTTTACTTTCCCTAAGAAATCCTTTAAATTCTTATCTGTAATGCGGATACTCTTTACTTCTTCATTCAATTCTCCGTTGCCGTGATAGAGCTGGCGCACTGCCTTGCGGCATACCTTTGCGATTTCACGCTCTAAGCTTCGCACACCGGCTTCCCTTGTATATCCGTCAATCATGCTTTCAAGCGCCTTATCGGAGAATTTCAGCTGTTTTGCCATCAGTCCGTTTTTCTCAAGCTGCTTTGGCACTAAATGTTCTTTTGCAATGTGCAGCTTTTCATTTTTGGTATATGAGCTGACCTCAATAATCTCCATTCGGTCTAAAAGCGGTTTGCTGACAGTTGATAAATCATTTGCCGTTGCAATAAAAAGCACCTGTGAAAGGTCTGTCGGCAGTTCAATATAGTGATCGACGAAATGGCTGTTCTGCTCGCTGTCTAATACCTCCAACAGCGCTGAAGCCGTATCGCCCTTATAATCACTGCTGATTTTATCAATTTCATCTAACAGCATAAGCGGATTTTTCACGCCTGCCGCTTTAAATGCCGTAATAATTCTGCCCGGCATTGCACCAACATAAGTCTTTCTGTGTCCGCGGATTTCTGCTTCATCACGTACACCACCCAGACAGATACGCACATATTTTTTATTCAGTGCTTTTGCCACAGAACGCGCAATTGAAGTTTTTCCCGTTCCCGGAGGTCCTACAAGACAAAGAATCGGTGCATCACCCTTGCTTGTAATATTACGGACTGCGAGCGATTCTAAAATACGCTCTTTGATTTTTTTCATGCCATAGTGATCTTCATCCAACACCTGTGCTGCAGCATCTAAATCACGGTTATCCTCTGACATCTTATCCCACGGCATTTCAAGCAGCGTTTCGATATAACCGCGCTCCACGTTCGCTTCTGCTGACCCCTGGCTTAATATTTTATAACGCTTGATTTCCTTGCGGATTTTTTCTTTAATTTCCGCAGCTGCTTCCAGTTCTTTTACTGCATCACAAAATTCTTCAATTTCAGAACCGTCATCTTCGCCGTCTAATTCTTCATTTAAGACTTTTAACTGCTCTCTTAAAATATACTCTTTCTGGTGTTTATCTACTTTTTCTTTGACTTTTTCAGAAAGCTCTTCTTTAATTCTGCTGACATTCGTATCTTCGATCAAGAGTTTTCCCGCATATTCATACATTTCTTCCAAAGAATCCAGTTCCAGCATATGCTGGCGTTCCCTGTACTCCATCGGATAGTCGATTGTAAACCGTTCCAGCAGCTTTCTGGCACTGTTCATACCCAGCCATTGCTTTAAAATGTCACGGCTCATCCTTGGATTGGCAAGTGCGTACTGACGAATCAGTTCTCTTAACCCTGTAAGCATGGCTTTATTGAGTGTCGGGTCTAATTCCTGCGGCGGCTGCTCATTTACTGCAACCTCTGCCACAAGCATTCCATCCGCCTGCGTAACACCTTCAAGCGTACCCTTCTTCACACCTTCTACCAGAACACGCACTACGCTGTTTGGCAGCTTTATGAGCTGTTTAATCTTTACCAGTGTACCTACATGATATAAATCTTCGTATTCCGGGTCAGAAACTTCCGGGTCAACCTGTGTTGCCAGAAAGATTTTCTGGTCTTTTTCCATTGCCTTTTCTACTGCATGAATTGATTTTTTTCTGCTTATATCAAAATGTATGACCATGTCCGGCAACACGGTCATACCTCTTAATGCAATCAATGGCAAATTTATATTTTTCATTTCCATATAAACCTAACCTTTTAGTTTTTTACATTGCAACATTTTCTGAGCGGTACTCAATCAAAGGCTTTGCTGTTCCATCTACGGCATCCTTTGTAATTACACATTTTGCAATCGTATCATCTGACGGAATTTCGTACATCACTTCATTCATAACTGCCTCTAAGATAGAACGAAGGCCACGGGCACCCGTCTTTCTTTCAAAACTCTTTTTAGCGACTTCTTCAACCGCTTCGTCTGTAAATTCCAGTTCTACCTCATCTAAAGAGAACAATGCCTGATACTGCTTTAAAATCGCATTTTTCGGTTCCTTTAAAATTCTTACCAGTGCAGCTTCATCTAAGGAATCCAATGCAACAACCACCGGCACACGACCTACAAATTCAGGAATCAGTCCGAATTTAATCAGATCCTGCGGAAGTACCTTATGGAACATCTCACCGACTTCTGCTTCAATCTTTTCATGGACATCTGCATTAAATCCGATAGAACTCTTATCCATACGGGATTCGATAATCTTTTCAAGACCGTCAAATGCACCACCGCAGATAAATAAAATATTGGTTGTATCAATTGGAATCAGTTCCTGCTGTGGGTGTTTTCTTCCTCCCTGTGGTGGAACGGAAGCCACCGTACCCTCTAAAATTTTAAGAAGTGCCTGCTGTACACCTTCGCCCGATACATCTCTTGTAATGGATACATTTTCTGATTTCTTTGTAATCTTATCTATTTCATCAATATAAATAATACCATATTGTGCTTTTTCGATATCATAATCTGCTGCCTGAATCAGCTTTAATAAAATATTTTCTACATCTTCACCGACATACCCCGCCTCTGTCAGTGTGGTTGCATCTGCAATTGCAAACGGCACATTTAAAAGTCTTGCCAGATTCTGAGCAAGAAATGTCTTACCGGAACCTGTCGGACCCAGCATTAAAATATTACTTTTCTGTAATTCTACATCAACGTCTTTCCCTGATAAAATTCTCTTGTAATGATTATAAACCGCTACCGCCAGTACTTTCTTTGCCTCGTCCTGTCCGATAACATAGTCATCTAAAAATTCTTTTATTTCTTTTGGCTTTAACAGATTAATTTCCATATCTTCTGCCGGATTGCCGTCATCTTCTTCTTCAAATTCTTCATCAAGAATATCACTGCAAATACTTACACACTGGTCACAAATGTAAATTCCGTTCGGACCGGATATCAGCTTTTTTACCTGATCCTGTGTCTTATTGCAAAATGAACATCTCAACTTTTCATCTATACCTCTGCCTGCCATGAAATCCTCCAACAATAATAATGTAATTTATAAAAGGACTGTTGCGAAAAGCAACAGTCCCGTCATTTAAAACTATCTCTTTTCAACTACGCTGTCAATAAGACCATAAGCTACAGCTTCCTGTGCTGTCATATAGTTATCACGCTCTGTATCACGAGATATTTCTTCTACTGACTTGCCAGTATTGGCTGCCAGAATTTCATTCAACCGATTTCTAGTCTTTAAAATATTTTCTGCAACGATTCTGATTTCTGTTTCCTGTCCTCTGGCACCGCCTGAAGGCTGATGAATCATAATTTCAGAATTCGGGAGAGCAAGTCTTTTGCCCTTTGCACCGCCCGCAAGCAAAAATGCACCCATGCTTGCTGCAAGTCCCATGCACATCGTAGATACATCACACTTAATATACTGCATTGTATCATAAATTGCAAATCCGGCAGATACAGAACCACCCGGACTGTTAATGTAAAGGTGAATATCCTTGCTTGGATCTTCTGCCTCTAAAAATAACATCTGTGCAATAACAATATTTGCAGATACATCTGTCACTTCTTCTCCTAAGAAGATAATTCTGTCTTTTAAAAGTCTTGAATAAATATCATATGACCGTTCTCCACGGCTGGTCTGTTCAACGACATAAGGCACTAAACTCATAATTTCTGTCCTTTCTTACGCGAAAATTACTTTTCTACAGTTGAATTTACGATAAGGTCTACTGCCTTCTGGATAGCAATATCACTTCTGATCTGCTTTCCTTCAAATTCTCCCATAAATTCTTTAATCTGTGAAAGTTCCATCTTATACATATCAGCCATCTTCTGAAGCTCTGCATCGAATTCTTCATCGGATACCTGAATATCTTCTGCCTTTGCAACTGCTTCAAGTACCAGTCTTGTCTGGATTCTCTTAACAGCTTCCGGCTTCATTTCTTCTACAATCTTATCTGCTGTCATACCTGTGTACTGGAAGTACTGGTCGATAGATAAGCCCTGCTGCTGTAATCTCTGTGCAAAGTCTTCTACCATTCTGTTTACCTGTGTATTAATCATAGCTTCCGGAATGTCCATCTTAGATGTTTCTACAATCTTAGCGATTGCTTCGTCTTCCTTCTTAGCCTTTGCTTCATTTTCCTTGCGAACGGAAATTGTCTTCTTTAAGTCTTCCTTGTATTCAGCAAGTGTATCGAAATCTGATACATCCTGTGCAAAATCATCATCTAATTCAGGAAGCTGCTTTTCCTTGATTTCCTTTACGGATACCTTGAATGTAGCCGGCTTGCCCTTTAATTCTTCTGCATGATATTCTTCCGGGAATGTTACGTTGATTTCTTTTTCTTCGCCAATGTTCATGCCGATTAACTGTTCTTCAAAGTTGTCGATGAATGAATGAGAACCGATTGTTAAAGGATAGTTTTCACCCTTTCCGCCTTCAAATGCAACACCGTCAACAAAACCTTCAAAGTCAATAACAGTCATATCGCCGTCTTTAACAGCTCTGTCTTCTACTGTTACTGTTCTTGAGTTCTGTTCCTGAACCTTCTTTAATTCTTCTTCTACGTCTGCATCTGTTACTTCCGTATCAGCCTTTTCTACTTCAACACCCTTGTATGTGCCAAGTTCTACTTCCGGCTTTACAGCTACTTCTGCTGCGAAGATGAATGGCTTGCCTTTTTCTAACTGTACAACAGAAATCTTAGGCTGTGAAACGATTTCTAACTTGCTTTCTTCAGCTGCTGTGGCATATGCTTCAGGAATGATAGCGTTTGCTGCATCTTCGTAGAATACTTCTGCACCATACATCTGCTCAATCATCTTACGAGGTGCCTTACCTTTTCTGAAACCCGGGATAGAAATCTTGTTCTTATCTTTATTATAAGCCTTATTTAAACCTGCTTCAAACTCCTCTGCTGTTGACTCGATTACGAGTTTGACCATGTTCTTTTCTTCCATCTGTTCTACTTTAAAACTCATTGTTACTATTTCCTCCTTAAAGATATATGTAAATTTTTCTAGCGTACAACGTACATATTAGGCATTATAACATAACTTTTTTTACTTTACCAGTAAAATTTTTCTTCAATTTATTTATTTTTTATTTCACGAACCGCCTGTGTTTATGTTATAGTAAGAATACTATCAAATCTGTCCGGATGACAGATAAAAAAATGGGAATGGGGATTTATATGAATGAGATAAAAGAAAAATCAGTTGAAGTTTCCCGCACAGAGGTTTCACATTTACTATGTAACCGTGATATGAACGGTGCTGGAAGACTTTTTGGCGGACAGCTTTTAATGTGGATTGACGAAGTTGCCAGCATTGTTGCCAAGCGCCACTGCGAATGTAACGTTACCACGGCAAGCATTGACAACTTACAATTTAAGGAAGCATGTTATCTGGGCGATGTCATCGTTTTAATCGGCTATCTGACCCATGTGGGCAATTCTTCCATGGAAGTACGCATTGACACCTACGTGGAAAAGAAAAACGGCAAACGTTATCCTGTCAACCGCGCCTTCTTTATTATGGTTGCCCTTGATGAAAACGACCATCCTGTCCGCGTTCCGCGACTGTCAGTTTCTTCCATTGAAGAACAGGCAAAATGGGAGGCTGCCGAACGCCGCGTTGCACTGCGCAAAACCCGGCGCGAAGAAGGCTTTTAAACTCTTATACAACATAAAGAAATGCCACAGCATTTCACGGTGATTCAAGGCTTGAATTTCCGTGGAAACTGTGGCTTTTCTTTTTTTGTCACCGGCACAATCTTCTTTTTACTGACAGATTACTTGCCCTGTGACATCTGCTCTTCCTGTCTTTTAATCATCTTCTTAACCATGTTACCGCCGACAGAACCTGCTTCTGCTGATGTTAAATCACCGTTGTAACCTTCTTTTAAGTTTACACCGATTTCTGATGCAACTTCCATCTTAAATCTGTCAAGTGCATCCTGTGCTTCCTTCTTTGTTTTTGAATTAGAATTAGAGTTTGTCATAATACTGCACCTCCATAATATTTGTTTTAGATAAGAACTTTTTTCGTTGCTTATCTTGGTATTAGTATGTGCAGCCGTAAATCAATTATTATGACAATTTTTGTAAAAACTACGGCAGATAGGTTTTATAAATTTCAAAATCATCAAAAATGACGTGCCATTTGTAGGATGCTCCGGCTGTCAATGCAACATAGTGATGACCGTTCTTTTGTGCATAGCTTACAAGGCAGTTTCCCGCCTCCTGCGTATATCCTGTCTTTCCTGCCATGATGGTCACATTCTCGACTTCATTACCATACATTCTGCTAAACATCGTGCTGGAAAGCTTAATCCCTTCCGGGTGCTGAGCCGTCGGTGTCGTGGTATACTGGTACGTTGAAAGCACCTCTGCACATGTCGGATTCTGCATTGCATACTGCATAATCATTGCCATTTCAACCGGTGTTGTATACTGCTGTTCGTCATACAGCCCCGATGCATTCATAAAATGTGTATTTTTTAAGCCGATTTCACTGCATTTCTGATTCATTAAATCCGCAAATGCTTCTTCTGAACCGGCTGTCATAATCGAAAGGGCTACCGCCGCATCTGCACCTGACGGCAGTACAAGTCCATACAGATAATCCTTTGCCGTAACCATTTCACCCGGATCAAATCCCGCCCGGGATGCCTGCTCACGCACCAGCGGATCCAGCAGCTCATACGACAGCGCATAGGTCCGGTTTAAATCCTGAAGCTGCTCTACCGCAACAATCAGTGTCATGACCTTTGTCATGGAAGCCGGATAAATCTTTTCGTTGTATCCCCTTCCTGCAATTACCTGACTGTTTTCTACGTCGAGTAATGCAACATACGGACTTTTGACTTCTTCCGAAACGATTTCTTTATAATTTTCACTGATGGACGGATATTTGAATTTCTGTTCCGGTTCTGAAATCTGTGCCAGTGCCTGCATGGCATCCTGCGCCATCTGCTGTGAATCAATGCCATCTGCCTGACCACCGCCTTCGCCGCAGGTTGTATACAAAATACAGCATACTGCAACTACGACGGCAACAGCAGCCGTTATCGCTCCCTTTATCATTTTTAAACGCTTCTGCCGTCTGCGCTTCATCTGCCTGGCATGACTTCTTCTCTCTCTATCCGCTCTTTTGGCTCTTTCGTAACTGTCTAAGTATTCATTTCCCATGATTTTTCCAGCCTACTTTTCCAGATACTGCACAGATAGTCCGATTTCCTGTGCTTTTTCTTCACTTATCAGCAGTTTTACCAGTTCAAGTCCGAGTTCAATAGAAGCCCCCATGCCTCTTGCCGTTGTAATATTGCCGTCCGTCACCACTTTGACTGGTGCGGTAAGCACTTCTGCCCCTGTTAAATCCTTTTCAAAGCCCGGAAATGCCGTTGCCTTCTTTCCGTTTAATATGCCAAGGTGTCCTAAAATACTTGGTGCTGCACAGATTGCAGCAATCCGTCCGCCTTCTGCGTGGTGCCTTTCAAGCAGTTCCAAAAGCGGCTTACATTCATTATACTGCTTATGTCCGGGACCTCCCGGCAAGAATAAAACGTCTTCTTTACGAACCGGCTGAGCCTTAAATAATGTATCCGCCTTTATCGTAATATTCTGAGCTGAACATACTTGTTCATTTCCGGTAATGGATACCGTTTCCACTTCAATGCCCGCTCTCCTTAAAATATCAATAACCGCCAGTGCTTCCACTGTTTCAAACCCATCTGTTAAAAATGTATATACCTTCATCCTTTTCCTTCCTTATCTATGCTTACAAATCCACTGGTATAAATCCTCAAATACATCTTCCTGTATCAGTTCATTGTGCAGCTCATGTCTGCAATCCTCATACAGCCGCAATTCCACATCGTAAAAATGCCTGCTGTAAGTCACAAACAGCTTTTTGACATCTCTGCCATAACCGCCCACCGGGTCTTTTGTCCCTGCTGCCAGTATCACCGGAAGATCTCTAGGTACTTTACGGATATTAGATACTTTCTTTACATAGGCAATCGTATCCAACAGTCCAAGATATCCGTTTACCGTAAACAGATAGCTGCATTTTTCATCTGCCACGTATTCTTTAATCACCTCAGCATTGCCACACACCCAGTCTTTATCCGTTACCGGATTGACAACTCTTGCATTGTAACTGCCAAACATCAGATGATTTAAAAACGGACTGCGGTAACGCTCACCCTTAATCAGTCTTACCAGTTTTGCCAGCAAAATTCCCGATTTTACAACAATATCGGGCTGATTGCCTGTACCAAGCAGCAATACACCGTTTAATTCATATCCGTATTCCGTAATATATCTTCGTGACAAAAATGATCCCATGCTGTGCCCAAGCAGAAAATACGGAACATCGGGATATTTCTTTTTCATAATCGCCGTCAGCTTATGCATATCTTCAACGACACAACGGCTTGCATTTTTTTCCGTAAAATATCCATAATCTTCCTTTGTCAAAACAGAATCACCATGTCCCAGATGGTCATTTCCTGCAACGACATAACCTTTTTTTGCAAAATATTCTGCCATCGCCGTATAACGTTCAATATAATCAATCATGCCGTGTGCAATCTGAATGACACCCTGCACGTTTCCTTCCGGCTCCCAGATTTTCACGTGGATGTGATTCTTATGGTCTGCCGATAAAAAATGTCTGTCTGTAACCTTCATATGCCGCCTCCGTTCTCATTTATTCTTTGCTTTATTCTTTGATGCTTTTTGCGCCCCACGGACTACCCGTCAGTTTTCCGTCATATGCAAGCTGCTCCACATCTAAAAATGCATCCTGTCCGATTTCTTCCACACCGGAATTAACAGACAATTCCAGCTTTGTACAGCCGTTAAATGCCGCATAACCGATTTTTTTTACAGAAGACGGCAGCTCCAGCTTTGTCAGGCTGCTACATCCTGAAAATGCATAATTACCGATTGCTTCTACCCGGCTGTTCAGCGTGATTTTTTCCAATACCGTGTTATCATAAAAGACACCCGAGCCGATGCTCACAACATTTTCCGGCACTGTATACTCTGTAAGGTTTTCTTTCACCGCAAGTAAAATATTATTGACAATAATTTCATTGCTGCTTTCCAGACGGCTCTTCTCCCAATGTGTATTGGTTACAACATGTGTCCCCACATTTTCCAGTGACTGTGGAAATGCAATGGTCTGTAACATGGTACAGTTTAAAAATACATTGTCACCGATACTTTTTACGCCTTCTTCAAATACCACTTCGGTTACATTGTAGTCATCACGAAATGCTTCTCCCGCAACTGCTGTTACCGTACTGCCGTCGAGCTGTGCCGGTATCGTAAGCTTAGAATCCGCTCTGCCTTTATCGGTCAGCCCCGTTATCGTAATGGTATCATCTTCGTTTTTTTCATACGTAAATACCGGTATTACTTTCTTATTTTTGCAGCCTGAAAGCGGTATCAGCATAACTGTTGCCAGCAGCAATACCATTGTCAAAATTGTCTTTTTTCTCACGTTTTTCCCACTCTTTCTTAATTCATTGCCCACAAGTAACAGTATGCCTGCGTTCTTGCCGCAAAATGCTTATTTTTCAATAAATTCTTTACTTCTTCTTTGGTATACCAGCCTGCCTGAATTTCTTCCATCGTAGACGTACTCGGCGCAAATGTGCCTGCTGCTGTACCGATCACAACAGCATTGGTTTCATTGGAAAATCCGATGGCACTGTAGCTGTCATAAAGCTGGTCGGCAATCTCAACAATCTCAAGTCCTGTTTCTTCCCTTAATTCCCTTGCCGCCGCTTCCTTCGGTGTTTCACCACTGTCAATCAGCCCTGCCGGGAAGTTGTATACACACTCCCCGACCGACATGCGGAACTCCTTATTTAAGAGAATTTTTTCACCGCCGGCATCTGTCATAATAATTACAACGCCGTCTGTATGCGGATTATGCAAATCCTCCAGTGTCTTTAAATCCTTATTTCTGCTGATAATCTCATAGACCTTTTTCCGTTGATCCTGCGTTGTATAACTTACATTATACCGGTCAATAAATGCACCTTCATGCACCTTTACAATCTTATCAAATCTCATACCTGTCCAAATCCTCTTTTAATCAGGTCATCCACCTGTTTTATTAATAAACAATGCGCCGCGCACTCCCGTTGCCACCCTCTCCCGCATTTTTTGCAGAAAAAAGCCGAAGTTAAGTGACAACGTTGAGGCGTTTTCTGCAAAAATGCAAGTCTAGCGGTGCATCGCAAATGCTTCCATATCTACAGATTCTAGATTTTCATGAACACCTCTGTCATCTGCTTCTGCAATCAGTGTGTCGCGGTCTTTCTTAAACTGCATCTCGCTTCTGTGCTGGCTCGGTCCACCTACACATCCGCCTTCGCACATCATGCCTTCTACAAAATCTGCCTGAAGGCGTCCGACCTTCATCAATGTCAGCGCTTTCTTTACTTCTGCCGCACCGGCACATTTTTCAACTGTCAGTCCCGATGTATCTGTGCCTGTTTCTTCCATGCTCTTTAACACTGCCGCTGTTACGCCGCCGCCGTTTCCGAAACGCTTACCGTATACACTTGCCTGCTGTGAATCATTTTCTTCCGGCTCAAACTGCACGTCTTTTGCACGCATCATTGCACGGAATTCACCGATTGTTAATACATAATCTGCATTGCCCTCGATGTCATTATCCTTGACTTCGCTCTTTTTGGCAATACAAGGTCCTACAAATACCGTTACCGTACCCGGATCCTTTGCCTTTAACATACGGGATACCGCACACATCGGCGAAACTGTTGTTGAAATGTTGTCTGCTAGTTCCGGATAGTGCTTGCGGATCATGTTGACAAATGCCGGACAGCAGGAGGTTGTCATCTTTTTGCCCTGCTCGTGTGCTTCGAGCCACTCTGCCGCTTCAGCCGCCGCTGTCATATCACCACCGAGTCCGACTTCCACCATATCAGCAAATCCAATCTTTTTGCAGGCAGTACGAATACTTGACATTGTGATTTCCCTGCCAAACTGTCCCTCAATTGCCGGTGCAAACATCGCAACGACTTTTTTACCTGCCAGCATATCTTTTATAATTGCCACAATGTCGGTCTTTGAACCGATCGCACCAAACGGACATCTGTGAATACACTGTCCGCAGCGGATACATTTTTCTTCATCAATCACGCAGATGCCATTTTCATCCATGGTAATTGCGTTGACGGGACAGACTTTTTTACATGGACGGATTAAATCCGCAATCGCATTGTACGGACAGTTTTTTGCACACATGCCACACTCCTTACATTTGTCCGGGTCAATATAGGCTCTGTCCCTGCCCATTGAAATTGCCCCGAACTTGCAGGACTGCTGACAGGCCTTTGCCATACATTTACGGCAGTTATCCGTTACAATATAGTGGGATAACGGACAGTCTGCACACGCAGACTCTATTACCTGAATTACATTTTTAGAACCACTGTGGTCACTCTCTGTCGGACATAAACCCTCCGCCAGTCTTACTCTCTGGCGGACGATTTCTCTTTCCTTATAGACGCAGCAGCGAAACTGCGGCTTCGGCCCCGGAATTAATTTATAAGCAAGTTCGTCTTTTTTCTCATCAAATTCACCTGCATAGGCAAGCTTTGCCACCTGATACAGAACTTCGTGTTTTATTTTTAAAATTGTTGCGTCATTTGTCAGCATAATTCTTCCTCTTTTCTACATATTATTGTTTTGATATATCCTTTGCCAATGGTTCAACCTGTAAAAGCATATTTCTGATGTCATCAAACACCGCTGTCTTTATGTTATCACTTTTTTCAATATCTTCAATACAAGAAAGCACTTTATCATAATATGTTCTGGATAACACTACAAAATCAGAAATTTTTTCCACTTCTTTCGTTGAATCCTGAATTGCATCTGCAATGTTGTTCTGCACCTGTCCGACTGCATCTGCCTTCCCCTTAATTTCCTCAAAAATGTCATGCGCCGAATTTACATTTTCTGTATTCTCGTCTAAAATCTGTTCTGACTCTCGCAGGGAACGGCTTAATTCTCCTGTGCCGTCCTCTACATTCTTGATTCTTTCACTGATAACCTGAATCAGATTTTTAATCTCGTCTGCAAGTTCACGAACCTGTTCCGCAACAACCGCAAACCCTCTGCCCTGCTCACCGGCTCTTGCCGCTTCAATTGAAGCATTTAACGCAAGCATATTGGTCTGGTTTGCCACATCAACGATTCCCTGTGTACACTCTTTAATTTCTCCGACTGCCTGCTCCAGATTCTGGAATGTCGTATCCATTACATGAAAGCTGTCTGTTACACGCGCAGAGTCCGCTTTTAATTCGCGCACCTTTTCCTGTGCCGTATCTACAGATGCAATAATGCCGTCACGCACACTGCTGAAATTCTCCGATGCATTCTGTATTCCCGAAAATGTATTTCCGAAATTCTGAATCTGTACAGATAACCGGTCCATCTCTGTTAAAACATTATCAAATGCCTCTTTAATCCCGACAATCTGATTGCTGACAACCACTTCTTCATCGGAAAGATTTTCAAAGCGCTCTGATATATAATTTGCCGTATAAATAATCGGATATGCCTTTTCTTCCAACGAAATCTGCGGCTGTTTTACTTCCTGTACAACTTCTTTTTGTTTATTTTTATGAAATAATCCCATATGTACCTCTTTTCTAACGTTCCTGTCATGATACCGCTCATCTGCCATTAAAGCTATTAGTGTTTACTCAAATACCACTGCTGACATTGTCTGATTCGTATGCTGTCCGTTATAATGCTCCCCAAGTCCGACAAGTCCTGCATGACTGCCAAGCTTTCCCATTTCTTCAAGATATTCGTTCACAAAACCTTTCTGCTGGAAATACAGATACCGGAACAGGCAGTTTACCGAAAATACGCCCGAAATCTTTGAAAAATCTTTGTGGATACTTTCAATGGTTTCCTGTAAAATCTGCTTGTAATCTCCCGCCTGTAAAAAACAGATGTTATCCTTTGGGTTTACTTTTCTATAGCAGGAAAAGCTGCCGTTTCCGGTACGCTCTTTAATCGAAATAATATAGGTTTCATCACCGATAACACGTCCAAGCGGATTTACCATGGTCTGTTCCGTAATATTTTCCGGCGAAATCCCCAGTTCTTTTGTATAAACGTCTTCCGCCCGTCTGCCGTCAATTTCCTGAATCGTATAAGTACGCGGTTCAGACTTCGTAACAATATGCTTTACTGCATCTTTACGCAGATAAATATTTTCTTTATAAACCTTAACCCTGCCGGATTCATTTTTAACCAGTGCATAAGCGCAGGCATCTTCATAAACCTGTCCGTTACAGCATACCAGTCCTTCCCATGCCGTTCCGCCAGTCAGCTGAATCTTTTTGCTTTTCAGAACGGATTCCATCGTTGCCAGCACACATTCATCATTGCCGCTGCAAAAATCAATTAACACGGTATTATCCGCTGATGCACTGATATTTGTAACATTCTGCTGGAATTTTCTGATACATTTTACCGGCATTGTGGATACATCGGTAAAAACATCCGCTGCCGCACGGATTCCACCGGAAAATCCAACAACCATAACACCATTTTCAAGCACCTGTGTCTTTCCGTAAAACTGTCCCACACACCCAATACTTGGCACACCCGGAAACATTTCTTCCAGCTGTGATACGCTTTCTTTAAAACGTTCTTTACTGCTGTCAAACAGCATTAAAAACTGAGGATTTTTTAATCCTTCGGCAGCTTCTTTTATGCTGCCTGTTTTGCTCATTCCAACAAACTGCTCCATACGCTTATACCCCTTCTTTCGTTTTTATAAATTATTTTTTGCTCACCGGTGCATTTATATTTTTTCATCACTTATCAGCAAAAATGACTTTTTATATTCTGACTTTTATATCATATCATTGTTTATGTATCTTTACCAGTATTTTAAACACTGTCTTTGGGATTTTATATGACATAACTGCCCATTGCTTTATCCTGATATTTTGCGATTTCATCAAGGTATTTCTGCCCCAGAAGACTGATGGCAACACCTTTTCTATACAAATATCCAATTGACATTTCTTCATTGGATTTGAGTTTGACTGCACAGTATTCCGAACCGTTTAATTCCTCACAGATAATACCGGAACACAATGTAAATCCATTGAGTCCAACCATCAGATTTAACATGGTTGCGCGGTCATTTGCCTTAATCAGCCGCTTATACTGATAGGTGCTTAAAACTTCCTCTGCAAAATAAAAGGAATTGTAACTTCCCTGCTCAAAGGACAGGCACGGATACTCCGCCAGTTCTTCCATATCAATTTCTTTTTTATTTGCAAGCGGATGTCCTTTCCACATATATACATATACACCACACCGCAGAATTTCATGGAATTCCAGATTATACTCGGCAAAAAGCTTGGTCAGCACTTTCCGGTTAAATTCATTCAGATACAATATACCGATTTCACTGCGGAACGTTCTGACATCTTCAATAACTTCATACGTCTTTGTTTCATGCACTGCAAATTCATACTCATCCATGCCAAACTGTTTCACCATCTCCACAAAAGCATTGACCGCAAAGGTATAATGCTGCATGGAAACGCTGAATTTTTTCTTTACTTTTTCTTTCTGTACATACTTGGATTCAATTAACTGATACTGCTCTACGACCTGTTTGGCATATCCAATAAATTCTTCGCCGTCCGGTGTCAGTAAAATACCGCGGCTGCTACGCCGGAACAGTTCCACACCGATTTCCTCTTCTAAGTCCCGTATGGCAAGCGACAGGCTCGGCTGTGAAATAAAAAGTTCCTTTGCCGCCTGATTCATGGAACCTGCTTCCGATACGGTAATCGCATATTTTAATTGTGTCAGTGTCATTGCTTACACCCCTTCACTCCCAAAAATATACTAATATTTTATCATTTTCATCTTTTTCTGTAAATTAAAAAGCGCAGTGTCTGTTGTATCTTTCTCTGTCTGACAGGGAAATTGTATACCATACAGCACTCCGCTTTTGATTGGATGTTTATTTACTTTTCCGCTTTTTCAAGCTGTCTGAGCTTTTCCGCCATTTCCTGTAACTGACGTCTGGCAGTTTCCAGTTCTTCTTTCTGTGTGTTAATGGTTTCCTGCTTTGCTTCCAATTCTTCTTTCTGAACATCAATCGTATCCTGCATTTCATCTATCATGTACTGCACTGTGTTTCTATCCAATTGAATCAATTCCTTTGAAAACATTTCCATCACCTTTTCCACATTCTGACACATGACATAGATTTCTTCGTACATCTCTTTAAACTCCGGGTACTGTCTGATTAATTCAATGATAATCTCCGGTTCATCTGTACTTAAAAATGTCAGCCACGCTTCTGTTTTATTCCAGCGCCTGTTTGCACTGTTCTTACCGTTGCTCTTACTATCATTGTGGTAGATTCCGCGGAAAATGTCAAGCGGTATAAACACATATTTTTGCAGTAATTCCAGTTCTAATCCTGTGTCTGACTGCTGTTTGAATTTGTGAATATAGTTTTGGGGATATTCGTGAAATTCTTTGATACTTTTTTCAAAGAATACAATCGTATAGACGGATTTTATATCCTTATAACTGAAGGCTTTTTTCTTTTCGCCTTTGACCCTTTTATACTGTCTGAG
>ENA-USUA01000016-USUA01000016.1-human-gut-metagenome-genome-assembly--contig:-NODE-16-length-160615-cov-11.932134_pt1 | contig 160615 bp, 136 predicted proteins | sample MGYA00250057_ERZ773390 | MGnify/ENA primary metagenome ERZ773390 (study PRJEB29103, sample SAMN06111941) | human gut metagenome | biome: human gut; feature: ankylosing spondylitis patient; material...
ACATCCGGTGCATTGTCATCATATCGAAGAGTTACATCATGAGCTGTTTCATCAAGGATATATCCGTCAGCTGCTTTAGTCTCAACAACTGTATAATGGATATCTTCTTTGAATGATCCATCCTCGTTGTAAGTACAGATAGGAAGCTCCTTGCTCTCTGCATGACCATTCTTGTCAGTAGTGAGTGTGTCAAGCACCTTTCCGTCCTTATCTCTTACTTCAAATACAACACCATCGATCGGCTTTCCGGTTACTTTGTCAGTTTTCTCAATGACAATCTTTCCGACTGCCTGCTCGTCCTTCATGGATACCTTCTGGATTTCTGCTCCTTCGCTATATCTTACAAACTTTGTATTACCATTCTTCTTAAATTCCTGATATGCCTTTGTATGTTCCATGCTATTCTCCTTTCGATATTTCAATTGTTCCTATAACGCAAAAAGAGGACATCTTCTAAATTTCTTTAGAAAATGTCCTCTAAGTAATACAATCTTTAATTTTTCAGACTAAGCAATCTATACTAACCTGTACTAATCTTTTTTTGACTATGCCAAAAATTGGTCAAATCTTGGTCAAAACCCCTTGACCAACTATATATTTTAGTACATCCAAGCTCTGAAACCCTTGATTTTCCTGCATTCCTACTTATCAATAGACTTCATTGTCGGGAAGAGCAGCACATCCCTAATCGCAGGTGAATCTGTAAGCAACATAACAAGTCTGTCGATACCGTAACCGATACCGCCTGTTGGTGGCATACCTACTGCAAGTGCGTTAAGGAAGTCCTCATCTGTGTGCTGTGCTTCCTCGTCGCCGTTTTCTGCGTTCTTATCCTGCTGTGCGAAACGCTCTCTCTGGTCGATTGGGTCGTTAAGCTCTGAGTATGCATTACACATTTCCCATGTGTTAATGAAAAGCTCGAAACGTTCAACCTTCTCTGGATCAGATGGCTTCTTCTTAGTAAGTGGAGATATTGCAAGAGGATGATCCATAATGAATGTAGGCTGGATTAAATTCTCCTCGCAGTACTCCTCAAAGAAGAGGTTGATGATGTCGCCCTTAGTATGACGCTCCTCGAACTCAATTCCTCTCTCCTTAGCAAGAGCCTTAGCTTCTTCGTCAGTCTTAATTGTATCAAAATCAACACCGGCATATTCCTTAATTGCGTCATTCATAGTAAGTCTTCTGAATGGCTTTCCAAGGTCAATCTCAGTGCCGTTGTAAGTAATCTTAGTTGTACCACATACAGTCTCAGCAAGGTGTCTGAACATACTCTCAGTAAGTTCCATCATACCTTCGTAATCTGTGTATGCCTGGTAAAGCTCCATAAGCGTGAACTCAGGGTTGTGTCTTGTATCAACACCCTCGTTACGGTATACTCGTCCGATTTCATAAACTCTCTCAAGACCACCAACGATAAGTCTCTTAAGATAAAGTTCTAATGAAATACGAAGCTTAACGTCCTCGTCAAGTGCGTTGTAATGAGTCTCAAATGGTCTTGCAGCAGCACCACCAGCATTAGATACAAGTGTTGGTGTCTCAACTTCCATGAAGTCTCTGCCATCAAGGAACTTTCTGATTTCCTTGATAATCTTTGATCTCTTTACAAATGTTTCCTTAACCTCAGGATTCATTATTAAATCAACATATCTCTGACGGTATCTCATATCAGTATCTGTGATTCCGTGGAACTTTTCTGGAAGTACCTGTAAGCTCTTAGAAAGAAGAGTAATCTCCTCAGCGTGAACTGAAATCTCTCCTGTCTTAGTTCTGAAGATAAATCCCTTGATACCGAAGATATCACCGATATCAGACTTCTTAAAGTCTGCATATGCTTCTTCGCCAATTGCATCTCTTGAAATATATGCCTGCATTCTGCCCTTAAGATCAGCAATGTTACAGAAAGATGCCTTTCCCATTACTCTCTTGAACATCATACGTCCGGCAAAGCTTACATTAATTGGAGAAGCGTCCATAATGGCTCTTCTCTCATTGTAATCAGCAGTAACTGCTTCTCTTGCCTGCTGCTCATCTAAACCTTCAGTATTAACTGCTGGTCTGTCACCGAGAAGTTCTTTCTCATGTGCTTCATAGATAGCTCTTATTTCGTCTGTGTGATGTGTTACATCATACTTTGTTATCTGGAATGGATCCTTACCTGCGTCCTGAAGGTTCTTTAACTTTTCCATACGAACCTTAATCTGCTCGTTAACGTCAGGCTGCTGTGCAGATTTATTATCTCCCATGAATGAGTATCTCCTTTTCTATATGTTACTAAAAATTAGTCGTTCTTTACAGATACAACTGTATATTCAATCTCTCCAACAGGTGCTTCTACCTTAACAGTGTCACCCTTCTTCTTTCCAATAAGAGCTGCACCAAGTGGTGACTCATTAGAAATCTTGTTATTAAGGCTGTCTGCCTCTGATGAACCAACGATTGTATACTCGATATCCTCATCGAATTCTACATCGTGAAGTACAACAACGCTCTCCATCTTAACTACATCTTTATTCTTATCGTTATCCTGAATAACCTCACAGTTAGCAAGAATTGCTTCAAGTTCTGCAATTTCTGTTTCGATATCTCTCTGCTCGTCCTTAGCTGCATCGTACTCAGCATTCTCTGATAAATCGCCCTGCTCTCTTGCTTCCTTTAACTTCTGGGCAACTTCCTTTCTTCTGACAACCTTAAGCTCCTCAAGTCTTGCTACTCTTTCGTCATACCCCTTTTTAGTAAGAAACTGTTTCTCTGCCATGTTCTTATCACCTTTCTATATATCTGCTACACTAATATGCTTCTGCTCTACTAGAGAATAAACCCCCACAAGCGTCACAATATTATAAACTATCAGTTCCTGTCTGTCAATGTAACCCTTCCAGTATCCTATCCACAAGCCCATCAAACTGTTCCAGATTAGTAACCTGGTTAGCTTCATTTCTTAATGCCGCTGCGTGCTTGATTCCTGCTGTATACCATGCAAAATGTTTTCTCATCTCGCGGATTCCTGTAAACTCGCCTTTTATCTCACACAATCCTTTGGCATGCCTCTTAATCATCTGGCATACTTCTTCAACAGACGGAGGTGCAATTATTGTACCATTATTCATATATTCAGAAACCTGTCTGAATATCCATGGATTTCCCCTTGCTGCCCTTCCAATCATTATTCCGTCACAGCCTGTCTGCTTCATCATATTAACAGCATCTTCGCCGCTTTTAATATCGCCATTACCAATAACTGGAATCGATACTGCTTCTTTGACCTGTCTTATTATATCCCAGTCTGCTTGTCCTGAATAATACTGCTGCCTTGTTCTTGCATGGACTGCAACGGCAGCCCCGCCTGACTCCTCAATAACATGTGCTATCTCAGGCGCATTTATACTATTCTCATCAAATCCTGCCCTTATCTTGATTGTAAGCGGCTTATCAAGTGCATCAGCCATCTTCTCGACTATTCTTCCGACAAGCACAGGGTCCTTCATAAGTGCCGAACCTTCGCCGTTATTGACTACCTTTGGAACAGGACATCCCATATTGACATCAATTATATCAAACTCTCTTTCTGAAAGTCTCTTCGCTATATCAGCCATGATATCCGGATCTGAACCAAAAAGCTGCAATGCAAGCGGCCTCTCCTCTGGCACTGTCTTCATCAGGTCTTCTGTATTCTTATTGTTATACAGCACAGCCTTGGCACTGACCATCTCGGTACACATAAGCCCGCAGCCCTGCTCCTTGCATAAAAGTCGAAATGGCAGGTCTGTTACTCCTGCCATCGGTGCCAATGCAATATTGTTCTTTATCTCAACATTTCCAATTCTCATAATTACTCCATGCCTAAGAAGAATACCTTGAAGAACATCTCAAGTGATTCAAGAAGTTCTCTCTTCTCATACTGATACTTCTTGACGAGCATACCGCATGCTATCTCGTCATACAGTAAATCGCCCTCGTCTGCTGATGATTTGAACAAAAGATTGCCTTCCTCATCGAATTCCATATCAAGTATTCCACCAACTTCCTCTGTGAAAAGAACGCACATAATCTTTAACTCGTTCTTTACATCATCAGGAAGCTTATCAAAATCAGGGTTAAAATAGTATTTCTTCTCATAAGAATTAGATACACATAAAACTACATTTTCATCAAACATATCCATATAATCCTCTCACAGAAACCTCTCCGGTTCTGATAATCTTCTCGCCCTCGTCTGTCTTAATGATAAGTTCGCCCTCATCATTAATTCCAAGTGCTTTTCCAACAATTTCCTTGTCAGCATATATTGCCTTGACGTCACCGCCCTTATTGACAAGCATTGAATTATAGTCTTCTTTAAGCCCAGCCAGATTCTGTGTCTTAACAAATGTATCATAGTACTTTGCAAAGCTCTCTGAAAATGCGGCTACTATACGGCTTCTTTTCAGATGGTCGCCAGTCTCAAGATACAGAGAAGAAGCAGTTGCCTTGATTGAATCATCAAATTCTGTCGTATTAACATTAATTCCCATACCAATAACTACATAATGTATGTAATCCATCTCAGCACTCATCTCTGTTAATATTCCACATACCTTCTTCTTATTAAGAACTATATCATTAGGCCACTTTATACGGCACTCTGCATCATGTCCGTCCTCTGTAAGAACCTTGTGGATTGCCTCCTGCACAGCCATGGCTGCCACTATTGTAAGCATTGACGCATTGACCGGTGCAATATCCGGTCTTAAAAGAAGTGACATCCATATCCCACTTCCTGCAGGAGAAACCCAATTCCTGCCGCGTCTGCCCCGGCCACCTGTCTGGCTCTCTGTTATATAAAGTGTTCCATCAGCTGCATCATCTCTCTCTGCCGCTCTCTTAGCTTCATTGTTGGTAGAATCTGTCTCGTCATAATATACTACTTCGCGGATAATCCCTGTTGTATTGCCTGTATCCACACAGGTAAGCTGACTCATTATCTCGCTTGATGTAAGAATATCAGGATACTGTGTTATATGATAGCCTTTATTCTGGACTGCCTCTATAACATAGCCTTCTTCTTTTAACTGGTTTATCACCTTCCAGACAGCCGTTCTTGAAACACCCAGCATATTGCACAATGCCTGTCCTGACACATATCCATCTGATTTTCTTAATACATTTAAAATCTTAGTCTTCATACCATTACCCGCCATGCTATTACTGCCATAAGCAGAAGTCCTAACGTAACAACTGTAAGAATAACGCCTGACACCGTTCTGTCGCTCATGAAATTCTTAGCCGCTGTAAGTCCGTTAACTAATGCTCCAAGCATGAATTCCACAGCGAATAATATTCCGCTTCCACTGCGCAGGAAAAGTATAATTATGAATACCACTCCTATTGCAAATGTGAGTGCTATATTGGCATAGTCTATGAGCATCTTGCTCTTTCTGTACGCGCCACTCGTTGTATAATACATAACGCCTCCATACCTTACGAATTAACCGTTGCGAATTACATTTTTACTTATAAGCTCCAAGTGTAGCTGCCATTACAGCCTTGATTGTATGCATTCTGTTCTCAGCCTCATCGAATACAACTGACTGCTCTGACTCAAATACTTCATCTGTAACTTCCATCTCATCAAGACCGAATTTGTCATGAATTTCTTTACCAATCTTAGTCTTAAGGTCATGGAATGCAGGAAGACAGTGCATAAATATTGCGTTCTTAGAAGCATTGTCCATAACTGCCTTGTTAACCTGATATGGAAGAAGTGCCTTGATTCTCTCTGCCCATACTTCGTCAGGCTCACCCATTGATACCCATACATCTGTGTATAATACGTCTGCGTCCTTAGTTCCTGCCTTAACATCTTCTGTAAGTGTTACTGAACCACCGCTTATCTTTGCCCATTCCTCACACTGTGCAACGAGTTCCTTGTCAGGGAAATATTCCTTAGCTGTGCAGGCTGTGTAATGAAGTCCTAACTTAGAGCAGACAATCATAAGTGAGTTACCCATGTTGTATCTTGCATCACCCATGTATACGAACTTAACGCCCTTTAATCTGCCGAGCTTCTCTTTGATTGTAAGCATATCTGCAAGCATCTGTGTTGGATGGTATTCGTTAGTAAGTCCGTTCCATACCGGCACACTTGAATATTTTGCAAGATCTTCAACTATCTCCTGACCGAATCCTCTGTATTCGATTCCTTCAAACATTGTACAGAGAACTCTTGCTGTATCAGCAATGCTCTCTTTCTTGCCTATCTGTGAACCTGTTGGGTCAAGATATGTGACACCCATACCAAGGTCATGGGCTGCTACCTCAAATGAGCAGCGTGTTCTTGTACTTGTCTTCTCGAATATAAGTGCAACATTCTTTCCGATAAGCGGCTGTTCTACAATGCCCTTTTTCTTCTTATCCTTAAGCTCTGCTGCTAAGTCTATCAAATATAAAATCTCCTCAGGTGTGTAATCCTTGAGTGTTAAAAAGTCGCGTCCCTTTAAATCCATGACATCCTCCTGTCTGTATGGCAAATTCGCATACATTGAATAATTAATAACTTTGTTCATTCTATCGCAATTATAGTTCTTCGTCAAATGCGTTGTTTAATTTGTGTAGTTGTAAGACGGTCGGTTGTGGGAGATAGCGGATAGCTTCCGTTAAACTTCTCTGCATAATAATAGGCACTGGGCGTTCCATGCTTCGTCCCCGACCGTTAACGCTGGCAACGCACATCCTTGTGCGCGCCAGCTCACGCGTCCGTCCATGGACGCGTGTACACTCGTTCTTTCTACATGCCCAGTGCCTTTATTATGCGTTCAGTTTAAAGTCAGCTCTCCGCCATCCCCCACAACCTCCCTTCCTCCACACTTCTCCAAATTCAGGGCAGAGTAGCTTCCCTCTCCTACACCTCTCCGGACTGGTTCACCTTTCGGCTGCCAGTTTAAAAGGCTGCACAACCACTCTACTTTCCATCATAATTCATGGGAGGGGATTTGCCCCGTCCCATGAATATTCCGCATCTGCCACACCTTCCGTCCGCCAATAAAAAAGGTGGTGTGGCTTTTCTGACTGCAAACTATGCACATAATAAAAGCATTGAGCAAGTCACTGTCTAAGTGTACGCGCGTCCACGGACGGACGCGCGAGCTGTCTCGTGCATGGATGCACGTTGACAGCGTAACGAGAACTTAAACAGCCTTCCACGCTCAATGCTTATTATTATGTAGCGTAGTTTGTACGGAAGAAAACCACACCACATTTTTTATCCCTTAATGGAATATATGATCTCCAATTATTACAAAATCTGAATAGTTGTTAACATCTACAGTATATAATGCCCTGAATGATGTATAACCACCTATATTATTAACGCCTGATAATGCTTCAAGTGCTGCCTGCATGCATTCTGTGTTTCTTGGACCATTTGCAAGTCTTGCTGCAAATCTGTCTGATGGATTACCAGCGCCATCTGATACACCAGAGAACTGTGATCTCTGATAAACAACACCCGAAACTGTACCTGGATAATGTCCGCTTCTCACTCTGTTAAGAATAACATTTGCAACAGCGAGCTTTCCTGCATATGGCTGATATGCAGCCTCCCAGTCTATAATACATGCCATAAGCCATATATCATCATCTGATACGCTCATAGTTGGGTTATATGTTATATCTGTTCCTGATATTGTGTTAGCAATTATCTTCTGTCGTCTTGCTTCCTCTGCTGCAGCAGCCGCTCTTTCAGCTTCTGCCTCTGCCTCAAGTCTTGCTTCTTCTGCAAGTCTTTCAGCCTCTTCTTCTGCTTCAATAGCTTCAATCTCTGCTATTGTATATCCTGCAAGAAGATTATCTGTTCCAATCTGTTCTGCTATAGCCTCTGCTTCTTCTCCAAAACATAAGCACTGTGTCTGTACATAACCTTCGCAGTTTCCTGAACTAACTTTAGTCCATTCCTTTCCGACCATATCAACATCCACAAGTGTGTTAGTATATAATCTTCCAACAACCTGTGCTGTCTCTTCGTCAGAAGTGTCATAAACATCAAGATAAGGATCAGTAATTGCTACTGCCTTGTTCTTGTATGTTCCTGTTTCTTCATACCCAGTCACAAGAACCTCTTCTGTATTAGCTGAATAAGATGCAACCTTAATTCCCGTGTCAGTATTCTGTGTTTTCTCATAGGTAGTTGCCACTGCTGGAAGAACCGGTGTCATAAACAACACAATTGCAGCTCCCACATAGCAAGCAGCTTTGCTACTTCTAAGTTTCATATTATACTTCCCTTTCCGGCGGCTTATTTAGCTTCGCCTATAAATTGTTACAGAAATGTTACAATTTATTACGGAAATATAATAGCAAAGTTACAGTAATTTGTCAAATATGTTAAAACCCGCTCTATGAGCGGGTTTGCGGGTTTGTTTATTAAATTCATTTTGCAAAATATAGTATATGACCATATATATAGTTGGTTATCTACACGCTTCTCTGTCTGACAGCTTCGTATGTAAGAATTGTACATGCTATTGCCGCGTTAAGAGATTCAACCTCTCCCTGCATTGGAATTCTTATGAGTATATCTGCCTGCTTCGCGATATCATCTGTAAGCCCATTACCCTCATTGCCTATCAGAAATGCTGTTCCTCCCCTGTAATCTTCACCAAGATATGTATTCTTTCCATCAAGATGTGCAGCATATACCTTAATTCCAGCATCCTGACACTGTGAAACGGCCTCGCTAAAATCCTGTACATATACAAATGGCACTCTGAATATAGAACCCATTGTCGACCTTATTGTCTTAGGATTATATATATCCACAGTATTAGAACTCATAACAACTCCGGTAACGCCTGCACCTTCACCCATCCTTAATATAGTTCCCAGATTACCCGGATCCTGAAGATTCTCAACAAGAATCAGCAACGGATTGTCGGTAAACATATCTGAAATACTGTTGTCCTTCATTCTTACAACCGCCATAATCCCCTGTGGTGTCTGTGTCTGTGACATTCTGTCAAATACATTATCAGCAACAATCTCTATACTGTCAGAAGAAATCCCCTGCTTCTTAACCAGTTCATGCACATACTCAGGATTGTTACCATGAAATCTTTCAGACATATATATCTTCACCAGCAAATCTGCCGGCACCTCAGATACCATGCGTACTCCCTCTACAACATATTCTTTATTCTTCTTTCTTTCCCTGGCCTTAGAAAGCAATGATATAACATGCTTTACCTGTGAACTGCTCGTACTGGTTATCATTATGAGGTTACCTTTCTGCCATGCATTACTTCGAAAGTAACGCACTTATATTAAATTCATAATCATTAATATCCTTAGTCATGGCAAGTGCTTCATCAATATCATAATCAACAAACTTACCATCCTTGTATGCTACAAGTCTGTTACTCTTTCCTTCAGCAAGAAGATCAACAGCATAAGCACCCATAATAGACGCATACATTCTGTCCTTACATGTTGGTGAACCACCACGCTGCATGTATCCTAAAATAGTAGCTCTTGTCTCAATACCTGTTGCAGCTTCAATTCTTCTTGCCATTCCTGTAGAATGTCCGATACCTTCAGCATTAATAATAAGATGGTGTTTCTTGCCCTTCTTTCTTCCTTCTATAATATGATTAATAAGAGTCTGCTCATCATTATCATATCTTTCCGGAAGAAGGATATCCTCTGCTCCATTGGCAATACCACACCACAATGCAATATATCCTGCATTTCTTCCCATAACCTCAATAATACTGCATCTTTCATGTGATGTAGATGTATCTCTTATCTTATCAATAGCTTCCATTGCTGTATTAACAGCAGTATCAAATCCAATAGTATAATCTGTACATGCAATATCAAGATCAATTGTTCCCGGAAGTCCGATAGTATTAATTCCCTGTGCTGCAAGCTTCTGTGCACCTCTGAAAGAACCATCTCCACCGATTACGACTATACCGTCAATTCCATGCTTTCTGCATACTTCAGCACCTCTCTTCTGACCTTCTTCAGTCATGAATTCCATGCATCGTGCTGTATAGAGGACTGTTCCACCACGCTGGATAATATCAGCAACGCTTCGCTTGTCCATATCAATTATCTCATCATTAAGAAGTCCGTTATAGCCCTTCTGAATACCCTTGACCTTAAGTCCCTTATTCAAAGCAGTTCTTACAACTGCACGGATAGCAGCATTCATGCCTGGAGCATCTCCACCACTTGTTAATACGCCGATTGTTTTAATTTCCTTTGCCATAACTTCCCCTTTCTTATCTCTTAATATTATTTTCTGCTTTATGTTACCACATTATAAAAGAAAAATCTTCTTTTTTTGATAATTTTTTACCAATGTTAATTAAAATTTATGTTGTAGCAACATTTTTCTCACCATATTTACTCTTAAGAATATAAAGCAGGTCTGATGTCACCTTCACGCACTGACTCTGTGGAAGCGCTATTCTCTGTTTTTCTGCCACACAATATATTGTGACTGTGTCTTTACCGTCCGATTCTTTGAAAATATCAGCAAGCTCATCCCTGTGTGTCTCATACTCAGCAAGACTGTCAAACCTGAGCCACAATCTTCTTGGAACACTGTCAAAGCTCACAACACTGTCTGCCGTAAGTCTTGCAGGTTTGTCGGCATCTGCCTGTATTCTTCCCGTAACAAATACTTTGTTGGTCGTATCAAAAAGTCTTTTATATTTTTGATAATTTCTTGCAAACATGATTACCTCAACGCTTCCAACAAAATCTTCTATTGTAAGGTACGCCATCTGCTGGCCTGAACCGGTAGTAATAACCTTAATGTTACTTATAAGGCCACCTATCGTCTGCTTTGAACCGTTCATAAGCTTTGCCTGTCCGGTTTCCTCATCAATAAGAAAATCTGTACTTCTCGCAGAAATATGCTTCTCCCACATACCAGTATATTCATCCAGCGGATGTCCTGTTACATATACACCGAGAACTTCTTTTTCACGTTCAAGCAGATCCTCCTTTTCAAACTCCTGAATATCAGGCACTTTCATTTCAAGGCTCTGTTTATCCTCTTCACTTACGAAATCAAATAGTGACATTTGTCCTGAAATAGCATCTTTATTCTGCTTAACAGCACTATCAATCATTCTCTCATAGACATTCATCATGCCCCGTCTTGTATTACCAAATGTGTCAAATGCACCTGCAAGTATAAGATGTTCCACTGTTCTCTTATTAATTACCCCTGCCATCCTTGTAATAAAATCCTGCATGGAGTGAAAATCGCCATTATTGGTTCTTTCTTCAATAATCGCAGTAATTGTAGGTCTTCCCATACTCTTTACCGCATTAAATCCAAACCTTATGTTCTTACCTTCAACACCGAACTCAGCAACCGATTTATTGACATCAACAGGAAGAATACTAATTCCCATCTCTCTTGCTGCAAGAATATATTCTGCGACCTTACTAGTTTTATCAGTTACACTTGATATCAGCCATGCCATATACTGTACAGGAAAATGTACTTTCAGATATGCTGTCTGGTATGCCACAACCGCATAGCATGCCGCATGTGATTTGTTAAATGCGTATTTTGCAAAATCCATCATCTCATCATATATCTTATTGGCAGTCTCTTCATTTATGCCATTCTTAATACAGCCTGGTACTCCGTTAGCCTCATTACCATATACGAAATTCTGACGTTCCTGCTCCATTACATCAAGCTTTTTCTTAGCCATTGCTCTTCGCACATTATCACTACCGCCCCACGAATATCCGGCAAGATCACGGACAATCTGCATAACCTGCTCCTGATAAACCATACAGCCATATGTCGGTTCTAAGATTGGCTCTAACTGCGGGCATTCATAAGTTATGTTTCCCGCGTTCTCTTTTCCTTTAATATACTGTGGTATGAAATCCATTGGTCCCGGTCTGTAAAGCGATATACCGGCAATTAAATCCTCTAAACAATCCGGTTTTAACTCTTTCATGAAGTTTCTCATTCCGCCACTCTCTAACTGGAATATACCTGCACATTTGCCCTGACTTATACATTCAAATACAGCCTTATCGTTATATGGTATATTATCCACCGAAAATGCAGGGTCAATCTGCTGTTCACATTTTTCAGTCTGCTGGATTACAGTTAAGTTTCTAAGACCCAAAAAGTCAAATTTTAACAGTCCCAGATGCTCCAGAGTAGGACCTTCAAACTGCGTAACCTTAACATTATCTGCTCCAACTGCAACCGGAACATACTCTCCAACATCCTTCTGACTGATAAGAACACCTGATGCATGAACTGAAGCATGCCTTGGCAGTCCTTCAAGTCTCTTTGCTTTATCTATAAGATCTCTCACTGTCTCATCAGCTTCATACAATGCCTTAAACTCAGCATTTGGCTTAATGTCCCTGTCTGCGTCACCATTCATTGCACTGTCAATCGTAACACCAACCTTCTGTGGTATCATCTTCGCAATGTTATCAACCATCGCATATGGAAGATCCATAACCCTTCCGACATCTTTAATAACGGCTCTTGCTGCCATAGTTCCAAATGTGATTATCTGGCACACACATTCTTTACCATATTTTTCTATAACATAATCAATAACCTTCTGTCTGCCTTCTGGTGCAAAGTCCACGTCAATATCGGGCATGGACACACGCTCAGGATTCAGAAATCGTTCGAATACAAGATTGTATTTAACAGGGTCAAGTGTTGTTATTCCAAGACAGTATGACACAAGACTTCCCGCCGCTGAGCCTCGTCCGGGTCCAACTGGAATATCATGTGTCTTAGCATAATTAATGTAATCCCACACAATCAAAAAATAATCAACATATCCCATTGAATAGATAACTGACAGCTCATAAGAAAGTCTCTGGAATATATCATTCGAATCCTCTGCCTTCTTTATAACAACATCTTTTCTGTCTGCAACTATTGATGCTTTTGCCTGCTCTATAATATCTTCAATGCATACATCTGCGGTCTTGTCCGGATATCTCTCCTTTAACCCCTCATAGCATAAAGCATTAAGATAAACCCATGAATTCTTTCCATATTCTTCTGGCACATCAAACGCTGGCAGCTTTGTAACTCCGAATTCTATCTCAACATTACATCTTTCTGCTATCTTATGAGTGTTCTCAACTGCTTCCGGTGCGTATTTGAACAATTCCGCCATCTCTTCCTCTGACTTTAAATAGAACTGTCCGCCCTCATATCGCATCCTGTTTTCATCAGAAAGCTTCTTACCTGTCTGTATACATAATAATATATCATGTGCATCTACATCATCTGCATAAGTATAATGAACATCATTCGTACATACCAGTTCAATTCCGGTCTCATTATGCATACGCATAAGCTGTGGATTGACATAGTGCTGTTCTGCTATTCCATGATCCTGCAATTCAAGAAAGAAATTTCCCTTTCCGAATATATCCTGAAGTTCAAGGGCAGCATCTCTGGCCGTCTCATACATGCCTCTTGACAGATATCTCTGCACCTCACCTGCAAGGCACGCACTCGTAGCAATAATTCCCTCGTGATATTCCCTTAACACTTCCTTGTCTACTCTCGGCTTATAGTAAAAGCCTTCTGTAAACCCCTTTGAGACTATCTTCATAAGATTCTGATATCCGGTGTTATTCTCTGCCAGCAATACAAGGTGATTATATTTATCCTCGCTCTGTCCTGCACCTTTATCAAACCTTGACCCCGGAGCTACATACACCTCACAGCCAAGAACAGGCTTGATTCCTGCCTTCTTAGCCGCCTCGTAAAATTCAATAACACCATACATCACACCATGGTCAGTTATTGCAAGGCTGTCCATGCCAAGTTCCTTTGCCCGTTTAGTAATCTCTTTTATCTTACTGGAGCCATCCAGCAATGAATATTCAGTATGCACATGCAAATGTGTAAAACTCATAACAACTCCTCCCTATGTCAAAAAATATAACATATTTTCGTTTATTAATCAGCAATTTTATGATATTCTATATTTAATTATTAATGTAAGGGAGTTGTATTATGTTAATATCTGATATTCCCGTAGGCGGGTCAATTTCAATTGAAATATCCATAGATAATGTCAGCTACGAGATGCCTTCCTCTGTTGTTGCATCCAAGAATGGCTACATTCTCATAGCGCCTTTTACATCAAAAGGTGCTGTAATAGATTTTTCTTCTTATAAGGATATTTTATTTAATCTTTATACCATAGACCCAGCAACAAAGAACCGTGTAGTCTGGAAGAATATTAACATAGAAACTATCTCTTATAAATCAACCAGTTTCGCATCTGCTTACTACAAAATCTCGACCAATGTTTTTGCCAGCATTGCCTCTGAATGCGACAGAAGATTTAATCAGCGCATTTCAACCGGGGCTTCGGGACATATCTCATCAGATACCACAGAAGCTGATATTCCAGTAACGTTAATTGATGTCAGTGATAAAGGACTTTCATTTTCAACCAGCAACGAACTATTATATAACTATAATAATACATATATAACATTTTCAGATCAGGCAAACGGAAAGCAGTTTAACTTTCATTTTAAATGTTTTATCATACGCAGCCAGTTGTATGGCGAACGCTACATTTATGGATGTATTATCCCAACTCCGTCCCGCGAATATCTTACATATGTTTTTCTTAAAAAAATTGAATCCAGAATCAGTTCTGCTAAGGAACAGTCTAAACAGACCGCTCTTAAAGATGCTGCTGACGTTGCTTCACAATCTATTGAAAGCACTTCGTCAGGATATCATTCACACATATCTGAAAAGAATAAGCGTTGATATAAGGGGCATATCACAATGTGATATGCCCCTTTATTATTAATCATCTTCTTTTTCTTTAGCTGTATCATCAGATTCATTATCGTCTGAATGACTGCCAATATTCTTCCATATATCGCTTTCCGGCTCACCACTAACTGTCGATGAATAGCTTCCATCTTCATTAAATGTTACGCTTTCTGCCACTTTCTCTGATGTTGAGAATAATGAAGTATCAACCGGTTCAGGTATTCCCTTTGCCTCTCTGAATATCTTCATGAATTCCTTGCCTGTGATAGTCTCATGGTCATACAGATATCTTGCAAGCTGATTCATTACATCTCTGTTATCTCTTATAATCTGCTTAGCTTCCTCATAACATGAAGCGATAAGCTTCTTTACCTCGTCATCGACCTCTGCCTCAGTTGCCTGTGCACAGTTCATAGATGCTCTTCCGCTAAGATACTCATCTTCGACTGTTGATAATGCAACAAGTCCGAATCTGTCTGACATACCATATCTTGTAATCATTGTCTTGGCAAGGTTAGTTGCCTTCTTGATATCATCATAAGCACCATTAGTAACTGAACCAAATACAACTTCTTCTGCAGCACGGCCACCAACAAGTGATATAAGGTCTGTCATAAGTTCATCCTTAGTCTCAAGATGCTTCTCTTCCTCTGGGAAGTTAAGCACATAACCAAGCGAACCGTTAGTATGAGGTATAATAGTAATCTTCTGGACCGGATCAGAATTATTCTTGATAGCTCTTATAAGGGCATGTCCAATCTCATGGTAAGCAACAACCTGCTTTTCCTTCTTGCTAAGAACTCTTTCCTTCTTCTCCTTACCTGCTACAACTGTATCAAAAGCACCAAGAAGATCCTTCTGTGTAACAACATTTCTTCCATTCTTAACTGCCGCAATAGCTGCTTCATTAATGATATTAGCAAGGTCTGAACCTACAAGACCGCTTGTTGCCATCGCAATCTCATCAAAATCGACTGTATCGTCCATAAGTACATCCTTAGAATGTACCTTAAGAGTCTCAATTCTTCCCTTCTTATCAGGTCTGTCAACGGTAATTCTTCTGTCGAGACGACCTGGTCTAAGTAAAGCCTTATCAAGTACCTCCGGTCTGTTAGTTGCTGCAAGAATGAATATTCCCTTAGAAGAATCAAAACCATCCATCTCTGCAAGTAACTGGTTCAATGTCTGCTCACGCTCGTCATTGCCACCGCCATACTTGGAATCTCTGCTCTTACCAATAGCATCAATCTCATCAATAAATATAATACATGGAGCCTGCTTAGTTGCTTCCTTGAACAAATCTCTTACTCGTGATGCACCAACGCCAACGAACATCTCTACAAAATCAGAACCTGCAAGTGAGAAGAAAGGTACATCTGCCTCACCGGCTACAGCCTTGGCAAGAAGCGTCTTACCTGTTCCAGGAGGTCCTACTAAAAGTGCACCCTTAGGAAGCTTTGCACCAATCTTGGCATATTTCTCAGGGTAATGTAAGAAATCAACAATCTCTGTAAGTGATTCCTTAGCTTCATCCTGACCTGCAACATCCTTGAATGTAACACCTGTCTTTTTCTGGACATATACTTTGGCGTTGCTCTTTCCAACGCCCATTCCGCCCATCATTCCACCATTCTTAGCAATTCTTCTATATACAAATGCAAAGATTATATATATGAATAAAAATGGCAGTACATATGCTAGCAGAAATTCTACGATTGAAGAACTTGAATCCGGAATATATCCTTCAAACTCAATTCCTTTTCTCTTAAGAAGCGGTACAAGAGTATCATCATTAACATATCCTGTATAATATGTGTATGAAACTCCTGCTATGCCAGACTGTTTCTCCTCTTCAACTGGTGTAATAAGGATTCTGTCCTGCTCTAATGCTACTTTCTTTACCTTATCTTCATCAATCATCTGCATGAACTGGTCGTAGCTTATCTCCTTGTATGTCGCATTCCTAAACATATTGCTAAGAAGCGTAAGCCCTATAAATGTTACAACTGCCGCTATAATAATGAATATTATAAGGTTAACATTCTTTGGCTTCTTATTATTATTGTTGTTATTACGATTATTGTTGCGGTTATCGTTATTATTATAACCATTGTCATAACCGTTGTTGTTATAATTATCCATACTCTTCTCCTGATATGATACTGTACTTATCTTAAGCATTTCCAAATAAGTCTGTTTTCATTATAAAGAAGGAAAAAATATAAATCAACCAAAATCTAAGTGTTTAATAAGATGTTTATATTTACTTTATATTCTTAGTTTTTTTCTTTAAACTATGGAAATTTATAATACAGGGCTGTATAATATTGCATATTTTTTTGATTACACATTCAGATTGGAGGAAAAGATGGCTGTTAAATATGTATTTGTAACAGGTGGTGTTGTTTCCGGTTTAGGAAAAGGTATCACTGCCGCATCTTTAGGCAGACTGCTTAAAGCCCGTGGTTTTTCTGTAACCATGCAGAAGTTTGACCCTTATATTAATATTGATCCAGGTACTATGAACCCTATCCAGCACGGAGAAGTTTTCGTAACTGACGATGGTGCTGAGACAGACCTTGACCTTGGTCACTATGAAAGATTTATTGATGAAAGCCTTAATAAGAATTCTAATGTAACTACAGGTAAAGTATACTGGTCTGTATTACAGAAGGAACGACGTGGAGATTTCGGTGGAGGCACAGTCCAGGTAATCCCTCATATTACTAATGAAATAAAGAGCCGTTTTTTCAGAGATTATTCAACTGATGAAACTAAGATTGCAATTATAGAAGTAGGTGGTACTGTCGGAGATATCGAAAGTCAGCCTTTCCTTGAAGCAATCAGACAATTCCAGCATGAAGTCGGACATGAGAACGCAATTCTTATTCATGTAACACTTATTCCTTATCTTAAAGCATCTGGTGAGATGAAGACTAAGCCAACTCAGGCAAGTGTTAAGGAACTTCAGGGAATGGGAATCCGTCCTGATATTCTTGTATGCCGTACAGAGCATCCTCTCGAGGCAGGTATAAAGGACAAGATAGCACTTTTCTGTAATGTACCTAAGTCTCATGTACTTCAGAACTTAGATGTTGAGATTCTTTATGATGCACCTCTTGCGATGGAAGAAGAACATCTTGCACAGGTAGCATGTGAATGTTTACACCTTGACTGTCCAGAACCAGACCTTGATGAATGGAGAGCAATGTGCAAGGCCTGGAAGAATCCTACTAAGAAGGTAACTGTTGCATTAGTTGGTAAATATATCCAGCTTCATGATGCTTATATCAGTGTTGTAGAAGCATTAAAGCATGGGGGTGTATATAATTCATGTGATGTAACTATCAAATGGATTGATTCAGAAACTGTAACTCCTGAAACTGCTGATGAGCTTCTCTCTGACGTATCTGGCATATTAGTTCCAGGTGGATTCGGTGACAGAGGTACAGAAGGAAAGATTGAAGCTATCCGTTATGCCAGAGAACATAATATTCCATTCTTAGGATTGTGCCTGGGAATGCAGCTTTCAATTGTTGAATTTGCAAGAAATGTTATAGGCTATGACGACGCACACAGTGTTGAACTTAATCCTAACACAACTCACCCTGTTATACATCTTATGCCAGACCAGGAAGGCATTGATGATATCGGCGGTACATTAAGACTTGGTTCTTATCCTTGTGTACTTGATAAAACAAGCAAGGCTTATGAACTCTATGGCGAAGAGCTTATACATGAACGTCACAGACACAGATATGAAGTTAATAATGATTACAGAAAAGTTCTTACTGAGAATGGTATGATGCTTTCAGGAATATCTCCTGACGGAAGAATTGTTGAGATGATAGAATTAAAGAATCACCCATGGTTTATTGCCACACAGGCTCATCCAGAGTTAAAGTCAAGACCTAATCGTCCACATCCATTATTCAGAGGCTTCATAACAGCAGCACTTGAATATCAGAATAAAAACCATTAATTATATTATATATGCATAACAAAAAACATCACCTGACGAATCCGACTTTCGTATCAGGTGATGTTTTTTATTGCTTTTGCTTATAAAATTATTATTTATTAAGACCATTAAGAATCTTCTTAATTCTCTTAACTTCATCGTCTTCTAACTTCTGTGATTCACAAATAGAAGCAACCATATCAACAGCCTTTCCATTGAACCAGAAATCGGCTTCTTCCTTTAAAAGCTGTCTTCTATATTCTTCTTCTGAACGAAGTGGATGAATGAAAGCTGCCTTTCCTTTACGGTATGTATCAACAAATCTCTTGTCCTTCAACTTACCTACGAAAGTAACAACTGTTGTTCTTGCGTAATCCTTACCATAATCGTCTCTTAACTGATCAATAAGTTCCTGTACAGGAATATCCTGTGGTGCTTCCCATATAAGCTTCATAATTAATGCTTCACATGGACTTAATTCATTAAAATGATTTCTGCTCATAAACCCTCCTTAGGCTCTTCCATAGATATACATATTCTATATTATACTGCCATTATTAATATTTTTCAACTGTATAATGAATAGTCGGATATGGATTTCACAATTGTATTACCGATAAACTGAATCCATCAAATTCCTTTTCTACAATAGTGAAATTCTGGGGAAGTCCGCACATATATGCTTTCATTTTCCCTTTCTCTAATCTATAAACTATTTTGTCCAAAATGTCAAGCACACCTTGACCTGTAGCCTTGCCATAAGCCTCTTTTAATGTCCATATTCTGAAGAATCTTTGATCACTATCGCACTCTTTAATCCATTCTGCTTCAGATATGTCAAAGAAGCGTTTTGCCAGATTCTGTCTACCTTTGCGGGCTTTTTCAATATCAATTCCTACCGGTCTGTCGCCTATCACGCACGCTACATAATTAGACGAATGTGAAATATTGAAAAAAATTTCACGATTTGACAAAAAATAAGGTTTTCCTTGCGAATTATATACTATTTCATAATCAAAGTACGGATTATTCGCTTCAATCAAAGAAATAATATCCACCTTCTCATATAGATTTTCATCTGTTTTATAATCTCTTTCTCCTGTTTTTATAGACCATTTTCCTACCGCATAATTAAGAAGTAGGCCTGCCGTCACGGTTTGCAGCTTATTTTCACGCATTTTCATCTTATCAGCCTTAGTTTTCCTGTATTCCGGAATAAGCGAATAAGCCTTTTCATATAACTTTTCATCTGCTAATGCATCTGTAGTTGTCACAAATATCATCATAATCAATCACCATCTATACACTTATTGTCTGTGCATCTGCCATATAACGCTTTGAGAACACGAATACTATATCACCTGATTTAATAAGTGTCTCACCATTTCTTAAAACTTGTACGGCTTGCAACATCGCCCGCATATCCAATCTGGATAATGTCAAATATACGTTTTTTCTTATTATTCACCGTATCCCATCCTCCTACTTAAGCATATACCACGGAAGCAGCAATGCTCTTATATATTTTGCAAATGGCACATATGCCGTTATATTAATAAATACCGGACATAATATAAGACACGCTATAAGAAGCACCGGTATTATTGAAATCATTGCATTGGCTCTCCTTACAGGTATTGCCACAAGCCATGCAAATAAAGTAACTGCTATTACATACACAGCCATATGAAGTATATCTGCTGCCCCCTTAAGTTGTCCTGCCACCGCAAGTGTTAGAATTGCTGATACTGCAAAAAGTACACATGATATGAATGCATACAACGGCTTTCCTGCCACACGGTACATACGAGGCAGTGTTATAAATGTTCCGGAATTCTTATCAAGATAATATTCCACGATTCCAAAAAGTCCGCCTATATATACAAGAATTATAAGTAATGCCCTTAACGGAAACTCTCCTGTCTTATCTTCAAGCTGTGTCCCATTATCCTGTACACCATCTAGCACCTTAAAATCAATTCTGAATGTGTCATCTCCGGATATGTATTCCTCGTACACTTTTCTTATCTCTTCCTCTGCCTTTTCTGCATGCTTTTTAAATATGTCTACAGAATTAACATAATTAACTGCAACCTCCGGCGAGTACGCCTTAAACATAGCAGAAAAGAATATCTCATCAGTCATTGAACTGACAAAATCTGACCTGCATATAATAAGCTCTATAATATCTCTGTAGCTGCCACTGTCAAGCTTATCCTTAAGCCCTGTACCAACTACGTAGCCACACTCTGTTCTTTTATTCATTATATCCTGTTCAAGCTTTTCCTGCGATTCTGCTTCATAGAATTGAACTGAATAATCGCCATTCATAAGATAATCTCTTGTCATTATGGCAATTTTATCGTCATCTTCAAGCACTATTCCAACCCTTACAGCCCCCGCCTCCTTAAGAGACGCTGTATGCGTAATTATTAACGCTGCAACAGGCATTGCAATAAGCACCACGACAATCACAGGATTCTTTAACTGCCTTTTAACGAGCAGATACAGCCAGTATAACAATCTCTTCATTATCTGTCTCTCCTTATCTTAACCGCCAATGCCCCTGCCGCCTGAAATATAATTATCCACAAAACATTTGTAATAATGGTACTGATATCCACAGTTCCCTTGATTATCTGACCTGCAAGTGTGAATAATCCGTTAGTCGGAAGATACATTCCTATAGTTCTCACACCCGACGCAAGAAATGCTGATGAAACAATACATCCGGATGCATACATGCACACCATTCCAAGGACAGATACTGTGATTACAGAATACACGGTGTCGTCTACAACTGAGAATATGCAGTTTATAAATGAAAGTGCTGCATACACAAGCACCACAATTCCCAGTGTGGAAGCAATGAATTCTCCAACTGTCGAAACCGCCAGAACACCTGATATTGCAGGAATCCCCAGCCTCATTACATTAATTATAAAAAAAAGCACTTCAAATATCATTATATACACAATGCCAACTCCGGTGGTTCTTGCAATTCCTGTATCTAATGCTGATATTCCCGCACCTTTAAAACTCTTTGCAAGCGTTCTGCTATCACCCTTCATATTACCGGCGCATGTTATTGCGCTAAGTAAAAGCAGCATTACAATTGCTGTACACACATAAAACTGTACTGTACTCAGACCTTCTTTAGCCGATATATCCCTTGTCTTAAAGTATATGCTTCTGTTAAGCGCATATGAAAGATATATGTCATTAAGCTTATTCTCATGTGTTCCACGCAGCCCCCTGTAATTCTTAAGCACACCATTGAATAAATCGTCAAATGTATATATCCCCGCTTCTGCAGTTGCAAGGTCAGAGCCTCCTGCCCTCACCATCTCTCGGAATATCATCGAAGTATTATTAACCCCCTCTGACTGACACACAACCTCAACAGGTGTATTCTCGCCCGACATAATATCACTTATCATATTCTCCGGCACAATAATAGCCATAACATAATAATTATTTCTTAAACCATCTATAGCCTGCTGTCTGTCAGTATATTCAAATGTACAGACATTCTTAATTGTGTCTATCTCACTGACATAATTGAATGCCATCTTAATATATCGAAACTCCTTATTATTATCTGCCGAATCAGAGTTTTCTGTATCATCATAATCAGGATACACAACAGCAACCTTCATCCTCATGTCGCTGTCCTGTGCCGTTGCAATGCCTATGCATGTACTTATTGCAATAACAAGCACTGCCGTCACTATCGTACCCAGAATTATCTTCGGTATAGATAAAAATGCGGATTTAATCTGCAATTTTAATAATTCCAGTTTCCTTCTCATCTAATCCCCCAATTAAATCTATCTGTGAATAATCTCTAAAAGCTCATTACCGGTAACCGGATGGTCAAGTTCATTAAGCTTACCATTCTTTAAAAGATACATTCTGTCAGCAAACTTTAATTCACCTTCTTCGTGGCTTGTTATGATGACTGTACCTCCGCTTTTCGTGTAAGCAGACAGATAATTCATAATATCCTGTTTACACACAATATCTAATGAAGCTCCCGGCTCATCTAATATAAGTACGGGTGGATTCTTAGCCAGTGCACAGCATATGCTTAAGCGCTTCTTCATGCCTCCCGACAGCTTATCAACACGTTTGTCAAGATATCCTGACACTCCTAACACAGCAGGAACACCGCCCTGTAAGTCAGCTTCCATATTTCTTCCGGTATCACAGTACCAGAATTTAAGATTATCCCTTACCGACAGCTTCTCCATAAGTGGATTCTCCTGCGGCACAAAACCAATATATTTCTGAAACACCAACGCATCTGCAAATGCATCAATGCCGTCTATCTTAAGACTTCCTCCATCTGCCTTAAGACTTCCTGCAAGTATCTCCAGAAGAGTAGATTTGCCACAGCCGTTGGCACCGACTATGGCAATATACTCTCCGCTGGCAGCATGAAACGAAGCACTGTTAAGCACTGTCGTTTTCCTGCCATATGATTTTCTAATATTCTCCACCTCTATAAACATACATATATCTCCACATTAATTCTGGGCTGCTGTATCAAACTGGCTGTAATACAGCTTGTGATAGAATCCGTTCTTAGCCAGTAATTCTTCATGATTACCCTGCTCTATAATATGTCCGTCTTTCATAACAAGAATAACATCCGCAGACTGGATAGTTGAAAGTCTGTGGGCTACGATAAAGCTTGTTCTTCCCTCCATCAGCTTTGCAAATGCATTCTGTATCTTTATTTCTGTTCTTGTATCAATAGAAGATGTAGCCTCATCAAGAATAAGCATTGGCGGCTTTGCAAGCATAATTCTTGTTATACATAAAAGCTGCTTCTGCCCCTGTGAAAGGCTTCCGCCATCCTCGCCTATAACTGTGTCGAATCCATTAGACATTCTCTTAATGAATCCATATGAATGTGCTGCCTTTGCTGCAGCAATAATCTCTTCCTCTGTAGCATCCGGCTTACCCATAACAATATTCTCTCTTATAGTTCCTGACTTTAGCCATGTCTCCTGAAGAACCATACCAAAGCCCTGTCTTAAAGACTTTCTGGTCATCTGTCTTATATCAGTTCCTGACACATCAATGCTTCCGCTGTTAACATCATAGAATCTCATAAGAAGATTAATAACTGTTGTCTTTCCACAACCCGTAGGTCCGACAATCGCTATTCTCTGTCCCTTCTTGACATGAAGATTGAAGTTCTCAATAAGCTTCCTGTCAGGTACATAGGAAAAGCATACATCATTAAGATCAACTGTTCCGTCAACCTCTTCAACAACCCTTGCGTCTTTAGCATCAGGAATCTCAGGGTCTTCTTCAATAAGTTCAAATATTCTGGCTGCACATGCAAGAGCATTCTGAAGCTCTGTGACAACGCCTGATATCTCGTTAAAAGGTTTAGTATACTGGTTGGCATAACTTAAGAAGCTTGATAACTGACCAACTGTGATACCGCCATTGATAGCTGAAAATGCACCAACAATCGCAACGCTCGCATATACAAGGCTGTTTACGAATCTTGTTGAAGGGTTAGTAATAGATGAGAAGAAGATTGCCTTTAAGGAATACTTCTGAAGTCTTTCATTAATCTCATCAAATTTTCTTACCGCCTCATCTTCATAGCCATAAGCCTTAACTACCTTCTGTCCGCCAATCATTTCATCAATAAGTGCTGTCTGCTCGCCTCTTGTCTCAGACTGGAGTTTGAACATGCTGAAGGTCTTCCTGGCAATAAAGCTTGCAACTAAAAACGAAAGTGGCGTGATAACAACAACAGCAAGTGTAATCTTAGCATTGATTGTAATCATAAATATAAGTGTTCCAAGTATAGTCATGACACCTGTAAAAAACTGTGTGAATCCCATAAGCAGACCATCTGCAAACTGGTCAACATCAGCTATTACACGGCTCACAATCTCACCATATGAATGTCCGTCAATGTACTTGAGTGGAAGCACCTGAATTTTTTCTATAGCCTCATTTCTTATATCTCTTGTTACTTCATATGTGATTCTGTTGTTACATATGTTCATAAGCCACTGTGAAAGTGCTGTAATTCCAACAAATATACCAATTCTTATAAGTATATTCACAATCTTTGCAAAATCCACATTATTCACACCGATAATGCAGTCAATTCCACGACCTACAAGAATTGGCACATAAAGTGTAGTTGCAACAGTTACTGCTGCCATAATAAGCGATAGTATTATAAAAAAGCTGTGCTTCTTAATTCTTTTAAGGAGTTTTACAAATGTTGATTTATTCTTCTTCATTATGCTACACCCCCTTCTGAATCTGCTTTCTTAAACTGTGATTCATATATCTCCTTATAAACCTCACAATTTGCAAGAAGCTCGTCATGTGTTCCCATTCCTGCAACCTGTCCGTCATCTAATACGATAATGAGATCAGCATACATAAGTGATGCCGCTCTCTGTGAAACTATGAACACTGTAGGAGAATTGTTCATTCCCCTTATAGCTTTTCTAAGTGCTGCATCAGTTGCAAAATCAAGGGCTGATGCACTGTCGTCGAGAATAAGCACATCCGGCTTTCTTACGATTGCTCTTGCAATTGTAAGTCTCTGTCTCTGTCCTCCTGAAAGGTTCTTTCCACCCTGTTCAATAGGATAGTCAAGACGGCCTTCCTTAGAATCTACGAATTCCTTAGACTGTGAAATCTCAAGTGCTTCATCTATCTGCTCATCAGTAGCACCCTTCTTTCCCATCCACATATTCTCTCTTATAGTACCTTTAAAAAGTACTGCTTTCTGCATAACGATACCGACTTTATTTCTTAAGGTTTCTATATCGTACTCTTTAACATTGACACCATCGACAATTACTTCACCCTGTGTAGCGTCATACAGTCTCGGGATAAGATTAACAAGACTTGATTTACCTGAACCTGTACCGCCGATAACACCGATTGTCTGGCCTTTCATAGCCTTGAAATTAATTCCTTCAACTGAAGGTGCACCTGAACCGCTGTAGGTAAGTGAAACATTTTTAAATTCAACGCTCGGTGTCTCTTCTTTAGCATCAACATTCTTAACATCACCATCTGACATTCCTGATTTTACCTCGAATACAGACTCGATTCTGCCTGCACATGCAAGTGCTTTAGTTATTGTAATGATAAGATTAGCAAGCTTGATAAGCTCAACTAATATCTGTGACATATAATTGTAAAGTGCAACAACCTGTCCCTGTGTAAGCGCACCAGCGTTAACTCTTACTCCGCCAATCCAGATAAGTGCAATTATTGATACATTTACAACAACATAAGTAAGCGGATTCATAAGTCCTGATATCTTACCAACGAATTTCTGCAATCTGTTAAGGCTTTCGTTATCGTTTTTGAAACGCTTAACCTCATCCTGTTCCTTATTGAATGCCCTGATAACTCTCACACCGGTAAGGTTCTCTCTTGTTATTCCAAGAATCTTATCAAGTCCTGACTGTACATTCTTGTACATAGGCCTTGTTGCAAGCATGATACCGAATACGATAAGTGCAAGTACCGGGATTGCCGCAACGAATACAAGTGCTGCCTTCACATCAATAGTGAATGCCATAATCATCGCACCAAATACGATAAATGGTGAACGAAGGAACAGTCGCAGTACCATGTTAATACCATTCTGTACCTGGTTAATATCACTTGTCATTCTTGTTACAAGTGTCGATGTACCAAGTGTATCCATCTCTGTGAATGAGAATGTCTGGATATGTGCAAATAAACTGTGTCTCATTCCGGTTGCTGCTCCAACTGCAGCCTTGGCGCTGAAATACTGTGCTGTTATGGCACATACAAGTCCTATGATTGCAAGAAGTATAAGCATAAGACACATCTGCATAATGTATCCCTTATCCGCATTAACAATACCCCTATCGATAACTGATGATACCACCAGCGGCACAAACAACTCAAATATTGCTTCGAGCATTTTAAAAAGCGGTGCCAGAACGCATTCCTTCTTGTAATCCTTAAGGAATCTCATAATCATTTTCATAAGAAAGCTTCCTCCGTTAATTCAGTGACACTAAAGCATCCATAAGAAACTCATACGAATAGCATCTCTTAGTGCCAAAATATTCTCTATAAACTTCATAATTGTAATATGAATGTTCAAACTGTCTTGAATACAAATGCGCTATATCAACGCGCATTGTAAAATCAGGCGTACATCCGGACGCATGATTAGCTGCTGCCATAATGTCCACTGCAAGTATGCCTATAACCGCATTCTTTGCTTTAAGAAGGACATCGTAATCATTCACTGCGTCAAGCATGTATCTATACACATAGTACATTGCAAGCTGCTCATATTCATGTGCAAATGCTTCACTTCCCGCATGGTAAGTTTTCATTACCGCTGCAAGCCCAGAATCATCCGCCAGCCCGTCTAGGAACTGTCTTACTCTCGCCACATGAATATTCCAGTCATGATTGATTACCTCCATTCCTTTAAAGTCATCAAAGAAATGTCTCAATCCCTTTATCAGCCTTTTGCCATGCAGCTTCTCATCCCGGCTTTTTAGTCTGTCAAGCAGCTCCTCTCTGTAATCAGCTCCACAGAACCGCTTTGCAACACCAGCTATAAGCTCGTCCCTTTCAGCATCAAGATGCTTCTGGATACGCTTTGCATAATCAAGATAGAGCATCAGCCTCTCAAATATACTTATATCCCTGTCTGATATTATTCCAAAAGCCACTATTCTTGCCTGCCGAAGCTGCATATATGTATATGCGTCTATATCATTAGGCTCAGGCGTAAGGCTGTTATCCTCAGCCGTATCAAATGTAAGTTCATCTTTATAAGAAAACATCAGCTCACCAGCCGTCTTACACGAAGGGGCTATGCCAATTTCTCTTATATTGCCATAATCGTTAATAAATCTTGGAAACTCTGCACATGTTTCACACAGCTTATCCTCTCCAAGTTCTATATATAAATCGCACAGATTATCATCATTAAGAAAAGGACATCGTCCTCCTTCTTTCAGTGTAAATGTACATTCTCCGTCCTGGGATGGTACCATTACACTCTTCAGGCGCTTTCCAAAAGCGCCTTTAACTGTTTTATAATATTTGTAAGAATTCTTATCAACATCGACATCCCACCCGGCACAGCATGTATCTGTACAGGCTCCTGCAATGCATCGGAAATCTTTATAATAATGTGGTGTCATTACTTTCATTTTATTATCTCCCGCATATAAACCGGCATATTAAGCGCATCTGTTAACTGCGCAAAAATTGTCTGCCACACCTTATTAGTGCAGCAGACACATTTACATGTACATATTATTATAATTACTGTTCTTTTTCTTGTCCACAATATACTTATACACTGTGACACACGCAAGAATAATCATAAGTCCCTCTGCTACCATGTATGTATAGAACAGATATGGCTGTCTTAACGCTGACACAAGAAGTGGTGAACTCATTGCAAAATCATACATTCCAGCATCGCCTATATACTTAGACATAACAACTGTACTCATGATTGTTATATTAGGAAAAGACATATTGCCAAGCACAAGTGCCACAACCAGCACAGCATTGCGTATTAAGAAAAATGTCCTGCTCACCTTAGCTTTACTAAGACAGCTCATAACAATGCCTCCTATTATACATACAAGAAATAAAAGAAACATCATATACATCTCAGAAGCTGCAATTGCAGATACTTCCGTTGCCGCAGTCTCATATCCTGTAAGCAGTGCAAAGAACCCAAATATAGAGCGACCTCCCATAATACATGCCGCCACAACAAATAATAATAGTAATAAATTCCTTCTGTTTAACTTCCTGTTATCCATAATTCCTCCATTTGTATTATTATCGCAATTCTGGAGGAAGATTTCAAGTAATTTATATGAACTTGCTGCGCCACTTAATTGCCTCATCCCTATACGCAATTGCTGTCTCCATAAGTTCATTATACTGTGCCTTTACACTTTCTATTGTTGCCTCAAGCTGGCTTATTGTCTGTATTGCCTGTCTGTTTTCCTGCATATATGCATTAAGCTGGTTTTCGTACTCTGATATTTTCTGTTCATTCTGCATCAGCATGTCTGTATCCTGACATTTAATGAATTTCCCATCTAATGTTATTTCGTAGAAACTGTCTACATACAAAAATGCTTTTCCCTGCATTCCAAACACTTCATACATATCAACATTTTCACAATCAACAGGAATATTAAGACTGTCACCTTCTTCCAGTGGGTAGACAGCTCGCAGCGACAGTCTGTCCGTAAGCGGGTTTGTCACCATATAAAACAGCATTAACCTGTCTTTATTTACTACAAGCTGTGGACAGTGCATATCTGGGTTCTCGCTGCTTTTCACACGAAAAAGTGCTTCGTTGTTCATCACATTTTTAACAAGAATATCTCCGTTCTGGTTCTGATATGCATAATATATTGTGTCTCCCAACACTACATCTGAAAGTCCGTCCAAAAAGTCTGACACAAGCATTATCGGACGTTCTATACCGTCTATGTACGCCGTTCTCAAAAATATATATCGTGATATGCTATAGATTATAAGCCGTCTGTCGCTGCCTGCTGTGTATACATTTGCCATAAAAGGACACTCCCGTTTTTACATTATTATATGGTCACGCGAATGTAGATAGAACATATAATGTAGTAAAGAAACGAAGAAGGAAAAGATAATGGCTAAATGTAAATGCAGCAAATGTGGTTCTACCCGCATTGTAAGCAATATTGTGCAGAACATGCCTAATGGCTGCTTTGATGTGTGCACGAACCCGATATGCGGTTCACCCGATGAACTCAGTATTCTTGCCCCTCTTATCTATGACGAGATAGGTATTAATCTGTGTACCACATTCGCTGTCGGCACAGATATTTCAACGACTTATCCAACAGCTACCAACGCATCAGTCAGTGTTATAGATATAACCTACACTTATGGTGATGAAAATGTTGAAATCACCCAGATAGCCGGAAGGCCTAACTGCTACTCTGTGAAACTTACCAACCTTACTGTAACATTTGCAGTAACACTTTATGATGAGTCATGCAGGGCATTAGCAACTCTTACCCCAACGGCAGTCTACCTTCCTAACTCAACTACTGCTGCAACTTATGATGAAGACACCAATCCGACATCTGTGACCCTTGAAATATTCGCTCCTTACGGAGTTTCCTACAACTCAAATAACGCAACTCCACCTGTTTATACGCCTGCACTTAACAGTATAGGTTTCTTATCATCTGACAATATTGTAACCCAGGGACTCAACCTCTATGCAATACCTAAGCTTTTAGGTCTTGATACTACAGATGATGAGGTTACTGTAGGTCTTACTCTCATCTTACAGAGCCTTTACTTCTGTGGATACCGCGTAACAAGTGCCGGCAGAATCTCAACGCCTAAGGGCAGCATTGTTTCCGGTGAAGAATCAGACTGCATCAAGTTCGTTTGCGGCAACCTCTTAGACAGAGCCATCAAACCTCTCGATTTAAGCCCACCTTCATGTGAAGGTAACTTAAAAAAAGACTGCAAGAAGCCTTGCATGAATGACTGCACCGACACTCTTAACACTAACAGCACAGCCTGCCAGAACGCTTGTAACAATAGCAATAGCAGCCAGACTTCCTCTGGTGCTTGCGCCGGATCTTGCAATAACATATGCAGCAAGACTAACTGATAACTTCAATCTGTGGGAACAGACGCCTGCCTGGCGGCTGTTTCCATGTACATATTTTCTTCCATCGCAAATATTTTAATTGCTAATTTCCCTACTATGTGTGTATAATTAATGAAATATATTATATTGAACTGTTGTATACACAGTCGCAAAGTGAATATATTTAGCTTTGGATGCTCTTTGGAGCAGCCGGCACTTAGTAAACCGCAAGCGGCTTTTGAAGAAAGCCTAATTGCGGTGAACTTAGTGTCCGTTGCTAGCGACAAGAAGCGAAAGCGTGCTCCACAGCTAAATATATTCGCTTTGCAGCGTCCGTATACACCACAGTTCGCATGGAAAGGAGTTACTAATGAATTTTAAAAAGTACAGGTCGAGATTCCTTTTGGTTTTTGCGACCCTCACTCTCTTGTTCTCTTCTGTTCTTCTTACTTCATGTCAGGGCAAGAAGATTAAGAACACAGTATTTTCTGTAGATGATCTTGCAGGCAAGACTATTGGTGTTCAGTTAGGAACAACTGGTGATACTCTCGTAAGTGATTACGAAACTGACGGTTCAGGCACAACCGTATCAAGATACAACAAAGGTTCTGATGCTATACAGGCTTTAAAGCAGGGTAAAGCTGATGCTGTTGTTATTGATGAACAGCCTGCCTTAGCATTTGTTAAAGCTAATCCAGACCTTACAATTCTCGAAGAAGAATTTGCAAATGAGGATTATGCAATCTGTGTTGCAAAGGGCAGTTCCCTTACTGCAAAGCTCAATGAGGCTATTGAAGTACTTATGGCAGATGGAACTATCCAGAAGCTTATTGACGATTATGTTGGCGATAATGCTACATTTTCAGGTTACAAGTCTCCGGAAGGTGTAAGCCGTACTAATGGAACTCTTGTTATGGCTACAAATGCTTACTTCAAGCCATACGAGTACTATGAAGGCGGCTCTATTATCGGTATTGACGCTGATATTGCACAGGCTATTGCTGATTACCTCGGCATGAATTTAAAGATTGAGGATATGGAATTCGATTCAATTATTACTGCTGTATCTTCTGGTAAAGCCGATTTTGGTATGGCTGGTATAACAGTTACAGATGAGCGTAAGAAAAATATCGATTTCACAACTACTTATACAACTTCTAAGCAGGTTATTATTGTCCGTGACGACAATGCTTCTGCATCAGGCATGAGTTTTGCTGAGAAGTTCAAGACAGACTTCATTAAAGAAGCAAGATACACTTATCTTCTAAAGGGTCTGCTAAACACAGTAATTATTGCATTCTTTGCAGCACTTATGGGTGTTGTTATTGGTTTCCTTATTGCAGTTGTCCGTTCTAACCATGATAAGACAGGACACATGAAGATTCTTAACTTCATTTGCAACATTTATCTTACTGTAATCAGAGGAACACCAACTATGGTACAGCTGCTTATTATCTATTATGTAATATTCAGCTCTGTACATATTGACAAGCTTATTGTTGCAATACTTGCATTTGGTATCAACTCAGGTGCTTATGTTGCCGAAATATTCCGTTCAGGTATTATGTCTATTGATAACGGACAGTTTGAAGCAGCACGAAGCCTTGGTCTTTCTTATAAAACAACTATGATAAGTGTTATTCTTCCTCAGGCATTCAAGAATGTTCTCCCAGCACTTGCTAATGAGTTCATTGTTCTGTTAAAGGAAACATCTATCAGCGGTTATATCGGTCTTAACGACCTTACAAGAGGCGGCGATATTATCCGAAGCATAACTTATGATCCAATGCTTCCACTTATTGGTGTTGCCATCATCTACCTTGTAATGGTTATGGGACTTTCACAGCTTGTTAAGAAACTTGAGAGGAGGTTAAGAAACAATGAGCGATAATACTAACGAAATCATACTTGAAGTTAAGGATTTGAAGAAATCTTTTGGCGACCATGTTGTATTAGAATCAATCAATACAACAGTCCGCAAAGGAGAGGTTATTGCAATTATCGGACCATCTGGCTGCGGTAAATCAACATTTTTACGTTCACTTAACCTTCTTGAAACTCCTACAGAAGGTCATGTATTATTCCATGAGCAGGATCTTACAGATAAGAGTGTAAATGTGGATGAATTAAGAGAGAAGATTGGAATGGTGTTCCAGCATTTTAACCTTTTCCCTAATATGACTATAAGAAGAAACATAACTCTTGCTCCTACTAAGCTTGGACTTATGAGCAAGGAAGAAGCTGATAAGAAAGCTGATGAGCTTCTTGCAAGAGTGGGACTTTCTGACAAAGCCGATGCTTATCCTAACCAGTTAAGTGGTGGTCAGAAGCAGCGAGTTGCTATTGCAAGAGCACTTGCAATGAATCCTGAGATAATGCTTTTCGACGAGCCGACATCCGCACTTGATCCTGAAACGGTTGGTGAGGTTCTCGCAATCATGAAGGAACTTGCTGCATCAGGAATGACAATGATTGTCGTAACTCATGAGATGGGATTTGCAAAAGAAGTTGCCAACAGATGCATGTTCTTCTATGATGGAGTCATCAATGAAGAGGGGGCTCCGGAAGAATTCTTTGGCAATCCTAAGAGTGAGCGATTGAAGGATTTCTTGTCGAAGGTGCTTTAATTAGTACAGTGAGGGAGTCGCTTGGGTGTATGTTTATGTTGCATGCTCTCATGGATTCCTCGCCTAGTGAAAGTAAATAACGCCATCTGCAAAGTCTATTACTATGCATGAAATCAAACGCGCTTCGCTTGAACGAGATTTCATGCACAGACCTTCTGCAGATGGCGTTATTAACATTCACACGACTCGTCATAAATCGAGCACACAACTTAAACATACACCCAAACGACACCACCCCGCTACTAAGCAGCCAAACCTTCCACGGCTGGTGCAAACATATCTTATCAACAGAGGACATCACGCACTTCACCAGCCCCCACTCAGAATGCAATGCCGCAGGCGAGCATTCGTCCGGAGGCTGACTACTTGGTGAAGAAGAAGTCAGCCGTACAGTATGCTGTGGGATAGGTGTGTGGTGTCCTTAGGCATCTGCCCTCAGGACACCACACACCCTCCCACAGCTACTGTACGGCGTCCGGTCTATCAAGCCTCCTTCGAGTAGTCAACCTTCAGAAGACACAGTCCCTTTGCCGGTGCAGTTGCACCTGCAAGGCTTCTGTTTCTCTCCTCTAAAAGTTGATGCATACTCTCTGGTGTTCTCTTTCCCTGTCCAACTTCAAGAAGTGTACCACTTAAGATTCTTACCATGTACTGCAAGAATCCGCTTCCATGATATGTAAGATTAAGGAATGAACCCTTTAAAGAAACATCTATCGAATAAATCTCACGGACTGTCGATTTCTTCATCTTGGGATTACCACAAAATGATGCAAAATCATGTTCTCCAGTAAGTATGTCTGCTGCCCTCTTCATAGCTTCAACGTCCAGCTTACCCTCAATTATATTGACATATTTTCTGTTAAATACAGGCTTTTTATCCCCAACATAACATGTATAGCAGTAAGTTTTCCCCTGCGCATTGTAACGGCTGTGAAATCTGTCAGATGCAACACGGACCTCCTGCACACAGATATCTTCTGGAAGATATCTGTTCATATAATCGCATATCTCATCTTCCTTCATCTTAGTTTCCATATGCGCATTGGCTACCATCCCCTTTGCATGCACTCCAGCATCTGTTCTTCCTGCACCTATAACCTCAACCTCAGTTCCTGTCATGGCAGAAAGCACTGATTCTAACTTGCCCTGAATTGTCATATCAGTAGTCGGCTGATGTTCCCAGCCATAATACCTTGTACCATCATAAGTAATTATCATCTTATAATTCTTCATTCATATCTCCCATTCATTCTCCTGATTTGAAGCCATATAATTTCATACAACTAACATCTGTAATCCCATCTCGCAAAATACTGTCCATAAGCACATTTTCTCATCTTGCCAGATTCTGCTTCATACCATCGAGAAAATCATATATTTCATCCATAAACACCTTGCCATAGCGCTCATATTTATTCTCACCGACACCGCTTACTGACAGCATTTCTTCCTCATTAAACGGAACTTTAAGACACATATCTATAAGCGTCCTGTCTGAAAATATTACATATGGCGGAACACCTACTGAAACAGCTATCTGTTTTCTTAACTCACGCAGTCTGTTAAACAACATAACACCTCTGTCATTAAGTGCATCCTCCGGTTTCTTTGACTTGGGCGTTGCATATGCTGATTTTGCAGCAGCGGCAGAACGCTTCATTCTGTCTGCCACCATTGCAGCATTCCTTGATACAGGTTCACTGAAACGGTTTCCCGGATACATATAAGCCTCGTCTGCTTCCTGTTCTGCCTCATCAATAACACAGTTAGAACAGTTATGGCAGTTGTATCGTCCACCCTCTGGATTGTCTGGTCTTTCTCCAAAATATTTAAGTATATACTCTCTTAAACAGCCTGTTGTCTTACAGTAATCGACCATTGCATTAAGCCTTCTTTTATCAAGAATCATAAGCCGTGCCTGTTCTTCTGCATCCATATCAGGATTAGGCTCTCTGTGTTCTATGAAAAACTTATTTATCATAATATCCTGTGGGGAATACAACAGTACGCATTCTGAATCCTCTCCATCTCTTCCGGCACGTCCAGCCTCCTGATAATAATTCTCTATGCACTGCGGCATATTATAATGAATTACAAATCTTACATTTGACTTGTCAATTCCCATTCCAAATGCATTAGTTGCAACAACAACCGGCTTGATATCATATATAAATGAATCCTGATTCTCTTTTCTTTCTTCTGCTGAGAGACCCGCATGATACTTAGTCACAGAAAGTCCGTTGGCATTAAGCATGTCATAGACTTTTTCAACATTTTTTCTTGTAGCACAGTATATAATCCCACTATCCTGTCTGTGGCTTACAAGGTAATCCAGGATATATGAATCCTTGTCCTTAATATGCTTGACCTTGAATGTCAGATTGCTTCTGTCAAAACCTGTAGTGAGTATTACCGGTCTTTCGAGAGAAAGAATCTGCAATATATCATCTCTTACTTTGCTTGTCGCTGTAGCTGTAAATGCACTTATTATTGGGCGCCTCGCCAGCTTCTTAACAAACGACAATATATTCAGATAACTTGGTCTGAAATCCTGTCCCCACTGTGATATACAATGAGCTTCATCTACGGTAATCATAGATATCTCTACATGCGTGGCGAAGTCAATAAAGCCCCATGTTTCCAGCCTTTCAGGTGCAACATATATAATTTTATACCGTCCCTGCTTTGCAAATGCGAGTGCCTTAGCTATCTGGTTATCTGTCAGTGAACTATTAATATAAGCTGCATGTACCCCAGCCTGATTAAGCGCTCCAACCTGATCCTTCATAAGCGATATAAGCGGTGAGACAACAAGAGTAATGCCGGACATTAACAATGCCGGCACCTGATAACATAATGATTTCCCCGCACCTGTAGGCATAATTCCTAACACATCCTGCCCTGCAAGAATAGCATCAACCAACTTTTCCTGACCCGGACGAAATGAATCATACCCAAAATAATGCTTTAATATTCCGTATTTATCCATATATCACTCTCTTTTCAATCTTCTCTTACTTTCGTACATTCTCTTATCTGCTCTGCTTCTTGTATCTTCAAAGTTCTTATCTGTCTTTATATCATATTCGGCATAACCACATGCAATCTGCACATTAAGGTCTTTGATTCCAAGTTCCTTTTCTGCATACTTTTCAAGTTCTCTTAGCTGCTTCACATGTCTTCCAATATCAAAGCTTTTTTGCTTCTGATCAATTACAGTACAGAATTCATCCCCACCTATACGATAACATTTACCATGTCTGCCAAATATCTCTTTAATAATTCTGGCTGATGCCTGTATATAGGCATCTCCTGCTGCATGCCCCAGATTATCATTACACCACTTAAGGTTATTAAGGTCAAATGTCACTATAGAATACCCTTCATAATCAGAAGTTTCCTGTTCCCACTCTTCAAATGCAAAGCGATTATAAACCCCTGTCATAGTATCAGTTACAGCCATCTCTTTGTAGAAATCTGCCTTCTGGCCTTCTTTAATCTTCTCAAATGCTTCTGATATGCTCTCATAACCAAGCACAATAATAAATATAAGAATACCCAGTTTTCCTATAAGATCTGTCTGCTGCATTCCCTTATAATATGCAATAAGATCAACAATCATAGAAATTCCAAGTGCAGCCGCACCTATAATATTAGACTTTACTTTCCTGTCAAAGCCTTTAACCCATACTCTTTTAATAAGAACTGTACAGAAATATACAAGTGACATAACAAGCATCATATGTATAATGTACACGCTGTTCTTAAACTCCCACACACCTGTCATATGACATACAAGCAGTATTACAGCTGTTGCAGCATATATGGCGCACAAGATATTATTCGCAGCACTTTTCCCTATCTGGAAAAAATTCTTCTCTGCCTGCATAAAAGGAATAGGTATCATCATTAGCAGTACATACCCTATCAGTGAACCTATCTTCCTGTTCTCCACAAGAATTGTTGCAATATCAGTCTCATTAAGAGCCCATGCACCTATAATCATTGCAAATATACCAAAATAAAACAGTGCTTGTGTCTGTGCAATCCTCTTTCTGCAGAAAATCCATAATATAATCATAGCAAATCCAACTATTATTATAAACGAACTAAGTACTGCTGATGGCAGCGATTTCGCAATAAGCTCTTTTATAAGTTTTGTCTCGTCACCATATTCAAATGTTGTTCCTCTTATCTTATGACCAGCATATACATTAGTAAGCCTTACGATTATATCTGTTGTATATGGTGGAATGTTCACAATCGTATAATTAGTTCCAGTGGTTGTTCCATATACAGACCTATGTGCTTTTATATAATATATAAGTCTTCCACCTGCATATACTTCTACTTCCTGATGCCTGCTTACAAATGCCAGTGCATTATTATTTCCTGCACTTGCTCTAATCTTCACATGATATTCAATTGTGTCATCTCCAATATATCTTGTATCCTCTGGTTTAACTACGACACTCGTTCTTTTATCTGCCGGTGTCACCTTATCTACAGTGCTGAATATAAATCCTGAAGCCATAAAAAGCAGAAATCCTAATAAAAATATACAGTAAAAAATCCTGTTAACTAATTTAATTCTTTTCATAAAAAAAGCCTTTCAGCCGTACTATAGTGTTATCCGTAATAAATCTAACCCTATAATACAGTAGAATGGCTTTATTTTCAAATGATTTTTTGTTGTTCTGTATTTTGTACACTATTCGCAAAGTTTTAAAACTGCATAGCACTACAAGTTACTATTATATACTTTTAGCAAGTTCAGTTGGATTCTCTGAAAACTTCAAAGCTACATCCCTTGAAATAACTCTTGTCTTAACAAGATTAGCAAGCGAATAGTTCATTGTGTGCATACCTGTCTGCATATTTGACTGAAGAACGGTCTGAATCTGATTAGTCTTCTTCTCTTTAATAAGATTAGATACTGCTGTATTATTAAGCATAATCTCTGTTGCAGCAATTCGTCCTTCCTGCTCTGCACGAGGTACAAGTGTCTGTGTTACAACTCCAGTTAATACAGATGCAAGCTGTATTATAAGTGCAGACTGTGCCTCAATAGGGCATGCACTGATTATACGCTCAACTGTCTGTGTAGCGCTTCTTGTATGAAGTGTTGATAATACAAGATGTCCTGTTTCAGCAGCTGTAATTGCTGCATTGATAGTCTCATAATCTCTCATCTCTCCCACAAGAATAACATCCGGATCTTCACGAAGTGCTGAACGAAGTGCTGTCGCAAAATCAGGTACATCTCTTCCTACCTGTCTCTGATGTATCATAGATTTCTTAAACCCATATACATACTCTATAGGATCTTCTACTGTTATAATATGTCTTGACATATTGTTGTTAATATAATCAATCATAGCTGCAAGTGTTGTAGACTTACCACTTCCTGTAGGACCTGTTACAAGAATAAGACCAGACCTTTTCTCAACAAGCTTAGAAAAAAGTTTTCCTGAATGTCCCAATTCTTCAAACGACGGTATAACAGAATCCAGAAGACGGATACTTGCTGCAAGATTTCTTCTCTGATGATATATATTAATTCTTAATCGTCCACCAGACTCATCAGTAGATGCCACATCAATATCTTTTCCTGCCTGAACATTCTGTATATCTTCATCACCAAGAATTGAGAATATCATATCTTCTGTTTCTTCTATCGAAGGTGTTATATCAAGAAGCTCAAGTTCACCATATTTTCTTACTGCAACCGCTTCTCCTGCAGTAATATGCAGATCTGAACACCTGTTATCTCTTGCGTATTTAATTAATTCTTTTAATTCCATGTTCCCCTCCCATACATTTTGTTCATTAGTATGAACCACAATAAAATACTACCATAATAAAAATGCATATTCAATCACACTTTTATCCCATTTTTCTTACATATATCATTAAGGCAGCATCTTTCACAGTGTGGCTTAGTACGTGCCGTACATACCTCTCTTCCGTGGTCTACAAACCGGTGGCATAATCCACTTCCTTCTTCTGGCGGGACTATCTTCCACAATGCCATCTCAACCTTCTTAGGCTCTTTCTCGTCTTTTACAAGACCTATTCTGTTACAAAGCCTTATACAGTGTGTATCTGTAACAATTGCCGGCTTTCCGAACACATCCCCCATAATAAGATTGGCACTCTTCCTTCCAACTCCAGGAAGCTTTAATAATTCTTCCATGCTGTCAGGAACTTTATCATTATACTGTTCATGAAGCATGCGCATACATGCACATATATCCCTTGCCTTGCTTTTTCCAAGACCGCAAGGTCTTATAATCTTTTCAATCTCTTCTGGAGATGCTGCAGCAAGTGATGCTATATCAGGATATTTTTCATACAGCCCCTTAACCACAACATTTACTCTTGCATCAGTGCATTGTGCCGCAAGTCTTACGCTTACAAGCAGTTTCCAGGCATCATCGTAATCAAGACTGCACTCCGAATCCGGATATTCTGCCTTTAATCTTCTTATAACCTCTAAAGCAAGTTCTTTCTTAGTCATAGCTTACGCATCTTTCTTCTTATAATTAGCAATTCCGAATATTGCAAGAAGCAATACACACGCAAATATCATCCAGCCAACAAGATAACCTGTTCCCCTTGGTTTAAATGTATCATAATAACCCTTAAGGTATACAACCACTATAATAGCCGGAAGTATATAACTCATATAGAATCTTAACCATTCAGGAAGCTTAGGACCTTTTCCTTCATTAGCTTCTTTTCTGAAGCCTTCCCAGCCCCAACCGTTCTTCTTGGTACAGAATAATACAAATATCATGCTTCCAAGAGGAAGCAGATTATATGAAACAAGGAAATCCTCCAGATCCATAATTGAACTTCCCGGACCAATAGGCTGGAAAGCTGCAAGCTTGTTAAAGCCTAATACAGCAGGAAGTGAAAGCAGTATCATGAATATAACATTACCTGCAACAACCTTTTTCCTTGAAAATCCCTTAAGGTCAATATAAAAAGCAATAATGTTCTCAAATACAGCAATTACAGTTGATAATGCTGCAAATGACATGAATACAAAGAATGCTGTTCCCCATATTCTTCCTCCCGCCATATGATTAAATATGTTAGGCAGTGTTATAAATAAAAGTGATGGACCGGCACCCGGAGCAACACCATATGCAAAGCATGCAGGAATAATTATGAATCCTGCCATAAGAGCAACAAATGTATCAATCAGAATGATATTAACAGCCTCTCCACCTATTGTTCTGTCTTTCTTTAAGTAGCTTCCGAATATCTCCATTGCGCCAATGCCTACACTAAGTGTAAAGAATGCATGTGTCATGGCATCAAATATAACCGGTCCTAAACCTCTTGATTTAATAGCATCCAGATTAGGCACCATATAGAATTTAACACCTTCTGATGCATTAGGAAGTACAAGTGAATGAACTGCCAGTACCACAATAAGGATAAGAAGAAGTAACATCATAACCTTAGTAATCTTCTCAACGCCCTTCTGTAATCCTAATACACATACACCAAACGAAAGTAAAACTGCAACAATCATCCAGATTGTCATTGTACCAGGCTGTGAAAGCATAGTTCCAAATGCTCCTGAAACCTCATCTGGCTCTAAACCTGCTAACGAACCACTTGCCTCACGCCATGCATAATAAAGCATCCATCCTGCAACCATAGTATAGAAAGCCATTAATATGTAGCTTCCTACTACCGATACCCATTTGAAATGATGCCATTTACTTCCCTTAGTCTCCAGTTCTTCAAATGCCCTTGCAGCACCTTTACCGCTTCCTCGTCCTACTGTGAACTCCGCACACATAATAGGAAATCCAAGAATTGCAAGAAATACAAGATAGATAAGCACGAATGCCGCACCACCATTTTCCCCGCATATGTATGGAAATTTCCACACATTACCAAGTCCCACCGCACAGCCAGCAGACACTAAGATAAAGCCGAGTCGCGAGCCGAATTTTTCTCTCTCTTTCAAAATAAAACCTCCATAGTTAATATATTTACATTAATTAAGATTGTATCATATATTACTATATTTTCACAGCCAATTATTTCATACTCTCACTGACTTCTGATGTAATAATCTGACCGCCCTGTTCATTCCATTCTTTTACAAATGTATCGAAGTAAGATATATCTTCTTCTCCGCTTATAATCTTTAAATATGCCTCTTTTTCTTTAGCCTTAAGTCTCCACCAATGGCTCTTCATTGTGTCTGTGGTCTTAAAATAAAGCGAGTCAACTACCTTTATATTATCCTGTGCAATCAGACTGCATGCCTTAATTCTTGACATATACGCTGCCCATTGCGTACTTGTTTTGTTAGCATTCTTAATATATTCACTGCATGCATCATAAAATGAACGCTCAAGAAGTTCCAGACTGTCAGGATTCTTTCTTCCTGAAATTGTGGCATCTATATTCCTGTAACATATTGAAAGTGCATTATTATAATCAACATTTATTGATAAAGGTCTTGCCGTAGGTTCAACATTAAGCTGATAGTAATTCTTGAATTCTTCTGAGTCTGTACAGTCAAATCTTACTTTATCAAACATAACGCTTATCATCTTTGCTGCAATCTCAGGATGTTCATATCCCTTTCTTACGACAACATATTTGTAACACGGGTTCTGGCTGTGATAACTCGTTGTTCCATCCGAATCCGTTGCTATTAAATATGGCTGCCAGTTCGCATCCGGATTTTTGCTTACTGCATTGGCAAGCGGATTATTCGGTGCCCACCATGGTCCAAAAAACGAGCCACACAGACCATTCTCTATAAGCTCACATATATTGGTTGATGTTCTCAGAAGAAAATCATTATCTATAACCCCCTGATTATACAGACTGTTTATATACGAAAGTGCTTCTTTTGCCTCATCTGTAACCGAACCATATACAATCTCACCATCATCGTTCATTATCCACTGCTTTGGATACGCTCCAAAGCAGGCAAATATTATATCCAGCAGAAATTCACTGCTGTAACCACATTCACCTGTCACATCTGTATCCACTGCAAGCCCCACTGTATTAGGTTTTCCGGACGCATCCACGCCATTATTTCCAGGGTCTTCTGATATAAAATGCTTCACTATATTAACAACATCATCAATAGTGTGTGGCTCTGACAATCCAAGCTTATCCATCCAGTCTTTTCTTAACCACACAAGATTAGGTCCATCTGTTATATTAGTCTCCGGCAGTGCCATTATCTTTCCATCATATGTAACCATATCCTTAAGTGAATCGCCATAGCTTTCATACATTTTCCTGATTCTGTCACTTATACAGTTATTGTAGCTTTCTGTAAGGTCCTCTATAAGTCCTGCTTCCACTAACTGTTCAACCTCATCCTGACTTGATACAACCATAATATCCGGAAGGCTTCCCATTGAGATTACCATTGAAACATTAGTGTCATACTGGCTGTCGTTTGCTTCAAATACATCAACATTCTGCACATTTATCACAGACTTAATATAGCGTGTGTACGCATTATCTGTATACGTGTCATTCTCCGGCATATTGGAATTATTAACACTTGTCATCTTTCCAAGTGTATATTCTATAGTCTCGGGGTAAGCACCGAATGGCGTTGTCCTCGCTTCTTCCATTCTCGCATTGTATTCTTCATTATCATTAGACGCAAAACCAGCCGGGCTTTTACACCCGGCTAATATAAGCATTATTCCTGTGACACCAAATGCCACACATTTTTTTAATGTTTGCTTTAATCTATTCATATATCTAACCCTTCACTGCACCTGTCATGCTTTCATTATAACATCTTTGCATTATCATAAACAAGGCTGCAATTGGAATTGATATAAGAACTGCTCCTGCTGCAAATCTTGTGTACCATACATCAACATACTCCTTTTCAAGCATCTGCCACAAGCCGATTGCTACGGTATAATACTTCGCATTTGCCCTGCAGATTACTCTTGCAAATATGAAATCTACCCAAGGTGCTATGAATGATGTAAGTATTGTATACACTATAATTGGTTTACTGAGAGGTATTGTTATCTTAGTAAATACCTGCCACTTCGTTGCTCCATCTATCATAGCAGCCTCATCTATTGTCTTAGGGATAGTATCAAAGAATCCCTTTGCAATGTAAAACTGTATTCCTGATGATGCTGAATATACAAGCACAAGCGCAACTCTTATCATTGCTCCTTCTGAAAGTCCTACTGCTTTAAGTATATAATATACGGCAACCATCGCCATAAATGCAGGGAAAAGTCCAAGTATCATTGCGATATTCATCATTGCTTTTCTCATCTTAAACTTAAGCCTTGACATACAGTAGGCTACTGACAGTACAAAAAATGTTGATATAATACATGAGAATACTGCTACTATCAGAGTATTGGTAAACATTCGTGGAAAATTAAGTATTCCTGTATCTGTAAAAAGCTTTACATAATTATCAAGTGAATACTGCTTTGGGAAGAAGGAGCTTGTATAAGCACCCTTCTGAGCCCTGAAGCTTGTGAGGAGTATCCAGAAAAGAGGACTTACCCACACTATCGCTAATATTGTAAGCACTGTATGTGCCAGTATATTTTTAATAGTCTTTTTCTTTTTCACTGGAATCCCTCCTCATCTTTATACGCTTTCGTTCTTCTGTATACAAGCAGTGAACCAATTGCTAAGAATATGAATGTCATAATACCGATAACAGCACCAAGATTATAATACTGATAATCTATTGTCATCTTGTACAGCCATGTTACCAGAAGGTCTGTCTTTCCTGCCGTTGCACCTGCCATAACCGGATCTCCCTTAGTCAGCAGATAAACAATATTAAAGTTATTAATATTAGCAGTAAATGTAGTGATAAGATATGGTGCCGTTACAAATAACATATATGGCATTGTTATCTTAATAAACTTGACAAATCCATTAGCTCCATCTACATCTGCTGCCTCATACAACTCCATAGGTATATTCTGTAATATACCTGTAACCTGCAGAATAGTATATGGAATACCTATCCACAGATTTACCACGATTACTGTAATTCTTGCCCAAGTCGCATTTGTAAAGAATGGCAGTGATTTTGTTATCCATCCTGCATTCTTTAAAACAACATTTACAATTCCATCCTGTGCCAGCATGCTTCTGACAATAAGAAGTGAAACAAACTGTGGAATTGCAATTGAAAGTATAAATATAAATCTCCAGAAAGCTTTGAATTTCGTACCTTTTCTGTTGATAAGCAGTGCAACAAGTATTCCGAATATGTAATTAAGAAATGTTGCAAATATTGCCCACACTATAGTCCAGCCAAATACTGACCAGAAAGACTGTCCTATCATGCTTCCTGAATCGAATATCTGCTTGAAATTCTCAAGTCCTACCCAGTCGAAAAGCACCAGATGGCTGTCAACCTTACTATAATTAGTGAATGCCATGCTTATCATGAAAATAAGCGGAAGTATTGTGAATATAAGCACACCTGATACTGGAAGTGTAAGCAGCAGCTTATGAAGATTCTCATTAAACAGCGACTTCACGTCTTCTGCAAATGTGTTTATATGCTTTCCTTTTTCCTTTAACAGCTCCAGCTTATATGAGCTTTTCACAGCACCCGCTGCAACTATTATGTAAGCTATAATAATGAATATTGTTGCTATTCCATACAGAAGTATAAGAAGTGAATTATCACCTGCAACATACTCATATATTCCAAGCTTCTCATTCCAGACCTCCTGCTGCGGTCTGCTTCCAAGACCTGGAAGCATCGCAAGGCAGTTAATTCCCCTCATAATCATAAAGCATACAAAGGCTGCTTCTATAGCTATATACATAATTCCCTTTATAATCTGCTTTCCTACAAGATTACCAAGTCCTGGAATCAGAATGCTTAACTTCGTAAATATATTTCCTTTTCTAAATGATTCAGTGAACTTAACTGCCATTATGCGCCACTCCTTTCAGCATTTAATCCCTATCAATTATTTTGCGATTGATGTATTAATCTGCTTATAGAAATCCTGTGTCTTAGCTGCTGCATTATCTGCTGTTATTTCACCATTTACGATTGCCTTAGCAAAGTTCTGTGCAGGTGCCCAGTAATCATTCATGCCTGTTACTGTTGGCTGGATTACTGATGTCTTGTTAAATGTATCATTCTGTGCTGTTACAAGTGCATCCTTCTTTACTTCATCAGTTGCAAGAAGCTCTGTATTACAAGGAATAACACCTCTTAATTCATAGTGCTTCTTCTGTGCATCCTTGCTTCCAAGATACTTTGCAAGTGCAACTGCTACCTGCTGATACTTGCAGTTAGGATTAACTGCGATTGCCTTAGAACCTGCAAATGCTAACATCTGCTTGTCTTTTCCACCAATCTTTACTGTAGGAAGTGAAACTGCTCCAAATTTGTCTCCAAGAATCTCTTTAACACTCTTATAATCCCATGATCCTGAGAAGTAAGCTCCAACTGAACCATCTCTTAAACCAGCGATACCAACGCCCTGAAGGTCATTAACAAAGTTAGGATTATTTACAAGTGAAACCATTGCCTGTGTTGCCTGTGTTCCCTTATCTCCTGAGATATCAACACCTGCTGAATTATCTTTTCCGTCTTTTCCAAAATATGTACATCCATTAGCAAGGAAGAATGATGACATATACCAGCCCTCTGTAATATTGAAAGCTACCTTATCCTTCTGAAGCATTTTATCAAGGCTCTTTACATCACTGTCTGTGAATTTGCTCTTGTCATAGTACATAAACCATGTGTTAGTTGTGAATGGTACTCCGTATACAGCTCCATCTACTGATACTGAATCCACAATTGCATCTGAGTTAGTTTTCTTAACATAATCTGCTGTCTCTCCACCAAGCTTTGCAATAGCATTAGCATCAACAAGTGTCTGAAGCTGGTCGTTAGCAAAGAAGTATACATCTCCTGAATTCTCCGGATCCTGTGGAACTATCTTTCCTGCGTCCTGCTCTGAGCATACACCGTATTCAAATGTTAAATCCCAGTCAGGATGCTCTGAATTGAACTGGTCACACATTGTCTGCAGCCATTTGCCGTTCTCATCTGCCTGATCTTCTGCACAGCCCCATACCTTGATTGTAGCTGTGATTTTTTCCTCGCCTGCTGCTGTGTCATCCTTTTTAGCATTGCCACAACCTACAAAAAGTGACCCACACATTGTTGCTGCCATCACTGCAGCTGCTAATCTCTTAAACTTCATAAAAAACCCTCCTTAATAATTATCCGAGACAGCTTTGATTACTGTCCTCTTTTGATAATCTAATTATATTAAGGAGGGATTAATATTAAAATATAAGATATTTTAGAAACATATCAGTTTTTTGTGTTGTATGGTTTTGCCGGGAATTTTATTGTTATTGTTGTTCCCTCATCAGGTATGCTCTGCACTTCCAGATGATAGCTTTCGCCGTAATAAAGTCTTATTCTGTCGTTAACATTTCTCGCGCCATACCCTTTTGACTGGACTGTTAAGAAGTTTTGGGCAGTTTCTTTGTCCATTCCTACACCGTTATCAGACACGGTTACACATACAAGCTTTTTACCTTCTTCATCCGTCTGCATCCTGGCCTCTACTGTTATTACACCTTTCCTGTCTGTCAGCAGATCTATACCGTGGTCTATTGCATTTTCTACCAATGGCTGGAGTATAAGGTTTAAAGATTCACATGGCATAACTTCCTCTGATACATTTATCACCACATCAAATGAGTTGTCATGCATTATCTGCTGAATCTTAAGATACGACTGCATGTTGCTTAATTCCTGCTCAAAGCTTAGTATATTCTTTCCCTTATTAAGCGATGTACGGTAGTAGTTAGACAATGCAAGTGTTATCTCACTTATATCCTCCTGCTCATATTCTATTGCTTTCCAGTTGATAAGCGATAATGAATTGTAGAGAAAATGCGGATTAATCTGTGCCCTTAATGCCCGCATCTCTGATTCTTTCTGGCTTATACGTCCTTCATATACCTGCGTGATAAGATTCTTAATCTGGGTTGTCATGCTGTTAAAGCTATGAATAAGGTCACCTATTTCATCTTTGTCCTGTGTATTAATTACCGCATCAAAGTCTCCATTTTCAACCTTTGCCATACTGTTTTTTAATTTATTAATTCTTCTTGTAATAAAGCCTGTTGTAAATATACTCGCCGCAGCGGCACCTGCAACTGCTACCACAAATGCAACTACAATCATTGTAATCATTGAATTAGCTGACCTGAGCACAAGTTTTCTTGGTTCATAGACATATACTGTCCATCCGGTAACAGAGCTTTCCTTCTTTACTACAGAGTAACCCTCTGTATTTCCACATGTATCATTATCCCATTCTGCCCCGTCGATTAACGAAAGCAGTTTCTTACTGTTTAATCTGTATCTGGTGTTATTGTTTTCAAATGTGTCACTGCTGCATATAACTTTTCCATCAGCATCAAGCACCACCATTCCGCAGTTCTGCTCAAGACCACCTGTAAATGAACTCATCATGCTGTCATAATCAACATCTATGTACATGATTCCAAGAATCCCTAGCTGGTCAAGTGTTGACATTTTTCGTGCTGAAACAAGTGTCCTGCTGTCTTCATCAACAAACCACTGTATCTTAGTGCTTTCAGCAGCAGAATTATAAAAAGGTCTGTCTTTTATCTCTTCTATTGGAGCTATAGTTGTGTCATGTTTAATAGCTTTATCCACATATATTGTTACCCTGTTAATATCATTGTGAAAATACTTTAATGATGAAAGCATAGGGTCAAATGTAGTGACAATCTGGTTATACATCTCATATGTGCTTTTGTAATCGTATGAAAGCACTCCCGACAGCGTATCATTAAATGTTATATAATTAGACAGGTTGTCATACACCTCTATCTGCCCATCCACCGTTGTAACAGACTGCTCAATTGCCCCTTTGATGCTCTTTAAATCTCTGTCCATAAGAATGTTTCTCATCTGACAGTATGCAAAAACAAAAAGTACAATCAGGGGAATAAGTCCGGTCACTACATATATGATGACAAGCTTGTTCTGTAATCTTATATCATTGATTTTCTGCTTAATCTTTTTCAATTCAATTCTCCCTGATCCCTGAATTTCTGAGGACTTATACCAAAGTACTCCCTGAAGCTCTGTACAAAATATGAAACATTTGGATAACCCACCTGCTCACTTATATTCACAATCTTCATGTTCGTACCGGTAAGCAGTTCCTTCGCCTTCTCCATTCTGTACTGTTTAATATATTTGCTCAGATTCTGCCCTGTTTCCTTCTTAAAAAGTGAACTTAAATAGCTTGGTGCAAGATAAACCATATCCGCAAGCTGCTGTGCACCAATCTCTTCACCATAATGGTTATGTATATAGTTCTTTACTGTCTCAATCTCCCGATGTGACGTGGCCGGCTCTTTTCCGAAACTCTTCTCCAGCAAACCAATATAGTTATTCACGATATCCATAATGCATGAGAAATCCTCTGACTTATACAGTCTGTCAATCTCCCTTCCAAATTCCGCCTCGTCAGCACCTGGAATATTGTCATAGAAATCTTTTAACAGATTGGAAAATACGAATTTAATGTATATATGCGAGAAGTTCGACTGTCCCCTGTATTTCTTACACAGTGCATCAAAATGTATTCTTAAAAATGTGATATCCTTCATCTTGATATCCTGCTTCATCTGCTTCATAAGTGCATCATCATCAATCTGTACAAGCACAGGTGTATCTTCACTGACATTATCAGAAAAAATGTATCTTCCTGTCTCATAAAACTTATTATTCATCAGTGTATCAACTTCATCCATTACCTGTGGAAGTTCATGATAATCATTGAATAAACCGGACACAGCAATATACATAAACTGCCCTGTCTTTCTGTATATATAGTCATGAATATTTGTAAACATTTCTTCAATGTTCTTATCAATATTACCATCTGCTGTGAGTGATTTATCAGAAAATATGATAACTGACTGTAACGGGTTAAGATTAAGATACTGATAATCCAGTTCTCCGGTTACCTCTTTAAATATATCTTCACCTGTATCATATTTTCCAAAGAAATCAGTATTGAACTCTATAAGTGCAAGTCTGTTGTATCCTGCCAGAAAATCACCATTATCAAGTATTCCTGATGCATCACCGGAGTTGAGCAGCGTATACATGTAATACTGTTTTATAAAGTTAGCCTGCCTGTTATAATCCTCATCCTTCTTGTGTTCCTCGTCAAGCTCTGTTATAACTCCTGTAATTGTTGAACTGAATTCTGACGGATCAACCGGCTTTAATATATAATCTTTAACACCTAATTTAACTGCCAGCTTGGCATATTCAAACTCGTTATAGCCTGAGAATATAATTGTCTTTAAACTGATGTCGTTGTGCATCACATTCTTAATAAGCTCTATTCCGTCCATAAACGGCATCTTAACATCTGTAAGCAGTATATCTATATGTCCCATTCCTGTATTCTTGTCAGATGTCAGATATTCCAGTGCCTGCTTTCCGTTGCACGCCTCAAATACTCCAAGTTCAATTCCCATTCTCTTAAGAAGCATTCTTATTCCGCTTCTTTCAATCTTTTCATCATCCACTATAAGTATATTATACATAAATCTACCCCGAAACTTTCCTCATTCACGAACATTCGCTCTTATAATGATTATAGCTTCCGGGGCAGTTATTATCAACTTATTTAATTATATTAAAGATGCCATATATCTTCATTGTACTGTTGAATTGTTCTGTCTGATGAGAAAAATCCGGCATTTGCAATATTAACGAGCATTTTTCCGGCCCACACATATCTGTCGTCATAATCTGTGAGAGCCTTTTCTTTGGTTTCTATATAGCTTCGTAAGTCAAGCAATGCCATAAACCAGTCTTTTCCTACAATCTCATTATACAGTCTGTTAAGACTATGTGAATCACCTGCCTGAAGCATAACATCCGATATTATAAAATCTACACATTTTTTTATAAGAGCATCTGTCTCATAAAGCTTCTTTGCGTTATAGTCACATTTTTCATAATGTGCAATAACTTCATCACTTGTTGCGCCAAATGTATATATATTATCTTTACCTACAAGCTCTGCAATCTCAACATTAGCACCATCCATTGTTCCTAATGTCACAGCACCATTGAGCATGAATTTCATGTTGCCTGTTCCTGATGCTTCTTTAGATGCAAGTGATATCTGCTCTGATATATCACATGCAGGAATCAGCTTCTCTGCCAGTGTTACATTGTAGTTCTGGACAAGCACAACCTTAAGGTAAGGACTTACATCTTTATCGGCCTCAATAACCTTACTCAATGTAAGTATCAGATGAATTATATCCTTCGCAATTGTGTATGCAGGTGCAGCCTTTGCGCCAAATATCACTGTAACAGGAGTCTTTGGAATGTTGCCTGCCTTGATGTCAAAATATTTATATATTATATACAGTGCGTTCATCTGCTGTCTTTTATATTCATGCAGACGCTTTATCTGTATATCGTATATTGACTGTGGATTAATCTCTATTCCCTGTGTCTGCTTAAGGTATTCTGCAAGATTTCTCTTGTTGTCTGTCTTAATCTCAAGAAGATTATCGTAAACATTTTTATCACCGGCAAACTTTAAAAGGTCTTTTAACTTTTCTGCGTCATGTCTGTATTCACTTCCAATAAGTGTCTCAATGTATTTCGCAAGTCCATTATTACAGTGGATAAGCCACCTTCTGAATGTGATTCCGTTAGTTTTGTTATTGAACTTCTCCGGATATATCCTGTAGAAATTATTAAGCTCTGTATTCTCTAATATCTCTGTATGAAGCTTTGCTACTCCGTTGACGCTCATACCATAATGAATATCAATGTGTGCCATGTGAACGAGATTATTATCATCTATTATATACACTGATTTGTCTGTGTACTTCTCACGCACTCTTCTGTCAAGCTCTTTTATAATCGGCATAAGCTGTGGCACAACCCTGTTAAGATAGTCCACAGGCCATTTTTCAAGGGCTTCTGCAAGAATTGTGTGGTTAGTATACGCACAGCTTTTTGATACAATATCAATTGCTTCGTCCATTGTTATCGGACTTCCGTCTATATCTCCATTTTCTGTAAGAAGTCTTATAAGCTCCGGGATTACCATTGTCGGATGCGTATCGTTAATCTGGATTACTGCAAGGTCTGGCAGATTCTTAAATGTTTTTCCGGTGTTAATACATTTGTCCCTGCACTCATCTAATATAAGCCTTGCTCCATTGCTTACCATGAAATACTGCTGATAGATTCTAAGAAGCCTTCCCTGTTCGTCACTGTCATCAGGATAAAGAAACAGTGTAAGGTTCTTGGCAATATCTGACTTATCAAAGTCTATGCTGTCACCTTTTACGATGCTCTCATCAACTGTCTCCACATCAAACAGATGAAGCTTATTCGTTCTCTTTTCTCCGTACACATTGATATCATACATTCTTGAAACCACACTGATTTCACCGAAATTGATAGTGTATGTCACATCTGTCGGAACAAGCCAGCTGTCCTTACCAATCCATGGATTAGGCACTTCCTTCTGCTTTCCATTCTCAAACACCTGCTTAAAAAGTCCAAGATGATAATTAAGTCCGATTCCGTCACCATTAAGGCCAAGGTTAGCAATCGAATCAAGAAAGCATGCTGCAAGTCTTCCAAGTCCGCCATTACCAAGTGACGGCTCTACTTCCAGTTCTTCAATATCTGAAAGATTCTTTCCTGCCTGTGTAAGTTCTTCCTTAACTTCATCATAGATACCTAAATTAATAAGATTATTGGATAAAAGCTTTCCTATAAGGAACTCTGCAGAAATGTAGTATACCTTTCTGCCATTGTCTTTCACTATTCTATCACGTCCCTTTTGTGCAACCAGCTTCATAAGTGCATGAAAGCACTCCTCGTTGCTGCATAAGTGCAAGTCTTTTCCATATTCTTCCAAACATATAGTGTTAAGCATATCGTTGCCCTCCATTCTTGTATTTATATTTTATTATAGGGTTGCTGGAAAAATTCTCTTGCTTTATAATGGGATAAACTTGTACTATTCTATCATATTTAAGGAGAACCTTATGAATATAACAGATTACGGACCACTGAAAGAAACCAAGTCTCATTTCGATTCAGATTTTTTATATAATACTTACCCATGTTCCATCCCGCTTGATTTTACAGAAGTTCCGCTGCACTGGCATAATGAAATGGAGCTTATATACATCAAGAAGGGATGCATGATCGTAAGCGTTGACCTTGATTATTCTGTTGTAAATGCAGGGGATATTGTTGTTGTCATGCCCGGACATATCCATTCTATTATCCAGAACGAGAGTGATTCATGCGAATACGAAAATATTCTTTTTAATCTTGATATGCTTGTTAGCAGGCAGTGTGATTATGATACCGTGAGCTTTTTTAACGGAATTTCCGGCTTTAAGGGGTATTGCCCTCCTGTTATCAGTAAAACTGTGCCACACTATTCTGATTTAATTCATTATATTGATGAAGCTGACAATATATGCAAATATTTCCCTGACGGGTACAGGCTGAAAATCCGTGCATGTCTTTTTAATTTCTTCTTTGAACTTAATGCACATTTTTACACCCATACAGATATGTCTGCACACTTGTCTGATGATAAGATGGATAAGCTGAAACTGGTACTTAATTATATTGAAAAGAACTTCGCTCATACAATATCGATTGAAGAGATTGCACAGTGGTGTCATTTCAGCCAGTCGCATTTTATGAAGTTTTTTAAGAACTGCACCGGAACATCTTTTATCACTTACTTAAACGACTACCGGCTTATTATTGCTGCAAGAATATTAAAAACCACAACCCAGCCGGTAATTTTAGTGGCTTCAGATTGTGGTTTCGATAATATATCTTACTTTAATAGAAAATTCAAAGAAAAATATGGTGTTTCTCCGAGGGAATTCAGGAAAATTTTATAACTCTTTATAAGTTTATATAACCTTTTATAACTTTTCATTTCTTATATAACTCTTTATAACTTTTTATAACTTTTTATAACTTCCATATCATTTTTCGCTTTACTCACTATCAATTGATAGTTATACTATTAATTGATAGTGAGTCAAGTAATTTATATGGAGGTGATAATCATTAAAATTCCTATTCAATCAACAAAGAAGGATGTAAAAATTTTTTTAAATGAACTAATGACAATCTTAAATTCTCAGAATTTTAATGAAGATAATGATTTAATAATCATTAAATCCACCAAAGATGACATACAATTTTCAACCAGATATCTTATGCTAGATCTCGATTATGATACATCCGATATTGTTGAAAGATTAAAGGAACTTACTTTAGCTGAATATTCAGAAACACTTATTGATAAAGATGACAGTAATCCACCATTATTATTTGTTTTTGGCAAATCTATAGATAATAAGCTTGTTTATATTAAACTTAAAATCAAAGGAAATACATCAAAAAAGATACTATGTCTATCATTTCATTATGCAAGACATAATATGAATTTTCCATATAAATAATGGCGTAATATGAAAGGAGCAATAGCAATGAATAATTACAATCTTATAAGAACAATTCAAATAGAGTGTCCTCTATGTGGTAAAATTCATGAGGTTGAAGAAAGAAAACGTATTGCTACGACAATTATTAAAGATGAAAAAGTTACCTATGAAGAAATATACTATTTCTGTCCTGATAGTGACGAAGAAGAAAATGAATTTACCATTGGAAGAATAGAGAATATTAATCTCTTGAACGCACGTAACACATATAGAAAAGCCAAAGGATTACTTACCTCTGACCAGATTGTTGCAATAAGAAATATGTATGATTTATCCCAGGTTGATTTAGCAAGATTACTTGGTTGGGGAGAAGCAACAATTTCAAGATACGAAAGCAAAGCCATTCAAGATGAAGCATATGATACTATGCTTAGAATCATTAAAGAAAATCCGAAAGCTGTTCTTGAATTATTGCAGAAAAATGCTGATAAATTTAGTGCTCCCAAACTAATATCAATAAAGCAAAAAATCATGGAAAATCTCAGTTCTTCTGGAATGGAATTTCTTTCCCGTCAATCCCTTGAAAGTGAATATGTCAGATTTCAAGAACCATGCGATGCTAATGGTAATACACTTTTAAATATAGATAAACTTGAAGCTGTCATATCCTATTATGCAAAAAGAGTCAATAATTTATTTAAAGTAAAATTAATGAAAATGCTTTGGTATGCTGACTCTCTTTCTTTCAAGAATTATCAAAGAACGATAACTGGTTTAGTTTATTGTCATGACTCAATGGGAGCTTTACCAATAGGACACTATAAAATTGTTGGTCTGCAAAATGTCAACATGCAGGAAGAAGACGGCTTTGAAATAACCAAATACCATTTTCTTGTCAATGAAAATATAGATGAAAATATTCTGTCAACTGAAGAACGGAATGTTTTAGATGCTGTAATAAACAAATTCAATTCTTTCAAATCCCAGGAAATTGTTGAATATATGCATGAAGAAATTGCTTATAAAAAGACTAATGATAAAGAAATTATACCTTTTAGTCTTGCAAGACAAATAAAGGATTTCTAATGGCATATTTTAAAAAATCCTGCTCTCAGGCAGCCCAAACCACCTGAAAGCAGGATTATCTTTTTAATTATTAACAGATTACATTAAACCATGTGCTCTGTTGTAAGCATTACATATCTTATTAGAATTCTTGATAAGAATATGCATTGCAACAAATGGTCCAATTCCACAGATAAAAGCACCAAAAATCTGCCATAAAAGAACAGTTGTACCATTCTCCTGGATTGAAAGTCCATAACGAGGTCCGTTAGCTGCAAGTCTGTTACCAAGATTATAGTACCAGAACCATGCATATATACCACATGTTATGAGTGATAACAGAATAAATGCAACAAGTCCTGATGTATTCTCTCCATCTCCCTCACATGCAATATTAACATCATGTGCCATCTTGTAAATGAAATAATAGCTGTATATTCCACATGTGATAATTGAAAGAATTATGTATGAGGCAAGACCTCTGTCATCCTTTAATCTTGTACCTGAGTATGGTGGGATTGTGCCATTATTATAACCATTGCTGTAATTCTGATTAGCATTGTAACCCTGATTATTATTCTGGTTATTGCTGCCTGTAAAGCTCTGCTTTACCTCATTAAAAGCACTTCCTAGTTCCTGCTCAGCCTTGTTGAATACCTGACTTGCCTGACTTGCAATATCCTGCTCTGGCGAACAATTTGCTCCACAATATGGGCAGAACTTTGTTGAATCTGGAATCTGTTTTCCACATTTTGTACAAAACATATTAATTCCCTCCCCTTCATAAATTTAGTTTCCGAATGATACGGAATAGGATATTGTTCTGAGGTTCAAAAACCACAATATCTCCAGTTCCAATAAACATTCTATACAAGTAAACTATAACAAATGCACCTGCCATTGTAAACATAAAAATTTTATAAAATTTAATATTTATTTTAGATTTAAGAAGCATAACTATCACAACAACTGGCGGCAGGAAAAACAGTGGATGATACATGAACGCTTCATGTATATTAAAATGCAGTAAAGCTATCCATGCTCTCGACATTCCGCAGCCTGCACACGATATTCCCGTTATGTATTTTATAGGGCATGTAACCCCGAAACTTTCAAGTATTACATACAGCACAACAACTGCTGTAACTGATGTTATCACTTCTATTCTATTTAATCTTCTTTTATCTGCATTGCCTCCGCTCATTATTCCCCCTGATAATGCTTTTTATTACATTATAATCTCTCCTGCAAGCAATGCAAGACAAGGAAGCGTAATTATGCTAATCAATGTTGATAGCGTAACTGCACCGACAGCCAGCTTCTGGTCATGTCCGAACTTAATTGCAAAAAGTGTTGTAATAGCCGCACACGGGCATGCCTCAAGTATAATAGTAATAACAGCAACCATTCCACGGGCATGTATCAGATACATAACCAGAGTACAGATTACCGGTATTATAAACATTCTGAGAATTACTGTAAAATACACTCTTTTATCCTTTAAGATACTCAATAATGGGAACTGTGAAATAGTAATTCCTGTTATTATCATAGATAATGGAGTATTCATGCCTCCGACAACGTTAAATGTATCCTTCAAAACATCCGCAACCGGAATTCTTGCGAGGAATATCACAAGTCCCACAGCAACCGATATAATTGGTGGGCATGTAACAATCTTCTTTAACAGTTCCTTAAAACTCATACTCTCTGAAACATACACAATTCCGACAGTCCATAAAAGAATATTAAACACTGTAACATATACGCTCGCATACAGTACACCTTCTGAACCGTACATCGCCTGAATAAGTGGAAAACCCATATATGCTGCATTAGAAAATGTAGTTGCAAATCTTATAATGCCGCGCACTTCCTTTTTCATCAAAAATGTTATGCCAATCGATAAAGCCATTCCTATACATATAGTAAGTATGCTGTAAAAAAGCATTCTGCCCATATTCTTAAGAATCTCGGCATTATATCCTGACATGTAAGAATTAATAATCATGAATGGAACAACGAAATATATAAGAAGGTTAGAAAGCATACCCTTGCCCTCTTCATTAACCATCTTAATCTTTCCGATAACAACTCCACTCAATATAAGTATGAATAATTCAAATACCTGCTTCGCAGTAATAAGCGCTAAATCCACAGCTCTCTTATCCTCCTTTTCATACACGCAAAAAACATGTTATATATTTCATCTTCTGAAATATATAACATGTTAATAGCAAAGTCAAGTAAAAATCTAATACTTTATCTCTGGCATAAGCTCTGCACTTATTACATTAAGCATACGTTCCATTGTCTCTAACTCTTCTTTGGAAAATCTGTCCTCAATCCTGCCCATTACAGTCTTAAGATATGTATTGCTGATATTATAATAATCTATATACTTCTGTGTTACCTCGAGATGATACTCTCTCTTGTCTTCCTCAGACTGTACTTTCTTTAAGTATCCCTTCTTAACAAGGTTATTAATCTTATACGCCGCGTTAGGAGATGATATATTTGCCATATCAGCAAACTGTGCCACAGTAGGTTTGTCAAGTGCATATATTATCTCCATGCAGAAAGTTTCTACGGTTGTAAGAGATGCCTCCCTCTCCTGTAGCTTTTCAAACATTTTCTGATAAAAATGCATCTTAAACTTCGTATATACCTTACTAAATGAATCCTGCAGCACCTTACTTTACCTCCAAAGCTTTTTTAATTGTTTATTATTATAACAATAGCTCTATTCTATTGCAAATGTAAGTTCCGCTGACACTGCAAGTTTTCCGTCAACATAAGCTTCTGCCTTTCCTACTCCCACAGGACCTTTTCTTGCTATAATCTCGCATGACAAGGAAAGCACATCCCCAGGTGTGACCTGAGCCTTAAACTTAGCATTTTTAATTCCTGCAAAAAGTGCTATATGTCCCTTGTTCTTTTCTTCCGACAACAAAGCGACTGCTCCTGTCTGCGCCAGTGCCTCAATAATAAGTACTCCCGGCATCACCTTCTTCTGTGGAAAATGTCCTACAAAATGCATTTCATTGGCAGATACGCATTTAATACCACAAGCCTTCTTTCCCGGCTCACACTCTGTTATCCTGTCTACTAATAAAAATGGATATCTGTGTGGCAGAATCTGCTGTATTTCATCTGAATTAAGCTGCATCATTACACCACCTTTCTAAGCACGATGGATGCATTATGTCCACCAAAGCCAAGTGAATTAGACATTGCATAATCAACTCTTGACTCTCTTGCCTTATTTGGAACGATATCAAGATCACAGTCATCATCCGGCACCTGATAATTAATGGTTGGCGGAATTATATCATTCTTTACAGCAAGCGCCGATATAATTGCCTCAACAGCACCACTCGCACCTAACATATGTCCTGTCATTGACTTTGTCGAGCTTACCGCAAGCTTGTACGCATGTTCTCCAAATGCCTTCTTTATCGCGTTAGTCTCACCCTTATCATTAAGCTTTGTACTGGTTCCATGTGCATTAATATAATCAATATTCTCTGGTTTTATTCCTGCATCCTTAACAGCCTCAGTCATCGCCTGTGCCGCCATGCTTCCGTCTTCGAGAGGAGCTGTAACATGATTTGCATCACATGTTGAGCCATATCCTGCAATTTCACAATATATCTTAGCGCCTCTTTTCAGTGCATGTTCATACTCTTCAAGAATCAGCACACCTGCTCCTTCACCCATAACAAATCCGCTTCTTTCTTTATCAAACGGAATAGAAGCCCTGTTTATATCTTCTGCTTTGCTTAATGCATGCATTGATGTAAAACCACCAATTCCAAAATCAGTTATACAGCTTTCTGCACCTCCGCACACAATCACATCCTGATATCCATCCCTGATCTGTCTTAATGCATCTCCAACAGCATTGGTTCCACTGGCACATGCAGTAACAACACATGTACACATTCCATGTAGTCCGAATCTGATTGCAACATGTCCTGCCGCCATATTAGTTATCGACATTGGCACAAAATGTGGCGAAACTCTGTCATATCCTTTACTTTCGCCTCTTAAGCATTCTCTCTGTATAGTTGTAAGTCCACCAATTCCACTTGATAATATAACACCACATCTTAATGTGTCTTCTTTGCCAAAATCTATAGCTGAATCCTTCACTGCTTCATCTGCAGCAGCAAGTGCATATATCGTGAAATCGTCCATTTTCCTTAATTCTGCTTTATCAACAATACTCTCTGCGTCAAAGCCTTTTACTTCACCAGCAAGCTTGACTGCACTGTTTTCTGTATTAAAATGTGTTATCTTACCAATACCACATTTACCAGCCTTTACAGCTTCCCACATATCATTAACATTGTTTCCGACAGGAGTAACTGCTCCCATACCTGTTATTACAACTCTTCTCATATTGCCATTCCTCCGTCTACACAAAGTACCTGTCCGGTTATGTATCGTGCTCCGTCACCCGCAAGAAATGCTACTGTTTCTGCAATATCTTCCGGCTTTCCCATCTCTTTAAAAGGTATATTCTCCACCACTTTTTCTTTAACAGCATCTGACATTGCTCCGGTCATATCAGTTTCAATCATTCCCGGTGCAACCGCATTTACAGTAATATGTCTTGACGCAAGCTCTCTTGCAAGCGACTTCGTCATACCAATAACGCCTGCTTTACTTGCAGAATAATTAACCTGCCCTGCATTACCCATGACACCTACAACAGAACTCATATTAATAATTCTTCCTGCTCTCTGTCTTAACATAAGTCTTGAGACACCACGCATCATATAAAATGTACCCTTTAGATTCACATCTATAACTGCATCGAAATCCTCATCCTTCATACGTCCAATAAGATTGTCCTTAGTAATTCCTGCATTATTAACAAGAATATCAATTCTTCCGCCAAGTAAATCCACAGCTTCCTTAATTAAACGCTCACATTCCTCTGAATCACTCACATCTGCCTTAATTGCATGGATTTCAATTCCATACTCTCTGCATAAATTAACTGTTTCACTGGCAGCCTCATCACCTGAACGGTAACTGAATACAATATCCGTTCCTTCACTTGCAAGCTTAACGCATATAGCCCTTCCTATTCCCCTGCTTGCACCTGTAATAAGTGCTTTTCTTCTATCACTCATTCCATATCCTTTCCAAATCAATGTCAGATTTGCTTAATCACAGCTTTTATGTCCGATTTATTCAATCTATAATCTGTCATAATCTCATTAATAAGTTCCTGTACGCTCATTATCCGGTCAACTCTGTCTGCATTACTTCCTGCAAAAAACAGTCCATTATCCCAGTCACCCTTAACTGCTGCTATAAGCGCCCTGCTTATGCAATATGGTATACTGTCATCCTTCTTACATGCTGTAAGACAACCATTACATTTTCTTGCGGCAAAGGTTTCTCCTGCATCAAGCCTTTCAAGCAGTGGACTGTTAATTGCACGCGCTGGCATTCCAACAGGACTTTTAATAATACGGATGTCTTCTCTCTTTGCATTAACAACAGCCTGTTTAAATGTATCCGAAGCATCACATTCATTGGTAGCAATGAATCTTGTCGCAATCTGTACACCTGCAGCACCTTCATTTACATAATGTGCCATATCTTTGCCATCAAACACACCTCCAGCGACAAAAACCGGGATATCCGCACCGTACTCTTCTATTACAGCAAGTACATCTGACAATATTTCATCGTTACTCTGTGTTTTTCCCTGTGTAATATCATCTGCACCAAAGCCTAAATGTCCTCCTGCCATGCTTCCTTCAATAATGAACATATCCGGATACACATCATAATGCTTCTTATAAGTTTTCATAATTATCCTGGCAGCCCTGCCACTTGAAACAATGGGTGCTGCCAGTGTATCTGTTCCCTTAGTAAACTGTGGCAGATTAAGTGGAAGTCCTGCACCTGAGATAATAATATCTGCTCCTGCTGAAACTGCGGTCTTACAGCTTTCCTCATAATGAGAAACTGCAGTCATAATATTTACAGCTACAAGTCCCTTCTTTGCACTTTCTGCTGCAATCTGCTTAGCTCTCTTAATATGGTAATCAAGTGCCCTTAGATTCGCCTTAAAGGGGCTGCTCTTAAAATCCTGTTCATCATAACCTGCATTAACAGAACTGATAACTCCACATGCCCCATTTGCTGCGACTGCACCTGCAAGGGATGAAAGAGAAACTCCGACACCCATACCGCCCTGAATTACCGGAACATCAAGCACTTTGTCCTTAATCTGCATACAATTCCTTTCGCACAGCCTCATATTCTTCATATATTTGTTCAAATATTTTCTCAATTGGCTGTATCTTATCAATCTGGCCTGCAACCTGACCTGCCATCAGTGAGCCATTCATTGTGTCACCGTCAAACACTGCCTTACGAAGAGAACCTAATGTATATTTCTCAAGTTCCATCTTATCAGCACCTGCCTTCTCCTGCTTTACATACTCGCGTGACATCTCATTTTTAAGAACACGCACAGGAGTACCAGCAATTCTTCCTGTAACTATCGTGTCATTATCCTTTGCTTTAAGTATTGCCTGCTTATAATTATCATGTATAGGACACTCTGTACTTGCCAGAAGACAAGTTCCCATCTGTACACCTGCCGCACCAAGTGCAAATGCTGCTGCAAGCTGTCTGCCATCTGCAATTCCTCCAGCTGCAATAACCGGAATATTCACACTGTCAACTACCTTTGGGACAAGCGTCATAGTTGTCATCTCGCCGACATGACCACCACTTTCTGTTCCCTCTGCAACTACTGCATCAGCTCCGAAGCGCTCCATTCTTATTGCAAGTGCTGCACTTGAAACAACTGGTATAACCATCATTCCGTTAGCCTTCCATTTTTCCATATATTTAGCCGGACTTCCTGCTCCTGTTGTTACAATCTTTACATTTTCTTCCACAAGCAGTTCTGCCATTGCATCAGCTTCCGGATTCATAAGCATAAGATTCACACCAAATGGTTTATCCGTAAGTGTTCTGCATTTTCTTATGTTTTCACGAAGCATATCCGTGTTCATTCCACCAGCTCCAATAAGCCCCAGTCCGCCTGCATTACTAACTGCAGCTGCAAATTCTCCTGTTGCAATATTAGCCATTCCGCCCTGTATAAACGGATATTTTATTCCTAACATCTTATCTAATCTCATTATGCTGCTCCTTATTATGTCTCTATCAAAGCACTGCTCCAGCTAAGCCCCGCCCCAAAGCCCGCAAGAATCAGCTTTCTGCCCTTGTCAAAGCATCCGCTTTGTGCTAACTCATCTAGTGCTATTGGGATACTTGCCGCAGATGTATTACCATATTCCGCTATATTTATATAGAACTTATCTTCATGTCCCGGATATTTCTTCTTTACATGATTGATAATTCTTTCATTAGCCTGATGGCACACAATATAATCTATGTCATCAAGTGTCATGTCCGATTTTTTCAATATCTCATCAATTCCCTGTTTAAGAACATCAACTGCAAAACGGAACACCGCATTTCCATTCATCTTTACATATGCATCCTGTGCACCTATACCTCTGCATACAAGTACATCAGTATCGCCTCTTGTGTAATTAATCTGTCTATACATATTGTCAGCCGCTTTTATAAGAACTGCACCAGCACCATCTCCAAAAAGCACGCATGTTGAGCGGTCTGTATAATCTAAAATCTTAGACATCTGCTCGCTGCCAATAAGCAGTATGTATTTATAATCAGTGCTGTTAAACAGTGCCTGTCCAACATTTAATGCATGCAGAAAACCTGTACATGCACTGCTTAAATCAAATGCAAGTACATTCTCTGCCAATCCGAGTTCCTTCTGTACAATTGCTGCAGTAGATGGAAATGCATTATCAGCCGTTGAAGTTGCAACTATAACCGCACCTATTTCTGCAATATTCACACCTGATGCTTCTAACGCTTCATATGCTGCTCTGACTGCAAGTGATGTAGTATTTTCCTGTGTACATCTGTATCTTTTCTTAATACCTGTTCTTGTTGTTATCCATTCATCATTTGTATCAACAATCCGGCTTAAGTCATCATTCGTAATTATCTCTTCTGGGAGTGCTTTCCCTGTGGACACTATCTGAATGCCTTTCACTTTATCTCTCCCCTGTCTATATTCCTGAATTTGTCATATCTTGAATTAACAAGCTCTTTTGATTTCATCCTGCCAAGAATTCCGAGTTCTTTTTCTAACATTCTTGCTATATCTGAAAAACATCTGTCTCCTTCTGCAATTACACCATCAACAAGTCCGGCAGTAAAAAGTTCCTGTGCAGTAAGCTTCATAATCTCACTTGCCTGTGGTGCTTTCTTAGCATCCTTATATATTATTGACGCAAAACCTTCCGGCGACAGAATTGAATATACTGCATTTTCAAGCATGTACACCCTGTCGGCTGCTGCCAGTGCCAATGCACCGCCACTTCCACCTTCACCTGTGATTACTGATATAACAGGTACTGTAAGCTTAAGCATTGCTGCTATACTTCCCGCAATCGCATTACTCTGTCCGTTGCTTTCTGCTTCCATGCCTGGATATGCACCTGGCGTGTCAACAAATGTTATGACAGGTCTCCTGAATTTTTCAGCCTGTTTCATAACACGGACTGCTTTTCTATACCCTTCAGGTGACGCCATTCCGAAGTTATATCTTATATTCTCTTCTATATTCTTTCCTTTACGGTTTCCAATAACAGTTACCGTTTTTCCATTAAATGAAGCAATTCCTGCAACAAGGCTTTTATCATCTTTATAGTATCTGTCACCATGCATTTCTATAAAATCATCGAAAAGCACTTCTATGTATTTCATAATATCCGGACGGTCACTTTTTCTGGCTGCAAGGACTTTCTCATATGGTGTTAAAACATTTTCACTGCTCATGCTTCTCCTCCGGTATTCACATGCATTTTCAATATCTTTGATAAAGTCTGCTTCATATCTTTTCTGTCAACTATCATATCTATCATGCCATGTTCTAACAGAAACTCTGAGTGCTGGAAGCCCTCCGGCAGCTTCTGTCCGATAGTCTGTTCAATAACTCTTGGCCCGGCAAAGCATATAAGTGCTCCTGGTTCAGCAATTATAATGTCACCAAGACTTGCAAAGCTTGCGCTCACACCACCTGTTGTAGGATTAGTGAGATATGATATAAATAATCCACCAGCATCCTTGAACTTTTCAATTGCCGCTGTTGTCTTTGCCATCTGCATAAGCGAGAAAAGGCCTTCCTGCATTCTCGCTCCACCACTTGCAGCAAATATTATAAGCGGCAGTTTTCTTTTCATTGCATATTCTGTGAGTCTTGTAATCTTTTCACCTACCGCAATTCCCATGCTTCCCATAAGAAATCTTTTATCCATAACTGCAACAGCTGTTTTGACTCCGCCAATACGACATGTTCCAGTAACTACTGCATCCTGCTGGCCTGTCTTTAATCTGTTTGCTTCAACCTTTTTCTCATATCCCGGAAAGCTGTTTGGATTGCCTGTCTTAACCTGTGCATACAATTCCCTGAAACTTTTGTCATCACTTATAAGTGCAATTCTTCTTGATGGTGTAAGGCTTCCGTCTGCCTGTTCCTCACTATCCCTTAATCTGTTGATAGTACCCCACCTTTTCTTACGCTTTAAGAAAATGTCATTGATATTCATTTAACTGTAATTCCTTCCTTAAGCCACTTTTCAATTTCGGTATGATTCTTCTCCCAGAAACCTGTATTATAATTTCCTCTTATAAAATCCTTATGATATGTAAGAAGGTGCATGAACTCTCTGTTAGTCTTAACTCCTTCAATTATCAGTTCCTCAAGAGCTCTTCTTAATCGTCTTACCGCCTCAAGTCTGCTGCTTCCAGTCACTATAATCTTGGCAATCATTGAATCATAATACGGACTCACTTCATAACCTTCAAAAAGATGGCTCTCAACTCTTACTCCATAACCATCTGGAAAATGTAAGAATTTAATAACTCCCGGTGTAGCCGCATTTATTCTGCACTCAATTGCGTGTCCATTGACACATGCATCTTCCTGAGTGATATTAAGCTTCATTCCGGCAGCTATTCTTATCTGTTCTCTTATAAGGTCAATTCCTGTAACCTGCTCAGTTACCGGATGTTCAACCTGTATTCTCGTATTCATCTCTATAAAATAGTAGTCGCCCTGTTCATTCACAACGAATTCAACAGTTCCTGCACTATAATATCCTGCTGCTCTGGCAGCTCTTACCGCAGTCTCTCCCATGACTGTCCGCTTATCTTTACATAATCTTGCACTCGGAGCTTCCTCTAAAAGCTTCTGATTATTACGCTGGATTGAACAGTCACGTTCTCCAAGATATATTGTATTGCCATATTTATCCGCAAGAATCTGTATCTCAATATGCCGTGGATTGATTATCAGCTTCTCTATGTACATATCATCATTGCCAAATGCAGCTTTAGCTTCACTCTTAGCGGTTTCAAATGCATTTTCTATATCTTCTCTGCTGAATGCCTTGCGCATTCCTTTTCCACCGCCTCCAGCTGACGCTTTAATAAGTACAGGATAACCAATTCTTTCTGCAATATGTGCTGCTTCCTCTGCTGTTGCAACCAGACCATCAGAGCCGGGTACAACCGGAACCCCGCATTCAATCATAAGCTGCCTTGCCGACTGTTTATCTCCCATGCTGCTTATTATGTCCGCCGATGGTCCTATAAATATAAGGTTGTTCTCCTCACATTTTCTTGCAAAAGCAGCATTTTCGGACAGAAAACCATAACCAGGGTGGACTGCCTCACACCCTGTCAGTATTGCTGTTTCTATTATCGCATCCTGATTAAGATAACTTTCAGCCGCCTTTGCCGGTCCAATGCAAACCGCCTTGTCTGCTGCCATAACAGCAAGTGAATTCTTATCTGCCGTTGAATATACAATTACGGTTTCTATATCCATCTCACGGCAGCATCTTATTATCCTTAACGCTATTTCACCACGGTTTGCTATCAGTATTCTCTTAAACACTTCTGCTACCTCCGTTAATTAAGGATTACAAGCGGCTGTCCATACTCAACCATAGCGCCATTCTCTGCTGCCACTTCCTTAACCGTACCGTCACAATCTGCTGTAACTTCGTTCATCAGCTTCATTGCTTCAATTATGCCAATAACATCACCAGCATGAACGCTCTGTCCTGGTTTTACAAAAGGTTCCTCATCAGGACCTGCTGCTGTATAAAAAGTTCCAACCAATGGCGCCTTAATTTCTTTAATATGCTCATCTGACTGTGGCTGTACATCCTGAATAGCTGTAACGTTCTGTTCCTGTTCTGTACTAATGCGAACAATATCTTTCTTTACAGGCACATCACATATGGCTTCGTGCATTGTTTTCTTCAGTCCAAGGCATACGCCATTCATCTCCAGATTCAGTTCGCTGCATCCACTTGCATCAAACTTATCTATAATCCCATAAATATCATTAATATCCATAACAAACTATCTTCCTTAAAATCTTTATGTTAAGCTGCATTCTTGTCAACATACTCAACAATTGCTTTAACTGATGTAAGATTAGGAAGTTCTTCTTCTGGAACAGTAATTCCATAAGCATCTTCAACTGCCATCATAAGTTCCATAGAATCAAGTGAATCAATTCCAAGATCATCCTTTAAATTCGCTTCTAATGTAATCTTATCCTCTGAGCAGTTAATAGTATCCATAATAATTTCTTTTACCTTTTCAAATGTCATTGTTTTGTTCTCCTTAAATAATTTTATCTAAATATATTTAACTAATATATTTGAGCTAATTATAAGAGCACAAATCAGGTTTGTCAACACTATTTTGATATTCAAAGTATTTATTTTGTTTCACAGCTGAGTATTATTCCGCCTCGCTCAGCATAATAACTGCATAATCCTCCTGCTTTATATACACACACATCCGTAGCACCATATGCCTGCTTTATCATATCTGCTATCTTATCTGCAAGAGCTTCATTCTCAACATGACATATTCTGAGTTTTCCGCCTTCATATCCTGCATCGTCAAGTAATGCCTGGAGTTTTACAAGAAGTTTTTTATCACCTCTGCATTTACCGATTGCTTCCAATGTTCCATGACTGCTTGCTGTTCCTATTACACTTATGCCAAGAACCTCCGCAGCCGATGCTACAACCTTGCTTACACGACCATTCTGTGCAAGATTATGCAATGATTTTAATGAACAGAACAGTCTTGTTTTCTGCATATATGCATCTATTGCTCCATCTATCTCTTCAAATTTCTTTCCTTCTTCAATCATTTGCTGCAATTGCTCCAGTATAATACGCATCTGTGGACCAGTGCTTTTAGAATCTATTACCCTGACTTTAGCCTGTGGATGTTCCTCCAGATACACTGCTCTCGCTGCCATTGCAGAATTATATGTTCCTGACATTCCTGCAGTTATTGTTACAACAAATATCTCATTATCATCGCCAAAAGCTTCAAGCCACGCATCTATTCCAGGACACGCAGTGTATGAACGTCCCTTATGTTTTTCAAGAATATCAAGCATTCTATGAATATCAAGCTGTCCATCATCACAAAACTCCTCGTTATCTGTAGATATTGTAAGTGGAACTGCCTTAAAGACCATTCCCTCAAGTTCTTTTATATCACATGCTGAATCTGCTACTAATCTCATTATTAATCCTCCTGTTTACCAGATATACTCCATTTTAATGTAGTTTTAAATACTATGTCATATTGTATTTTATAACTTATAGTGTTACAATATACAAAAATAGCGTTTTTGTATATTTCAGGAGTACATTATGAATATAGTTAACAAAGATTCTAAGAATACATTTACACGAATGTGCATAGGTGAAGCAGTAATCAAGCTTCTTAAAGATACTGATTTTGATAAGATACGCATTACCAGTGTAGCGAAATGTGCCGGTGTATCACGCATAACTTTTTACAAATATTATCAATCAATCCATGATGCACTATGCGACTATCTTAATATTATTATAATTGAATATCTGGAAGAATGTGCCAGCAACCCTGAAAGCGGGAGCTTTCTTGATTATTCACACATCCTTTTTGCACTTGAATTCTTTAACCGGTATAAGGATTATTTTCTTACTCTTTCGAGATGTGGACTTTATTCTATTCTGATTAACAGCATTAATAATTTTATGTCTGAACATTTTACGAATCCTAAGAATTACTCTGAGTACAGACTATACTGTTACTCTGGCGGATTGCTTAATGCATTTTTAAAATGGGAAGAAAACGGATGTGACTGTGATGCTGGCGAGATAGCCAGAACTCTTGAAGAACTTTATAGTTAATAAGCCACTCCTTCCGGAATGGCTTAAATATTTTATAATCATTTATTAATCTGTGAATGCACTTTTCGACGTACTATAAGGAAACATATAACCTGCATAATTATCGTTGCCGTCCATGATGCCGGATATGATATGAACAGGTCATACAGTGTTCTGTGGCTTGGGAATATCACGAATATCCAGAATATTCTCATTCCTACTGTACCAATAACTGATAATATCATCGGCACTAGCGAATATCCCATTCCACGAAGCGCGCCCGGAAACAGATCCATTATCCCACATAAGAAATATGGCACTGTTGTAATTGATAATATCTCAACACCACATTTGATAACATCTTCACTGTTAGTGTATATCATAAGCACTTTATCACCAAATATATATGCACCGCAGCCAAATACAAGTGACACTCCTACTGAAAGTATTGCACAATCTATAAGCACCTTGTCCATTCTCTTGAACTTTCTTACACCATAATTCTGACTTGTAAAACTCATGCAGGCCTGTGTTACTGAATTAATTGATGCATATAGAAAACCAAGAATATTGTTGGCTGCTGTATATCCTGCCATTGCTGTTGAACCGAATGAATTAACTGACGACTGCAGCAAAGCATTTGAGAAATTAATAACTGTACTCTGTATTCCTGCCGGAATTCCAACCTGAAATATCTGTTTAAGATAGTATCCCTTTATCCTTAATTTTGAGAATCTCAACTGGTAACTTGCATCTGTCTTATTCAGACATCTTAATACAAGCACACACGATATGAACTGTGAAAATATTGTTGCGATTGCTACTCCTGCAACCCCTAAGTTAAACACAATAACAAGTACCATATTAAGGCATGCATTTATAATTCCCGCTGCTATAAGAAACATCAGCGGTCTCTTGGTATCACCAACTGCTCTAAGAACAGCCGCACCATAGTTATAAAGCATAAAAAATGGCATACCAAGAAAATATATCCTCATATACAGTGTTGAAAGGTTAATTACATCATCTGGCGTTCCCATAAGCTCAAGTGCCGGCTTAGCCATCAGCAGGCCTATCAGCGCCATCACAACTCCGCTTATTGCCGCAAATGTTATCGCAGTATGCACTGTCTCTGACATCTCTTTATGTTTGCCTGACGCATAGAATCTGGCAGCCAGTACATTTGCTCCCAACGAAACTCCTATGAAAAGATTAACAAACATATTAATAAGCGCTGTCGTTGAACCTACTGCTGCTAACGACTGGCTTCCTGCAAATCTTCCAACAACAATTATATCTACAGCATTAAACATTAGCTGTAATATTCCTGAAAGCATCAATGGCACTGAAAATGATATTAACTTATCCATTATTGTGCCATTGCACATATCTATTTCGTATTTATTCTTACTCATTGTAAATTTCCTTTATATAGTATTGGACAGACTATTCCCAATATCCAAGTTCAACACCTTTTTTATAGATTCCTACGCCCTTAGAATAATATCCATACGCATTAAAATGTGTCCAGTCTGAACGGAGTTTCACAGATATATATCCAAACGCTCCATATAACTCGTCTATCTTTTCCTTTTTCAAACCACAATCATCCAGCCCGTTCTGAATCATGTAAACTCTTGTATTAAAGAAATGTTCTCCAAATGCTTCTCTTAAGGCTGCTTCCCACGCAGTGTCATCAACTCCTACATAGTCATCTTCATCCTCCAGATATGACTGGCTGCTGTCTGCAAGAGATGTCCCCGGATCATCAGTATCGCCAACTATAATATAATTCTCACAGCCTGTATAATCAATCACCGCCTGATACTGGGAAATAAGCTCATCATAGTCATCCCATCCACCATTACTTCCCATCTCAAGCACAAGAATATCATCCTTATGATCATATGCTGCTTTAGTTGTAACAGCAGTACCTTGTGGAATAAACATATAATCAGGCTGTTCAAGACCTGTATCATCACATATTCTGATGCTGACCATATAATCCTCTATATTATAGTCATCATCCTCCATATCTTCCCAGTAATCTTCAATATCTCGTTTCTTATCAATCTGACATAATACGCCATCTATATATACAGTATCAGGATAATCATTATATTCAATGCCATATCCGCTGAAATCATACATATAAACAGGATTTCCCTTATCATCCATAAGGCATACATCCTGATATGTATTCTTATTAAGATTAAGATTACGGTCAGTATGCATCTTAAGGCCACCAGCTCTTATCGCTATCTCCTCTGATGTCTCCCCTGATACACCAAAATTAAATGTATTAAGACCAGTAAGCTTTCCTAAAGTATATGGTGCGGTGTAATAACTTATATCAACTCTTCCTGCTTTAGTAAGTATATAAGCATCATCTGAGCCAAAGCCTTCCATCATGCTGTCACCCCAGCAGGCAATTGATACAGTATCATTTGAATAATCCTTATCATCTTCATAAGGTTCTGTATAATCATCTGTACCGATATTCTGTGAGACCTTCACAATTACATGTGTTTTATCTCCCCGTGGTTTTATGATCTTAGCCATATTAATAAGATTATCTTTAGTTTCCGGTCTGCCATTCAATACCACAGCCCCTGCGGCAATACCTCCTGCAAGCAAAACCACTGCAATCCCCCATATCGCTGCTTTCTTTAATTTCATAAACTCACCTTTTCTGCCCCTTATATATCTGGCACTTCTGTTATAACACTTATTTACCCGACCTGCAAATATAATGAAGCAATAGTTCACTTAGACAAAAAAATAGAGCGGGTGATGGGAATCGAACCCACGTATCTAGCTTGGAAGGCTAGTGTTCTACCATTGAACTACACCCGCATAACCACTGATATCTCAGTGCTTTGTTAAGATATCATAATTATATTATAAAGTCAAGCATTTTATGCCAATATGTTCTTTGCGACATGTTTTATCGACACATATACTTGACATTATCTGTTCTTAGGAATAAATTATGTTAGTTGCATTTTAGTTTGTAAAATATTATGGAGTAATTTCAATGACTAACAATTCAGACCACATTTTTTCTAATATAGATATAAGGAAGCTTCTAATTCCTATCATGCTGGAAAATCTCTTAGCTTCACTTATGGGAACTGTTGATACTATGATGGTAAGTAATGTCGGTGCATCTGCCGTCTCGGCCGTATCGCTTGTTGATTCCATCAATATTCTTGTAATACAGGCTTTGTCAGCACTTGCTGCAGGAGGTGCAATTCTGTGTTCCCAGTACATAGGAAGCAGCAACCCTAAAGGTGCCAACCGCGCTGCAAGACAGGTATTTCTTGTCATGACAGTGCTGTCAGTATTGATATCTGCAATATGCCTCGTTCTTCGTGTACCAATGCTTAAGTTCATCTTTGGTTCGGTAGAAGCTGAGGTTATGGCTGATTCACAGGCATACTTCCTTTTTACCCTGTTGTCATTTCCATTCATTGGCCTGTATGACGCTGGTGCGTCCATTATGAGAGCACAGAAGGACAGCAAAAGCCCTATGACAATATCCATAATATCCAACTTTCTTAATATAGGTGGTAATGCAATTCTTATATTCGGACTTGGAATGGGCGTTGCGGGAGCTGCAATATCAACACTTGTATCAAGAGTTTTCTGTGCAGTTGTTGTAATTATTAAATTAAGAAATCCGTCACAGACCATATGCGTTAACAGATATTACACAATCCGTCCCGACTGGGATTTAATTAAGAAAGTCCTATATATTGGTATTCCTTCAGGTATTGAAAACAGTATGTTCCAGTTTGGAAAGCTGGCAATCCAGTCAACAGTTTCAACGCTCGGAACTGCTGCTATTGCTGCAAATGCTGTGACCAATATTCTGGAAAACCTTAACGGCGTTGCTGCACAGGGTGTAGGAATCGGACTTATGACTATAGTTGGCCAGTGTATTGGTGCCGGAAGAAAAGATGAAGCCATATACTATATAAAGAAGCTCAGTAAAATGGCTGAAGCTGCTATTATTATAAGCTGTCTTGTTGTATTTGCATTGTGCCGGCCGATTACCATACTCGGTGGAATGGAAGCAGAAAGTGCAAGAATGTGTTTTGAGATGACTCTTTTCATAACAATAACCAAGCCAATATCATGGGTATTGTCGTTCATTCCGGCTTATGGAATGCGTGCTGCCGGAGACGTGAAATTTTCAATGATAACATCATGTGCAAGCATGTGGTTATGTCGTGTAAGCTTCACTATATTCTTATGCCGTGTATATGGTTTTGGTCCTATTGCTGTATGGATTGGAATGTTTGCCGACTGGACTGTCCGCGGTATAATATTCACCATTCGCTTTCATTCACGCAGATGGCTTAACCACCATATAATTGATTAATATTAATAAATTGGATTAACGATAAAAAACGCATGCCAGATTGAAAAAATCGGACATGCGTTTTATTATTTTATTATAAATTATAATACTGTATTGTAAACCATATTATTACAATCAGCCATTAACCTAGAATCCCTTACAGTTACCCTTAAGAGTTGCTCCTGTAATATTAACTTTTCCATTAATATTAGTACAATCTTCAATAATAGCCTTGCCAAATGTTACTTTATAACCAAGTGCAGATGGTTTTCCTGTAAGTGGCCAGTGATAATTATTACCCTTATTAGAATCTGAAATACAATTCTTCATTGTTACAACACCACTCTGGTTGTTTCTATCGAAACCATTAGCATAGTTTCCCTTAGCTGTACATCCAATAAGCTTATGGTTAAGAGGATCAAGGTGAGCTGCCTTTCCTGGTGTTTTGTTATCTACTCCACCCATCTTAAATCCGTTACCATCACCATAAATTCCATCACAGTATCCATTGTAGTTAGCCTGGCAGTTTACAAGTGTTACTGCTCCATGAGCTGCATAACAATCCCAGCCATCATCACTATTGTATTCAGCTACACAGTTTTCAAAATAATTGCCTTCACCTGAATGAAGTTTCACTGCAAAACCATCAGCATTCTCACCCTTGGCATCTGCATTATGATGAGACTTGCAATTATAAAACTTGTTATTAGCTCCTCCGTTGCTTACCTGAAAACCTGCATCTTCATTATAGCAGCATGTTACATACTTTAATGTATTATTAGAACCTGAAATAAAGATTCCATTATCAGAAGCATTCTTAACTGTAATGTTAGAAAGTGTACTTCCATTACCTGATAATGTAATTCCTCTTCCTGAACTTCCGCTTGTCTGTGAGAAATCTATTGTCGCATTATTCTTTCCTGCAAGATTAACACCTGCTGGAAGTGAAACAGATCCAGACTTAACTGTTCCATCAATAACTACTGTCTGTCCTGACTTAGCCTTCTTAAGTGCATCTGCTAAAGACATACCACCTGCCTTAACCACATAATTACCTGATACAGATGAACCTGTTGATGAACCTGAAGATGAGCTGCTTCCTGATGAAGAGCTGCCTGAACCTGATGAACTTCCTGATGAAGAACCAGATGATGAGCTGCCATTAGAATCAACCTGTACTTTGTAAATGTTGATTCCGCTGTTCTCTGAATACAGATATATGTATCCCTTAGAACCTGAATATGAATATATTCCTAAAGAAGCTGTCTTATTAGCTGCAATAGTTCCAAGCTTCTTTCCATTAGAATCAGCTACGATTAAATTACGGGTAGAGCTTCCACTGCTTCTTAACACTACCTTAATTGTATCAGAACCTGACACTGGTACTTTAACTGAACGATATGATGTAGTGCCTGTACCAGAAAGAGCCAGACAATATGTATATGCTGTGCCATCTACCGTTACAGATTCAGCCTTGACATTCATAGTCTTACTGCTTGTTGCCATAAGACCAAGTCCGTCTACTGTAGTACTTGATTTAATAGTTCCTAACTTCTTAAAATTAGAATTCTTGAAATTCCATGAATTCTGTGTTGCCGCATTAGCTGACAACACTGGTGCTGCTGTAAAACATACTAATAATACCGCAACAACAGCTGCAAAAACCCTTCTTGCCTTCTTAATCATGATTAACCTCCCAAACATTATAGATTAAATAGCAAAAGAGGCGTTATTTTGCTGGCAGTGTCCTATATCATGCAAAATAAATCGCCTCTGTTGCTAAAAATACCATAATAAGGATAAAAATAAAATGGCTTAAAATTACAAAGATTTACGCAAGTGTTTGTGCATTTTGTATAGTACACTCTGAAATATACCGTTTTCTTGATACATTTTTACTTAAAAACTGATTTATTGTCACTTACCTTGATGTGAAAGCGGTTATCCTATGTATAATATTTGGTTCCTTTAAGAGGATATGTTCAACATTTTTATGGACGTAAAATTGTGTTTTACCACACTTTTATGTACGAATTTTTGTGTTGCATTACATTTTTCTGCATGAACTTTTCTCAATCCACTCATCTGGCATCTCAAAATGCTGGTAATCTTTTGCATGTTCCCAGTCGCCGCCCCACTCAAATCCATGTTCTGCAAACACCTTATAGCACAAATCGCCATGGTCGATTTTATGTAGAAATTCAACGCTTCTGTCTGTATACTTTTCAGCATTGGCAGGCTCTACATTTCTTCTGCTATCAACATATTTCACATAAGGATTATAAAGCGTGTTGATGTCAACCGCCAGCCCTAACGCATGCTTTGACAGCTTCGTTGAATAGGAAATGTATCTGAAATTAAACGCTGAAGAATTATTATCACTCATCGACTTCTCGTCATCAGCATCATATTCATCAATAAGTCTGATTTTTTCAATCTCATAGCCAGCCTCGTAAAGCTGCTTAAATATATCAAGCACATCATCAGCAATCAGCCTGTTCACAACCAGCTCACCTTTGTGCGTTTTCCCATCAAATCCGACATGCAAAACTTTAAGATACCGCAAATCTTCTCTTGGAACGGTGCAGTTGTCCTTAAATGATTTCCCCTGCATCTTTGCAAATATTTCGTCTGGAATTGGTGATATGGTGAATTGTTGGGTGTTCATATGTGACTCCTTTACTTTTTCTGGTTATAGCTTCATTATATGAGATATTTTATCATAAGACCTACCAATGTGTAACAAAATATAGATTGCGTAGGTCTTTAAAATGTGTTTTCAATATAAAGCCGTTACACCATAAAAACCTGCAAGCCTGCCACATTTTTCAATGTCCTGAACAACTTTTCCTCCATTCCCACTTGACACATTTTGTATACTGCATATATTGCGAAAATAAATACCAAAAAATAGTCCGCATCTCCTTTGTTATAAATATTTTTCTTTTATTTAAACTCTATATAAATCTATCATATCATCAACTCTTCCCCAGTCTCCTTTCCTGCATTTCCAAGCACTTCCTCACCAAATACATTATCATTCATAAGTTTGATTATGCACACGAAATCCTCATCTTTATCTATAACCTTGTTTAATTCGCTTCGCAGAGATATGAATTTTGATGGTGTCATGTCTCCCCTGAAAACAGATTTCTGATAATGCGTCAAATATTTTTTACACACCTTAAATACCTTCTGCACTCTTTTCTCTCCTACATCATAGAATAAAAATGCATAATTATAATTGCGTTCTCTCTTCATTACATACCTTCTTTCAACGAAAACGGAACAAACTCTTTGTCTTCCAGAATGTTTTTTATAAGCTTATAACAGTCTAGCTTCAATGCTGTCCTATATGTCACTTTCCTTTTTAATCGTGAATGTTCAAAAACGCTTTCCATTCTCTCCTCAAAAGCCTTAACAAATATCTTCCGTCCCTCTTCATTCAGTATGCAGTAATTAACATTTTTCTCAAAATGTTTTTCTACCTGAATGCGGTGATTATTAACCAAGTCAAATATTGTTCTGAATACTATAACCGGCTTAAATACCTCACTCATATCAAGGCTCAGTGAAAACCGACCCACAGACGGCTCATGTAGAAAACTTATTCGCTGATCCAGATGTGTCTGATAAATTGCCGAAATTGTCTTGGTATACAGCAAAGTATTTCCAAATGACACCAATGCATTTATAGGATTATCAGGTGGTCTTTTTACTCTTTTATTCATCACAAAATCCTCAGGCAGAAAATACTTGAAATCTGCATAAAAACGCATCCATGCTTCACCCTCATAGGCCATTAGTTCTTTAACATCTTGTGACTGTTCGACAAGTCTGATAAAATCTGATTTAATCCAGTCAGTAGTTTCTTTTACTTCTTTCTTTCCGTGCTTGTAATAATGATAAAGCACCTCATAAATGTTAAGCCCAATTCCCTTCACAATCGCCCTTGCAACACTCATCCGGTCATTCTCATATTTTAACACCTGCTTTACCAGTAATTTCCCGCTCAAGTAATGGTCTTTCGGATAATATGTACCACTATACCCGCCATAATAGTTATAAAAATGTATTATTATATTATTCTGTGACAGAAAATCCAGTAATTTAGTATTGATACTTACCTCATTAAAACAGAATATCTCCTTAGTATTCTCTACTGGAATATATACATTTTTACCGTCCCTCCTGAAACATAAAGAATTATCTTTTCTTGTCAGTTCCCCCATTGACATTATATATTTTGTACTCCCCATTCAGTTCCTCCTCTTAATCATGCAAATTGTTTTTCAAATGCTTTCATCAGATATAACAATACTCATAATATGCACATTTCTTACAGGTATTTGTCTGTATACATTCTGGTGGCTTCTCCTGTTCTAAAAGCTGTTCAATACTGCTGATATAATTATCAAGTTCCTTTTCAAACTCTTCAGTTAGTTCCACAATTATTACTTTCTTATCCTTCTTATTCTTTTCAACAAATTCCAGTCTTCCTTTTCTTTCAATACCTTTGCTTTTAAGAACTTTTAGATAAAAAAGCAACTGCCATTTGGCAGCCTCCACATCAGCGTCTGATTTCTTAACCTCGGTAAGATACTCTTTCGTAAGCCTGTCCAGCCTTATATTATCTATTGCAATCTCTGAATTCTTTGAATCCCCTGCTTTTTCCTCATGGATAGCCTTTCCAATCTTTACCTGCTCACTGTTATCTTCAAGATTCAGCCGGTTTCCATGTAAATAACACTGCCGTCTGCAATGAAAATAATAATTAATTAAAGTTCCATTTACCTGCATATATCCCCCTATATAAACAACTCATCAGCAGTTACTATCATTTCTTTCTTAAGCACACCATTATCATCAAAGTAATCTTCACCGTCTTCTATGTAATATATATCTCCTATCTGCTCATTCCACTCAATATTACTCTTAATATCCTCTTTAAACTGATATATGAACATGTTCATTTTGCTTCTTACATCATGTATTCTTACAGTTCTTTCAGAGTATGATAAATCCGGATTTTCTATAAGCTCCTTATATTCGTTCCATACATCTGCACCGTCTATAACATTATCACCAGCCTGAATACTTCTTGCAAAATATACAGATATCAGCTTTCTTCCATCTTCTATAAGTTTCATTTTCTCACAGACATAAGGATAGTTAAGTTTTCCAACCTTCTCTTTGAAAAAATGTTTAATATTATCATCTGTTATTTTCTTCTGTGATTTTAACAGTACCGGCAGAATCACATTTTCATAATACTTAAAGAAATCTTTGGTATTAAGATATTCGCGGATATCACTGCTTTCCAATGTCTTGTCAGTATCAACTCTTGTATCATTTCTGTAAATATTCTTAGCTTTATCAAGATTATAGAAATACACTTTTCCTGTCTTTTTACCAGACCTGTTAATTCGTCCCATAAACTGTTCTTCACTGTCCAGCCTTGATATATCCTTATATCCAATGTCCATGTCAATATCGACTCCGGCTTCAATAACCTGTGTAGCAACAAGTACAACATCAGACATATTATTGATCTTATCAATCATATCTTTTCGCTCCTGAATACTGCTGTCTCCTGTCATTAAAAGTATCTGCCTGTCAGTCACATCCTCCAGCAGTCTGTAAAAATCTTCTGCACTTTTCTTTTTTATAAACTCAATCAGAACCTTTTTGCCAGTATTTTCATCATTATCAACAATATACTGTGCAAGTTCTTCTATAGTAATATCTTCGTCCAAAAGACTGTAGTCCACCTCAACTCTCTTAGCAAACATATTGTGTCTGAAATATTTATCCCTGTCAGCAATGAGTTTTACTGCCCCTGCCGTGTTATCAGTCAGCAATTCGAGATTCGGAAGCGTTGCAGACATAATAATAATCTTTATATTTAAAAGCTCTGCAAATCCTTTTAAAAATGTAATCATTCTACCCCATATTCTGTTGTCATAACTCTGGATTTCATCAAGTACAATTACTGAATTACACAACTGGTGGAATCCAAATGCGTCTTCTTTTCTGTCCCCGAACATTGTCTTAAACAACATCACATGAGTAGATAACACTATCGGATAATTCATAAACTGTCTGTCGAGCAATATTCTCTGATAGTTCTTATCCAGCTCATCATCTGACATGTCTTTATATGGAGTAATAGAATTAACAACAGCAACCTGCGACATAACTGACTCATTATCTCCAAATACATTTGCAAGTGAATTCATATTCTGTTCGACAAGTGTATTAAATGGATAAATGTAAAAAATCTTATTAATATCCTGCGAATTTTTCATAAGCTTAAAGCTGAGATTCATAGCCATATTACTCTTTCCACTTCCTGTAGGTGCTTCAAGATAGAAAATATTCTTATCAGTATTATTCATCAAAACATTTTCACTATCTAAAAACATCTCTGTTCTCAGTATATTTATCCCCTTCATTCCATTAATGTCAGTGTTCCTGTCTATACCGCCAAACAATTCATACGCTATTGGATATGATGTTTTCTCATATTCTCTTATGCTCTTTGGAATCAAGCCTTTCTCATATTCGCTCATTATTTCGTCTATGTTATTAATATTACCAAATGTGTTCTGCTCCCAGCCTGTCATATACTCAGATGTTGCATAATAATCTGCCGCAACAAGCATAGAATATAACAGCCTTATCCATGCATATAAAATTACTGATTTTCTGTCACTGTCAGATGTGAGTCTTTTATTCATCTCCTTATATGTTCTTCGCAGCTTAAATACATTTTCTGAATATCTGTCATAACTAAGCACAGCATTTATACCAGATTCAGTGTACCAGTCATAAGTACGCTTTCCTAAATTATCGCTATCATCACTCTTTCCAGAAAGTTCATCTAAATACTTCTCAAATTCAGTAAGTCCACCATGATGTCTTGAAATAATATACGAATACATATAAGCAAAATCCTTGATATTCTCAGATTCCGCTTTGGTAATTTTTTCTTCATCAATCATTCTCTTAATAAAATCAAGATAATAATCAAGGTAAAATATAGATGAAACAATCGAATGTTTACTGCCGATATTGTTATCCGGCGTCATATCCTTATACCAGATATTACCCATCTTTTTCTTCTGGAAAGCAGGATTGACCTTGCCCAAATCATGCATTGTAACTATATTAACAGTCATTTCTTCAAATATATTTCTGCAATCCTGAGACAGATTTTCAAAATATTCTTCTTCGAATCTTTCCATAATTTCGTCAATACATTTATTCTTAGCTATTAACAGCCAATATTTCTGACTTCGCTGGGTATGCTCTTTCAAAGTCTCTTTTTGTGTTCCATCTTCTGATAAATGTGCAAAACACTGTTCGCTGCAATTAATTAATTGTTCAACCGGTATCATATATCTGCTGATATCCATACTTAATATCCCCTTACTTAAAAAAGCCGCACCAAATAATCTGCCTGCCTTAAAACTCTGCATTTTAAAACATTCAGACTGCCTGATGCGGCTTATAATAATTTAATAAAATGACAATATATTATTTCCCTGTTTATATACATTTCCATTCTCTATACTTACTGTCATGTTCGTATAACAGAAATCTTTATATTCATAAAGATTAGTATAGCCATTTAATGCAACCGGCAGTTTTTCTGTATATTTAAAAATCTCTATCTCATCTTCTTCATCTGGCATAAGAACGCTGCCAATATTCTTAGGAAACATGCTGGTTATAGCTACCTCTTTAATATCAGCCTCTTGCACATTTACCCTGCTCACATTAGTAATGTCAGCCGGGTGGTCATTCTTTCCAAGATAAGGATAATAAATACATCTGCTCTGTTCTAAAAACCCAGCCAGTTTTTCTGCCTCGTCACAATCAATCAGTACATAAATATCCCACTCAGGATTTTCAAGCCACTGCTCTTTTATTATAAGATTTCCTCCCTGTTCCTCACTTGCATATCCAACAGAATTGTTAAATATCTGAACTTTCTTTGGAATATATCCCCTCTCATTTTTTGGAACAATAGAAATCTTTAATTCATGCAGTTTTTCGTAAAACTCAGGATATTCGACAGCTATTTCCTGTCCTTTTTTCATTATCTGCCAGTTTTTCTGTGCATATCCACCATATCCTAATATTGCACCAAACATTCCCATCAGTGCAATCTTATGAATCTGGCTGTATGTAAAATAATAATATGCATTAACCTCTGGCTTCTTGAAAAAAGCTGTCCTGCCACTCAGTGTAAATCTAACAGCCTCCATATATTACACCTCTTTTAAAGTAATTATATTAAAGACCTTCTCGTCTTCAATTCCAGATACAAGATTAGTTGTATATGGATTATAATATACCTCCACACTCTTAACTCTATCTTTAACTGCATTAATAATGCTTGCAACCTCGCTTATATCAATAGTATTAAGCTTGTCTCCTTTTTCAAATGTGATGTATTCTGTAAGATTAGGAAGATACATATCCGACTCAGTCTCAACGAATAATGCAAATTCATTCTCGCAGCCTTCCTTCGCATTAGTTGCATATGATGTTGCTGAAACAAGTGCTGTTCTCTTAAAATTCTGATAATCTTCCTCAGTGTATCCATCAGTTACACCTAACTGCACGAACTCTTTATATGCCATTGAATTGATTACAAATGGATAAAAATAGTGTGCTTCGTCACTTGTTATCTTAGTTCCAAGTGTTGAATTCTTAGCCTCTGAATCCTTCTCACTATCCTTGCTGCCATCTCTAAATGGTGATAAAATCTGCTGTTCCTCTGCAGTTGTGTCTTCATATTTGTTAAAGCCCTGTCCAAACTGTACAGCTCCGGTTATAGAGAAATTATTCTTTGATTCTGCAAATGTAGCTCCAAAATTCTTAACATCAACTGCTGTCATAAGATTACTAAGTACTTCTTTAGACTCCTTAGTATCCTTCAGATCCTTAACTGCAAATATTTCTTCATATCTTTCTTTTAATGTCTTTGGGACAAGTGACCCATCTGCTGAAAACTTCATAGATTTGATATAAAGGACTTTCTTGCCCTCATCATTCCACATTTTCTTCATAGGATACTTTAACGCCTTGTCACTTCCGTACACATCACCATTCTGTGTACTCTTTGGATAGCCTGTAAAATCTGCATTCCAGTTTGCCATTATAGATGAAATTCCTAATACACCGTATACTCTCTTATCCATATTAATCCTCCTCTTTATTAGTTGAATCGTATATTAAATTACTGCTTATATAACCTGCTATAATCTCTTCGCTCTTAACTCTTCCTGTCAATTCATATGATGAAACCATTGAATACAGATTATTAAATCTTCGGTTAGTAGTTCCTATTATGTAATTGTACTTCTTAAAGAACTGCGTAATCTTCTTCTGTAATAGTTCATTATTTCGTGCATTGAAAAATGGATTGGCTAGAGAATGTTTCTTGTCTTTTGATTTATTCAAAGATATGAAATAATACACGAGCTGTCCTACAGCATAGAAGTATTCTTCATCACTTTCTATCTGACTATATCCTTTTTTATTAATCTTATCACTAAGATTTTTTCTAATATCACTATATCTGTCCGCCATATTTACCCCTCCAAAATATTCTTCTAGCGACTTCATAAAATTAAACTGCATAATAACTTTATTCATATAGCCATTATTGATTGAATCCCTGACAGTATTAATACATACATTATGAAGTACTGCGTCTATTCCTTGTTCCTGTCCCTTATAAAGCCATGCAAATATTGCATCTCTTGACATAATAATATTTCTTTTCAACTCAGGATTCACATTAATATCGTCTGTAAAGAAATTTCTTGAAAGACATTTAGAAAATATAACCTCATCTAACACAGCAAGCATCTGTTTCTTATTAACATACTCTTTGAAAATCTCTTCATCTTTTGCACTTCCAATCACATCTCTGTACTGAAAATGCTTATAAAGATTGTACTTATAATCAACAATTGCATCCTGATGCTGGATAGACAGTTCTTTTCCTTTCTGAATCTGAATAAAAAATCCTGAGAAATCATCTGTGATAAATTCTCCCGGCTTCTTTGGAATAATCTCATCTTCATCACTGTCAAAAAATATGTTAGTATATCCGCGGTTGGCTTCATTCATGAGATAATCAAAAAACTTTCTCTGTGTTGCAGCCTCTTCTGGTGTTATAAGATAAGGCACAACATTTTTCCTTGTCTTATGCTCCATATATGGCTTCTTCGAATTCAATGCCAGATTATCATTAGGAAGTCCGTATATCTGCTCATCAATATCTATATTGTAATCATTCTTGTTATAAATCTTGGTCATCAGATATCGCTTTTCTTCATTAATATATAAATCTCTATCATCCTCAAAGAAAACCTTAAGGTAATTCTTGCCTGAAATATCTATGCCAAAATCCTGCATATTAAAAATATGCTGTTTAATCCAGTTTCTGCATTGTTCCAGTTTTTCCTGATTAACCTCACCTACTACTGGAAAAATGTAATCGTACATCTTGGAATCCTTGGCATTCTTATATTTAACCCTTGGATTGGATAATATATCAAAATACCGGTCGATTCCTTCCATATTAAGCTTTCCATTAGTTAAACTTTCTTTCTTGATCCAGAATGACAGATAATTATTAGAATGAATAACCTTTTTCGGATCCTGTGGTTTATCCATACTTACCAGCCTGCTATGATAATCGTAAAAAACAATATTTTCATACTGGCTGTCTCCATCAGATAAGTCCTTTACAGGTCTGCCAGCCTTCTTGTCCATCTTAATTGAACATCTGACTACGCTTCCATCTTTCTTTACTACTATGTAATCCCCATCAGCCGGTATGTAATTATCTAATATAAGTGCATCTGCATTCCCACATTCATTCCCCATATGTTCTATCTTTTTCTGGAAAATCTCAATGCAATCCTTTAACAATCAATCACCCCCTACAGCCATCTGTAATTGCAGAACCCTGCTCCTCTTGAGTTAGTTTCTCCCAGGCCTGTTCCCATCAGAAAATAAGCCAGTTCCTGGGCTTGCATGTTATCTTCAATCTTTAGATTAATTTTATCCCCAAGTAACACAATTCCTTTGCATGGGAATTTCACTGGCTTCTTATTAATAAAACTTATCTCATTATATAGCTGAAAGTCCTCGTCTATCTTCTCCCCTGTAAATGCATTGTATTTCTTAACCGCATTTGCAAATAGCCTTTTCTCGTATTCATCAATCGATACTGCCTTCTTCCAATAACCTCCATCATATTTCTGGATAACCGGTGTAAGCGTATACAACTGATTGATAAACTTCTTAGGTATAATTCTTGATGTTATCGTGAGACCTTTCATCTTATCGGTATAATGATTAGCAAGCGTCTTTCTCATATACTGTTCCAAGCGAGAATCCACCGTCCTGATTGTAATTGTATATACATTATCCTTCTTGTATATGCCGTCCTTTGCTAAGGGATAAAGTCCACTGAATGTATAATTCTTGTATTCATTATTCTCGTGGAATCTAAGCCATTCGTCATCCAGCGCAAAAGCAGAATCTATATATTCTGCTTCTGCCAAAAGGACTTCTTCAAGATTTATATCTACTAATGTATAGACTTTCAATCTTAACTCGAAAACACTTATCTTCATTTCTGCCTCCTCTCTTTTTCAATTCAATGTTATCTGATTTGTTTAATATATCACCATCTTATTAAGATTACAATACTTATTATTCTTTTTTACATAATAATATGGTATTATTCTATTACATCTGATTAACCTTAACTTATGATGTATTGAAACATGTTTTCTGATGTGTTCAATGAAGAATAAACCTTAACATATGATGTGAATTATATTAATTAACTATTCAACGAACTCTATGTATTTATTTTAATACAACATTTGGTATAGCTCAATCAAAATATTTCGACAAAATTCGACAAATATGTAATTATTACTATTAAATATATATCACTTATATTTTAATTATAAAAACTTTTACCAATTTAAAATTTGTTTATCATATATTAATGATGTATACAAACCAAATATTATACAGCTTAACAAACTTTCTGTTTTTTTCTTTAAATATTAATAATCTTAAGATGTATAAATAAAAGTTCTCATAGAAAATATAATATTTCAATACATCTCATGTTAATGTTAATCTCTGGGGACCTGATAATTGCCCGGTAGATTGGGCATTTCAATACATCTCATGTTAATGTTAATCTAAGATTAACGAGCATACAAAGCAGACAGGAAAATGATTTCAATACATCCCATGTTAATGTTAATCATTGTCGCTCTACTTTATCTTATATACAGATTCATATTTCAATACATCTCATGTTAATGTTAATCCAGCTCGCTGCTTGCTGGAAAGACAACAGTAGTCTTATTTCAATACATCTCATGTTAATGTTAATCGTGTTGTGGATGCAGTCTATAAGCAGACATGGAAATTTCAATACATCTCATGTTAATGTTAATCAATTTAGATGTTCAGGATGAAATTAACAAGAAACTATTTCAATACATCTCATGTTAATGTTAATCACACACGACACTGAAAGATTAACAAAGGTTCTTGGATTTCAATACATCTCATGTTAATGTTAATCAGTGTTCATTATTTTTTTCTCCTTTTTACCCAATCTTATTTCAATACATCTCATGTTAATGTTAATCCCGCTTATCATACTCTCGCTACTGCCGATTGCAAAATTTCAATACATCTCATGTTAATGTTAATCGCTCTATGGCAGCGGTATAGAGTATAAAAAGCTATAATTTCAATACATCTCATGTTAATGTTAATCCCATAGCGGACAAAAGCAAAGTACCTATAGAAGATAATTTCAATACATCTCATGTTAATGTTAATCCCACCCCTCGGTCTCCGCTGGACTATTCAAAAATTTATTTCAATACATCTCATGTTAATGTTAATCAAGTCATTGTAATATCTTTTCTTCTTATTTTCGTCATTTCAATACATCTCATGTTAATGTTAATCCATTCTGATTAAGAAGATATGTTGTTTCGGTGGCACATTTCAATACATCTCATGTTAATGTTAATCCAGTTTCAAGGCTGGTTGTTCGTGTTTTAAGACTATTTCAATACATCTCATGTTAATGTTAATCAATGACGCAGAACAGCATATGTCAATTAAATTCATATTTCAATACATCTCATGTTAATGTTAATCTTATCAACAATATTGTTTTTGTATGTGTTATTTAAATTTCAATACATCTCATGTTAATGTTAATCCCGATGTCAAAATCAAATACGCTGCTGTATTTCTTATTTCAATACATCTCATGTTAATGTTAATCATATTTGTATCGTGTTCAATGTAGTTGTGAATTGTTATTTCAATACATCTCATGTTAATGTTAATCAGAGACAAGAGTGTATATCCTGATGATATAACTGTATTTCAATACATCTCATGTTAATGTTAATCTTTTCTGCTTTATTACATATTCATCAGTCCTGGTCCATTTCAATACATCTCATGTTAATGTTAATCGCCATTTTCATATTCAAGAAACATTTCACCCAGTTATTTCAATACATCTCATGTTAATGTTAATCACAACATGGTTGCGTTCATTATTGATTAATGAAATTTATTTCAATACATCTCATGTTAATGTTAATCAGATTCCTGTATTTTAGTTTACGCAATTATTACAAATTTCAATACATCTCATGTTAATGTTAATCAGGTCAATTGTAAGATCATATTTTTGTTCGCCTTTAATTTCAATACATCTCATGTTAATGTTAATCGATAGAATTTTTCACTATGCACCGCCATTTTGGTTTATTTCAATACATCTCATGTTAATGTTAATCAATCGGCTTGGGATTTAGCAGATTGAGCCATATTGATTTCAATACATCTCATGTTAATGTTAATCTTGCTGCACTTCAAAAGATATTCATTTGTGTAGATTATTTCAATACATCTCATGTTAATGTTAATCCAACTTGGTGTGCCTGCCTTACTCGTATCAAATGTATTTCAATACATCTCATGTTAATGTTAATCTTCTTCTATTTCGTAACTCTCAAAACTATGTTGCTATTTCAATACATCTCATGTTAATGTTAATCCTGCAATGATTGCAAGTGGTACTATCGGATTGGGATTTCAATACATCTCATGTTAATGTTAATCTCGGCAGACTTTTGGAATATGTTCGACCATCACGCGTATTTCAATACATCTCATGTTAATGTTAATCCTAACAAATCCACAGACAAATATATGCGGGTGTTAATTTCAATACATCTCATGTTAATGTTAATCAAGAAGATAAGATATACCTCTTTGCTGGAACATAATTTCAATACATCTCATGTTAATGTTAATCGGTTTAATATTTGTTGGTAATGTTGCGTCTACTGTATTTCAATACATCTCATGTTAATGTTAATCAGTCGAAGGAGAGCTTTATGGTCTTACAAATGCTGATTTCAATACATCTCATGTTAATGTTAATCTTTAGAGCATTCAATCCACTGCACAGCACACTGTCATTTCAATACATCTCATGTTAATGTTAATCTGAATTGTCATATATGTTTATAAGAAAGGTTAAAAGGATTTCAATACATCTCATGTTAATGTTAATCACTTTCTGGTGTCAGACGTGCATATTTAGTCAGCACATTTCAATACATCTCATGTTAATGTTAATCAAAGGTAACACTGCTACTGCAAGTGTTACCTATCGATTTCAATACATCTCATGTTAATGTTAATCTACATACACACAAAATCTATTACATCCAGAAACAAATTTCAATACATCTCATGTTAATGTTAATCATCTTTCCATCATTCAAATAGCTCCATGACATAAAGATTTCAATACATCTCATGTTAATGTTAATCTATTGTAGTGCGCACTACGAAAGAAACGGCATGTAAATTTCAATACATCTCATGTTAATGTTAATCCAAATAACTTGCTTGATAATGTTCCTTCTGTGTTGTATTTCAATACATCTCATGTTAATGTTAATCGCGGCTGGGCTGTACGTAATTATCTACACCCAACATTTCAATACATCTCATGTTAATGTTAATCAGTATGCAGCAATATCTACTTAATAACTGATTAAACATTTCAATACATCTCATGTTAATGTTAATCCAATTAAAGTTAAAAAAGAATATACAGATTACATATTTCAATACATCTCATGTTAATGTTAATCTCTGAAAAATTAAGTCATATAAAATTGAATACTTCATTTCAATACATCTCATGTTAATGTTAATCCGATTAAGCCGCTTTGTAAGTTCTGTGCTACTATATTTCAATACATCTCATGTTAATGTTAATCGCTGTTGAGTAAGTCCACTTTGTTCTCTTATTTTTCATTTCAATACATCTCATGTTAATGTTAATCAGGTTCATTGCATCAGAATCTTTCGGATTAATTCATTTCAATACATCTCATGTTAATGTTAATCGGCAACAATGGCAGTACAAAAAATTGATTTACCAACATTTCAATACATCTCATGTTAATGTTAATCATTAGCGTCTTCATATATTTCCTGTGATATATATGATTTCAATACATCTCATGTTAATGTTAATCAGAGAGGTTGAAGCCGAGCTGCAGATATATACGAAATTTCAATACATCTCATGTTAATGTTAATCGCTTGTCGTGGCGACTCGTACTATACATGGTACGATTTCAATACATCTCATGTTAATGTTAATCAGTGTAGAGGCATCTAATCGAATCAATTTGTCTACATTTCAATACATCTCATGTTAATGTTAATCGAGCTGCGCGTTATACACGTCGCGGGACTTATAAAAATTTCAATACATCTCATGTTAATGTTAATCCAGCCGTGAGCATATCCCCCCTATTCAAAAATTTATTTCAATACATCTCATGTTAATGTTAATCCTGCTAACATTTGTGAGTTCCTGGGAATATCATTGTAATTTCAATACATCTCATGTTAATGTTAATCCTGATCTCGTTTCCTCTCTGTCCTCTGTTGTTGTATTTCAATACATCTCATGTTAATGTTAATCGTTCTATCTTTGCAATTTCAGTGACAGGATTCTTCATTTCAATACATCTCATGTTAATGTTAATCCCGATCGCGAATCCCAGCATTACCGCCACATATATTGATTTCAATACATCTCATGTTAATGTTAATCACTGAACGCCATCACTCTCGATAGCAATTACTGGAATTTCAATACATCTCATGTTAATGTTAATCCTATCGAAAGCATATTTACAAGCCCTATAACAAATTTCAATACATCTCATGTTAATGTTAATCATATTTTAGAACATTCAATCCACTGGACAGCACATATTTCAATACATCTCATGTTAATGTTAATCTTATCTTGCATATTAGTTTCTTTGTCATATTCGCCAATTTCAATACATCTCATGTTAATGTTAATCAGTTTTTTCAAAGTCTTTTAAATGAGAAATTTAAGTATTTCAATACATCTCATGTTAATGTTAATCTTAAATAAATCAGAATGAAGTGCTTCACTATACAACATTTCAATACATCTCATGTTAATGTTAATCCGGTCTTCTCTGTGTCTCTTACACTCGTGTTCCAAATTTCAATACATCTCATGTTAATGTTAATCCATAGTCATATAATGTAATAAAATTCTGTTCTAACATTTCAATACATCTCATGTTAATGTTAATCTATACAACATTGTCCAGATATTATTATATTCTGCCATTTCAATACATCTCATGTTAATGTTAATCCAACGAATTTAAGCCTTTTCAATCATGCTTAAATCTCTCATTGCCTATTTTAGTCCATTTTCCCCAAAAATACCAGCCAATTAATTTATTTATTACCACGAGACAAATAAGCCTCTAACTTCAGGTATTTACTGGTTTTTTAGAGAATCCCCTTATATATCACCTGGTAAATACTTGCATAATCTAATTAACAAAACTCATCTATATTAATCCCCCAAACCTTTCCATTGTTATTTTCTCCGGCCTATATTATAATTTTTATTAACTACACCAATGAAGGAGATTTATTAAATGAAGAAAAATAGTTTTTTTCGCAGCCTGCCGTTCAAATTGCTTGTGGGCGTTATTGCCGGCGTCATGGTGGGACTACTGTTAAGTTCAACTGATGGCAATTCATTTTCACGCGCCATTTTGAATATCGTTGTAACTCTGAAATATATTCTCAATCAGATAATTAATTTCTGCATACCTCTGATAATCATTGCATTTATTGCGCCTTCGATTACTCAGATGGGTAAAAATGCATCTAAGCTTCTTCTGATTGCAGTTACAATCGCATATACATCATCAGTTGGTGCTGCACTTTTCTCTACAGCATCCGGATATATTTTGATACCACATTTGTCAATATCCTCTACTGCTGATGGATTGAAAGAGCTTCCGGCTACGGTTTTCGAATTATCAATTCCACAGATAATGCCTGTTATGAGCGCACTTGTGTTCTCAATTATGGTCGGACTTGCTGCCGCTTGGACAAAAGCAGAATTGATTTCAAATATTCTTGAAGAATTCCAGAAAATTGTGCTTGCGATAGTTTCAAGAATCATGATACCGATTCTTCCATTTTTCATCGGACTCACTTTCTGCGGACTCTCATACGAAGGTTCAATAACAAAGCAGGTTCCTGTGTTCCTGAAAATTATAATTATTGTATTAATCGGACATTATAAAATGGAGTACAGTTTATAGTAGTGTATAGCGTGTACCAAGTTATAATTATGGGGTTGAAAATAACAGTATACACAGATAATGTGGAAAAATGTGTATGACGTTTATATAGAAAATAACATTGAAAAAGAAATTCAAGAATGGGTAAATTCATTAAATTTAAAATAGAATAATAATTACATGAGTGACAGAAGATAAGAATCTGAATTCCCTGTCACTTTTATATTATTTGATAAGAAAAAAGAACTGGTTTATATCCGATAAGAATATAGACTGGTTCTTATTTTTAATATGCTATTATATACACAGGGAGTCGGGGAATGTCGAACTATAGCAAGCCGGAAAAGAAAGCATTGATATCGGTATGAAAGAGTTTTGCAAGTGCAACTAATTCAGATGCCTTAATGTTCATGCGATTTGTTTCCAGTTTGGCATAGGTACTTTTGGTGATGGAGATACCCATAAGATTTAATTTTGCAACTACTTGGTCTTGAGTCATATTGTTTTTATATCGAATTGCTTGGATATTTTTACCAATATCCATATCTGGTCTAATCTTTTGCATAATGATGAACTCCCCTTATAAAATAAAAAGTTTCGTAATACAGAAACATATATATTGATTCTAAAGAATTTAAATTTTATAATGTTTCGTAATAAGGAATTATTTTTAACAGGAAGAGGTAAAAGTATAATGGATGTGGAGATGGAAAAGAGAAAATTTTTAAATCTATGTGGCAAAAGAGATCGAGCATTATTGTCAGGTGAAAAAAGAATGACATTGGGGGATATGGAACGATTGACATATCTGACAGAATTTTTTGAACTGGAGAACTATGGAATCGCCTTATGGAAAGAATTTGGTGATGATGTAAAAGAGCCATTTGAAGCGATGATGAAAATGTTAGATGAGCCGGAGTGCATAGAAGATCGATGGCTTGATGACGAAGCAAAAGGGGAAAAGTGGTTGTTAGAATTTCAGGAACTGGCATTAACGGAAGAATACAGGGAATGGATTCGAAATTATATCGATAAAAAATATGAAGAAAGAGGATTACCATATCCGACAGGAGCAGACTTCGATTAAGAGGTCTGCTTTTTTCTGGTCTTTTGGGAGGTGATAAGAGGTGGAAGTAAGTATTTATGAACTCTTGGCGGCAGCAAGAGAATCGGCTAAATCTGATTATATAAAAGGGGACAGCATTTTGTGTGAGAAGAGATTTCATCCAGATACCCATTACATGGTGGAAATGGAGCTGTTAGAAAATGATAACAGGCTGGGAGAAAAGGGGAATTATATACGGAAGTTTTTGTCAGAACCGGAGTATCTTCCCATTTTACAAAAGCAGGAAAAACATCTCATAAAAATAAAAAGACAGGCAATTGTTCAAAAAGGAAACTTGCGATATATCCCTCCCCCGGACAGGCCGAACCGCCGCCGGGAGAGGGATCTTTTATAACCGGCTGGGAAGGAACAGTAGTGTTCCTCTGGCGATAGTGGTATAAAAAAGCCAGATTTTCCGCAGGTTTTGGGACACTGGAACATAGAAAAGTGTTCACGAATGGCACTTTTGCAACGATCCGTTGCAGCAGTGAAAGCATTTTTGACATTACGTTAAACAGAAAAATGAAAGGATGTGATTGCAATAATCATAGGAATTGATCATGGCTATTATGCAATAAAAACAAGACAAGTGTCTTTCCCAAGTGGAATTATCAGGTATGATTACGAGCCGTATACCATGCAGAATGTTCTGCAGTATCAGGGAAAGTATTATGTCTGCGGTACGGGAAGACAGACGCTGGTAAAAAATAAAACGTCCAATGATAATTATTATCTGCTGACGTTGGCAGCCATTGCAGAAGAAATCAAGCACCGGAAAGCAGAACGAAAGACAGAGGTAATTCTGGCTGTCGGACTTCCACTTTCAAGTTTTGGAAGAGAGAAACAGGGATTCAGGGAGTATCTGTTGCGGAAAGAGCAGCCAGTGCGATTTTTATATGAAAGTGAGTTATATGAGATAACAATAAAAGATGTGAAACTGTTCCCACAGGGATACTCTGCGCTTGCTCTGCATCCAGAGTATCTGAAGAATGAACCGTCTGTTCTGCTTGTTGATATTGGTGGCTGGACCGTTGACCTTATGAGGCTGGACAATGCTGTTCCGAATGCAGCAACGTGCAGGAGTCTGGAGCTTGGAGTGATCCGATGTATTGATGAGACAGCAGAACAGGTGCGTAGAAATACCGGACTGTCTGTAACAGAAACTCAAATTGAGCGTGTGCTTCGGGGGGAATCTTGCAGTATGGCAGAGGAGGCCAGACGGATCATACAGGAAAGCGGACGGAAATATATAGAAAGAATACTGTCTGCGGTGACAGAATCTGGGTTTGATCTCCGGGCAGTACCAACCGTATTTATGGGTGGAGGCTCCGCAATTTTAAAACGCCACGTGACCGCACAGGACGCGATTTGCCGCCCCGTTTTTATAGAGGACGTCCATGCCAACGCAACAGGGTATGAACGGATTGTAGAGCAGATGTGGGCGAGATGACACGTCCGGTATATTCGTTCCGCCCAAACCTGAAAAATTCAGAACACCAGAGGGCATGGGAGAAATTTCAAAGTGTTCCAGAAGGGCAGAAAAGCCAGTATCTGGTTCAGGCAATTCTGGAAAAAGAGGATCGGAAATGGCTGGAAGAAGTCATTCAAAAGACGATAAAAGAAAGTGTTCGGGAATTAGGAATATGTGGCACTACGGAACAATTGAAAACGAAACCATCATCGGAAGAAATACCAGATCAGATGATGGATTTTCTATCTCAAATGGAAAATTTGTAAAGGGGGTGAGGCCTATGATTGCACGATACATACATTGTTGGATCTGCTAGGGGTAAGGCAAGAAATGCATCGATATCTTTGGTGGGTATTGTGAATAGCTTTCCATGCGGCTTTGGAGTATGTTGTGTGTAGCAAAAGTGAAAGGAGAAAGGTTATGGCAGAGATGAAAAATATCTGCGGAAAGATCCCGATGGACTTACATGAGAAAGTAAGAGAAGAGATTGAACTCACAGAAAGCAGCACACAAAAATTTTTACAACAGGTCATTGAAGAACATTTCAACAGAGTGGAAGGAAAAGGAGAAATAAGCATGGGAGCAGTAAGAACAGTAGCAGTACAGGTATCAGAGGAATTATTCCAGAGATTAAAAGTAGTCATCGGAAAGAAACACATGAAACAGAAAGACTTCTTAATTCAGATTATAGAAGAAGCACTGGAAAAGGTAGAGGTCGAATGGCAAAGCAAAGAGCAGCCTGAAGAATCCGAACAGACAACTGGAGAATTGGGAACAGAAGAAACTCAACCGGAAGAAAGAACTGAGCCGGAAAGGGAAAGTGAACCAGAAGAGGAAGCCGAACCGGATGGAGAAAGTGAACCGAAAGAGGAAAACAAACCAGAAGGGGAAAGTGAACCGGAAGAGGAAACTGAACCAGAAGGAGAGACTGATCCGGAAGAATCCAAAGCAGAAGAACCAACAGAATGGTAACCAATTGATACAGAATAACGAAGGGCGGTATGAGAGATCATGCCGCCTGTTTTTATCAGCAAAAAGGAGGTTGATAGCCGCAACCATTCAATTTTTTGATCTCTTTAGCGGAATCGGGGGATTTCGTGAAGGCTTAAGACGGGCAGGAAACTTTGTCTGTGTCGGACATTGCGAGGTGGATACTTATGCGGATAAGAACTACCGATTGCTGTTTGATACGGAAGGGGAGTGGTATTGTAATGACGCAAGAACAATCGAACCAGAACGAATGCCAGATTTTGATTTACTCTGTGCAGGATTTCCTTGCCAGGCATTCTCTATCGCCGGAAAGCGAGAAGGATTTGCAGATGCAAGAGGAACTCTCTTTTTTGAAATTGCCCGGATTCTTGAAGCTAAAAGACCCTCGTATTTTATCCTTGAAAATGTTCCCGGTTTGTTATCGCATGACAAAGGCCGGACGTTTTGCACCATCCTCAGTACGCTTTCTGAACTGGGGTACCATGTCGAATGGAAAGTGCTTAACAGCAAGGATTTCGGAGTCCCCCAAGCAAGAAAACGGGTGTATATTGTCGGATATTTTGATTTCCGATGTGCCGGAAAAGTATTACCTGAACCAGAAACAAATGGAGCAGCTCTTGTTCAAGTCCGGGCAGGAAGTCAGGGGAAAAGAGTCTACAGTCCCAAAGGACTAAGCTGTACCCTGACATCACAGGCAGGTGGAATGGGCGGCAAGACAGGATTATATGATGTAGGTGTTCCAATCAAAGAGAATACAAAGCTCGGCTACAAACTTGCAAGAGAAGGGGACAGCATCGATCTGGGTTATGCGAATCTCAACAGCAGGAGAGGAAGAGTCGGACACCAGATCGCACATACCCTGACAACAGGTGTTCAACAGGGAACGCTGCACTTTGTCGATCTTTCACCTCCGCCGGTGGTAACGGAAGAATGCAGAAGCCTGAATACCAGACAATGCGGTGTCCACAAATACAAAGGAGAATGTTCTGGTGTATTAGCAGAGGATGGAGCAAGAGCAGTCTTAACACCAGCAAAAGAGAATGTTCGTCAGAACGGCAGACGTATGAAAGAACCCGAAGAACCGATGTTTACAATTACTGCAACCGATCGTCATGGCATCTTGTATCACGGCAGAATAAGAAGGTTAGTTCCGAGGGAATGTCTGCGACTGCAGGGTTATTACGACTGGCAGATTGATAAGATCATAGACAGCACTTCTGACGCACAGCTTTATAAACAGGCTGGAAACGGAGTAACTGTCAATGTTATCGAGGCAATTGGCAGATTGTTACAAAAGGCAGACTCCGAACTTAACACACAGAAAGTGTCTGAGAAAGGAATCCATTAGGCATGATCGGAATAAAAGACCAATACTTTGGCACAGAAATCGAAATGACAGGGATTACCAGACAACGTGCTGCAGAAGTTGTTGCTGAAATGTTTGGAACAGAAGCATATTATGACGGCACTACTTATGGAGTCTGGTCAGTGATAGATCTGGAAGGAAAAAAGTGGAAATTTATGTCTGATGGGAGCATTTATACACAACGAAAAGTATACGGTCGAATTGTAGACGCAGGTGGAGAATATTCAACAGAAATGGTATCTCCGAAATTATCCTATGATGAAATGGGTAAGTTACAGGAAGTAGTACGCTGTCTGCGACAGCATGGCGGTTTTGTAAATGAGTCCTGTGGTCAGCATGTTCATGTAGATGCATCGAATCATACACCGCAGAGTCTGAAAAATGCACTGACAATTATGTATGCAAAGGAAGATATCCTGTTCAAAGCACTGAAAGTGCAGGAGAGAAGAGCAAATAGTTATTGTCAGAGGGTGCGACCGGAGGTATTAGAGAAAATCCGAAAAATACCAAATAGATCAATCACTATGGATCGAGTAAGAAATGTCTGGTATGGAGGTAGGGATGGAAGTCATACCCATTATGATCATACCCGTTATTATGCTCTGAATCTTCATGCTGTGTTTTCCAAAGGAACTTTGGAATGGCGCTGTTTTGAAAGCACACTTCATGCAGGAAAGGTAAGAGCAAATATTACTCTGGCATTAGCCATTTCCGCACAGGCGATCAATCAGAGATCGACACAGATGAAAAAGACACTGATATCAGAAAACCCGGCATTTACATTTCGTACATTTTTATTGAGACTTGGGTTAATTGGAGACGAATATAAAAATGTCCGAAAACATCTGCTGGCAAATCTGGATGGTGATCTTGCGTGGCGATATGATAAAAGCACGTATGAGTGTCTGAAGAAAAATCAAAGGACGGAAGAAGTCAGATAGAGGTGAAAAAATGGAAGAAAGATATTATTTTGCTTATGGCAGCAACATGAATCTGGAGCAGATGAAGTACAGGTGTCCGGCTGCGGAAGTTGTGGAAAATGTCCGGCTTGAAAATTATCGGCTGGCATTTCGAGGAAGGGCTCCGGGCAATGGAGTAGCAACGGTACTGCCGGAAAAAGGAAGCTGTGTCGAAGGAGTCTTATGGAAAATCACAGAAGCGTGTGAGAAGAATCTGGATTTTTATGAAGGATTTCCAAGTTTTTATGGGAAAGAATCAATTCGTGTAAAAAATCAGGATGGTGTGGAGAAAGAAGTGTTTGTATATATGATGAACGCTCCGCACAAAGATGTTCCGGCAAAGCCATCGAATTTTTATCTGGATGGAATTCTGGAAGGATGTAAGGATAACCAGATTCCAACGGAGCCTGTCATGGAAGCGGTAAAACGTACCAGACAGGAAGTAAAAAAAGAAAAAAATCGATATGTAAGATAAAACGTACCGCAGAGGAAACATCTTCTGCGGTATTTTACTGAAAAAATCTATTTGTAATAGGAAGGAAAAGCACATGAAGGTTAGAAAATTAAAGACCAGAATCGCTGCTTTTGGACTGGCTGTCCTGATGGGCGTTAGTACCTTGAGCAGTGCGAATGCGTTTGCGGCCGAACAGACAGGCTCGGAACAGCAGACGGAAGTACAGGCATCTGAACAGGCGGTAACAAACCAGAAAGATACATCAGTTACAGCAGATGATATCACAAAAGCGGTTTCGGATGAAACATTTGCAGTGGAAACCAGTATGGAAGGAATCCATTATGATGCAGAAAAAGAGGATGTTACGCTTGTAAGTATCAAAGATGAGAATAGTGGAGCGTATCATTCAGAAAAAGCAGGAACATATATTGCCACTTATATGGTCATTCCAAAAGATAAGAGTGACAGCTATACCATCACCCGGAAAGTGACTCTGACGGATACCGAAGGACAGGCACATTCCGAAGAAAATGGTGGAGAGAAACAGAAGTCAGATACAGAATCTGAAGATGATTCGGAATCGCCTGTGCAGAACTACACAGATGTAGAAATTGAAACATCCGAAGAAGATGCATCTGCACAGGCAGTCAAAGAACTGAAAGAGGACATTGAAGAGGGAAATGTGATGGTATTGTCTGCGGCTGAAAGAGCTACAAGCAGCGGTTCCACAGTTACATTGACAAAGGGGCGAACCATTTATTATCCAAGTTATATTGGAAATTATCTTACTTGCCTGTTCACAGTCAATGGAAAGATCGCATACTGCCTTCAGTCCCAGAAAGCATCCCCACCGAGTGGAAGTTATGTAGCGCAGGTACTGGACAGCAATAAAAATCTGCAGAAAGTCCTTTATTATGGTTATGGAGGGGCAGGAGATCTGACAGGAAGTTATCTGTCTGGAAAAACAGAAGATGAAAAGTATGTTTATACACACATTGCAGCCAGCTACGCTTATGCAGGAGAAGCCGGATTTACCGGATGTAATTATAATGACCTTGTAAATGCAGGGGTTATCGCATATATCAATTATCTGTTCGGACAGGAAGAACCGCCAAAAGGTGAACTGAGCCTTTCAAGCACAAAGCTGAATGCAGTACGGGATGGAAATATCCAGAAAACACCGAATATCACATTGTCTGGAGATCACAGAAACTATGTGACACTGAATGTACCAGAAAATGTGACTGCACATAATCTTTCCAAAGGAACAAGTGTTACAAATGGAAAAATCCAGATTTATGGTGGAGATACATTCTATTTGTCCGCAAATTTATTACTGACAGGCAGTTATGCTTCCGGCAACTTATATGGTTCTGTCGGAAAGACATGGAGAACGCTGGTGCTGACAACCGGAGATTCCAAGCAGGATATCGGTGTATTTGAAAGCGAAACAGCAGCTCCGGTAAGTTTCAGTGTACAGTGGCTGAATATGACACGCATTGAACTTATGAAAAAAGATGTCAATACACAGAATCTACTGTCTGGAGCAGTTTATGGTATTTATACTGATAAGAAGTGTGAAAACCTGCTTATGACAATGTCAGCAACCGGAACAGACGGAAGAGCAGTCAGCGATTATTTTGATTCTGCACTGAAAACAGTGTACGTGAAAGAGATCACTGCTCCGACAGGATATAAACTGAATACAGAAGTATATAAAGTAGATGTTACAGCCGGAAAGACATTGTCTGTAACTGCAACAGATGAGAGAGTCACCGGAAAGGTGAAAATCGCAAAGATTGATAAAGAAACACTTGCATTTAAGGCACAGGGGGACAGTGCTCTTCGTGGTGCGGTGTATGGTCTGTATGCCAAAGAGGACATCGTGCATCCGGATGGAACAACAGGAGTTCTGTATAAACAGGACAGCCTGATCGCGCAGGGAGTCATCGGAGATGATGGAACACTGGAGTTTTCAGAATTATACCTTGGAGAAATGTATGTAAAAGAAATCACTCCACCGGAAGGATATACACTGGATACTACCAAATACGAGGTATCAGTAACTTATGAAGGTCAGGATGTTGCCGAAGTGACAAGAGACCTTACGGTAAAAGAGCAGGTAAAGAAACAGGCATTCCAGTTAATCAAAATCAGTGAAGATGGAGAGCAGACAGAAACAGACCTGGTTGCAGGAGCAGGATTTAAGGTATATCTGATCAGCGACCTGACACAGGTAAAAAATGGAAAACTGAAGCCAGCCAATGGAGAAAGCTATACAGCAAGCGATTTCAAAAATTATGACTTCAGCAAAGAGCAGGTTGCAGTTACTTACGAGAATGGAACAGCCGTACCAGTACCAGAACTGATCACTGATACAAAAGGATATGCAGTCAGCCCGGAACTGCCGTATGGAAGTTATGTTGTAGTGGAAAGTACTACCCCTGAGAATTTGAAAACCATTGATCCATTTGTTGTAAATGTGGAAAATGACAGCAGAGAGCCAATGCAGTGGAGAGTATTTGATGACCGCCCGTTTGAATTTTTGCTGAAAATTGTAAAGAAGGATGCACAGACTGGAAATACTGTTTTAAAGGCTGGTGCTTCTTATAAGATTTACGATGTGACAAATAAGAAATATGTGGAACAGGTTGTTCAGTATCCGAAGAAAGAAAAGATCAGTGTATTCGAAACAAACGAGGAAGGATATCTGATCACACCGCAGGAACTGAAGTGCTCTACCTACCGAATCGAAGAAGTGAAAGCACCGGAAGGATTTGTAAGACAGGGAAGCGAGGAGTCCCTGTATGATGGAACAACGATTATTTCACCATTAGAACAGACTACAAAAGGAACATATAAAGAAAATCCACAGAGTGGTATTGTAATTACAGTATCCTCAAACACTGCACATCAGATTGATCCAGATACAGGAGCTGCGATTGTAGAGGTAGAACAGAAAAACGATGAACAGGTAGGAAGCCTGCTCCTGACGAAAAAGGGAGAACAGCTTACCGAAGTAACCGGAGATTCTGTTCTGGCAAAAGTAAAAGCACTGGTTTCAAAAGTAAGAAATGCCGTATCTGGAAAAGAAGAAACAGGTATTTATAAAGGCTTTAAATATGAAGAAACCGGAGTAGAAGGCGCTGAATTCGAAATATATGCCAAAGATACCATCTATTCACCGGACGGAGCAAAGGACGAAGCAGGAAATCCAGTTGTCCGATATGAGAAAGATGACCTGGTAGCCAAACTGACTACAGATGAAAATGGAACAGCAGTTATCAACAATCTGCCACTGGGAACGTATTATCTGAAAGAAGTTGTAGCAGGAGAGAATTTTGTCCTAAATACAGAACAGAAAGAATTTACCCTGACAGCAGAGGATGATACACAGGCAGTTGTTTATGAAGGCGTTACCTATAAAAATGAAAGACAGAAAGTTTTCGTATCAGTAGAAAAGAAAGATTCTGTCACAGGCGAAAAGCTGGAAGGTGTTATTTTTGGACTGTATGCTGCAGAAGATATTCTTTCTAATCAGGGAGAGGTTCTCGTAGAGAAAGATACCTTGCTGGAAAAGAAAGCAACGGATGCAAAGGGAACACTTACTTTCGACAGTGATCTTCCACATGGAAAATACTATGTCAAAGAGGAAGTCAGAAAAGCTGGATATCTTCCAAATGAGGAAGTATGGAATGTAGATGCAACTTACGAAAATCAGAATCTTGCAAAGATTGAACTGAACAAAGAAGTTGAGAATCAGCCGACAGAAACACGCATTACAAAAACAGATGCAACTACCGGAAATGAGCTGGAAGGAGCCAAACTGCAGGTCATTGATAAAGACGGAAATGTTGTGGAAGAATGGGTAAGCAGTAAGGAAGAACATGTCATTTACGGACTGCCGGAAGGAAGTTATACCTTACATGAGGAACTGGCTCCTTATGAAGATGGCTATGTGTCTGCCAGCGATGTGATGTTTGAAGTCAAAGAAGATGGCAGTGTGACAAAGGTTGAGATGAAAGATGAATATTCCAAAGTGGAAATTTCAAAAACAGACCTTACAACCGGAAAAGAACTGGAAGGGGCAAAGCTTCAGATTATCCGCAAAGACGGAACTGTTCTGGAAGAGTGGATTACAGATGGAAAACCACATTCCGTTGAAAAACTCCCAGTCAATGAAGAACTTACTCTGCGTGAGATCACAGCACCGGATGGTTACGAGATTGCGGAAGATGTCACATTTACATTGAAAGATACAATGGAAGTCCAGAAAGTAGAAATGAAAGATGCCAGAACACCGGAGAAAACAACAGAAAAAACAAATGCACCAAAAACAGGTGATAACCAGAAAATATGGGCGTTTGTTCTGCTTGCACTGGCATCTGCTGGAACAGCTACAGGAGTGACTGTATACCGCAGAAAGAAGTCAAAAATGACAGACAACAAAAAAGAAACAGAAGAAAAATAAAATAAGAATTACAGGATAAACCAATCTGACAGGGCAGGAGATGTGCATAAAGCAGCTTCTGCCCTGTCTGTATATAAGGAGAAGAATGATGAGACGTTTTTATACAGCAGAATCAGTAACAGAAGGACACCCAGACAAAGTATGCGATCAGATAGCAGATGCAATCTTAGATGAATGTCTGCGTTACGATCCATCTTCGAGAGTGGCGTGTGAAGTCCTTGCTACAAGAGGAAATGTGTTTGTAGCAGGAGAAATCACCAGCGGATATGAACCACCAGTGTTTGATGTGATCCGAAAAGTTTTAGAAGAGTGTGGATATTGTACAGATGGGATAGAAATGGATACGTTTGTACACCAGCAGAGTCCAGATATTGCGAAAGCAGTGAGTGTGTCGAAAGAATTTCGGGATAATATCGGCGCAAAATTAAGAGATAGAAGCAGGGGAGCTGGAGATCAGGGTGTTATGGTCGGATATGCGTGTGATGATACTCCGCAGCTTATGCCAATGCCGACTGTTCTGGCACACCGGATCACACGTGAACTTTCGGCTTGCAGAAGAAGCGGATATATCAAAGATATCTTTTCGGATGGAAAAGCACAGGTAACCGTAGAATATGAAGATGGAAAGCCAGTGAGACTGGAAAGTGTTGTTGTTTCCTGCCAGCATGGTGCAGAAAAGAGCCTGAAGAAGTTAGATGCCGAAATCAGAGAGAAAGTGCTTCGCTCAGCACTCAGATTACTGCCGCCGGATGAGGATACGAAGATTCTGATCAATCCGTCAGGAAAATTTGTGTGTGGAGGGTTTGATGCAGATACCGGACTGACCGGAAGAAAGCTGATGGTGGATACTTATGGAAGTATGGTTCCGCATGGCGGCGGTGCATTTTCAGGAAAGGACTGTTCGAAAGTAGACCGTTCGGCAGCTTATATGGCAAGGTATATCGCAAAAAATATAGTAGCTGCTGAGTTTGCAAGCAAGTGTCAGGTGTCTCTGGCTTATGCAATCGGAGTAGCAGAGCCGGTTATGATTGAGGTGGATACCTTTGATACAGGGAAAGTGTGTGCGGATGATTGTCTGGCGGCAGCAATCCCACTGGTGTTTGGAGTGACACCTGTTCAGATCATGGAATCCCTTCGACTGAACCGTCCGATTTTCCGGCAGACGGCAGTTTTTGGTCATTTTGGAAGAAAGGAGTTTCCTTGGGAGCGGACGGATAAGGTACTGGATCTTCAGGATGCAATTCTGTAATGCCCTGGGTAACGGAAGAAGAGATTCAGGCAGCAAAAAATATGACTGCGTATGAGTATTTGCGGACGCATCAGGCACAGCGGTTGCAAAAGACAAGAACCAGAAATGAATGGCAGTTGACGGACCATGACAGTTTTAAAATCAATGAACTGTCCAGCAAATGGCATTGGAAATCCAGAGATATCGGTGGCGTGTCCGCACTGCGGTTCCTGATTGAAGTAGATGGAATGAAATTTACAGATGCCGTAAAACTGTTGTGCGAAGAGAGTCCGTCTTTTATTCCGACACAGTCTGCGAAAAAGGAAAAACCACCCTTTAAGCTGCCGGAGAGATATTGTAATTGCAGACGAATCAGGGCTTATTTAAACCACAGAGGAATCAGCGATGAAGTGATCACGTATTGCATTTCGCATGAAATCCTTTATGAAAGTGTCCCGTACCATAACGCTGTTTTTGTTGGAAAAGATGAATCCGGAAAAGCAAGATATGCATTCCTGCGAGGAATCTATGAAAAAAACGGGAAAGGATTCAAGATGGAGCAGACCGGGAGTGAAAAAAAGTACAGCTTTTGTATTCCACCTGAAAGAGAAACAAAACGAGTTGTCGTATATGAAGCGTGTATTGATGCACTGGCCCACATGACACTGGAAGAAGGAAAGAGGGATAAATATCGTCTTTCCCTTGGAGGAATCGCTGCTCCGAAAGAAAACACACAGATACAGAGTGAATGTTTTAAAAAGCTGCCGGATGCACTGGAAGAGTTTCTGAAGAACCATCCGGAAATCAAAGAAATTGAAATCTGCACCGATAATGACTTTGCCGGGAGATGGGCGAAAGAACAGATGAAAAAACATTACGAGGGAACGTATCAGATTATTTGCAATCTGCCGGAAAAAGAAGGGGCAGATTATGCAGACCTTGCGAAAGAAAAAAAGCAGACAAATAAATGCAGGGACAGACCATTAGAAAGAAGGTGATAGAGAATGGAAGAAAAAGGAACGATGCACGTACATCTGTTGACGGAGCTGACTGGAAATCTTTATTCAGAAGAATCCGAATGGGAAGAAGAGTGGTCGGAGAGTGATGAATATGGAATGCCATTAGATGGAACAGAACTTGCCGATTATGAAGAAGTCATCCGAGAAGAACTGGAACGCTATGGGGAAGATGATCTCATGCAGTATTTTGACGGAAGTGAGTCCATTCAGGAAAAGATACAAAGTGCAGTTGTTACGATAGAAAACAAAGACGGAATCCTGTATGGCTGTACCAAACTGGAATTAAATGAATTTTTAAGTCAGGAAGAACTACAGGAATTCACCGAATACATTACAGGGCAGTACAGTGACGGGTGGGGTGAAGGATTTGAACAGAGGGATATCAAGGTAGATGGTGGAACGATGAATGTGCATTTTTGGCATCCTAATATGGAACAGCCGAAAATGTATGAAAAGAAAACAGAGCAGATTCCGACAAAGCCTGAGAAACAACGTCCCAAGTTACAGCTCCTTGGACATGATGGGAATATTTTTTCCATTATGGGCGATGCCTCAACTCTTTTGAAAAAGAATAAACAGACAGCAGAAGCAAAAGAAATGCGTAAAAGGGTATTGGAAAGTGGGGACTATTACAAAGCACTTTTGATTATCAGCGAATATGTAGAAACTGAGTTGAGTCCGCCGCCCAAAGAAAATAAAAAGACAAAGAAGAAAAATCAGCCGGAACGCTGAGAAAAGAAAGGATGATGCCTATGACAAATGGCCTGAGTTTGGAAGAACTTATGAAAGAGGGAACATACCCGGAGGAATATACTGAAGGGGAAAACTGGAAAATATTACATGGAGATACATTAAAACTGGTCAAAGCATTCCAGCCGGGAATCTTTGATGCAGTTATTACCGATCCGCCGTATGCATCCGGTGGAACAAAACAGAATGAAAGAAATCGTACTACAAATCAGAAATACAGCAGTATGAGTGCTGCCAATGCACTTCCGGATTTCGATGGGGATAACAAAGACCAGAGATCTTGGACGCACTGGATGGCTGAATGGCTCTATGATGTGCGGAAAGCCTGCAAGAAAGGTGCTCCGATCTGTCTGTTCATTGACTGGCGTCAGTATCCATCGATTACCGATGCATTGCAGTGGGCAGGATGGATCTGGCGAGGAACAGCGGTGTGGGATAAGGGAAACTCCCGTCCACAGAAAGGCCGTTTCCGCCAGCAGGCTGAATATATTGTGTGGGGCAGTAACGGACCGATGCCGATCAACCGTCCGGTATCTTGTCTGCCGGGCGTCTTCCGATATGGCAATCCGCAGAACCGGATTCATGTGACAGAGAAACCGTTGCAGCTTATGAAAGATGTTATCCAGATTTGTGAACCGAGAGGGCTGATCCTGGACCCGTTTGTCGGAGCAGGAACAACTGTCCTTGCAGCGGTTATGACAGGTTATCGTGCAGTGGGAATTGAGGTAACAGATGCCTACTACAAACTGGGAAGTGACAGAGTGAAAATTGCATTAGAAGCAGAGCAGAAAGAGGATGAAAAGTAGCCGGGATGTCCAATTGGACATCTTGTTTTTTATAGAGAAAATGAGTGGCATCCAACTGGATGCAGGAAGGAGATGGAGCGTATGGAACAGGCGCTGGCTTATGTGTGCTGTTCAGCAGAAGAAAGCCGGGTAAAAGTGCAGAAATATTGCAGAAAAATCTATGAACTTGGGTATGTACCAATCTGTCCGAGATTTGTATTCTCACCATTCTTGGAAGAGTCTGATGCAGAAGATATGCAGGGATATGGAAGAATGTCCCATATCCTTTTACGGAGATGCCGGATGGTAGTCGTATGTGGGAAAGAAGTGACAGGAACAATGAATACCGAAATCAGTATGGCAGACAGACTCCATATCATTTGTACGACACTTGATGGACTGGTACAGATAAAAGAATCAAAATAAATCAGAATCGAGTCAATCCGGTGCTACAGAAACTGGCGGTACTCGTTTTGCAAGCATAGCGTTTGGATATCCAAACGCACTTTGGGGAGAACCCCAATCCCCCGGACACAGACGGAAATGGAAAGGAAGGATCAAGTCATGTTAAGAAATGGAGTAATGATTGTAATCGCATTGATGAGCGGAGGATTTATAGGAGTGATAGTGACCTGTTGCATGGTTGCAGCGAAAAAATCCGATGAGGAGCTTGGCGATATGATGAAAGAGAAAAGAGAAGGGACGGTGATGCAATGCGAAAACGAAACCATGTGATCCCGGTGCGGTTAAATGCAAGGGAACTCAGGGAATTGGAGGAACAGGTGGAAAAAAGCGGACTGAGTCGGGAAGAGTTTATGCGTTCGCTGATCTTAGGAGCACAGGTACACGCAAAACCTTGTGAACATCACCCGGAACTGCTTAGGAAGATAGCGGGTCTGTGCAATAATGCGAACCAGCTTGCCCATGTTGCGAATGCTTCGGGAATGGCAAGTGAGCAGAGTGTACAGGAAATGCTCCGGCTTACCAAAGAGACATGGCATCTGGTAAAGGAAGAGTGGTAATGACAGATGGCTTATACAAGTGTTATCCCCGTCCACCGCCTGGACCGTTCCATCGAATATGTGAAAGACAAAGAAAAAACCACACAGAAAGCAGACTCTCTGGAGGCTGCCATTGATTATGCCATGAACCGGACAAAGACGGAACAAGCGGTCTTCGAAGATACCATCGGATGCACCAATGAAAATGCGTATGAAGATATGCTGACAACGAAAAAGAGATTCCATAAGATGGGCGGTGTGGAAGGATACCATCTGGTACAGAGTTTTGCAGAAGGTGAGGTGACACCGGAACTGGCACATCTCATCGGGCAGGAACTGGCAGACCGGCTCTTAAAAGGACAGTTTGAAGTAGTCATAACAACACATCTTAATACCAGACACTATCATAATCATATTGTCTGGAATTCTGTAAGCATGGTGGACGGACATAAGTACCATAGTAATGCTAAGAGTTATTATACGGAGATCCGTAAGATTTCCGATGACCTGTGCAGAAAATATGGTCTGTCTATCATTGAATCCAATCAGAAAAAATCAATCCCTTATGTACAGTGGAAAGCAGAACAGGAAGGAAAACCGACATGGAGAATGGCGATCCGTTTGGATATCAGGGAATCGGTACAGGAAAGCTACTCCTGGTTACAATTCCTAAAAGAGATGGAAAAGCGGGGTTATACATGGAAACTGAACAGGAAATACATTTCTTTAAAAGCTCCGGGAATGGAGCGGTATATCCGTCTGCGTTCTCTCGGAAAAAACTATTCCGAAGAGGAAATACGTGGGCAGATACTACAGCCAAAGGTGAAACGAGTCTATCAAAAGGCAGTACAGATTCATCCCAAAAAGAAACTGACCGGGATTCAGGCACTGTATTATTCCTATTTATATCAAATGGGGGTACTGCCAAAAAGACCGAAAAGGAGTCCATACGCTGTCAGAGAGGATATCCGGAAACTGGACCGCAGGATTGAACAGATTGAATTTCTACTGAAACATGACATCATAACCAGAGAGCAGCTTGCCGCGTACCGAGAGCCATTGCAAAAGCAGATTGCGGAACTTATGAAAGAACGCAGAAGATTGTATCGGAATGGGGGCAGGGAGACTGGGGAAGAACGATTGTCCGAAATCAATGAGGAATTGAAGCGACTCCGTAAGGAAGTTCGTATGACCGTTCAGATTGAGAAACATTCCTTGGAAATCGAAGCGAGACTTCAGGAAGCGGAAGAACAGAGCCAGAATGAAAAACGTGTGGAAGATAAAGAAAGAATGCAGAAAAGTCAGGAGGTGAGATAAGTATGAATTACGGAGCAGAACCGGCAGATCAGGTGGTACGGTACAGTCTGGAAGGGATGGAGTATTCGCTGAAGATCACCGGGAATGTAGCAAAGCATGTGGCAGTCTTTATTGCTGCCGCCTTGAAGGACCAGAAAAAGACAAGAGGGAAAACAAGACTTACCAGAATGTTAAAGGAACAGCGCCCGATGAAATTTTTTACCGTTCCGGGTGACCGTTTAAAAGAATTTGCAAAAGAAGCCAAGGCGAGAGGTATCTTATATGTAGTCATCAAAGATAAGGTGAATCCGGACCAGACAGAGGTCATGGTATTTGCAGATGATGCAGCGAAGATGAATCGGGTATTAGACCGGATGAATCTGGATTTTGTAAAAGCAGAATCAGGCTCTATGGTTACGGAAGCAGTGGAAAAAGAGACTGCACCGGAAAAGGCAGAAAACCAGATGGAAAAAGAAACCGGGGAGAATGTACGGACAGAGACCGTTGTCCTGCCGGAAGGCAAGATAGAATTTGAACTGGACGATGCGGAAGAAATGTTCCAGATCGGGGATGAGGCTTTCCCGGAAGGAAATTTTACACAGGCGCAGGAGGGGGAAGAAAAGAATCCATCCGAACCTTTCTCGCGCAACAGAAATACTTCTTCCGATCGGGAAATTAGCTGGAAAGAAAAGAATGAAAAACCATCTGTGCGGAAAGAACTCGGAGATATCCGCAAGGAACAGGAAGAGAAACGTAAGAGGCCGGACAGACGGAAAAATGCCAGAGAGAGCCGGAAGAAACGTAAGAATATGAAAACGAAAGGCAGGTAATGTATATGGATTTAACAGATATGATTTCAGGGGGAACGGAAGAACAGCAGGTTCCTGAACAGAAATTGACGAAAGAAGAATATGCAGCCAAAAAACAGCAGGAAAGAGAAGAGGTATGGGCTGAAGTAGATTCACAGGCACAGGGAGTTTTTCAGGATGGAGAAAAACTGAAAGGCTTTCTGGACTTTATGGCAGAGTGTAATACCCAGAGAACACCGAATCTGCTTTTGATTTACGGACAGCATCCAGATTTTAAGGTGGTAAGGTCTTATGAACGCTGGAGAGAAGAACACCGTTCGGTCAAAGTCGGGGAACATGGCATTACTTATATGATTTCCACTGAATACGAAAAAGACGGAGAAATGCGGAGAGGGTATACGATCGGAAAAGGATTTGACATCAGTCAGATGTCTGGAAAGCCATTGGAAGAACGCCCTCAGCGAAGTCTGACAGAACTGATAGGAACTGTCTTAAAAGACCAGTCGGTACGTGTGCAGATTGAGGATGATCTGCCAGACAAAGTGCAGGCCCAGTACAATCCGAGATACCGTACCATTTATATCCGCAACGGAATGAGTGAAGTAACGACATTCCATGCACTGAACAGAGAACTGGCGTGTGCAGCACTGGACCAGCATACCGGAACCTACAGCCGACAGAAAGTCAGTGCACAGGCTTATTGTGCAGCCTATGTGATTGCGAAACGTTATGGTGTGGATGTTACCGGATTCAATCTGGAGTATATTGCACAGAGAAATGAATGTGGAAAGAAAGATCCACAGGAACTGAGAGACTTTTTAAATGATGTCCGTCAGGCTTCCTATAGTATCCGAAACCATATCGAACGGAATTTTGGTGCAAAGGAACAGGAGTATGTAACCGATGAGTTCGCAATCGGAGACCCTGTAAAAACACCGGAAACCAAGGATGAAAAAGCATCTGGAAAAGAGAAAAAAGCAAAGAACCAGCCGGAACGATAAAAGTGAAAAAGTTGGACGGTTGGAGTAGCTATTACGGAGGTCTTGTGATATGGTTGGTGTAACAAAAAAGGAGGTCAGCCAGATGACAAAATACTATTTGAAGATGGATAACATTATGAAAAATATGTTCGTGGTGGCACTGAATGATGAGCTACAGGCGCAGAGTGAGCAGGATGAATGTTTGGAAGAAACGAAAGCTCTTCTGAAAAAAGTAAGTGAATACGACCTCGCTCAGAAACGACTGCAGATTACAGCCGGGGAACAAAGGCAGATCCGTAAGGCACTGAACAGACTCAGAAGTAAATATCTTGCAGCCGGAAGATACAGTGATGGAATAGATAAAGTTATTATTCAGGTTGCAAAACCGAATACTAGCAGACACATGTTCTGGTAGAGAAAGGAGTGGTTGATTGGTCATTTATTCAAGAGAAAAAGTGGCAAGACTTAGAGAACAGTATCCGGCAGGAACAAGAATCTGTCTGAATTCGATGGATGGAGAAGCGGGTATGCCGCAGGGACTGGAAGGAACTGTGCAGTATGTGGATGATGCAGGCCAGCTTGGTGTTAAGTGGGACAACGGCAGAAGTCTCTCACTGATACCGGGAGTGGATTCCTTTCATAAGAAAGAAGGACAGGGACATCCAGAAGAAAAGCCACGCAAGAAAAGAGAATCTGACTTGCAGAGATAAGTACAAAAAAGCAGGACTGGGTTCTGTATCTTGTCTTTCTGCCATTTGTCTGGTGGGCGGCAGCGATTACCGCTTGTGCCATTACACCGGATAAGAATTTTATTCAAATCTTAGAAACGCTGAGCGAAAAACTCGAACAGCCGTTTTTTATCACGTATACACCGTATACGTTCAAATGTATTCTGATATTCACAGCAGCCTATTTCTTAGGCATTGGTATTTATGAATCCCAAAAAAGAAATTATAGAAGAGGCGTGGAACATGGTTCCGCAAAATGGGGCAACGTGTCCGAAATCTGCAGACGTTACTGCGAAAAGCAGTACACGAATAATCTGCTTCTGACACAGCATTTCCGCATGGGACTGGATGGATATAAGCATAAACGAAATTTAAATGTGCTGGTAGTCGGAGGTTCCGGGGCAGGAAAGAGCCGGACCTATGCGATTCCGAACATCATGCAGTGCAACTGCTCGATGGTGATCACAGATCCGAAAGCGGAACTTCTGCGCAAAACAGGAGGTGTTCTGGAACGGAATGGATATGAAGTCCGGGTTTTTGATTTGATCAATCCGGAGACTTCCTGGTGTTATAATCCGTTTGCGTATGTCCGGGATGACAAGGATGTGCTGAAACTAATTAACAACCTGATCCGCAACACGACACCGAAAGGTGCACAAAGCTCGGACCCGTTCTGGGAAAAGTCAGAGACTGCACTTTTACAGGCACTTATGCTGTATTTACTGCATGAAGCTCCACCGGAAGAACAGAACTTCCCGATGATTATGGAAATGCTTGGAAGCGCACAGGTCAAAGAAGATGATGAGGATTACCAGTCACCATTGGACATTTTGTTTGAAAGACTGGAAATGCGGGACCCAGAGAGTATTGCGGTCAAGCAGTATGCCATTTATAAGCAGGCGGCCGGTGTAGTAAGTTTGAAGAGACTTCTTAATCAATCAAATTTAAAGAGTTGGAGCTCCAAAATGATTAAAAAGTCTCTTGAGGCTTATTTTTTTACCTTAAAGAACAAAATTGTATTTTGTAAAAAACAATTTCAAAACATGTCCGTATTTTGTTTCGTCAGTACAGAGATTGTGTAAGGAACTTTAAAAAGATGACACGAAATCAAAAAAGATGCAGTAAGGGGGCTGTAAAAAGACCTCTGAGCATTTCGTTTAGTGTAAGAATCTTTTTTACTTCTTACACGAACCTTGAAAACGAAACAGCCTGCCCGTAGTGATACCAGAACTGAATAGGCATTCAGCGTGTCTTTTTTGGTTAATACGTCCCGGAAACATCAGAACCCGGTACAGGAACGGATATGGGATGAGAACAGGCAATTAATAAACAAAGGAAGGAGGACATCTGACTATGACAGAGAAACAGGGATTCATGACAGCGTTGTATGAACGTCTTAGTCGTGATGATGAATTAAACGGGGAATCCAACAGTATTTCAAACCAGAAGAAACTGCTGGAACAATATGCAAAAGAACATGGATTTACCAATCTTGTTCATTTTACTGATGATGGTATCTCCGGTACAAGATTTGATCGCCCAGGCTTTCTTGCCATGATGAAAGAAGTAGAGTCGGGGAAAGTCGGAACGATTCTGATTAAAGATATGAGCCGAATGGGAAGAGATTATCTGAAAGTCGGACAATATATGGAATTGCTGCGACAGAAGAATGTCCGCCTGATTGCAGTCAACGAGAATGTAGACAGCTTCCGGGAGGACGATGATTTTACTCCATTCCGAAATATCATGAATGAATGGTATGCAAGGGATACCAGTAAAAAGATAAAATCCACTTTCAAGGCGAAAGGAAAATCCGGCAAGCATGTGGCAAGTACAACACCATATGGGTATCTGAAAGACAAGGATGACCCGAATGTATGGATTGTTGATGAAGAAGCAGCTGTAGTTGTACGGAGAATCTTTCACATGACAATGGATGGGTACGGACCATATCAGATTGCCAAGGCACTGAAAGAGGATAAGGTTGAGATACCAGCGGTTCATATGGCAAAGAAAGATGCCGGATTATGGAAAGGCAGAGTAGAAGAAATCAAAGATCCTTATGGCTGGGGCTCTTCTACTGTTGCAGGCATTCTGAAGAAAAGAGAGTATCTTGGTCATACAGTGAACTTCAAGACCAGAAAACATTTCAAGGATAAGAAAAGCCATTACGTATCTGAAGATAATTGGACGGTGTTTGAGAACACGCAGGAAGCCATTATAGATCAGGAAACTTTTGACAATGTACAGAGAATCCGAAGCAATGTGAGAAGATATCCAGATGGATGGGGAGAAGCCCACCCCTTGACAGGTCTGATGTATTGTGCAGACTGTGGTTCCAAAATGTATGTCCATCGAGTAAATAATGGCAAGCGAGTACCACAATATACTTGTTCTGCATATTCTAAAGTTCCGGTTGGAACACTCTGCCAGACACAGCACAGAATTAATGCTGATGTGGTTATGGAGCTGATTAAGGAACTTTTAAAGGCTGTTGCGGAGTATTCACAGTTGAATCGTGAAGAATTTTTGGAGACAGTAAAAAAGGCACAGACTTCACAGCAGTCCAGTGAGATCACAAGATTGAAAAGCAGATTGGCAGAGGCAAAAAAGCGTGTGCAGGAACTGGAAAAACTGATCTGCAGAATTTATGAGGACAATATTCTTGGCAAGCTGCCAGATGAACGCTATGCGATTCTTGATGGACAGTATTCTAAAGAACAGAAAGATTTGTCGGCAGAAATTGCAGATATGGAAGCTGAATTATCAGGCTATGAAGAAGGTCGCAGATCAGCGGAGAAGTTTATTGCTCTGGTTGATAAATACCAAAATTTTGAGGAATTGACCACTTACATGCTGAATGAATTTGTAGAAAAGATTGTGGTGCATGAGCGTGACCGGAAAGGAAGCGTTGAGACGACACAGGAAGTGGAAATCTATTTTAACTTCATCGGCAGATATTTACCGCCACATTTCGGTGAGGTGAAAATGACACCGGAAGAAATTGAAGAAATGGAAAAACGGGAAGCCAGAAAAGACAGGCTTCACCAGAATTACCTGAGAAGAAAAGCAAATGGAAAGCAGCAGGAATACTATGAACGGACAAAGGCAAAAAAGAAAGCCGAACTGGATGCAAAAAAAGAAGAGATCCGGCAGGAAGATATTGCAAAAGGTGTGTTCATTCCGCTATCACTGCTTCCCCCAGCAGAACCGAAGAAAGGAGTTGCATCAGCATGAGCAAATTAGAAAGAATCATTCACGATAACAGTAATGGTCTGGATTATATCCTTGTCGGGGAAATCTATCTGCCACTGATCGCAGTACCCGAAGAGAAAAGAGAGATTGGTTTTTATGGAAGTCTTCACAGAAACTATCTGAAAGATTACAAGAGTGGCTTGTATTCCTATCTGACATTGAGTGGTAAGCTCTGGACGTATCTCGCAGATCTGAATGAGCAGTGTTTGGAACGCAGGGATTTCCTCATGGAACAGATTATGGAGCAGGAAGGCATTACGGAAGAATTGAAAAGCAGAGATCAGATGGAATGGGTTCGCCGGGCAAACAATGCAAGAAGCCGGGTAGATGAAATTATTTTAAATGAACTGGTGTATGTGTAGGAGGGACTTATGAGATACTGGATTGAATATGCAGACGGAAGATGTTGTAATTTTGCAAACAGCAGAAAAGATTTACTGGACTGGCTGAAACTTTTGAAAGATGAAAAAATCGTTGATATCCGAAAGATTTACAAAAGCGGTGTGACAGATTCTGTGATAGACAGCTATCGTAGTTATCTGAAACAGTGAAAGGGGTGGACAGTCATGGTTGTTGTAAGAATTATTGTGAAAATCGTATTACTGCCAGTGCGTATATGCCTGACAATGATACAACTGGTGGTTATGTTCTTCACATGGCTGTCGGCAACGGTATTTCATATCCTGTCGGGGATCATCTGCATTACAGCAGTTTTAGGGTATGGATTCGGACAGGAGACAGGCACAGAAGCGGTCAGGATGCTTGTGGCAGGTTTTATACTTTATATCCTGCTGTGCTTTCTGGCTGGGCAGTGGTGTGGCTGGAAACAATCAAAATCAGATTGATGAAGTAGACCACTGGAGAAAGGAATAGGATTCTTAAATGAAGATTACAAAAGAGATTGAAGAATTTATCAACCTGACCATAACGGAGCATATGGGAAAAGAGTATGCAGACTGGAAACTGAGCCAGCCGTCTGTGACAGAACCAGATGAAGTTGAGGAAGAATATAAAAAAGTGATTGCCACACTTCCACAGAAACAGGAAGAGGCCATTACAAAATATTGCGACCAGATATTTAACAGTGGAGCAGAGACAGAAGAATTTTTCTACCGGTTGGGACTGAGGGACGGAATGAAACTTAGGAAGAATGTTAAAATGGTTCTGAAGCAATTATCAGAATGATACATACAGGAATTATCTGAAAAGTGAATGAGTAAAGGAAAGGGCATTAACCGTAAAAAGTTAGTGCCCTTTGTTTTACCCATTTTTATATTTTCACAAAATCCGATGCAGAGGATTTTTGAAAAACAGACGGAACGGAGATCCTGCTGAAGGGACAGCGGCAGGAGTTACGTTTTGTCTGCTGGGAGTACAGAGGGCTGGAAGTCCTTTGTGCCCAGATTGCAAAGAGCGGCAGCATCTTGCTGGGGTTAAGGGGCAAAGCCCTTAGCAGGTTAAGGGCGGCAGCCATTGCCCAGTGATATGGCGTTTCGCCATATGGTACTGGGTACTGTCTGTAACGGGGACAGAGACTTTTGGAAGCTTCGCTGCAATCCCCTCCGGGGAAACAACTTGAAAAAAGGAGAGATGTGAATTGAAAGGCACAAGGCATAACGGCAGATCTGGGAAAGACGGTGTTTACAATCCGCTTCACAATGACCGGAGATTTGACCCGGAACACAGTGAGCATATTGACAATGAACGTGTCCGTCAGAATATTTACTGGGACTGCTATCAGGGATATACCACAATGGCAGACCGGGGAAAAGAGGATAATTTTTCTTTTAACCAGATTGAGATGGCATACTATGTGGATCATTACAGCGATTATGTGATTAACCAGAATAAACGTCATGAGAAAGCAAGACACCCCGACAGATGTAAAGGGGTGGAAGATGTTCTGAAAAATAAAAAGACCTGTCCGGAAGAAAGTATCTATCAGCTTGGGACGATAGATGAACACGCTTCTGTGGAAACGCTGGTTTTGGTTTTTGATGAATTCAAGAAAGAGTTCGATGAGCGGTTTGGTTCTAATGTGCATATCATTGACTGGTCACTGCACATGGACGAAGCGACTCCGCATATTCATGAGCGTCATGTATTCGATGCTACGAACCGGTATGGGGAGATTGAACCGAAACAGGAAGCGGCACTGGAAGAACTTGGCTTTGAACTTCCGAATCCGGAAAAGAAAAGATCAAAGACAAATAACCGTAAGGTTGTTTTTGATTCTGCCTGCCGGACAATGTTCCTGGATATCTGTAAACGTCATGGACTGGAAATTGACGAAGAACCGTCCTATGGAGGAAGGCAGTATCTGGAGAAACAGGACTATATCCGAATGAAGCAGAAAGAAGAGATTGCGGTTCAGCAGGAAATGCTCAATCAGCAGAGGGATAAGGTCAATGCGAATCATCTGGAACTTGCAAGGCAGTCAAACCATGTCAGGGCAAATGAAAAGGTTATCCAGTCACAGAAAGAAAAAATAGAACAGCAGGAAAAAGAATTTAAAGAAAATTTCATTTCCAATTCTGACCGGATTCTAAGTCAGGGCGAGCTGATTGAAGAACAGAGAGAGGAACTGCAACAGCTTACCCTCCGTATTGAAGATGTGGAAACCTTGCTTGACGAAGTATCCAGTGAAGCCTATGACAAGGCTGTGGATAAAGTCGCAGAGGAAACAATGCGGGCTACCAGAAAAGATGACATTCGTCTTGCGGAAGATTCTAAGAGATGGATTCAGAGTCCGGAACGTAAGGCATCACGAAAAGAAAAGGAATATGCGATAAACAGGCTGGACGGTCTGATTAAAAAAATCGAATATGCGATGGAAAAAGCTGTTGTGAGGGTTGTCCGTCAGTTAAAACAGCCAGAGAAGAAAAAAGCCGTTGTAGAAGAAATCAAAAAAGAAGTGAAGCCGTCAATCAGAGAAAAACTTGCATTGAACGTAGCAAAGATTCAAAGAGAAGAGGCAGAGAGAAAACAACTGAATAAAGGAAGATCACATTCCAGTGATCTGGAACTATAAGGGCATTTTGTTGATTCCGTAAGGACAGGACAAAGTGCTTTTTTGTTTTTTGTGAAAACTTGCTTCCCAGATTTGGGAAGCAGATTTAAGAAAGAGAGGAAACGAATTGGGATTATTTGATGAAGTAAAACAGAATGTGACCGTCCGGCAGGCTGCGGAGAGGTATGGGTTAAAGCCCAACAGGAGCGGACTGATCCGCTGCATTTTCCATAATGACAAATCACCCAGCATGAAAGTTGACCGGAGATATTATTGTTTCGGGTGTGGCTGTACAGGAGATGCCATTGATTTTACGGCACAACTGTTTGACATTGGATTGAAAGATGCAGCCATGAAGCTGGCAGATGATTTTGGGATTCCTTATTCCGGCAGGGACAGGGGATCACCGCAGAACAGGAGAAGCGTTTCAGCAAAAAAGCCAGAGCCGACACCAGAAGAACTTTGGCAGAAAAAACATCTGAGATGCCTGAGAGCCTATCTGGATTATCTGAGCCTGCTTCTGGAATGGAAAGAACAGTATGCACCAAAAACACGGACAGAAGAATGGCATGAAAAGTTTATGACTGCTCTCAGGGAGTTGTCAGTTGTTGAGTATTATCTGGATATCCTGCTCTTTGGGGACAGGGCAGATAAGGAAGCACTTGTAAAAGAAAAATGGAAGGAGGTGGAGCGGATTGAGCAATGCGAAAGAGAAGATAAAGGAGATCGCCACAAAAGAACAGAAAGATGCCATGAAAGAAATGTTCCGGATGGTAGATAAAAGCAAAGTCGATGAAGTGAAACAGATGCTGGAATATACACAGAAAGGAACTGCGAAAGCAACGGTTGGAAATTATATGGTTGTGCTGAGAAATGATCCGCTTGTGCGTGAGAGTATGAAATACAACAAGCTGACAGGCAGGATTGATATTGTAAAAAAACTCTGGTGGAATGAGGAAGTCTGCAAGCTGGATGATGATGGCAGGACTTATTTCTACTATTTCTTTGAACGCTATTACAAACTCACAAGTGAAAAATGTATGGATAAGGCACTTCGCATAGAAGCCAACAGCCGGGCATACCACCCGATCTGTGAGTATCTGGAACAACTGGAGTGGGACGGGCAGGAGAGAATCCGTTATGTTCTGCAACGGTATATGGGGGCAGATGCTTCGGATTTTGTCTATGAGGTTGTGAAGCACTTCCTGATGGAAGCATTAAGCAGAATCTACCGCCCCGGTTGTAAAGCAGATGAAATGCTTTGTCTGGTAGGTCAGCAGGGAGCCGGAAAATCCACATTTTTCCGTTTTCTTGCATTGAACGATGACTGGTTTTCTGATGATCTGAAGCAGTTGAATGACAGTAAGATATACGAGCATCTCCGGGGACACTGGATTATGGAAATGTCGGAGATGATTGCTGCAATCAGTGCAAAGAGCAATGAGGAAATCAAGTCATTCCTGACCAGACAGAAAGACACTTACCGGAACCCTTATGATAAATATGAGGAAGACCGGAAGCGTCAGTGTATCTTTGCAGGTTCAACGAACACAAGGCAGTTCATTCCTTTTGACCGTACCGGGGCAAGACGGTTCCTGCCGATTGCTATAGACAGCAGTAAGGCAGAGAAGCATATCCTCGATGATGAAAAAGAAGCCAGATCCTATTTTGACCAGTTGTGGGCAGAAGTAATGGAAATCTACTGGTCAACGGAGAATAAGAGCAGCCTGTTGAAGTTCTCAAAGGAAATGGAGCAGGAGATCAGTGAATACCGAAAACAGTTCACACAGGAAGATACGATGGCAGGAATGATACAAGGCTGGCTGGACGCTTATAAAGGTAGTCATGTATGTTCCGTCCAGATCTGGAAAGAAGCCTTTGACCATTTTGACCGGGAGCCGAAAAAATTCGAGACAAATGAGATCTGTTCCATTATGGATACGCAGATCACTGGCTGGAAGAGAGCCGGAGTCCACAGATTTTCAAAGGAAGGATATGGCAGACAGAGAAGCTGGATCAGGGAAGGAGCAGAAGAAGAGGGTGGCAACGAACCGGATAAAGATGGATTTACAAAGCTGACGAAAGCAGAACAGTTGGAGCTGCCATTTGATCTGCCCGACAGAGAGAAAGGCTGATTTTGATGCCGAAAGGCTACTGATTACCCGGAAATTTACTGCTTGTTGACATTTTTGTTGACACCAAAATCCTTTGTATTTACCGGTGTTTCAGCTACTTTTTAACAGGTGTCAACAAGAACATTCAAAAAACTTTTCAATAGTATTTTGGAAAACAGAAATAACTACCCGAAAAAAGTTTCAAACCCTATGTTGACACTTGCGTTGTCAGCGTGCCGATAAACTCCCGGCAGGGACAGAAGCAAACCTCTCTCTGTCGGGCACAGGAAAGAAAGGAAATAGATGATTATGGAAAAAATGATGAATAAAAAAACAGAGGGAAACACATTTACAAAGAAAATCGGGCAGACAGTATATGTTGTCCGCTATCATTTCAATGAAGATGCAAAGGAAACCATGCAAGAAAAGATTAACCGGATGCTGGTTACAGAAGCAAGCCGAAAGGCAATGCAATAGATGGGGGCAGAGACAATTGGAATTGAGATATGTTTGAAAATGTGATATGATTTGAGCAACAAATTAGAAGTTATAAAGGAGAAACACTATGGGATTATTTGGTAAAAGCAAAAAAGAGCGAGAAAAAGAGTATATGAACAGATTAGATGTTCCATTATGTTTAAAAGAAGACTTTGAATTGATTATTGATGATGTATTTACAATTATGGGGGGTGGAACAGTTGTCACAGGAAACATATCAACAGGAATGTGTAGAGAAGGAGAAAATGCGTGTGTTTATAAAACAAATGGAGGTGTATTAGAGACTATAATTACTAACATCGATATACATACAAAAGAACGAAAATCAAATGGTTGTGGATATAAAACAGAACATGTTGGACTTGGGTTAAGAGGAGTTTCTAAGGAACAATTAGAAAAAGGAGATAGAGTGATTGTAAAGAATGCCAATATGTATGGAATGTAATTACAAATTCAAGTTTGCAGAATCAAGAAAACTGGAATTTGAGGTGATGAAACTATGACAGAAATACAAATTGCATGGTTAGAATTGATGACAGTTGGAGGTCTTGGTGTAATATTGGTTTTACTAGGAGTTACTTTCAATATCATTGTAAAAAGACAGAATCAATTGTGTACAAAGCAGACAGACGGTATTGTTAAACAATATGGGTTTCCGGGAAATGGAAGGGTGTATCCAATCGTGGAGTACTTTGTGAATGGAACTTGTTATAAAACAAAGAAAATATTTTGTGGAATTAAAACAACGCAAATATCTGGAGTACCCGTACCGGTGAAATCAGAAGTCTATGAAGATGAAAAAGGCTGGCTACATGTAAAAACTGGATCCATTGCAAATTTGCGTCAACTTGCAGAGCAGTTGTGGCCTATCAACAGTAAGATGACAGTTTATTATAATCCAAACAATCCTAAAAAGTGCTATGTTGATAGACCAATTTCAAAAAGTTTTACTTCCATGATGTTTATCATAATGGGAATAGTAACGATACTCTTGAGTGTATTGGTATTCTTTTTGATGCAGCTATAAATTACAAAAGATAATTGGTAATCAGACAAAATTCAAGTTTGTAGAATTATAAAGGAATAATATTATTTTAAATGAGCTGTTCGGATTAAATGCGTTGCCCTCTAACGGGTCAAGGATGAACCATGATACAATCAAACTTGAGTATGGTATTAAACATCAAAATATTCGTAATTTCCTTTTAGTTAAGAAACAAATATAGTAAGAGCAAAATATCGCTCTTTTTTCATTCAAAAATAAGTTATACTAGAAACAGAGGTGATATCCATGATTAACAATAAAGAGAAAAAAATGATTCAAAGATATTGTATATATCCAAAGATTGCAGTGGTTGCACTCATCTTTTCATTTGTACAATGTGCATTAATAGTACCATTAGAGATGATAGATGATTTAGTATTCCAAAACAAAGGTTTTCAGCCTACAGGGATGTTTACTGCATTAGGATTTGTCATTATATATGTTATTATATTCTGTTTCTGTGCACTTGCCCCTAAGTTTGGAATGAACGGTAAGAAATGGAAATCTCTTATAGGTAGATTAAATGTGAAACAGTCAGAAACAGATTATTCTAAAGAGGTATCTGCTGCTTTGGCGTCACAAGCTGTTGGTCGATTCCTTAAAGAAAGTGATAATGATACTGCAAAGAATATAGGAAGTGCTATGCAGGTGGCTGGTGCAGTAAGTACAGTCTCTACATCTATAGATATGTTATCTGAAGCAGGAAGTAATGCCGAGAACATGGCACATGCTTATAGAATCCCTATTCCTGATATAAAAAAACAACTCATTGCCTTTGCAGTTATCCCAATACTTATTGTAGTCGGTACTTATATACCTCAATATATAAAAGGAAAGCAGGCAATGGATCAAAGAATTGCAGCTTCTGCAAAACAAGTAGAAATAGTAAAAAAGGCATTAGAACCTGTATGTGTAAGAGTACATGCAGACAATCCAAATGAATCACGTAGTAGATCAAGTTATACTGTTATGGGATATTTAAGAGATTCAGGTGCTACTGATTGTTATGTTCATGTTCAAGTCAATAATAGTGGTACTATCATCAATATCTCATATGTAGAAGGTGTGGATATTAATAAGAGTTTAGAAGAGAATTTAATGCAGACAGAAAAAGATTTTGCGACATTACAAAAGTCTTTTGAGAATTTAAATGTATCCGTATCTAATCCTGAGATATTATCTTATCAGGCTATTCCACAACAATTTAAAGATGAATTTCTAAATGGGACATTTTATAAGAGTTTCCGTTTCTATGATCAGGATGCGCCTATCAGTTTGTCTTGTTCATTTGATACAGAGACAGAAGATCAGTTTGATGAATATACAAGACCTAAAATTCATTTCTTCTTAGGATCAAAATAGACACCTTATGAATAATAAATTTGATGAACAAAATGATACAGTCAAATTTCAGTTGTTAAACTTATTAATATTTTATCACAGGCACACCTGAAATTCTATTTAAATTCATTTGCTTTGAGGATGCAGAATGATTTAAATATCCCAACATAGGCATACTTCTTATTGGACACGGAATCTTTCTTGTAAGAAAATTGGCAGTTGTATATAATAGTTACAGACCACAGAAAAAGTGGAATAAGCAGAGGAAAATGGATGATTATGAATTACGAAGGTATTTTAGAGTTTAAAGGAACATGGAGAAGGTATCAGGCAAGGGTTTTGGAACACGCAGACAGGTACATGGCAGATGGAAAAATACATATTGTAGCGGCACCCGGATCCGGGAAAACGACATTGGGAATTGAACTGATCCGCAGGATGAACGGAAAAGCACTGATTTTGGCACCATCCATTACGATCCGGGAGCAGTGGATCGCAAGGATTGAGGAAGCTTTTTTATGTGAGGGCATACAGGGGGAAGATTATCTTTCACAGAATTTAAAACAGCCAAAGGCGATCACGGTTGCAACCTATCAGGCATTACACAGTGCCATGACAAGATTTCAGGGAATACAGGAAGATGCAGGTGAGGATAGTGGCACAGGCACAGACGAGTGCCCGGCGAAAACAGAGACAAAGGAAGTAGATTACAGCGGTTTTGATCTGGTTGGGACGATGAAAGAGGCTGGGATCGAAGTACTCTGTCTGGATGAATGCCACCACTTGCGAAGTGAATGGTGGAAAGCATTAGAAGAATTCAAAAAACAGGTGAATAACCTTAAAATCATCGCTTTGACAGCAACACCACCATATGATTCCACACCGGCTATGTGGACGCGGTACATGAATATGTGTGGAGAGATCGATGAAGAGATTACGATACCGGAGCTCGTAAAAGAGGGAAGCCTCTGTCCGCATCAGGATTATGTTTACTTCAACTATCCAACAAAAGAAGAAGAGAAGGAAGTCAGACGTTTTGAAGAACGCAGTAAAGCAATGACAGAAAAAATCATGCGGGATACTCAGTTCCTTACGTACGTAAGAAGCCATAAGGGGTTCAGTGGACAGCTCTCAGATGATCTGCTTCTGGATAATCCGGCATATCTGGCATCACTGTTGATTTATTTACAGAGCAAAAATATTGCAATTCCGTCCAGATTACAGAGGCTTTTGGGGGCAAAAAAATTACCGGACATGAATGTGCAATGGATGGAGCGTCTGTTACAGGGATTCTTGTATGATGATGTGGATTCATACCTGTGTGACAAGACATATCGTGAATTGCTAATTGCTGATTTAAAATCCGACGGTCTGATAGAAAAGAAAAAAGTCGTCATGACGAAAAGTGCGGCAGTGGAAAAAATGCTCACAAATTCCCTTGGAAAATGTAACAGCATCCGTGATATTGTGTTCCATGAATATGAGGCATCCGGTCAGGATTTGAGGCTGCTTGTTTTGACAGATTACATCCGGAAAGAATATGAAAAAGCAATTGGAAATACAGAATATGATGTTAACTCACTTGGAGTGCTTCCGTTTTTTGAGATGCTCCGTCGTGACAATGAAAAGAAAAACGAACAAATCCGTTTTGGGGTGCTTTGTGGAACGATTGTGATCATTCCGGCAGAGGCAAGAGAAGCATTAGAGCAGGCGATCGGAATGAGCGGAAAAGTTACATTCAGCAGGATCGGAAATCTTTCTGAAACAGATTATCTTAAAGTGACAGCGGTTGGAAATGCACATTTTCTCACAGGGGCGGTAACAGATATTTTCTCAAAAGGCTATATGCAGGTGCTGATCGGTACAAAATCGCTGTTAGGGGAAGGATGGGATTCTCCTTGTATCAATTCCCTGATCCTTGCAAGCTTTGTAGGCTCATTTATGTTAAGCAACCAGATGAGAGGGCGTGCCATCCGTGTGATGAAAGAACATCCGGAAAAAACAAGTAACATCTGGCATTTAGTCTGTTTAAGACCGTGGAACGAAGTGCTAAAGGCAGATGACAATCAGATCAGTGAAGATTACAGTATGCTGGAGCGAAGGATGGAACATTTTCTCGGTCTGCATTATACAGAAAATACGATTGAAAATGGAATGAAACGGTTGTCAGTTATTAAAACGCCATTTAATAAAACGAATATTGACAGGATTAACAGACAAATGCTGAAAATGTCGGGGCAGCGCGATACGTTAAAAGAACGTTGGAACAGTGCACTTGCAGTCTATGACAAAATGGATATTGTGGATGAGACAGAAGTAAAAGACAAATTTGTCACAAGTGTTGTTTTCTGGGATGCGATTCTTACAATGATCCTGTCAGGAATTCTGTGTCTGATCGGGGCAATTGGGGCAGGTATTGTTGCTGCAGCGTCCCAAAATGGTATCCTGGCCGGAACCTGTTACTTCTTCATTGCTGCCGGACTGGCTGGAATTATGATACGTTTCCCGAAAATTTTCATGTTGGGAAGTCCGCTAAAAAGATTAAAGGCATTTGGAAATGGAATCCGCAAAGCATTAGAGGAGCAACAGCTTCTGGAAGAAACACACTGTAAAGTTGAGACAGAATCAAACGGACCGGATAACCATATTATTTATCTGTCCGGTGGAAGCGGCAGGGATAAAGCGTTGTTCGCACAGTGTGTCAATGAATTTTTTGATGTGATCGACAACCAGCGTTACATACTTGTGAAAAAGAAGGGACACAAAGGACTGAATGGTTTCTATGCCATTCCAAATTGTTTTTCGAAAAAGAAGGAGGATGCGGAACGTTTTGCAAAATGCATGCATCCGTATATCGGAAATTATGACTGTGTGTATACAAGAAATGAAAAAGGAAGGGAACTTCTGTTAGAAGGCAGGGTGAAGGCACTTGCCAATCGGGAGGAGCGGTGCATTTCCCACAAAAAAGTAAAAGGGGCGTTAGAGTAGAAAACATATTGACAACGAAATATAAAAAATTTGTAGAATTCAAAATTTAATATGAAATGTGAGATAGAGCGTATGGAAATAAACTATACGTTCTATTTTTTTGCCTTTTTGAGAAAAATGATTAAAAAACTATTGACATTTTGTTACTGGAAAGACCGCAAAGTCTATTTTGATATCGGTTGGTGTCCGTCTGGCAGCGTTCAATCTGAAACAAATCGCCAACCTGACCTGTACGGACGAACTGGACTTATACAGTATTGGGGAGAAAAAAGTAGCACTGTTTTGCTGTATTCCGGATGCAGACACCAGCATGAATTATCTGGTCGGCATGATTTACAGTAATCTGTTTCAGACACTGTATTATGTGGCAGATCGGAAGTACGGAGGAAGGCTTCCGATTCCGGTACACTGCATTATGGATGAATGGCCAAACGTAGCCTTGCCGGATGATTTTGACAAGATTCTGGCAACCATGCGTTCCAGAGGGATTTCCTGCAGTATCATCATCCAGAACATTGCACAGATGAAAGCCTTATTTAAAGACTCGTATGAGAGTCTGATCGGCAACTGCGATGAATTTTTATATCTGGGTGGAAATGAAAAAGAAGGACATAAGTATGTCTCGGAATTATTGGGAAAAGAGACATTGGATACCAATACCTACGGACAGACAAAAGGGCGTAGCGGCAGCTATTCGGTGAATTATCAGCAGACAGGAAGGGAACTTTTAACACCGGATGAAATACGGCTTTTAGATAACCGCAAAGCGATTTTGTTTATTCGTGGGGAGCGTCCGATCATGGACGATAAATATGATTTAAAAAAGCATGTGAATTTCAGATACACAGAGGACGGTGGTGCATCGCCTTATGATTATGCGAAAACACCACTGGCTCACGACGACCTAAAGATTGACATTAACAGATTAGACGATTACGAACTGCTGTCTACCGAGGACATCCTTGGTGAATAGCAGTTTTTTGATGGATTGGAGTGATGTGTATTGAAGAAACTTCTCACAGGAGAAAAAAATAGAACAAAAAAGAATACAACTGAAAAAATGATAACCCCGATGCCGATGGGGAGAAAACAGAAAAAGTGGATGAGCCTTTATATGGCACTGGTACTGACCGTAACGGTTGGAGCAACGACCGCATTCGCAGCCGGAGATCCGTTGTCCGTTATCAATAACCTGTCTACCTTTATTTTTTCTCTGATTCGTGCGATCGGTTTGATTTTGCTTGGATTTGGTGTTGTGCAGGTTGGTCTGTCTTTAAAAAGCCATGATCCAAGCCAGAGGGCAAATGGATTTCTGACACTGGCCGGAGGGGTAATTATTACGTTCGCCAAAGAAATCCTCGATTTGATTATGGCGTAAGCCTCTTTGAAAAAATATATCAGGAAACAGCAGGAGTGCCGGAAGGTACTCCTGTATTCAAAAATATGTTTAAGGAGGTGAGAGTTTTTGAGTGATAACTGGATTGTACAGAATCTAAACTCAGCACTATCCACATGGAGTGAAAAGATGGCAGAACTGTGGACTCTGCTGACCGAAAATCCGGCAACTTTTAAGGGCGGCGGCATCTGGCGGATTATGGTAAATATTAATGATGCACTGACAGCCATTGCTTATGGATTACTGGTATTATTTTTCGCAGCCGGAATCATTAAAACGTGTGGCAGTTTTACAGATCTGAAAAAGCCGGAACATGTGCTAAAAGCATTTATCCGGTTTGCACTTGCTCAGGGAGCAATTACATACGGGATGGAACTTATGCAGGCACTGTTTTCCATTGTGCAGGGAATCGTGACAACCGTAATGAGTGGCTCCAGTATGGCAGGAAGCGTGACGGAACTGCCAACGGAGATTGTAGATAAGATTGAGAGCGTGGGAATGCTGGAATCCATTCCGTTGTGGATTGTTACACTGCTTGGCAGTCTGCTGATCACTGTATTGTCATTTGTAATGATCCTGACAGTGTATGGCAGAATGTTCAAAATCTATATGTATACGGCAATCGCCCCGATTCCGATTTCCTCATTTGCAGGAGAACCCACGCAGTCCATTGGAAAGAACTTTATCCGTTCTTATGTAGGCGTATGTCTGGAAGGGGCAATTATTGCACTGGCATGTATTATCTTTTCTGCTTATGCAGCAAGCCCTCCGGCTGTCGGAGATACGGAGTTGAGTGCAGTTACAATCGTGTGGAACTATGTCGGAGAACTGGTATTTAATTTACTGGTGCTGGTTGGAGCAATTAAGGCATCTGACCGTATTGTCAGAGAAATGATGGGACTTGGAGGTTAAAAATATGGATATAAAGAAAACATTAAGATATAACTGGGAATTTGGACGTGAGACAGTAGCAATACGAGTGAGCTCTTATCGGAACAATGGAAATTTATATGTAGGACTCTGCCATAAGGAAGGGAGAGAATGGGAAGATTTTGGAGATGTAACCATTAATCTGCCCTATCAGTTCTTAGAGCCAAATGAGGCTTTTATAACAGGAGATTTTACCAAGGATATGCTTCATTTTATCAAGGAACATAAACTAGGAAAAGTGTTGAATGAAACAGGAAGATCAGGATATGCAACCTATCAGAAGGTAGCGTTTGATCTAGCAAGACTTGCGGAATTTGATCCGGAAGGCGTTGCAGAACACTGTAGATTTGCCGGGATAGAAGTACCGAAAGAAAAACCACAGAAAACGAAGAAACAAAGCAGAGGAAAGGAGCGATAAGTTATGGAAGTCAAGATGAATAAAGAAATCCGGGACTATCAGGAATCCATGTTTATGGGACTGGACCTGAGACAATGTGTGTGTTCTGTTCTTGCGATTCTTACAGCAATCGGAATTTACTTTGGAATGCGTGAAATTACCGGACAGGAAATAACCGGATGGCTGTGTGTGCTTGGTGCTACTCCATTTGCTGCCTGTGGCTTTTTCAAATATCATGGTATGACAGCCGAACAGTTTTTATGGGCAGTGATCAAATCCGAATTGCTGTATCCGAAGAAACTGGTGTTTCAGTCGGAAGATATCCACTACTCCTGCATGCAGGAGACCATCTCGCTGGGAGAAAAGAATCAAAAGGATGGAGCGGAAATCATAAAAGAGCGGGAGCAAAGAGCAGAAGCAAAACAGAGAAAGAAACGCAAGGGAAGGAGTGATGCCTTTGATTAAAACCTTAAGTCAGGCACTTCGGATGGATAAGGAACGCTTCAAAGTTCCGAAATCAGTCCAACAGGCAATTCCCATCCAGCGAATCTGGCCGGATGGAATTTTTCAACAGGGAACGAAATTCTCAAAAACATATCGTTTTACAGATATCAACTATTATATTGCGAGTAAGGACAATAAGACAGAAATGTTTCTGGATTATTCCGAACTCTTAAATTCACTGGATTCCGGCATTTCTGCCAAAATTACCATCAATAACCGGAGAATCAATAAAGAAGAATTTGAAAAATCAATCCTGCTTCCAATGAAGGAAGATGGACTGGACCACTATCGGGAAGAATACAACGAAATGCTCCTGTCTAAGATTACAGGAACAAACAACAGCATCTATCAGGAACGGTATCTGACTGTCAGTGTACATAAAAGATCGATTGACGATGCAAGAACCTATTTTGCACGTATCGGAACAGACATCGTAACACATCTGGCAAAGTTATCGTCCACAGCAGAAGGACTGGACGCAGAGAGCCGGCTCCAGATTTTCAGGGACTTCTTCAAGGGAGATGTCCCACAGGCATTTCCGTTTGATCTGAAACAATTTGCCAAGAAGGGAACAAGTTTCAAGGACTGGATGTGTCCGGATTCTATGGAATTTGAACGTGACCATTTTAAAATCGGTGACAGGTACGGAAGAGTCCTGTATATGCAGGATTATGCAAGTTATGTTAAAGATGACATGATTTCAGAACTGTGTGACTTCAGCCGGAATCTGATATTGTCGATTGATATCCTGCCAGTCCCTACGGATGAAGCGGTAAGGGAAATCCAGAACCGACTGCTTGGTGTGGAAACCAACGTGACCAACTGGCAGAGAAGGCAGAACGCTAATAATAACTTCTCGGCAATCGTACCATACGATATGGAACTTCAGAGAAAAGAAACCAAGGAAATGCTCGATGATCTGACAACCAGAGACCAGCGTATGATGTTCGGAATTTTGACAATGGTACATCTGGCAGACAGTAAAAAACAGTTGGATTCCGATACGGAATTATTATTGTCGATAGCAAGAAAGCATCTGTGCCAGATGGCAACATTAAAGTGGCAGCAAGTGGACGGACTCAATACAGTGCTTCCTTACGGACTGCGAAAGATCAATGCCCTGCGTACATTGACAACGGAATCAACGGCTGTTTTAATCCCGTTCCATACACAGGAAATCCTGCAGCCGGGCGGTATCTATTATGGGCAGAATGCAGTCAGCAAGAACCTTCTGGTAGCCGACCGGAAGAAACTGATGAATGGAAACAGTTTCCGGTTGGGCGTCAGTGGATCAGGAAAGAGCTTTTCGGCAAAAGAAGAGATTGTGCATCTGGCATTGAGTACCGATGACGATATCCTGATTCTTGATCCGGAGTCCGAATTCACAAAATTAGTAGAGGCTCTGGGTGGACAGGTTGTAAAAGTATCTGCGACATCAGACAATCACCTGAATGCAATGGATATGGACGCAGCCTACGGCAATGAAAAGAATCCACTGATTGAAAAATCGGAGTTTATTCTGTCTGTATTTGAACAGTTGGTTGGAGCAGGAAACCTGTCAGCAAAAGAAAAGTCAATCCTGGACCGCTGTGCTGCAGATGTGTACCGGGATTATATCCGAAGTGGTTATACCGGAGAAGTTCCGACATTGAAAGATATGTACCGACAGTTGATGTTACAGCCGGAAGAAGAGGCAAGGGGACTTGCACTGTCATCCGAACTTTTTATCAATGGAAGCCTGAACACCTTTGCACAGCCGACCAATGTGAATAAGAAGAACAGGATCATGGATTATGATATCCGGGAACTGGGGGAACAGCTTATGCCACTGGGAATGCTGGTTACCTTAGACAGTATTTTCAACAGGGTAATTCAGAACTGGAAAGAAGGAAAAACGACATGGATATTTGCCGATGAGTTCTATCTGTTATTCCGCTATGAATACAGTGCAAATTTCTTCTACCGACTGTACAAGAGAATCAGAAAATACAATGGATTCGTGACAGGTTTAACCCAAAATGTTGAGGAACTTCTGAAATCGGACACTGCAAGACTGATGTTGGCAAACAGTGAGTTTTTGATTCTTTTGAATCAGGCAAGTACAGACAGGGAAGAATTGGCAGCTCTTTTGAATATTTCCGAAAACCAACTGTCCTATATTACAAATGTATCGGTTGGCAGTGGCCTAATCCGTTGCTCTGGGAATATCGTACCATTTGAGAATACGTTCCCAAAGAATACAGACCTTTATAAACTAATGACAACAAAACCGGGAGAATCATAATGAAGAAAAAAGAAGAAGTAACGATAACTTTTTATGCTGCAGAGTGCGGTGAGTTCCATGATTTAGGAGAATATACAAAATGCAGAACGCTGGAAGAGGCATATAAAAAGTACCAGAAATATTGTAGAACATCTGCCAATATGTGTCCGGCTATTGAGTTTTCTATTCATGATCCAGAATCAATTTATTCAGACATGGAATATCCATTACCGTTGTCATCAAAAGACAGGGGAGACTTGGAACTTGTGCCATATTACAACGAACATCCACTGGTAAATGAGGCAATCAGACAGGTGGAGCAGTTGCAGAAACAGCAGGAAAAAAAGAAACATCGGGATGTTGCCCGATGAGATAAGAGATACGGAAAGAGGGTGACCGGATGAAAGATATCAAGGAACGGGTAAGGGATAAGAATCCGAAGATTCGAAATCCGGCTGCCCGACTTCCGAAAGAACTGGTTCGCTCAGCGGTTCTGGAAGCAAAAGAAAAGCCAAGGGAACTACATGAAAAAAGCAGTGGGCAGTCAGAATCCCCAACACAGTATGGAACTGAAAAAATAGAATCCGTACAGTACAGAGCGGCGAGTGTGGCAGGAAAAAGTATAGGGAAAACCACATATCAAGGTGGAAAAAAACTTGCTGGAGTGACCTACAGGAAGATAAAGGAAAGAAAAAGCAGACAGGAAGAAGCGAAAGCTGCCGAAGAAGCAATGGAGCAGGGGGCAGAAAGCGGAAAGAAATTAATCAAGTTGAAACCGGAGCAGGCAGCACTTGCCAAGGAGAATGGTAAACGGCAGGTGAAAGCAGCACCGAGAGTGGTAAAAGTATCCGGTCTGTCTCAAGAAAAAATAAAGACACAGGCATCCATGCAGAAACAGCAGATGGAAAAAAGTCTTCAGGCGATGCAGAAAGCAAGAGCAGCCCAGATGGCAAGAAAGTCAGCACAGGCATCGGCAGAAAGTGGAAAAGCAGTCCTTCAGGTAACTGGAAAGGGTTCAAAGTTATCCGTACAGGGAATTACAGCAGCGATTCAAAAAGGGGTAGTAGCTCTTGAAAAAATGGGAAAATGGATTGCTGCCGGAGGTAGTGCATTTCTTCTGGTATTTATTCTGATTGTGGGAATCATTGCAGGAGCAGCTTTCAGCAGTAATTCGGAAAGCTCCGAATCCCTAAGTGAAGAAGTGCTTGCGTATACTTCTGTGATACAGCAGTATGCATCCCAATACGGCATTCCGGAATATGTGTCTGCGATACAGGCCATCATGATGCAGGAATCTGGAGGCAGGGGAACAGACCCGATGCAGTGTTCGGAAAGTCCATATAATACAAGATTCCCACACACTCCTGGTTCTATTACTGATCCGGATTATTCGATAGAGGTTGGAGTACAGACCTTTGCAGACTGTATCAGACAGGCAGGATGCAGCAGTCCACAGGATCTGGACAAGCTGAAACTTGCATGGCAGGGATATAACTATGGAAATGGCTACATAGGATGGGCATTGCAAAGAGGCGGTTATACAGAAGCCAATGCATTGCAGTTTTCACAGGAACAGGCAGCTTCGCATGGATGGAGCAGTTACGGAGATCCCCAATACGTTCCCCATGTGATGCGGTATTATTCCGGTGGCAGCCTGTTTGCTGGTTTGTTTGGTAATCAGCAGATTGTGTCGGTTGCAATGGGGCAGCTTGGAAACAGTGGCGGTCAGAAGTTCTGGAGCTGGTACGGATTTGACAGTCGGGTAGAATGGTGTGCCTGTTTTGTAAGCTGGTGTGCGGATCAGAGCGGTCTGATTGCAAGTGGGAATGTTCCTAAATTCTCATTGTGCAGTGATGGAGTGTCCTGGTTTCAGGGAAAGAATAAGTGGCAGAGTGGCGGAACAACTCCGACAGCTGGAATGATCATCTTTTTTGACTGGGATCATGATGGAACATCGGATCATGTAGGAATAGTAGAAAAGTGTGAAGGTGGAAGAGTTTACACGATTGAGGGAAATTCCAGTGATCAGGTACGGCAGAGAAATTATGCAGTAGATTACAGTTCTATAATGGGATATGGGGTGATAAATTGATGGTTTCTTTCATAATTTGTTAAGGATTTTATAAGGGAGTTAATGAATCCTTTGGAAAATAGTCACAAAATAGTCACAGTTGATTGATAAATTGTTATTGTAACTTTTAGTGATAGACATATAAAGAGTTAGAAATCTTTATAATTGACTTGAATTAGGAGGTAGTGAATATGAGTGATCAGAATGTAAAAGCAGCATAAAAATATTTAAATGCGATGTTTGGTGGACATAAGGATTGGGTAAAACTGGATGAAGATGGAAAGACCGGAACAGCCGTGATGCAGGGAATCATTCGTGCATTTCAGATTCAGAATGGAATCTCAACGATTACAGGAACGGTTGGACCACTTACTATTAATACCATGAAGAAGTTAGCCATTATTACAAAAATGGATCCGAATGATACTCCGCAGGTTAATGTATGCTTGATTCAGTGTGCTCTGTTTTGCAAAGGATATGCTGCTGGAGGAATTACTGGAATTTATTATACATCAGGAGTAAATGCAGTTAAAAAGATGCAGGAAAATGCAGGACTGGAAGTTACGGGCAAAATTGATTGGAAAGTTTGGTCTGGATTGTTATCCCTAAACTGGTTTACAAAGGTTTCTGGTGGGGATTCCAATATTGTTCTTATTCAACAGCAATTAAATAGTGACTGGTCAGATGTTATTGGTGTTGGACCTTGTGATGGAATTGCCTCAAGACAGACAATTTTGTCTTTAGTTGGTGCATTGCAGGCGGCTGAAGGAGTTACAACTGAATTAATTACAGATTTGAATTCAGTTAATTTTGGCGATGCAACAACAAATGCGTTTCCGGGTACATTACAGAACGGACAGAACTCGACGAAATATGTTCCATTTAATAAGATTGCTCAATACGGACTATATTTTAACGGATATAATCCGGGAAGATTCGATGGCGTGTTTGATTCGACTACAGAGTCAAAGGTGTCAGAATTTCAGGAGTTTTATGGTCTGACAGGAATTGGACTTGTAACAAAAGGAAAAGTAAATGTTTCTACTATGAAATCATTGCTTACGAGTAAAGGCGATACAAACAGGGCAGCAAAAGCGTGTGACTGTGCAACAGTATTAAATAAACAACAGGCATTAGATATAAAAAATGCAGGGTATACTCATGTAGGACGTTATCTGACAGGTTCTGTTGGAAAAGAACATACACCGAAATATTTGACATCAACAGAAGTGAAAAACATTGAAAATGCAGGATTATCGGTATTCCCGATATATCAGGATGGAGGATATGAATTAAATTATTTTAAGGATCCGTCCCAGGGAAGTGTTGATGCACAGACAGCAATTTTAGCAGCCGAGAGAATCGGTATACCAAGTGGAACGACTATATACTTTGCAGTGGATTTTGATTGTTATTCATATCAGATTGATACATTTATTATACCTTATTTTGAACAGATTCACATGATCTTTTTCAGTTCGACAAATGATAAAAATTATAAAGTCGGCATTTATGCACCAAGATATGTATGTACTAAAGTTTATGAAGCAGGATTGGCAAGTAAATCATTTGTGGCAGATATGTCAACTGGATTTAGCTGTAATTTGGGATATTCGATGCCGAAGAACTGGGCATTTGATCAATTTTGTGAGTTGAACTCATTTTCTTCATCACCTTCGTTCCCACTGGATAAAGATGCATATTCAGGGAGAGATACTGGATTTAAAAAGTTCGATGCCGTATCGACAAAAACAGATGAGGAAATAGCGCAAGAAAATCTTCGGGCAAAGGTAAAAATAGCACGAAATCAATATGTCTATAATGTAATGGAGCCGCTTGGTTATCTGAATAAAATTATGGATGTGGGTGTGGAGTATGATAAGGAAATTTCACTGGGAACAATGATGAGTCCTCAAGGAGCAATTGATATTTCTACTAAAATATCCACATCGCTTGAAAGTTCAACTGGTAAAATTTATAATATAAAAGTGGATATAGGAAATGATGGAGAATTGACACAAACTTGCAAAAATCAAATTATGGAGATTTCATCAAATTTATCAGATACAGGTATAGAGGGAGCAGATAACTTTGGAAATACGATAGAAAAAATTGCTTTATCGGTTAAATCTGGTAATATTGCTTTTGAAATAAATAATGTTTTTGCCAATAGTGTAGAGTTTTCCATTGTATTTAGTACATCAGATTTGCTGCCAGAAGAGGAAAAAGAGTGGACAATATCGGTTGCTTTGATTTTTACAATGACATTAAATTCTAATAGTGGTCTTGAATTTAATGTTGTAGAATTCACAAAAGAGCATAGTAATATACTGGCAGGAGCCGTAATATTAGTTCTTGCGGGTGCATTAGTTGTAAATGCAATTCCGTCAATTATTGCTTTATTTTCAGCTGGAGCAGGTACTGTTTTTGGTTTGTTGATTCAAGCGCTGTAAATTGTAAAAGAATAAAAGAGACAATGGCCAGAGGTTCGATTTTATAAAGAGGACCTCTGGCAAAAGGGGGATTAAGAAGAATGCATATTAAATCAATTGTGTCAGATGAGGATAGGGAAGAATTAGAAAGAATGCTTTCGCTTGGGTTTATAATTCCTAATCAATTATTTAAAACAAGACAGAAAAGTAGAATGATTATCTATATTTTTACACCTGTAGAATTTTTACTGTCGATTAATTGTTATCTGTCGGAAAGTTATTTGATGTTTGGAATAGGGATTGGAACTTGTGTGGCTTGTGTGGCTTGGATTATTTGGTATCAAATGATTGGTAAAAATTTTGAAAAAAATGTTCATGAATTTGTCTGGGGTAGATCAGGATATGAAACGGTGGATATCGATGAAAACGCAATTAAAATAGATGAAGATCAAATTTATGAATTTAAAAATATTGATAGAATGTTCTTATATAAAAACTTCTTTTTTTTCATAACAAATGAAAAGAAAATATTTATATTTAAAACGACAGATATGGAGTCGGATGAACTTATAAAAATTATTAAAACAACAGGGATTTTATTTGAAAAAAAAGAAAAACCATTTAATATTTATAAGTATTGTAAAAAAGGAAAAAGTTTTTAAAAATAAGCAGAGGATGGTGGATTTATCATCCTTTTAGAGAAGAGCATGTATTTTAAAGGGAATCTGGTTTTGCAGGTTCCCTTTTTGCCATCAAAAACGTTGATGTTTTATCAAATGACGCTAAAAATAAAAAGAATAATGCAGGGGGTGACATTATTAGTTATCGCTGTAATATTTGGATAAAATATAAATAAAACATAAAAAATATAAATAAATTATAAAATGGCGACAGTTTTTTCTTGTTCAAGTGTTTATTATATAGAGGACAAAATAAGACAGCAAAGGAAGTGGTGCTGTTGCATCGGAAAAATGACACAAAATTAGTGATGTCCATTCGGGAAAAGAATTGAAGGGGATTCTTTTCCCCATTTGTCGTGTTACGAAAGACTGAGGGTAAGAAAATATGCTAGAACTTGCAATCTGTGATGATGACATCATCCTATGTAATTGGTTAGAACAGAAGCTGCTCCATTATGGGAAAGCGAATGACTGTCAGATATCTATAGAAATATACTATTCTGCGGAGCAGCTTCTTAACAGGCTGGAAGAAGAATCCTACGATATGTTATTCCTTGATATTTGTCTGGAACATGAGAATGGAATTGATATCGGAACGGAGATACGAAAGAAAAATTATGGAAAAGAACTGCGGATTACCTATATTTCAACATATCAGGAATATGCTATGAAATTATTCCGTATTCATCCATTTGATTTTCTTGTAAAGCCAATCCGAGAGGAAGAACTTTTCCGGGTGATAGGTGAATTACGGGAACTGTTAAAAGAACGGAAGAAAATATTTGAATATACGGATACAAAAGGAATCCACAAGATTTCTTATGACAAGATCCTGTATTTTTATAGTCTGGGAAAAAGAGTACATATCGTGACATCGGAAAAAGAATATGAATATCGAGGAAAATTAAAGGATGTAGCGGATGTAACAGAAGAATATTTCTTACTGATTCACAAGTCCTATCTCATCAATATGGAACACGTGGAGCATTACGAATATGACAACGTGGTTATGAAAGACAAGACACGTCTCAGTATCAGTAAAGCAAATCGCAAGAAGGTCAGGGAAAGACTATTACAAACGGAGAAGAAAAGATTATGAATATCCATTTGATCACTTATCTGACAAGTAAATTATTCTGGATTTATACTGTGTTCCGTTACAATACCATCCTGTATCCAAAAAATGAGGATACACAAAAGCTATTTGCATATTTTTGTGCATATCTGCTTTCATGCTGGGGAAGCATGCAGTGGGGAACGATGTACGGAGATCTGATCTTTGAGCTGATAGCTCTGTTAATTATAACAGTGGCATATCAGGCAGACTGGCAACATCATGTCTGGAATACACTTATGGTATATATTATGGGAATTTTATGTGATGGGATTCCAATCGTGTTCTTTCAACGGTATGCGGTAGCAAGAAATCCGGTGCATCATCACATGGGACCGGGAACTATTGTAATGGGAAATTTTATATTCTTTTTACTGGAAGTCATTATTGAAAGAAAAGTAGGTGTAAAGAGAAGTTATTATATAAAGAACCGTCATTGGCTTGCTATGCTTTCTGTCCCGGTGATCAGCATTATAGTCTGTATCAGGATATTGCTGCCAGACAGAAGAGGTGTGCGGTCTACGATTGTATTATTCTTACTGTTTATCAATGTGTTTATTTTCTATCTGCACGATGAGGTTCAGAAAAGTTATATTGAAACAGCAAAACAGGAAGAGATGAAAATTCAGATGAGCCAGTATGCAAAAGAACTGGAGATGATGATGAAATCACAGGACAGGCTGAATAAGATACATCATGATTACAAGCACCATCTTACAACAATAGGGGCAATGGCAAAAACGGGAGGAAATGAAGAGATTCTATCGTATCTGAAACAAATGGAGAATATAGCCGGAACAGCCTTATGTCATCATTTATATACAGAAAACCGTAATATGAATAATCTGCTGAATTATATTTTGGAAGATTCGAAATCAGTAATTGAAAATCCGGAGATTTCTGTAGAAATACCGAATCATATAGGGGAAGAATTATTTGATATAAGTATAATAGTGGGAAATCTTATGGATAATGCTATTCGTGGGACAGCAGCTTCAGATGAAAGGAGATTATCGTTTCAGATGTATTAAGGAAAAGGAATCATGAATATCCAGATTGAGAATAGCATAAAAGATACACCAAAAGTGCGGAATGGAATTTATCTGACAACGAAAAGCAGGAAAGAAGGACATGGAATAGGATTACAAAATGTGAAACTCGTAGTAGAAAAATATCATGGTCAGATGGAGATCTGCCATACGGAGAAATCCTTTCAAGTGAAAATATTATTATATATGAAATTAGATGAAAAATAGTAAGGCGATGGTGTCTTACTATTTTTTTCGACCGATTTCGTCTATTTTTGCCACCTCAAGGGGCATTTTTACCATTTATGAAAATTTTGTGATTTTTTAGATTATAGTAGTGCCAAAGTCAGAAAAAAGGAGGGTAGCGGTTATTTTGTAAAGGAATTATAGAAAAAGATTACAAGAGGGAGAAAGAGACTATGAAGAGATTTCGAAAGTCGGCTATAGCCTTAGTACTTGCACTCCTGATGGCACTACAGGGAACAGAGCCTATTTTTGTACAGGCAAAAGAGGCCATTGAGGATGTACAGAAGAATGCAGATTTCTCCAGACCAGAGGCTTTGACGGAAGAGGAAGCAGGGATTACAGATTCCACATCTGGAGAACAAGATAAGAGTCAGCAGTCTGATGCGGACGTACAAAATGAAACGACGCCATCAGAAGATACAGAGACGCAGGAAGAACAGACAACTCCAGCGGAAGAAACAGAAGAAAATCCGCAGGAAAAAGAAGTGGAGTTGAAAGAACCACAGGATTACTATCCGATTCCAGAAGAACCGGAAGGTGAACTGATTGATTATGATGCCATTTCCAAGACTTATAAGACAGGGGACAAGCAGTATACAACCGTTTATGGAGGTTATGTCGGAACTTATAAGAATGAGGATGGAGATACCGAGCTGGTTGATAATACACTTGTAAAACCAGAAGAAGCAGATACTCCGGCATCCGAAGAAGCACAGGAAGCCAGCAGTGTAGTGGCAACTGAAGAAAAGGAAGAGAAAACAGAAGTTTATCAGAACAAGGCAAACGATTATGCTATCCTTCTTCCGGAACAGATGTCAGAAGAGAATGGTGTAACGATTGAAAATGGAAAGACCAGAATCGGGATCATTCCGGTAGATGGATATTATACACATTCCGTTATTAAAGACAATGCGATCCTTTATAATGAAGTTTACGAGGGCGCAGATGTTCAGTATACAGTACTGGATTCCAGCATTAAGGAAGATATCGTACTTCAGCAGCCAACAGACAGGGAAGTCTATGAATACGAGCTGCAGATTCCGGGGTATCAGGCAGAAGTAAAAGACAATCAGGTCTATATCTATCCGGAAGGGAAGACAATCAAAGATGCGAAGTATCTTCTGGAGACGCCATCAATGGAAGATGCTGCCGGGGAAATCAGTTTCCTGATCACATTGGAACTTCGGGAAGAAGATGGAAAAACAATCCTGACCGTAAAACCAGATAGGGATTGGCTTTCGGCAGAAGAACGTCAGTATCCGGTCAGGATCGATCCGACACCAGTAGAGATTCAGAAGAGTTCCTTTAACATGATCGGTGTGGAAGAGGGAAGTCCTACCAGTCAGATTGGTGACAACAATTATCCGTATGTCGGATTTGATGATGGTATTAAGTCTGGGAACCTTGCAGGATTTGGTACTGCACACCAGAACTGCCGGACTTATATCAAAGTAAATTCAAATTTTAGTCAGATTCCGAAAGATTCCAAAATTGACAGTGCAACATTTGCAGTCAGTCAGAAAACTGCATACAGTGGTGGTGCATCCCAGTTTGGACTTTATCGTGTAGATCAGTCGTGGAACACCTCCATCACATGGAAAACAAAACCAGTAAATCTTACGTTTCAGGATGTACAGAATGCAAGTACCAGCAGGAACAGCTATATCAATTATGACGTCAAAGATCTGGTCAATGACTGGGTGCAGGGAACTCATGCGAATAACGGATTTGCACTGGTAGCCATTGCCGAGGCAAATAACCTTGGAGCTTCTATGCAGTGTGAGGTACTGAATAACAGGGCATCCGTTTATGGACCGAAACTCAGCATCCAGTGGTCACCGGCTGAAGATCCATATCTGCGAGATATGTCACTGGATGAAACAACGATCCTGCTTCGCCCGATGACAGAAAAGAATACAAATGGAAAGCTGAAGTTTGATGCCGTATTTGCAGACGGAATTGCAAAGAGCAAATCTACAGTAGAATATTATCTGCTTCCAGATGAGGAAAATGAAGAACATCACGAAACAGATGCAAAACCATTGTATTCCTATCCAGACAGTACTGAATACAATAAGCAGTTCCCGGAGGCGAATAAGTATTACAGCAAAGATTCCAACTGGCAGAGTGCACTGTATTCAGGGCTGACGAAGGACAAGCTTTATAAGATCAAAGCAAAAGCATCGAAAGAGATTGATGGAAAGCTGGAAACAGGAAAAGAAGTGACCAGTGACAGCTTTGTGATCTATGAAGTGAAGCAGTTTGATACATTCCCGAAGATTGCAAAATATTATGGTGTTCCGCTTAAGAACATTATGAAAGACAATCAGGTTATGGACGCACTGGTAGTCGCAAATAACACGATCTTTATCCGTAACCCACAGACAAATGTTCCATATAGTCCTGCACCGCTTACCGATCAGGATAAGATGCGGATTGACGGAGCATTGATGGGAAGAGGCCTGCACTGTGAATTTGGATTTGAACCAGTCAACTTAAATACTGGTAACTTCTACATGGATCAGTCCGATGCGACGATGAATGAACTGAATGGAGAATTCTCCATTACAAGAAGCTACAATTCCAAAGGAACAGACCAGCATTCCATGTTCGGACGTGGATGGAGCTTTAACTATGACCAGTCACTTTCTCAAATGGAGGACGGAAGTCTTCTGTATATGAGAGGGGACGGAAGTTATCTGATCTTTGATAAGAATGAAGATGGAAGCTACACTACTCCGGATGGTTATGTATATGATTTAAAAGCAGTCAGCTATAAAGATACAGACCATGACTACATCGGATGGGAACTGACAGATGCGGATCAGAGCGTCTGGTCATTTGATAAATATGGAATTTTACGTTATGTAACGGATGTGAATGGATTTAAGACAGTATTAGATTATGACGATGATTATAATCTGAGTAAGATTACAACACCATCCGGAAAAACATTCGGGGTAAAACAGGATAAATTCGGGCATATCAAGGAACTGTCTCTTCCAGATGGTGGAAAAGTTTCTTACAAATATGATGAGCAGGGAAATCTGATATCTGTAACAGATCCGAATGGAACAACAAAAGAGTACAAATATGATGATGACAGCCGTATGACAAGCTGGAAAGATGAGAATGGCAATACGGTTGTAAAGAATACTTACGATAAAGAAGGAAGAGTTGTAGAGCAGACTGATGCAGAAAAAGGAACGGCAACTTTCAAGTACGGAAAGAGTTCTACTACAACAACGGATAACGAAGGAAATAAGACCGTTTATCATTATGATGATCAGTACCGCACAACATCCATTGAATATCCGGATGGAACAACCTGTGAAAAGACTTATAATGCAGAGAATCAGCTTGCTTCCGAAACGACAGCAGCCGGAACAAAAACTTACACTTATGATACATTTGGCAATGTAGCAACGGAGACAAGAGAGGATGGAAAGACAGCCTCTTATACTTATAATGAGCAGAATAAGCTGACCAGTGCAACTGGATATAACGGAGCAACGGTTACTTACAGTTATGACGGTAATGGAAATATGGTCACATCTACAAAACCGGATGGAACAGCCATTACCTATACTTACGATGACAAACATCGTATGGTATCCCAGACAGACGGCAGAGGTGTCACAACAACGTATTCGTATGACGGACCGAACATGACCGGATATGTGGATGGAAATGGAGCAGCATGGGGATTCACGTATGACGCGATGAATCGTGCAGTTACCATGACAGATCCACTTGGAAATGTAACCTCGAACAGTTACGATGCGAATGGCAATCTGACTTCCAAGACAGCAGCCGATGGCGGTGTGACCGCTTATACGCTGGATGGTGTGGGAAATATTACAGCAAGTACTGACGCACTGGGGAATACCACCACTTATACTTATGATAAGATGTACAACATGACCAGTGGTACAGATCCGAAAGGAAATCAGATCAGCTACGTTTATGATAAGAATTATCAGCAGGTCAAAGCAACCGATGCAAAAGGAAATACAATTACTTATAAGTATGACAGCATGGGACGTGTCATAGAAGAGAGTAATAAAGATTTTGGAACAAAGCTCTATGAATATGACAAAGCAGGAAATCTGAAAAAATATACCGATGGAAATGGAAATGCAACCGTATCCAAGTTTGATTCTCTTGGACAGGTGCTTCAGTCCAAAGATGCAGTTGGTAATATAACCAAATATGAATATGACGCATTAGGAAATGAAACCAAGATTACTTATGGAGATGGAAGCAGCCATTCCAAGGAATATGATAACTGCGGAAGACTCGCTAAAGAGACAGATGAATTAGGTGCAGTTACCACTTATACTTATGATGCGGCAGACAATCTGGTATCAAAATCAGATGACAGTGGAAGAACCTGGACTTATACCTACGATAATACAGGAAACCGCTTAAGTGAAACCAACCCAGAAGGTGGAACTACCACATATACTTATGATAAAGCAGGAAATCTGGTATCTTCTACCGATGAAGAGGGAAGAACAGATACTTATGCTTACGACAAGGCAGGAAATCTGACTACATCCAAAGATGCCCTTGGATATACCGTATCCATGAAGTATGACTTAAATGGAAATCTGGTATCCTCTACCGATGAAAATGGAAATACCAGTACCATGACTTACGATGGTAATGGAAACATGACATCGGTAAGCGATGCAAAGGGCAACATTACAGCAATGAAATATGATTCCACCGACAATCTGGAACAGACGGTGGATGCCCTGAAAGGAAAGACCACTTACGAATACGATTCACAGGGCAACAGCACAAAGATGACAGATGCCCTCGGCAATGCGTATAGTTATGTGTATGATAAAGAGGGAAATAACACATCCATAATACTGCCGACAGGGGACAAGGTGCTGATGGAGTACGATGCCATCGGACAGCTTGTAAAATGTACGGATGCACAGGGACTCGTAATTACCTATCAATATGACGGAGCAGGCAACCTGATCCATTCCTCCGACAATGGTGGAAACAGTATGGATTATACTTATGATGGTGCCGGAAATGTACTGACACAGACCGATGAACTTGGCAGGACAGCAACATACAAGTACGATCAGTACGGCAGACTCCTGAAACTTACTGAAGCAGACGGAAGTATCACATCTTATGAATATGATGTTATGGACCGCATTACAGCGGTAACGGATGCGGAAGGTCATAAAACAACCTTTACCTACGATAAAGTCGGCAACCAGTTATCCATGACAGAAGAAGAGGAAGCCACATATAAATACGCTTACGATAAGAAAGACCGGGTTATTTCTCAGACAAATCCACTGGGAGCATCCAGCACCTTTAAGTATGACGGAAATGATAATGTGACGGAATCTGTCGATGAAAACGGTACGGTTACCAAGTATGCTTACGATAAAAATGACAATCTCGTATCCCAGACAGACGGAAATGGAAATACGACAACCTACCAGTATGATGAACTGGACCGCAAGATCGGTGAGACTTCTCCGTTAAAAGAAACAAATGAATACCGTTATGATGCCATTGGAAATCTTACCAAATCAAAAGATCCGATGGGACTCATTACCGAATACAAATATGACAGCCTGAGTAACATGACGGAACAGATTTCTCCAAAGGGAGCAGTTACCAAATATGATTACGACAAGCATGGCAATGTCATTTCTGTAACGGATGCAAAGGGAAATGAGACACAGTACAGTGTTGACCTGAATGACAATGTCACAAAGATGACACAGGCGAATGGTGGAGAGTATACCTATAGTTATGATAAAGCCGGACGTCTGAAGAGTATGACCAGTCCACTGGGTTATACTAAAAATTTCTCTTATGATAAAGTGGACAACGTGGTAAAAGAAAGCGACAGCTTAAAGAGTACCACTACTTATACTTACGATAAGCTCCATAACATGAAGTCTTCTACCAATGCACTGGATGGAACAACCAGCTTTTCTTATGATAAGTATGGCAATCTGGTGAAGGAGACAGATCCGCTTGGACGGAGCAATACCTACAGTTATGACCTGGCAGGTCAGATGACTTCTGCAGCTGATCCGCTTGGTAAGATAACTGCTTACACTTACGACCCGGCAGGAAATATTACTGAGATCACCAAACCGGGTGGAAGAAAGACCAGCTATGGATATGATAAGAATTATAATGTTACATCTGTAACAGATCCGATGGGCTATGTTGCAAAGACAGTCTACGATAAAGACAACCGTGTAACAGAAGAGACCGATGCACTGGGGCAGAAGGAATCCTATACCTATGATAAGGACAGCAGGGTAACTTCTATTACAGACAAGCGTGGATTCACAACGGGATTTGATTACGATGCACATGGGAATATTCAGGTTGTTACAGATAAGACCGGATTAAAGAGCCATCTGGAATATGACAAGAATGACAACCTGACCAAAGTAACTGATGCCCTTGGCGGTGTAACAACTTATGGTTACGACAACATGGATAACCTGGTGACCTTCACCAATGCAGCAAATAAGACAACGAATTATACTTATGACTTAGAAGGCAACCTGACATCCATCAAAGATCCGGCAGGAAGAACGGAGAAATTCGACTATGATGAAAAAGGCAGACTGACCGGACATACACAGGCAAGCGGCAAGAAAACCACGTATGATTACGACAAACTGAATGACCTGTTGGAGAAATCTTATCAGGACGCAAAAGGCGAGACATCCGAAAAGGACGTGACCTACGCATATAACAGTGCCGGGGAACGGGTATCCATGAAGGATCAGACAGGCAAGAGCAGCTACGAATACGATGCACTTGGAAGAATCACCAAAGTGACAAGCGGTTCGAAAAAGGATGTCAGCTACGTTTATGATGACGCAGATAATCTGCAGGCAATCGTATACCCGGATGGGACAAAGATCAGCTATGAATACGACTTAAATGATAATCTGGTAAAACTGACAGACCGTAATAGAAAAGTAACCACTTACAAGCATGATGCACTGAACCGTGTGACAGAAGTTACTAGAAGTAATGGAACAAAGACGGAAGTATCTTACGATGCAGAAGATCATATCACAAAGATTGTGAATACCTGTGGTTCCTGCGGCAAAGTAATCAGTACTTATGAGTACAAGTACAATGATCAGGGATATGTAGTTGGAGAAACAGCTACGGAACTGGAAGCTGGAACAAGAAAGACGCCAAGCTGGGAAGACTGGTACAACTGGGGCGATACACAGAAAGAGACAGACAAAGCAGACTGTGAGCATCAGGAAAAAGAGATCCAGACGACACGTACCTATGAATACGATGACAACTGGGAACTGACACGCTGTACAGAAAAAGCAGAGGGCGGTAAAAAGACAGTCCATAATTATACTTATGACAAGATTGGAAACCGGACCTCTTACGAGAAGATCGAGGATGGTGTCAGCAAAGCAAAATATAACTATAAGTACAACGATTCCAACCAGCTCATCAAACGCACCAATGCAAAGATCTGGGGCGATCCGGGAACAACCTACAGCTATGATAAAGATGGCAATCTGATCCAGGAATGTGATAAGACAAACAGTGCAGATCCGGTTACTTATGAATACACAGCAGAGAATCGTTTGGCAGTAGTAAAACAGGGTGGAACAGTCCTGATGGCAGCCATGTACGATGGAGATAACAACCGGGTATTCGAACTTGATAACACCTATAAATGGGAAGACTGCTATGGCGATGAAGTCCTGATCCCGGCGAACCAGCGTACCGAAGATGGAAACAGCCCGAAAGAGCAGCTTGCCTCTCTGGTAAAAGGCGGTTCCAATGCCAAAGGATACACACTGACAGAGTATATCAACGATATCAATCGCGAGAATACAGAAGTCCTTGCAGAGTATGGAGCAGACGAGAAAGTACGTCAGGCTTATACTTATGGAGAAAGTGGAATCGGAGAACGGGTAAGCGTTGATAAATCGGAAGAAAGCAGTTATTATTTATATGACGGAAGAAACAGCGTGACCGGAATCCTGACCGAAACAGCTAATCTGACGAACAGTTATCAGTATGATTCATACGGTAACCTTACATCAGGAACAGCAGACGGTGTCAATTACTACGGTTACAATGGGGAGTCCACAAATGTAAAAACAGGACTTCAGTATCTGCGGGCAAGATACTATAACGCAGAGAACGGAACCTTTACAACTGAAGATAGTGACCTTGGAACGACAGAAAATCCATTGACCAGAAACCGCTACGATTATACGACCAATAATCCGCTGAATTACAGTGATCCGACAGGACATTCATTGTGGAGCAGGATTAAGAGTACAGCTAAAAAAGCAGCGAAAGCAGTCAAGAGTGTCGGCAAGAAAATCGTTAATACTGCGAAAAAGGTAGTCAAAACAGTAGTAAATACAGCTAAGAAAGCAGCAAAAACTATTGTTAACACAGTGAAGGGGGTAGCAAAAACTGCCAAAAATGCAGCTAAACATGCAAAACAGACATATCAATCTGTGAAAAATCGTGTAACCAGTAGCAGTACATATCAAAAGATCACATCCAGAGGAAGTCAGTTTATTCGTTCTGTAAGCAATGGGGTACAGAAAATTGGAAAAACTTATACATCTTTCAAATCCTATGTTTCAGAAAGAACGGCAGAAATCCGCTCAGAAGTGGTACGACATATGTGTACGACAACAAATCGTATTACAGATAAGCTTGGAAAAGTAGACTGGAATGCGGTGAAAAAAGTAGCCATTGGTATAACTGCGGTTACAGTTTCTGGTCTTGTAGTTGCTGCAACAGGCGGTTTGGCTGCAGGAGCAGTTCTGGCAGCATTGCCAGCAATGGGTGGCTTAGGAACGGCGATGGTTTCAGGAGCAGTTATTGGAGCTATTGGTGGAGCTTCATATAGTGCAGTGAATTCAGGTTTGTCTGGAAATAGTCTGAAACAAGTAGCAAAAGATACGTTAGTCGGTGGTATTGCAGGAGCAGTGACAGGTGGCGTTATGGGTGGCCTTAGTTATGGGGCTGGGAAACTTTTGAATGTAGTAAGGAGTGCAGGAAGTACCCATAATGATGGGATTGATAAATCGTTTAAAAAATTAGTTGCAGAAGTAACCGAAACAAAATTGCCAGAAGGCACTTGGGAAAAACCACCATTAGAGCGAGGAGATATTATTGACAAAGCTATGGGAAATAACTTGGGACACAATTTCCCGACCATAGATAAAGTAGAAAATGGTGTTGTGACTAGTGTTAAAAGCCGAGACTTAGGTGCAAAGACTTATCAAAATGGTAATAAATTGGAAAAGGTAATTGTCAAGGACATTAATAAAGTTTCAGGATTTATAGGAGAAACATTTAATGGTAAATTTGTTAATGCGGAAGAAATAGTGGGTAGACAATTACAAGTAGTTGTTCCAAATGTAACATTAAGCGAAGCTCAGATAAATGCAGTTAATAATGCTACAAAACATGGTATTGATAAAGGTGTTAAACTCATTATTACAGTAGGAAAATAATAGCAAAGTAAATAGCTTAAGGGGAATATTTTATTCCCCTTAAGTAATAGAGAGGAGAAAACGGATATGATTTCTGTATATTATAATCAAAAATATGGTTTCTTAATTGTGCCTAATGCCATTGAAAGGTTTATGGGATGTTATATTTCTATCGAACCTACAATTGAAATTATGGCTGAAGAAACAATAGATAAGATAGGCTGTGCAATTAGAAAAGGAATAAAAATTGCAGAAAGTTCCCCAAAAGTAGACGAATCTCAATTAAACAATTTTTGGAAACAAACAAAATATAAAAGTTTTCCAACATTTTCCAAGAATTATCAAAGAATTGATTTGAAACAAAATGGAGATGAATTAGAAATTAGAAGATGGGAACGGAATAATAGAGGGGGATATTCGCGAAAAACGGAAGAAAAAGATTATATTAATTTTATAGAAATGTCGGATTATGAATTGGGCTTGTTTATAAAAAAAATGTTTGAACCATGTGAAATTAGAATTGATGAAACAGAAAGATTTGAAACATTAGAGGGGAAAATAATTAGTTATTCGATTCCAAATGAGCATTATAAAAATATTGGTGATGGTCATACAGATTCTTATATGACATATAGAAATGAAGATTATGATAAGTTGTATATTTCTTTTTTGATAGGTGATGGAACTGATTGTACAGATGAAGTAAGCATAAAAAATCATTACAAAAAAATATACAAGCAAATGTCGAATATTAAATTTGAAAGTAAATGTAATAAAAAATATGTACATTTTTTAACAGAAAATGGAGAAGTATTGCTGAGTTTTATTGATAATGGTTATGTGGAGTTTTTTATGTGCATTCCATATAATATTGAAAGAAAAGTTCAAAAGGAGTCAATAGAACAGTATTTAAAAATGTTATTTTCGATAAAAATTGAAGATAAATAAAGCGTGAAGGAGAGAATATGCAAAAGAAGAATTGTGTTTTGTGCATAAGTATAGGAATTATAGTATGTATATTGTTATCAGCTTGCTCCAGACAACCAGACTTTGATGCCAAATCCTACGTCCAAAGTTCTCTTGATGCACACTATCATGGAGAATATAAGGACTATGCGAATCTGTTAGAAATCTCGGAAAAAGATGCCAAGAAAGAAATCGAAGAGGATTTTAATGAGAGTATCCAACAGCAATTTGATGATTCCGATAACATTACGGATAAAGGAATTGCTGATTATGCGGAAAAACTGACAGAAGTAAAGAAACTGGCAAAATACAAAGTACAAGATGTGAAAGAAGAGGATGGAGTCTATACAGTAAGTGTACAAGTTGAACCATCCAATGTATTTCAGACATTGCAACAAAGCTCTACAGAGGTAAGCAATGAAAAAATAAAGCAGGGATTGGATGGAAATGATCCGGAAGTCTTTGCAGCTGTATTAACAGAAAGTGTCCAGAAGAGTCTTGAAAAGAACAGATATGGAAAAGCTGTTACTGTAAACGTATCCGTGGAAAAAGATAACTCAGGAAAATATGGTCTTTTGGATACAGAGATGAATAAGTTGGAAGCAGCGATGTTCCCAACAGAATAAGAATGAATGGAAAGCTATCAGAGGAAAAAAACTGGTAGCTTTCTTTTAAACTCCAAGACAAGAAAACTTGTTAAAAAAGCTATTGTAATAGTAGAAAAATTATAATAAATAATGGATGACAAGAGTCTTTTATTCATTATGAGAAAAAGAAGGAATCTCCTATGAACCAACAAGAAATATTCACGTAAGATGGAAAAAAGTGCTGTAATCGAAGAGGTTGCAGCATTTTTTTCTTCGACATTTTTCGAACATTATAACGTACCTATCCGGTCACCGCCATGCTCCGATTTGATTTCTATATCAAAAATCAGATCGGAGGAAAGATAAATGGCTTATAACAAGACAAGTGAAGAACGAAAGTGGAATTATTGGAAAGAACAGGAAGAAAAGAAATTGCGTGAACTGGGAATGGAAGAAGAGAAGATCCAAAAGCTGCGCCAGATGGACAGGGAAGACTTTCTGGAAGAGCGCAGATACCGGGAACATCTGGATGAAACGATGCAGGATATGGATTCCATAAAAGAAAAGGACAGCGAGCTGTTTGCAAGGGATGTAAAGGAGCTTCTGGATCACATAGGTGATAAGCGAATCTATGAACTATTGAAAGAAACGGAGCATCAGACACTGGAAATCCTCTTACTCAGTACATGGGGATATTCTGGAAGAGAAGTTGCTAAGATTATGGGAATGGCAGAACAGACGATTTATACCAAAAGAAACCGTTTGAGAAAAAAATTAAAAAATTTATCAAAAATTGAATAATTATGGCGTTTTTCGTCGGCTATTTAATAGGCAGGTAAATTTTGCCAGTGTACTTTGACAACCTCATACCAGCATTACAGGTACGTTCCCGTAAGTAGAAGCGTGGCAGGAAGACGCGAGGACAGATGAAAAGGGCATGGAAGAAATTAGACCAGAAAGTGAGAGGCAGAGTTCTTTTGTGGCGTTTTCGTTTCGAGCGAATCATCTTTAACTGAAACAGGACCGTGGCGGTCTTTTGCGAGGATCACTTACGAGGGGATAATGATACATAGGAACTGCCAGTGAGCAGAGGATGGACTTTGGGTTGTAATCAGCAAGACTTTTAGAAAATCCGTGAGCGGTGCAATGCCAAGCATCCGCCTGTAATGTTCCCGTAAGGCAATGGGGGAGTCGAGGACAAATACAACGCCAAAAATCAAAAGTATAAGAAATCAAGGAAGAATGTGTCGTTGATATCAGATACATACGGCTGTAGGGAGAAATCCTTTACAGCCGTATTGATGTGATATCAGCACGCATATCAGGTAACAAATTATGTATTACACAAGAGAATATCTCAATAGAGCGCATCGAGAAATTGATACTATTTTCCGAGTGCTGTTCCCGGAACATGGAATGGCAGTAAGGGAAGAACAGATTATGTTATGCCACAAAATGCTGGATAACCTGCTGGGAAGAAACATAGCACTGTGTGACGCGGGTGTCGGTATCGGCAAGACGTATGCCTATCTGGTGGCCTGTGTTCTGATGAGAAAATATTCCCTCCTTGCAGAAGGATGTTCCCCTTATGAGCAGCGTCCGGTCGTGATATCCACTTCCAGCATTGCACTCCAGAAAGCAATTCTTACAGAATATATCCCTTTTCTCTCCCGGATTCTTCAGGAGAACGGGACGATTCAGGCCCCTATTAAAGCTGTGATACGAAAAGGGAAAGAGCATTTTGTCTGCGATGAGAGGTTGGAGCACCGAATCGTTGCAATCGAAGAAAAAAACAAAAATGCGTTGCAGAAAGAAGCTCTGCTGTCGTTGAAAGAACATTATGATATGGACGAAGTGTCCAACTTAAGTGGGTTTGACAGAAGGATGGTGAGTGTACCGAAGTTCTGTTCGGGAGACTGCCCGAAAAGAGGCTCATGCAGGTATCAGCAGTATCTGGAGCGTTCCAGAGATCATGAAATGTTCATTCAGATCTGTAATCACAATTATCTGCTGGCTGATGGTTATCACAGGCTGCAGGATTACCGCCCGTTATTAAAAGACTACCGAGCATTGATTGTCGATGAAGCACATAAGCTGCCGGATGCGGCAAAGCAGATGTTTGGGAAGAGCCTCTGTTATGACGATATCCGAGAAATCTGCTTTTATCTTGGGAATGAGTACCAAGGCCCGGAGATAAGAAAACTGTCCGGGACGATCCGGATGGTGCTGGACATCATAGGAGAAAACCACAGAACCAGATATGGGATAAAAGAAGAATTCCACATGACAGAAGAGTGTGCAATGTATTTATATGAGGGGATACAGACCATGAATAAGATCATAGAAAAATTAGAAAAGAAGATTCCAAAGTGGATCAGAAACAAGCTGGAAGAAACCAAAAGTGTGCTGGAATGCTTTTTCCATCAGGATAAGAAGTATGTGCTGCATCTGAAGCAGGACCATGACCACCGGATTATATTGTGTGCATCCAGCAGACGGATTCCACAGTATCTGGACCAGATGTTATGGAGCAGAGGAATGGGAGCGATTCTGACAAGCGGAACTTTAAAAACCGGACAGGGATTTTCCCACATTCGGAAAATGACAGGATTACAGAGAGTGCGGAGAGTCCGGGAATATGTGGCAGACTCCCCGTTTGAATATCAGAAGAACTGTCTGTTATATCTGCCAAAGAATTTGAAGACATGCAGAAGAGAAAGTCAGGAAGAGGCAGAGATGATAGCAGGCCATATCCATTCACTGATCTGTTCGACTTACGGGCATACGCTAGTGCTGTTTACATCTTATCATTTGATGGGAAACGTTTACCAGATGTTAAGGGATGAAATTCCGTTCCCGATGATAGAGGTGTGGAGACATTCACCGGAAGAGATCACAAGATTTAAACAGATGGACAATGCTGTCCTTTTTGCAGCCGGCTCCTGTTGGGAAGGAGTAGACTTCCCTGGAGATATGGTATCTTCGCTGATTATAGTAAAACTGCCCTTTGCTGTTCCTGATCCCATCAGTGAAGCACAGAAGAAGGAATATGCCAGCCTGAAAGATTATATTCAGGCAGTGATTGTTCCAGACATGCAGAAAAAACTAAGACAGGGATTCGGACGTGCTCTCCGCACCGAGACAGATACTTGTGTCGTGTCCATTTTAGACGAGCGTGCAGGAGAAGGTGGCAGGTATCATGAGGAAGTAATGTGTGCGCTTCCGAGCTGCAAGATGGCAAAAGATATCAAGGATGTCCAGCACTTTATTCGAAACCGGAAAGGCGTGGAATACTACCTGTAACCGTTCGTGGTTCTGCTACAGAAAAAGCAGATTTTGCACGAAAAGTTTGGTGGTATTTCAAGGGCGTTTTCGGTGGGATTGTTGGTATTGATGAATAGCTATTTCGGCATGAAGTGGGTATACTGTGTATAGCGTTAGAGGAAAGGAGGCAGCTTATGATATACAAGGTGGAAACGATAAAAGATGGAACAGAAAAATATTTTTTCATCAGAAATCTGGAAACAATGAGTATTGAAGAACTGCCAAGTAAATATCTAATGCATAAGATTAAATGTAAACGTTCACCAAATACAGTGAAACGCACAGCATTTTCAATCTGCTATTATATGAAATATATGGCAGAGAAAGAAATGGAACTCACAGAAGTCTATCAGTTAGATTATGAAAAACAGACAGAACACTTTGTGGAATTTTTATACTGGCTTAAAGCCGGAAACCATACAGAGCAAACGGCTGGAGAAAAGAAGTGTCCGAATGAAGGAACCTGCAACGCATACTTAAAAGATGTGTTCAGGTTCTATTTATTTATAGAGGCAGAATATGAACAGTACGGAAGTCTCAAAACCTTATCGTATAACCAGATTATAGCGGTTAATCAGGTGGGAGTAAAAAAGGTACTGCGGAATCATTCTTTTAAAGCCTATCTGAAGGAAGAGGAACATCGTGGGAGAACAGCAAAAGAAAATCAGATTATTACAATTTTACAGGCCTGTACGAACCGAAGAGATCAGCTTCTGTTACTTATGTTAGCAGAAACCGGATACAGAATTGGGGAACTACTGGGAGTAAAATATGTCAAAGATATTGATTATAGGAATCACATGATAAGGGTATGCTTCCGGGAAGATAATGAAAATGAAGCGAGAGCCAAAAATGCGGAATACAGAAGTGCCAAGATAAGTAATGATACGTTTGAATTTCTCATGGATTATCTGGCAAAATATCGGAAAATCCTGCAACATCAGGATTACCTGTTTGTGAATATCATGGGTGAGAACATTGGAAAGCCATTAAGAGTGGACAGTGTATATGATATGTTGGACCGAATGGAAAAGAAAACCGGAGTTAAAATCACACCCCACATGTTACGTCACTATTTTGCAAATATGCGAAAGCAGGCAGGATGGGAACTGGAAATGATCAGTCAGGCATTGGGGCATAAACATTTGGATACGACTATAAAGTATCTGGACTGGCTGGATGATGAACTGATAGAAGCAAGTAATGAGTTTTATGCACAACACACTGCTATTTATGGGGCGGAACGTCTGCTGGAGTAGGGAGGTGTGAGAAATACCTATATATTTATTGCAACAGGCAGAACACATAACAGAATCTGAAGTAGATATTGAGAAGAAAAAGCAGGAACTATATTCAGAAATTGATGCACTTGGAATAAAAAGCGATTCAAGAATTAACAAATTGAAAAAGTTCTTGGCAGATAGAAAAATCTGGCATCTGGAAGAAATGGATTATCCTTTGCGAAATTCGTATGAACAATATTTAAGAGGACAGATACGATCACAAATTGTATCTTTCTATTTGAAAATATATGATACGGTAAAACAACAACATATCTATCAACAAATGCAGACGCTAAATGGAAAGCGGATATATGAATGGAAATATCAAAATAAAATTTATTTTCTGAAGTATTATCCGGAAAAGGAAATAGCTGAGACCTTTGAAACTTCTTATAAAACAAACCTATTGGTGTGGGATTTTACACAAAATTGTTCAGAAGTTTTAAAGAAACAAATTTTTTATACGTTGAGTCGTATCATTGCCAATACTTCAATGTCTAAGGCTTATAGAAATGTCAGGTTAAAATCCTTAAAACTTCTTTATGATTCTTGTGTTCAGTTAAATATTACGGATATTGGATTGCTGGAAATGGAACAAGTGGAAACTATTTTAAAGAATTTTCCCGAAACGAGTCAACGAAGTATTTTAGGTGAATGCAGAAGAGATGCGTTTATGCAGCAGGAACAGATCCAATGGGAAGCAAATGTATGGTATCTGGAACGATTACATCTTGGAAAACATCGGATAGACGAAAGTAAATCCTTAATTAGCATTTCTTTTATGGAAGTCAAGGAAATACAGAATCGAGAAATTTTACAGGCATACATGAAATATGAACTGGGAATTACTGGACAGGCAGTCAGCACGATTGTACGAAGATTTGTATGTATTAGAAATTTTATTGAACTGCTGGAACAAGAAAAGATACTGGCGATTCATGCAACTGTCGCAGAAGTAAAAAAGTATGCAGACGGCTTGCGAGAACGGGGAATACAGGCAAAGGGATTTAATGAAAGAATTTTCGGTATCGGTCATTTTTATAAATTCATGGAAGTTAAACAGTATATTACAAGAATGCCATTCCGAATTGAATATTTCCAACAAAAAGAAGTAATAGTACATCATGATCGTAGCGTTGAGGAAACAGTATATATGGAAATTTTGAAAAAATTATATCTTTTTCCAGAGCGATTACGATGTATGTTCCTACATCTGTGGTGTCTAGGATTACGGGCGAGTGAAGTGTGTACATTGAAAGGAAATGCTTATTATCAGCAGGGCGAGGATTATTGGATTCAGGTGTATCAGGTCAAAATGAAGAATTATAAAAGGATTCCAATCCCACAGGCACTTTATCAGATTATGAAAGTATACTTGAAAAAACATGAAATTCAGCCTGAAGAATTCATTTTTAAAAACAGCAGAGGTGGTGCTTGTCTATATGGTACATTCCGAACTCAGATGATAGAAGCGTGCCGGGAAAATAAGATTGCAAATGGAGAATATTTATTTCAATCACACGATTATCGACATACAGTAGCAACTATGTTTTATGACAGTCATGTATCACTGCAAAGTATCAGGGATTATCTTGGACATACTTATGAAGAGATGACAAGACAGTATATTGATTATATGCCGCAAAGGATTGCAAAAGCAAATGATGAGTTCTTTGAAATGCAAGGAAGTAGTTTAGCATCATGGCTAAAGAAAGAGGAAAAAGATGGAAAATGATATTATATACTTCAGCGATTTCCCCAATTTACAAGAAACAGGGACACGTAAGGATAATGGAAAATTTGATTTAACGTTGCTTCCAACGCAAGAATTAAAGGAAGAGTTTCGAGGTTATATTATGTATCGCTGCAAAAACGGAACGTTTAGAGCATTGATTCAGGATCGAACAGCTTATAATCATATTGCAAAGTTTTTGAACAGCAGAATAAATCGGAGAATCAAAAGCCTTGGAGATAGAAATCCAGAAAAATGGATATCACTTTTAAAAGGCTGGATGTTAGAACAGGGAATAACTATTGTAAAAGAAAAGAAGAGTGTGTATGGTACAGTAAGCTATGGCGAAGCAGTGACGATATTATATTTCAGAAACGTACTGAAATTTTTAGGGCCAGAAGATTTACGGGATGAGATAGAAAAAGATGTTTGGGAACTAAAAAATCTGGATATTAAAATCAGATCCAATCCAATTTATAATGTAAAAACACTGGATTTCAGAAAAATATATCAGCCAGATATCAGGGAAGAATGTAAGAAAGCTGTTTATATGAATCTGCAGTATGAAGCAATAGGAACTGTACAGGGAGAATTGACAATAATGAGGATATTCTCAGAATATCTCCAAAAAGAGTATTCCAAAATAAAAAGCTGCAGTGAAATAGACAGAGAAGTGTTGGAAGAATTTTTGATACATCTGTCAACAAAAGATACTTCCCATAGTGCGAATAGTTCTTATGTAATTTCATTAAGACGACAGTTAGAGACAATCGGAAAAATTTACAGCTATGAAAGATTGGAGCATTTATTTATTAATACGGATATTCCACCGGAAGTAAATGCAGAATTTAGAGTGTATTCTGATGATGAAATGAAACGACTGAATGCGGAAATTACACAGATGGATGTACAGATTGCAAGATGTCTTCTGATACATCAGATGCTTGGAACTAGGATATCAGATACCCTTACACTGAGACCAGATTGTCTGACGAGAGAAAATGGCCAAGATATGATTGAAATATATCAAGTTAAAACTAAAAGATATAAAAAACCGATCAGTAAAGAACTTGCAAAACTGTTACAGAGTTCTATTGAATATACACAGGAAAAGTTCGGTGATACAGAATACATATTTGTTAATGAAAAAGAACCTGACCGCCCGATGCAGTATATGGCTATAAAAACAAAAGTCATGTCCATGATACAGGAAAAGCAGTTGAAAGATGATCATGGCGAATTATTCGGGTTTGGAACGCACATGTTCCGGCACTACTATGGCGTCAAACTTACAGAAATGCATCTGGATGACTGGACGATAGCGAGACTATTGGGGCATAAAAGACTGAATAATGTACAGCATTACCGGAAAATGAGCAATCAAAGAATGGCAGACGAAACCAGAGAAGTAAGACAGAGGATGAGTGACATCATATATATGAGTCTGGCAAGATGGGGTGAAGAATATGAGCAAATACGACAAGATGATTGAGGAAAATCAGAGAAAAAGTAAAGAGAAAATTGAACTGGCATTGCAAGCAATACAAGATATGCTGGCAAATAAAGAACGTATCAGCGTTCCAAAGCTGATGAAGAAAACTGGATTGTCGAGAGGATTCTTTTATAAAAATCCAACCGTCCGGGATACATTGAACCAAGCAGTAGAGCAACAGGCCGGAATGATAGATCCAAGAAGAGAAATTCTGAACATGGCGATGGAAAAACAGATTGAACTGTTGAACCAGAAGGTGGCAGCTCTGAGCAGAGAAAATAAGGAACTGAAGAGAAAGAACGAAAAGTTACAGAAGGCATTACGGAAACAGGATTTGAATTTTATTAAGAACTTATAACATTGAAAATAATAAGATGGAAGAGATGTGTGCAGACACATCTTTTCATCGTTGAGGATAAAATATATAGAATGAGAATGGGATTGTTTTATGGTATACTAAAAGTGAAATGCTAACTTTGATATGAGGTATAAAACAATATGACAGAAATACAAATTAAAAATTTAATTAAAGAATATGAAAAAGAATATATTGAGTTTATGGAAATTGAGAAATTACCACAGTATAAGATAGATTTTTTTGAAATTAATGTTGAGGAAAGCGATGCAGCAGGATTCGCTTCAGCCGCCCAAGCTTACTATAATACGAAAACAGATGAACATATATTAAGGATATGCAAAAGTTCGGAAATACCAAGGTATATTGTGTTTCATGAATTTACGCATATTTTAGATACGGAAATGTATGCAAAGCAAGATTCTTGGAAATATATGGCTTTGTCTGGTTATACAGAATATCATGCAGCACAAGTTGAATTGATGATAATGTTAGGAGCAGATAGTATACAAACTCAAGATTTTTCATTTACAGTTGATGTTGAAATAGGTAATAGTACAGTTAGGAATTACCTAAACTCAAGACATCAATTAGTAGTGAATATGATGAATAGAACAGATTTTCCAAGAGATATTGAAGCATTAAAAACAACGGTAGGTGTGCTATATAATTATTTTGGAGTGCGTTCTATATGTAAAATGTATGCGAAAGATTATACTGAAGAAGTGGATAACACAATTATTATTCAGAAACTTTCAAAAGTATTATTTGAAGAGATAAATAGCTTTATGGTTGGATGGTTTAATGAAGCACAAGTAGAGCTGAGCTTTGTGTCATATATGAAAATAATGTGGCCTATGCTTCAAAGCTATTTTGGAAAAGAATGAAAGATAGTAACAGTAAACACAGTTTTGTATACAGTTAAACCCAGTAAAATCAACGCATGAGGGGAACTGGCTACATTTTAATTCCCCATTTGGATGACTCTGCTTTACACAATCGCAGGATTGTATTCTAAAAAGAACCCGATTGAAGCAATCAGACATTACGGTCCTGCATACCTTACATCAATTGGAACAATGTCATCTGCTGCCACACTCGCAGTTGCACTCCAGTGTGCCGGCAAATCAAAGGTTTTGAGAAAGGACATGGTCTCTTTTGGAATTCCTTTGTTTGCAAATATACATTTATGCGGCTCAGTGCTGACGGAGGTATTTTTCTGCATGACTGTATCTAAGATTTTGTATGGCACTATTCCATCAGCCGGAACTATGATTCTGTTCTGCGTGCTTCTCGGAATATTTGCAATCGGCGCACCTGGCGTACCTGGCGGAACAGTTATGGCTTCGCTCGGACTTATTACCGGCGTGCTTGGATTTAACGACACTGGAACTGCCCTTATGCTTACAATATTTGCACTTCAGGACAGCTTTGGAACAGCCTGCAATGTAACAGGCGACGGTGCGCTCACACTTATCCTGACTGGATATGCAGAGCGACACGGTATTAAAGAAGGCATAAAAGAAGATGCCGGCAATTAAACATTTTTACAAATAAAGTGTTATAATTAACTTATCAATTGCACGCGCCACAGCGTAGAAATGAGGTAAATATATGCCATTTATTAATTCTAAGATTAGCACTTCTCTCTCAGAAGCGCAGGAAACAGAGATTAAATCACGCCTTGGACAGGCTATCCAAACTATTCCCGGCAAATCTGAAAGCTGGCTCATGGTCGGCTTTGAACCTGACTACAAGCTCTACTTCAGAGGAAGCAATGCCGAGCCTATAGCTATGGTCGAGGTCAGCGTTTACGGCAGTGAAAATCCATCTGCCTTTTCTACGCTCACTGGACAGATATGTGACATTTTTAAAGATGTTATTGGCATCGCACCGGACCATGTATATGTAAAATATCAGGCTGTTTCTAACTGGGGTTGGAATGGGGATAATTTCTAATATGTATTAATAAGCGGGGCACTCATTTATTTATGAATGCCCCGCTTAAATATTTATTCTTCTAAAACTCTTTCTTTTTCATAATCCTTACACTAATTGCATAAGAAAGCAGTATGAGAAGTACTGTCACCACCACTGCAATTCCTGCAAGTATCCAACCATTCATCTGGTTCAAAAACGAAAATGCACTTAATACATTTGTCTTTACCAGCTTTACAAATGCGATGACAGACGCTCCTATTACACCACATGCCCCCGAAATGACTACTCTGCTCTTTTCTACTCCGAATATTAGCTGCATAGGAATCAGCAATGCAATCAACAATGCCGTAACCGGCAGAAACACCAATACCATAGGAATCTGGGAAGCCATGTCTACCGGCATCTGCTGTTTCATTTCCAGGATCATGTAAAGTCCCGCTGCCACAAGCCATGAAACCGTTCCTCCTGTAAGACAGAAAAAATATTTTTCCCTCACATACGTTTCTGCATCAATTGGCAAAGTCATCAAAAATCCATATCCTTTATCAAGCTCGTCATAGGTAACTGTATTTATCAGAAGAATACTGATTGCAAACGGCAACCACCCCAGGATAACCGCTTCATTCTGTAATCCTATCACCACTCCAATGATAAGAAAGAAAATTAATGCCTGTTTATTACACCACATTAACCGGATATCTTTTTCTATTAAACCTGCCATTATCTGTACCCTCCCGTCATCATAAGAATTAATTCATCAATTCCACCATGCTCCACCACAATCTGCGGATAATTTTCCTGATAAAATCTTCTGTCATTAGTAAAGCAGGCGTAACCATAAGTTTCTTTCTGTACTTTTATGACTGCTGTCTTATCTAATGTCCTGTATTGCTCCTCATTCACCTTCAAAATGCCATACTGCTCTAAAATAACATCTGTATCCTCATGCAAAATGATTTTTCCGTCATGAATGAGATAAATGTCGTCACAAAGTGACTCCAAATCTGTGGAAATGTGCGATGTAATCAATATTGTGCGCTTCTCATCCTGCGCTATATATTCACGCAGCAAATCAAGTATTTCATTTCGTGCTTCCACATCAAGTCCTGCTGTCGGCTCATCTAAAATCAACAAATCGGCTTTATGACTGATTGCCGTCAACACCCTCAGTTTTGCTTTCATACCGGTGGAAAATTCTTTTAATTTCTTCTTCCGAGGAAGCTTTAACACATAACATTTTTGGTCAAAAAAATCCTTCTGGAAATCAGGATACATTTTAGCAAGGATATGCCAGACATCTTCCACCGTAAACTGTGAACTAAAGCCCGACTCCGTCAAAGATACTCCGATTTTCTGCTTTACCGCAACCGGAAGCTCCCCGCCTTCGTTTCCAAGCACACAAATGCTTCCCATGTCCGGCTTTACAAGTCCAAGTATCAGTTTAATTGCTGTACTTTTTCCTGCCCCGTTTTTTCCTACAACCCCTGTAATTCTCCCCTCCGGTATTTCCAAAGATAGTTCCAGTTCAAAGTCCTTATATTTCTTTCGGACATTCTGCATTGTTATCATAATTCGCCTTTCTATTTCTCATCAAGTATAAGCTTTACAACCTCTAAGATTTCTTCTTTATTCATGCCAATTGCCACTGCCCGGTCAATGGCTTTGTCAAAGTCTTCCTCCACTGCGAGTCTCCTCGCCTCCGATGCAAGCTGTTTATCCGAAGCGGTCACATACGTTCCCTTTCCGTGAACAGTCGTAACAAAACCTTCCTCTTCTAACTTGTCATAGGCTTTCTTTACGGTCAGTGCGCTGATGCGAAGCTCCCCTGCAAGCGTCCTCACAGACGGAAGCGCCTCTCCCTCTTTTAATACAGACTGGATAATCTCTGACTTTATCTGTTCCATAAGCTGTTCGTAAATCGGAACCATGGAAGAATGATTTAATATAATATGCATATTTTTCTTTTCTCCTTTGCAATAAACAGTATATAACAGTTAGTGTGTGTTGTCAACTGTTATATACTGTTTATTAAAAATATACAAAATAAGAGCCACTCTAAGGTGACTCTCATTTATTTTTATATTTAACTTAACTAAAATATTTTACCTATTTTTCTGTTAATCTACAAGAAGTTCCCTACAATAATATTTTAATCCTTTTTGAGCATTCTCTTTCTTATAAATATAAAAATCGTACCAAACTTTCAAAGTTTAGTACGATATCTCCACTATAATAGGATTATTTCCTCTCGACTATCCAACCAGCTTATCCAACATTCCTGCAATCTTTTCTCTTTCACTGCTGCCATTAGTCTTAAATCTTAATAATGGAATTTCATACAAATCCATTATGCGATCCTTTAATAAATCTCTTGAAGCCTGTACGGTATCCTTTTTATGAAATTCATATCCATCAACTTCAATCGCTAAAACCGGCTTTTTATATGGATTTCGACGGACTGTTCCTGGCAAATGGTCCTGGCGACCCAGACATGTGTGAGGATGCAGTAAACATTATT